>OJPG01000200.1_pt1 | contig 56377 bp, 61 predicted proteins | sample 1598431 | NCBI WGS metagenome assembly OJPG01 (sample SAMN03922473, study PRJEB24848) | human gut metagenome | isolation source: stool sample | host: Homo sapiens | place: Germany | collected 2010-11 | reverse complement strand
AGGAACTGCACCCCGGCGAGAAGCCCGAGGTCTGCTTTGCGCTCTGCGAGGGCGACGAGGTCGAAGCAGTCTACGCCTACTGCAACCTCCACAGTCTGTGGAAGGCGTAATTCACCTTCTTAAAATCCGGTGCTCAAAAAGCACCGGATTTTTTCATCAATGTAACCTCGTCACATACAAAAGATTTGTCCTGCGGTATGACATCAAGGAGCTGGGCAAGCAGCTGAAAAAGATTGGAATGCTGGTGGTGCAGGATCGGCCCCGCTTCCGGAGCCGGAATATGCCGTCCATGTCGCTGTACCGGATGGCTGGTTCAACACGAAGGTGGAGCTGACCGTTTCGATGGATGATGTGTACGCATCCGGCTGGCAGAAGGTTGAAGCCACGCTGACGGATGATGTGTTTGCCGAGCGCACAGACCTGACCGAGCAGCTGCTGGCAGAGAATGAAGCCGCCTACACCGTGCGGGAAAATGGCACGGTGTATTTCTTTATCACCGATCTTTTCGGAAATGAGCATATCGAGGAATATGAAGTCCACTGCTTTGATTTTGACGGCCCCATCATCTACGCCGGTGTCAGCGGCGAGCTGCTCCATGTGGAGACCTACGACCTCTGTACTGCCGTCACCGGCATCTACGTCAATGACATGCTTTACACCACGCTGGAAAACGGCGTGCTGGACCTTTGGATTGCCGGAAATACATGGGACAGGCAGTTCAAGGTGTATTCCGTGGATGAGATCGGCAACTGCTCCGAGCTGCTGAAAATTGCAAATCCCTTCTATGTGGAGCCGGTGGAGGAAACGCCTGTACCCACTCCGGACAGCGAAGAACCGACGCATGATGCTTATTGTCCCGCTGGCTGCGATTGCCGAAAGCAGTCAGCGGCCAGCAACGGGAGTGCATCCGGAGGCGGCAGCTCCGCCAGTACAAGCAGTGGCAGCACAGCAGCAAAATCCACAGCCTCCGAAGCGTCCAAACCGCAGGATACAGCAGCTGCATCTGAGCCGGTTTCTATCGAAAAAGGCACCGGTTTTACGGAAAACGGCAGTGCCGTTACCCGTGACCTGCTCTATGACAAGCACACCAACAAGCAGTTTATCACCGTGGAAACCCGGAACGGGCATACGCTCTATCTTGTGATTGACTACGATAAACCCCTGGATGAGGACGGCGAACAGTACGAAACCTATTTTCTGAATCTTGTGGACGAAAGCGACCTGCTGGCGCTCCTCGACGAAGATGATACCGTTCCCGTCTGCACCTGCAAGGACAAGTGCGAGGCCGGTGCCGTCAATACATCCTGCGAGGTCTGCAAAAACAACATGACGGAGTGCATGGGCAAGGAGGCTGAGCCGGTCACGGAGCCGGAGGTTACACCGGAACCCGAACCGGAGCCTGCAAAAAAGAGCGGCAGCGGGCTGGTTGTCATCGTCCTGCTGCTGGCGCTGGCTGGCGGCGGTGCGCTGTATTGGTTCAAGCTCCGCAAGCCAAAAGCGGACACCAAGGGGCCGGCTGATCTGGACAACTATGATTTCGGAGAAGCGGACGATGATACCGAGTACGAAACCAAGGAGGATGAAAGCGACGCTCCCTCCGATTCCGTGGACGATTAAGCAGGACAGATTGTAAACTTTTTCTCCCGGCGCATAAGCTGTTGACGATGTGGCATAATTATGATAAAATATAGCCATACTCAAGCATGGCAATCTGGGAGGAGGTTTTGCACATGATTACCATTCGACCGGTTTCGGATTTGCGGAACAAGTTCACAGAGATCGAAGAAAGCGTTAAGAAGGGCGAGCCTGTCTACCTGACGAAAAACGGCTATGGCTCCATGGTGGTTCTGAGTCTGGAGCAGTACGCCGCGCTGACGGATGAGATCGAGATGAAGCTCGACGAAGCGGATAAGGCCGCTGCCGCCGACAGCGTGCGCTACACGGAGGACGAGGTTTTCAGCAGAGTGAGGAATCGCATCCATGAACGGAAAGCGTTATAAGCTGCGGTTTCTGCCGCTGTTTGAGGAAGATCTGAACGGCATCGTGGACTACGTTGCATTTCGGCTGAAAAATCCCATTGCAGCCGAGGCGCTTGTGAACGATGTGCAGAAAGCCATTCAAGACCGGCTTTCCTGCGCGGAAGCCTTTGAGCCGTATCATTCTGCCAGGGATCGTCAGTACCCCTACTATCGCATTTCGGTCCGCAACTACACCATCTTCTACGTCGTCATTGACGACGTGATGGAGGTTCGCAGGATCGTGTACAGCCGCCGCGACTTACGAAAACAAATATAATAACAAATACAGACCAAAACGCAGTCTCGTTTGAAACGGGACTGCGTTTTGCTGTCTGCACGCAAGATGAGGAGAAAGAGAATATGAACAAGCTGATTATCACAGAAAAGCCCTCGGTCGGCGCGGCCTACGCCGCGCTGCTGGGCGCGAAGAAACGTATGGACGGATATTGGAAGGGCAATGGGTATCTGGTGAGCTGGTGCCTTGGCCATCTGGTGGAGCTGGCCGGGACAGAGAGCTATGACGAGCGTTACGCCAAATGGAACCGCGCAGATCTTCCCATTCTGCCGGACCCGTGGCAGATGAAGGTTGCCCACGCAAAGAAAAAGCAGTTTGAAACGCTGCGGACGCTTCTGCACCGGGAGGATGTGTCCGAGGTCATCAATGCCTGCGATGCCGGACGCGAGGGTGAAGCCATCTTTCGCTATGTGTACGAAATGGCAGGCGGCAGGAAGCCGGTAAAGCGGCTGGGGCTGTCCTCCATGGAGGATGACGCCGTTCGTGACGGATTTCAGCATCTGCGCCCCGGCACGGAGTATGACAATCTGTACGCCGCCGCCCTTTGCCGCGCCAAGGCGGACTGGCTGGTGGGCATCAACGCAACGCGCCTGTTTTCCACCTGCTATCACCGGACGCTGAACGTTGCGAGGCTTTTGGAACGCTATCCGCAGCCGTAGCATGACCCGCCCGCGACTGAGACTCCCTCGTTGAGCGAAGAAGAAACGCTGGTTCTGGAGCATGAAGGCGGAGCGGCGCTTGCGGAAATGGGCGAGTTTGTACCTGATCACGATGATACCATCTTACAGGCCGAGATAGACGAAACTCCCACGCAGGGGCATCCGGTGTCCATCCCCATCGACGGCGAGTGGACGGAGTTCCCCAATGCTGCCGCTGCGGAACAGGCCGCATACGAGGAACACAAGAGGCAACTCAAAGCCAATGCGCAGAATTTCCGCATCACGGATGACACTTTGGGCGTCGGCGGCGCAAAGGCAAAATTTCGGGCGAATATGGCGGCGATCAATCTCCTGAAAGAACTGGAATTTGAGGGTGCGCAGGCTACCCCGGAACAGCAGGAAGTCCTGTCCCGTTATGTTGGTTGGGGCGGTCTTGCGGATGCGTTCGATGAGAGCAAAGAAAACTGGAAAGACGAATTTGTAGAGCTTTATACCGCCCTGTCTCCCAAAGAATACGCCGCAGCCAGAGCTTCTACGCTCAGCGCTCACTACACCAGCCCAACGGTCATCAAGGCCATCTATGAAGCGGTCGGTAACATGAGCTTCCAGACCGGCAACATTCTGGAAATAATCTTACTGAGTTTAATACAATGCCGTGGAATAATTAAAAAGTGTTCCTTTGCGGTGTAAAATCAGTCGTTGCGGTGTAAAATCCGAAACGGCTGTTTTTATATGCACAGAAAAGCTCCTCACCGCCGTAATGGTAGTGAGGAGTATCTTTTTTATCCTTATGCTTTAATTTCCTGCCCGTCCTTAAAAGCAAACCGCACATCGTCCCTGGCATAGACTGTTACATAATCAATCAGCCCGCACCAGAGGGCAGGGTCAAATTTCTCCATCGGGTCAGCCTGCGCCAGCGTGTCCAGAAAGGCGTCGATTGCCGCCCGTCTGGATTTCTTGTCGGCAAGCGCGGCTTCAATTTCCTCCAGCCGAGCCTTCGCGGTATCGAAACGGGTGGTGAGACCGTCATAGCGTTTCTGATATTCCGTTTGGTCGAGCGCCACATGAGCGTTTTCGTAGATGCATTTTTCGATAAGGTCTGAGACGACCATGATCTCATCCTGCAGTTCTGCGACTTCGGTTTCCAGTGCAGATGTGTCGAAAGCAACGTCCAGCGAATTTCGGAGCGGCGAGATAATCGCCGCTTTTTTGCCAATCAGCTTGTTTGCCGCTGAGACAAACATCGCTTTAATTTCATCCTCCGTCAAGTGCGGCGTGGAGCATTTTTCCTCGCCGTCATACTTATGATTGCACTGCCAGATAACCCGGCGGTATTTGCTGTTGGAATGCCAGACCTTCGAGCCGTACCACTCGCCGCATTGTCCGCAGCGTATCTTACCGGAGAAAAGATGGACGCCGCTGTGTCGCCCACGGCTGCTTTTTCTACGCTCCAGTTCCTGCTGAACCAGCTCAAACACCTCCGGCTGGATGATGGCTTCGTGGTTGCCCTCCACATAGTACTGCGGAATCTCTCCCTCGTTGACCTTTTTCTTTTTGGTGAGGAAATCCACCGTGTAGCTCTTTTGAAGAAGCGCATCGCCTTTGTATTTCTCATTGGTGAGGATGCTGCGAACAGCTCCTGCGTTCCATTTATCCTTGCCGCCCGGCGATTTAATGCCGTCAGCGGTTAGCCTGGCGGCAATGCCGTGCGGCGTCATGCCTTGCAGGAACATACTGTAAATGCGGCGGATGATAACCGCTTCGTCCTTGTTCAAAACCAGATTGCCGTCAGGACCCCGGTCGTAGCCGAGAAACCGTTTGAATGGCACGGTGACCTTCCCGTCAGCAAACCGTTTTCTCTGTCCCCATGTACAGTTCTCGGAAATGCTGCGGCTTTCCTCCTGTGCCAGTGAGGACATGATGGTAATAAGTTATTTAATTTTGGCTGCGTAGTCAAGCGAGATCCAACCTGCGCCGCTCTTCAAGCGTCCCCAGCCCGCTGTGGAGCCCTTGCCGGAATTCACCTCAACGATGGTGAATACCCCTTTTCCGGTAAACTTACCGGTCTTGGCGTAGTCTGTTCCCGGTCCTTTTCGGATATTGAGGTCGGAGATGCTGACCTTTACGAGGAACGGAACCTCTGCGGCTATTGTTTTCGATGTATAGATGTTTACACCGTTTACATCAAACACACTATATCCCGGATTGGCATCAGCGCACTTCTTGGCGTTGGAGAGGATCTTGTATGCGCCTTTCTGCGACTTGCTGTCAGACCAGGTTTTGCGGACACGGTAAAGCTGCGTGGTTACAGTAGGAGTATCAGCTGAACCGCCAAGCTGTGCCGTGACCTTTTCCGCCAGATCGCCCATCCTGGCATACATCCAGTTTCCGGGGCAGGACTTGTTAGCAAACCAGCGATGCACCGTCAGCACCATCTCATCGGACTTCGGCTCATATGAGAGCGTCTTGTCCTTATTGCCAAGCCACAGGAGCTTTTTCTTGCCGTTTCGCTTGCAGATGTCTACGCAAAGGGTGATCAGCTTCTGGTAGACCACATCCTTAAAGGCATACGGCTCTGTGGTGTCGGATGCGCATTCGATGGTGATGGCCCGCTGATCGTTGGCGCTGGAAGAGGAACACCAGGAGCGGTTTTTCTCCTCCACATACATACCTACACGGCCATCAACGCCGATGCCGTAGTTGCAGCTTGCCTGTCTGGAAGTCGGAAGAAAGATATTCCCCAGTGTCTCCACCGAGCATTGCCCCACCACACAGTGGGGCGTGATGCGGTCGATGGAGTGCGTCCTCTGCCCGGAGTGGTTGGGGCTGAGTTTTGTGTAAGATACCAATGAACTGTTCGTATAAGCCATATTATTCGTCCTCCTTTTCGTTTTCCGCTCTGTCATGGAGCTGCTCCAATACTGCTTTCAGCTTTTCCGGGATGGGCAGTCCAAGGTGTGCGACGTTCTCAATAATGCTCACGCCCTCGTTGGACAGATAAAAGAAGATCACTGCCGTGCGCAGTACAGAGCCTGTTCCAATGACCTGCACGTCCAGGATGTGGGCGATCCCCACCAGCAGGAAGATCAGCACCTTGCGGCAGATACCCTTGAATCCCACCTGGCTGTTGAGCTTCTTGTCCGATACGGCACACATTACGCCCGTGATGTAGTCCGCTACTGCAAACACCACAAGGGCGATAAGCAGCCCGTCGTTGCCGCCAAGGAAGTAGCCAAGCCACCCTCCCACAGCGGTGAACACCATCTGGATCACATTCCAAAATTCCTTCATGTTGTTTACCTCCTCTTGGTTCTGTGTATGAAAAAAGCGGCCACCCCGCAGGATAGTCGCTGATTCCCAAAGTATATTTAAATCTGCTTCGGCAGATATTCCCACAGCCGCATATCCTCCTGACCCAGGGACCACATACACATCCCCCGTAGTTTCCAGCGGTATGCCGCCTGGTTCGCCCAATAGACAAGGGAGTCCACGTCCTGGTAGTAAAGGATGGAGAATCCGTCCGCATCGCCGAGGAACAGCCGGGATATCCAGATGTTGATGTCCTTTGGTATGATCCTCGCCGTGTAATTCCCGCCGCAGGAAATCTCCAGAAGGTCAGAGTGGAAAAAGTCGTAGTCCAGCGAAATGCCGCCGTTCTCGGTCACCTCACAAAGCGGTGCGCCGTCAAGCAGGACGCGCAACCCGCCAGTGTGAGTCCTGTCCGTGTGAAATCTTTCTCGGGCAAGGACGATCGCCGTTTCTCTGAGGTAACGGTCCTTTTCTTCTGCACTGATACTCATATAACTCCTCCCGTGTGTAAAAAAATAAGCCGGAGCGATCATGCTCCGGCCTACAAATACAGACGCTGAGACCAGCGCCCTTTTGAAATGAAAAAGGGCGCCGCTTTCCCAGTCCGTCAGGACCAACAAAACGACGCCCAAATCTTTGTGAGTTTTTTTTGAGAAAAATACCGCTGCCAGTCGGGAAAAACACCGCTCAAAAAGGGCGCTGGCTGAATGCATCTGCCCGAAAAGGGAAAACGCCCGGTTCGAATCGGGGCATACGCTCTGAAGCAGCGATTTGCATCTATGGTTTGAAAGAAGAAATCCGGGCCTGAAAAAGCCCGGAAACGGTATAGATGCGCCTGGCTTTTCGCCAGACGCATCTATACCGTTTAGTTAATATGGTCGGAGTGCGGGGATTTGAACCCCGGGCCTCTTGGTCCCGAACCAAGCGCGCTACCAACTGCGCTACACCCCGTCAGCTTTTCTATTATACACTCTATCCATTTGCGTGTCAAGATGCATTTTCCCGGATTCGCGCGGGGGTTGCAAGGCTCCCGAACGCACGGCGGGGTCAAAACAAGACCCCGCCGGGAGGCGGGGCCTTGTATATGGTTCTTTTACTCGGCGGGGTAAACAGAAACCTGCTTACGATCCTTGCCCAGACGCTCGAAGCGGACAACACCGTCGGCCTTGGCAAACAGCGTGTCATCGCTGCCGATACCGACGTTGGTGCCGGCGTGGATGTGGGTGCCGCGCTGGCGGACCAGGATGTTGCCGGCCAGAACGAACTGACCATCAGCGCGCTTGGGGCCAAGGCGCTTGGACTCGGAATCACGGCCGTTCTTGGTGGAGCCCATACCTTTTTTATGGGCAAAGAACTGCAGACCAATGTTCAGCATAATGCAGTACCATCCTTTCTATGAGATGATTGCGGGGGAACAGGAGGGTTTTCACGCCTCCATCACTTCAATGTTTTCCGGATACTCGTCGTGAAGCTGGGCCAGATACACCATCAGCCCCGTCAGAAGGTTCTGGCAGGTGTTCTCCGCCATGGGAGCCAGGCCCCCGGGCAGACGAAAGGAGATGGCGGCGTCCTGCTCCCGGACTTTCACCGCGGCACACAGACCCATCACGTCATTGACGGTGGCTTCTACCAGGCGCACGGCGCTGGTAACGGCGGCGCAGACGATGTCCTCACCCTCTGCGGCGAAGCCGCTGTGTCCCTGCGCATCGAAACCGACGATGCGGGCTTCCTCTGTCAGGAATGTAACGGTCGTCATGCGGTCACTCAGAAGGAGATCTTGCCGATTTCCACCTTGGTGTAGGGCTGACGATGACCCTGCCGTTTGCGGTAACCCTTCTTGGGGGTGTACTTGAAGATACGGATCTTCTTGCCCTTGCCGTTCTTGACGACGGTGGCGTCCACCTTCGCGCCCTCCACCACGGGAGTGCCGAACTTGGTGTTTTTGCCGTCGACGATGGCCAGGACCTGGTCGAACACCACGGAATCACCCGCGTTGACGTCCAGCTTCTCGATAAACAGAGTGTCACCCTCGGAGACGTTGTACTGCTTACCACCGGTCACGATAATAGCCTGCATACTTGTTGCACCTGCCTTTCCTTTATTACGGACTCGCTGTCGGGGGCGTCCGGCAAGGCCGGAACTTTTGACCCATTCAAAGCGGCTTATAGAGTATAACAGAGAAATTCACCTTTGTCAATGGCTTTTTGCCGTTTTCCGGAGGTTTTCACGCCTGGGGATAGACCAGGCTTTCCGGCGTCCAATTGCGGATCCGGTCTGCGTACCAGGCGCAGCAGTCCCGGGCCAGGGCTGTGTCCAGATTGCGGAAGTTGCCGCACTCCGCGGCGCTTTTGCCGGGCATGGGACCGTCATAGGCCGCCCCGGCGGCGAACACCTGCTGCACCAGGCGGATGGCCGCCTCATCCGTCAGCCGGCGGCTGTCGAACAGGAAGTAAAACCCCGTCTGGCAGCCCATGGGGCCGAAGTAGATCACGGCGTCCTTTTCCGGGCTGTTGCGCAGAAGGGTGGCGATGATGTGCTCCACCGAGTGCATCTGGGCATTGGTCAGCAGGTCGCCGGTGTTGGGCTTTTTGAAGCGCAGGTCGAAGGTGGTGACGTCTCCGTCCCGGCGGGACAGGTACAGGCCGGGAACCAGCACGTCGTGGTTCACCGTGAAGCTGGCGATCCGTTCCATATCACGCCTCCAGCTGGTCCACAAAGGCCATAACCACCCGGTTCAGGTCCCGCATGGCCGTGGGGAAATTGAAAACGAAGTCGTGGTGCTCAAACAGGCAGTCGGACACGGACTTGACGGACATGAACGGCACGTTGTTGCGCAGGCACACCTGGGCATCGGCGCAGCCCTCCATGTCGCACAGCAGGGGGTGGAAGGTGTCGGCGATCCAGTGGGCCCGGGGGGTGTCGGTGGCGAACCAGTCGCCGGTGGCCACCCAGCCGGTGCGGTAAGGGACGCCCACCCGGTCCATGGCGGCCCTGGCCCGGTCCAGATCGCTGGTGGGGAACTGCACCCGGTTCACCGTGGACACAAGGCCGATGGGGTCGCCCAAGGGCGTGGTGTCCACGTCGTGCTGCAGAAAGCCCTCCGCCAGAACGATGGAGCCGATGGGCATATTCTCGAAGCACCCGGCCACACCGGCGTTGAGCACCAGGTCCGGCTGATACAGGCTGATCAGCAGCTGGGTGGCCATGGCGGCGTTGACCTTGCTGACGCCTCCGGCGCAGGCGATGACGTCCGGCCGGATCTGATAAAACGGCACCCCGGCCACGGTCTGCAGGGGCTGGGCATTCTCCTGGGTCAGCAGGCTTTCGATCTCGCCGGTCATGGCGTATACGAGTCCGATCTTCATGGTTGGTTTCCTCCCGATAAATTCATTTTTCATCCTATATTGTAAGGATTCACCGGGCAGATTGTCAAGAGGATTGCAAAATTTCCAAAAATGCGCTATAATGAGCTAAGAAATGAACCAAAAGTGCATTTTTAAACAGTGTGGTGATTAATATCCTATAACCTGTACAAAATGCCGGGAAAAGTGTCGCTGATTTGTAACCAGTTTGTAACTATTTGTAATTTTCTGGGAAGGGGTGATCGCATGCCCGTTTTCGGCGTGATCTGCGAATACGACCCCTTTCATCTGGGGCACCGGTGGATGCTGGAGCAGCTGCACCGGCAGGGACCGGTGGTGTGCGCCATGAGCGGCTGCTTCACCCAGCGGGGGGAGTTCGCCGCCGTGAACAAGTTCGCCCGGGCGGAGATGGCCGTCCGGAACGGAGCGGACCTGGTGCTGGAGCTGCCCACGCCGTGGGCGGTGTCCGGAGCGGAGCGCTTTGCCCGGGGCGGCGTGGAGCTGCTGGAGAAAACCGGCGTGGTGACCCACCTGGCCTTCGGCAGCGAGTGCGGCAACCTGGAGGCCCTGCAACGGGTGGAAGCCTGCCTCTCCGGCGAGAGCTTTCAGGAGACCCTCCGGCGGAGATTGGAGGGCGGCGAGACCTTTGCCCGCTGCCGCCAGGCGGCGGTGGAGGAGCTGCTGGACCCCCGGGACGCGGCGCTGCTGTCCCAGCCCAACAACATCCTGGCCATCGAGTATCTGAAGGCCCTGCGCCGGGCGGATTTTCCCATGGAACCGATAACGTTCCCGCGCCGGGGCGGGCCCCACGACGGAGGTGCGGCGGATGGGATCGCCTCCGCGTCCCACATCCGCAGGCTTCTGCGGGCGGGGCACACGGAGGAGGCCATGGCCTTCCTGCCCCGGGAATCGGCGGAGGTGCTGCGGCGGGAAATCGCCGCAGGCCGGGGGCCGGTGGATATGCACACCTGCCAGCGGGCCATTCTGGCCCGGCTGCGGACCATGCCCCAGGAGGACTTTCTCCCCTATGACGGCGGCGGCGAGGGGCTGTACCGCCGGTTTTACCGGGCGGTGCGGCAGGCCGCGGACATAGACGGCCTGCTGGAGGCCGCCAGGACCCGGCGGTATCCCATGGCCCGGTTGCGGCGGATGCTGCTGGCGGCGTATCTGGAGCTGCCAGAGCCGGAGCACATCCCCTATCTGCGGCTGCTGGCCGCCAGCCGCCGGGGCTGTGACCTGCTGCGGCAGATGCGCGGAGCGCCGGTGCTGACCAAGCCCGCCGACGTATCCCGCCTGGGCCGTCCGGCCCAGGATCTGTTCACCCGGGAGGCCGGGTGGACCGATTTGTATACTCTGGCGTATCCCGACCTGTCTCAAAGCGCCTGCGGCGCGGACTGGCGGGCCACCCCATGGATCATGTAAGGAAATGCCTATGAAGAAACTGTACATCATTCTGATAGCGGCCCTGCTGCTGACGCTGGCGGCGTGCCTGACGGCCTGCAGCGCCAAGCCCGTGTCCCTGCGGGGCACCGAAGCGCCCAATCTGCCCGGCCCGACTAATGACGCACTGAAGGTCACGGACGAGGGCCAGGACTGGAACATCACCCTGGAGCAGGTGGATAAGGAGAACTTCGCCGAGGACGACCGGCTGCTGGCCAAGGGCAGCTATCAGGTGTTCCAGATGAATCAGGAGGGTGCAGGGGACACGCTGACCGCCACCGCCGCTGCCGCCGAGGGCATCAATGCGTATTTTGAGCAGTGGCGCAAGGACCAGTTGCAGTTCCTGGGGGACGTGACCAATATGGCCCGGGAATCCTATTCCGGCGTCAACGGCGAGGACTCCCGCTGGGAGCAGCCGGAGTATGTGTACTCCGATACCGTTACCGCCGACTATTGGGTGGGGCCCAAGCTGCTGTGCGTGGAGATGCACTATAGCTCCTATTCCGGCGGAGCGCACCCCAACTCCTGGCGCGTGGCGGTGAGCTTCGACCTGAACACCGGCGAGACCGTTAAGATCATGGACCTGGCCGAGGATGGCGAGAGCCTGCGGGCCGCCGTCAAGGAGAACCTGCTGTATCAGATTCAAAAGAGCAACCTCTGGACGGAGTACGGAGCCGACAGCTTCTTCGAGGACTACGAGGACACCGTGGGCAGCTGGGCGGATCAGTGCCTGGTGTTCGGTGACAGCGGCCTGACCGTGGTGTTCAACCCCTATACCATCGCCCCCTATGCCGTGGGAGAGCTGTCGTACTTAATTCCCTACAGTCTGCTGCAGCCCTATCTGAATGGCCGGGCCGTGCAGCTGCTGGGGCTGAGCTGACCGGAAAAACACTTTCCTCCCCCGCTTTGCAGGGAACATTTTTCTTGCAAAGCGGGGGAGATTTTGCTACGATGAGAAAAACACACAGGAGGTGGAATCATGGAGGAGCATGCGGTCTATCGGGTGCTGATGGTGGAGGACGACCGGGGCATCGCCCAGGCGGTGCAGACCCAGGGCCAGCTTTGGAATCTGGAGGTGCGCCAGGTGCAGGACCTGCGGCACGTGATGGAGGAGTTCGCCGCCTTTGCCCCCCATCTGGTACTGCTGGACATCGGCCTGCCCTGCTTCGACGGCTACCATTGGTGCACGGAGATCCGCCGGGTATCCCGGGTGCCGGTGATCTTTATCTCGTCTGCGGCGGACAATATGAACATCATCATGGCCATGAACCTGGGGGCCGACGACTTCATCGCCAAGCCCTTTGACCAGAGTGTCCTCATGGCCAAGATTCAGGCCCTGCTGCGCCGGACCTACGACTTCGGGGTCTCGGCCCCGGTGCTGGAGCACCGGGGCGCCCTGCTGAACACCGGGGACAACACCCTGACCTATCAGGGCCAGCGGGTATCCCTGACCAAAAACGAATACCGGATCCTGCTGTGCCTGATGCAGAGCAAGGGCCGGGTGGTGAGCCGGGAGAAGCTCATGGAGCGCCTGTGGGAAACCGACAGCTTCGTGGACGAGAACACCCTCACCGTGAACATCGGCCGTCTGCGGAAAAAGCTGGACGCCGCCGGTCTGCCGGGGTTCATCACCACCCGGGTGGGCCTGGGCTATATGGTGGGGTGAGGGCTATGCTGACCGGATATCTGCGGCAGTTGCGCAGGACGCTGCTGGCGTTTTTCCTGTTCGGCGGCATCTTCGCCGCCGCCTTCGCCCTGTACCGGCTGCCGCTGCGGGCGGTGGCCTATCCCTTTGTGCTGTGCGCCGCCGCCGGGGCGGTGCTGCTGGCCCTTGACTATCGCCGGGTCCTGCGGCAGCACCGGCAGCTGGAGCTGCTGCGGCAGCTGCCGGAGGAGCTGGCCGACGCCCTGCCCCCGGCGGACACGGTGACGGAGGCCGACTATCGCAGCCTTGTGATCCTGCTGGCGGAAAGCCGCCGGGCCATCCGCACCCAGGAAGAGCAGCGCTACGGCGACATGGTGGACTACTATACCATGTGGGCCCACCAGATCAAAACCCCCATTGCCTCCATGCGCCTGACACTGCAGAACGAGGACTCCGACCTGGCCCGCTCCCTGTCCGGGGACCTGATGCGGGTGGAGCAGTATGTGGAGATGGTGATGGTGTTCCTGCGGCTGGGCAGCACCACCACCGACTATGTGATCCGCGCCCACAGCCTGGACGATATCGTGCGCCCGGCGGTGCGGAAGTTCGCCGGGGAGTTCATCCGCCGCCGTCTGCGGCTGGATTATCAGCCCCTGGACCGCACCGTGGTCACCGACGCCAAGTGGCTGGGCTTCGTGGTGGAGCAGGTGCTGTCCAACGCCCTGAAATACACCGCCCACGGCTCCGTGACCATTGCCATGGACGGCGATGACCTGTGCATCCGGGACACCGGCATGGGCATCGCGCCGGAGGACCTGCCCCGGATCTTCGACCGGGGATTCACGGGCCTCAACGGCCGCCGGGACACCCGGGCCAGCGGCATCGGGCTGTACCTGTGCCGCCGGATCTGCCGCAGCCTGGGCCACACCATCCGGGCCTCCTCCGTGCCCGGCCAGGGAACGGAGATCCGCATCGGCCTGGGCCGGAAAAAGACGCTGGTTGAATAAAAGAGGGCTCCATGTCAATAGTTGGGGCAGAGAAAACCCCAAAAATCATACGCGTGGGAAATCAAATAAATTTTGGAGGCACTATGAAAGCCCTGACCTACATAGAACACAATCATTTTGCCCTGCTGGACAAGCCGGAGTCGAAGATCATCGATCCCCGGGACGCTATCGTGCGGGTGACGCTGGGCTCCATCTGTACCAGCGACCTGCACATCAAGCGCGGCTCAGTGCCCCGTGCCGTGCCGGGCATTACCGTCGGCCACGAGATGGTGGGCGTGGTGGAATCCGTCGGTGCAGCGGTGAAAACCGTGCGCCCCGGCGACCGGGTAACGGTAAACGTGGAGACCTTCTGCGGCGAGTGCTACTTCTGCCAGCACGGTTGGGTGAACAACTGCACCGACCCCGACGGCGGTTGGGCTTTGGGCTGCCGCATCGACGGCGGGCAGGCGGAGCTTGTCCGGGTGCCCTATGCCGATCAGGGACTCAATAAGATTCCCGACAGCGTCACCGATGAGCAGGCGCTGTTTGTGGGCGATATTCTCGCCACCGGCTTCTGGGCGGCGAAAATCTCTGAGATCAAAAGTGAGGACACCGTCCTCATCATCGGCGCAGGCCCCACAGGCATATGCACGCTGCTGTGTGCGGCACTGAAAGACCCCAAGCGCATCATCGTCTGCGAGAAGGACCCGGCACGGCTCGCCTTTGTCCGGGCGCACTATCCGGAGGTGCTGACCTGCACGCCGGAGGAATGCGAGGACTTTGTACGCACAAACAGCGACCACGGCGGCGCAGATGTGGTGCTGGAGGTGGCAGGCGGCAAGGATACCTTCCGGCTTGCGTGGCGCTGCGCCCGCCCCAACGCTATTGTGACGGTGGTGGCGCTCTACGACGAGGCACAGACGCTGCCGCTACCGGAGATGTACGGGAAAAATCTGACCTTCAAGACCGGCGGCGTGGATGGCTGCGACTGCGCAGAAATTCTGCGCCTGATCGAGCAGGGCAAGCTGGACACCACGCCGCTTATTACCCACCGCTTCCCGCTAAGCGAGATCGAGGAGGCCTACCGCATCTTTGAAAGCCGTCTGGACGGCGTCATCAAGGTGGCCATCACGGTGCATCCCTCAAAAACATAACACGGAGAGAAAACCATGGCTTTTGACTTCAAGAAAGAATACAAGGAATTTTATATGCCGAAGAACCGGCCGGAGATCGTCCAAGTCCCGAAGGCAAACTATATCGCTGTCAGAGGGATCGGCGACCCCAACGAGGCGGGCGGAGCCTATCAGCAGGCCATCGGCGTGCTGTATGCGGTTGCGTACACGCTGAAAATGAGTTGCAAGACCGATTACAAAATGGAGGGCTTCTTTGAATATGTCGTTCCGCCATTGGAGGGCTTCTGGTGGCAGGATGGGAAAGACGGCATTGATTATGCCGACAAATCTGCTTTCCACTGGATCTCCGTGATCCGCCTGCCGGATTTTGTGACCCGGAAGGACTTTGCGTGGGCTGTAGAAACGGCGACGAAGAAGAAAAAGCTGGATTGCTCGGCGGCGGAGTTTCTGACCATTGAGGAGGAGCTTTGCGTGCAGATGATGCACCTGGGGCCTTTTGACGAGGAGCCTGCATCGGTTGCGCTGATGGACGCCTATCTGGCGGAACACGGCTACGAGAATGACCTGAGCGAAACAAGGCTGCACCATGAGATCTATCTGTCGGATGCCAGAAAGGTCGCCCCTGAAAAGTGGAAGACCGTCATCCGGCACCCGATCAAAAAGGGACAGACAAATCGGGATTTGTGGAGGTGATCTACATGGCAAAACACGAGTTTGGAATTATGATGGATGCTCCTCAGCAGGGCAAGCGATATGACGAGTATGAGCCGTGGAAATATGCCTGTATTTCTGTTGATGACGCCTATTTGGAAGGCGTTGTCGAAAGGCTTACATCTATTGACTTCTATTGGCATACACTTTCCGTCAAAGGCAAAGGGCTTGCATACTGTGGTGTTACACTTGTTCCACCTTGTTCGCTAAAAGCATTTATTGATGTCATTGCAGATAATTCTGAACTATCCGAACTGAAAAAGCTGTTAGAAAAGGCATTAAGCAATAACAAGTGGGTAATTCATTACGGACTCTGATAGAGACAACTTCCGATTTGTCGGAGCAGCTTATGAATATTCGAGAAATCCACGAAAATAAAAAGCAATTCCTCCCGCTTCTGCTGTTGGCGGATGAGCAGGAGGACATGATCGACCGCTATCTGGAGCGGGGTACCATGTATGTGCTGGAGGACGGCGGCGTGAAAGCGGAATGCGTCGTCACCGACGAGGGCGGCGGGATTCTGGAACTCAAGAATCTTGCCGTGGAGCCGGAGACGCAGAGAAAGGGCTACGGCAAGGCGCTGATTGACTTTCTTGTGCGTCAATATGCTGGTTGCTATGCCCTTTTACAGGTGGGCACCGGCGACAGTCCGCTGACCGTGCCGTTTTATGAGAAGTGCGGCTTTGTCCGCTCGCACCGCATTCCCAATTTCTTCACCGACCACTATGACCACCCCATCTACGAGGCCGGAGTGCAGCTGGTGGACATGGTGTACTTGCAACGGAAGCTGTGCCACCCAGCCTGTAAGCCCCGCTGCCGGTGGTGCAGCCTGGCCAACCCCCTCTACGTCCGCTACCACGATGAGGAATGGGGTGTGCCGTGCCACGATGACCACGCCCTGTATGAGCTGCTGATTCTGGAATCCTTTCAGGCGGGACTGAGCTGGGAGACGGTGCTGAACAAGCGCCAGCGGTTCCGGGAGGTCTACGACGGCTTCGACTTGGACAAGGTCTGCGCTTACGGCGAGGAAAAAATCGCCCAGTTGCTCTCCGATGAAGGCATCATTCGCAACCGGCGGAAAATTCGAGCCAGCATTCAAAACAGCCGCATCTTCCGGGACATTCAGGAAGAATACGGCAGCTTTGACGCGTATATCTGGAGCTGGACGGAGGGCAAGATCCTCTACGAAAATGACCCCGCCATTACCACCAGCCCGCTGTCAGACGCCATTTCCAAGGACTTGAAAAAGCGCGGCATGACCTTCGTGGGCTCCACCATCATCTATGCCTATTTGCAGGCCATCGGCGTCATCAACGCCCACAGCGACGACTGCTGGCTGCATACGAGCTCGGTGTGAATCGGATGAAACAATGACAACTGCGGTATGGACGCAAGCCTATGCCGCAGTTTTATTACTGCATTCTGTGTCTTCATTTTCTTTTGACAATGGCCTTTGCGATACACTACACCCTGATTCCGCCTAAAAATCGTCTCATGAATACCTTTGACCCGGTTCATATCGCTGTATCTATCCCTGTTTTCATGGTAAATTGCTGCGATTTCTTCCTTGGCTGCCTTGTGTTTGTCAGGCTTCTTCATCCGTTTCATACTGATTCTTGATTAAAAAATTTAATCAAGAATCCCGTGCGCTGTGCGCACGCACAGCGTGTGAAAACACGCTGTGACGTCTCATACAAAACCTGACGCACCTTCGGTGCTATAAAAAGCTTTTCAAGCTTTTTAACAGGTTTTAGTATCAGATGATAGTAGCCAGCTTCTTTTCGCTGGCGCCGCTTGCCTTCCGGAACCAAGGCTTGCAATTTTTTTAGGTATTCGTTCTCCGCACGCAGCCGATTCACCTCCGTCGGCAGGTCTTCTTCCACTGTACGGTCCTTTTGGCATATATAATCACCCCATTTGTCAGACAATATACCACACTGTCTAACAAATGGGGTGCTGTTCATTTTCCCGGGAGTTTTTTCTATTTGCCTTTCCTGGTCGGCGGGGCGAACCGGGACACGTCCAGGCCCTCCAAGGCCAGCAGGCGGCGCTTCTTGTCCACCCCTCCGGCATAGCCGGTGAGACTGCCGTCCGTGCCTATCACACGGTGGCAGGGCACGATCAGGGAAATGGGGTTGTGTCCCACCGCGCCGCCCACCGCCTGAGCGGACATATGGGGCACCTCCAGCCGCTGAGCCAGCTGCCGGGCCAGTTCCCCGTAGGTGGTCGTCTCTCCGTAGGGAATCTCCTGCAGCAGGGACCACACCGCCATGCGGAATTCCGTGCCCGTCAGGTGCAGCGGCGGGGTGAAATGGGGCCGCCGTCCGGCAAAATACAGGTCCAGCCAACGGCCTGCCGCCGCCAGCACCGGGGTCTCCCATTCCCGGGCCTGGGTCAGTCCCGGGGCAAAGTGCTTCTGTCCCGCGAACCACAGACCTACCAGGCCCGCGTCATCTGCCGCCATGAGAATCTCCCCCAGGGGAGAGCGATATCGCTGGATATAGAGCATAGGCTCAGTGCCGGGCCACGGGGTCCCAGTTCTCCTCATCCTCGCGGATGATCTGCAGATACTCGGTATAATCCGACTCCACGGGGTTGCTCTTGGGGGCCTGGGCCTTGTACTGCTCCAGCAGACGGCGGGACTTCTCCGGCGGCTGGACGGTGCCGGCGCCGGCGATGCAGCCGCCGGGGCAGGCCATGCCCTCCAGCAGATAGCCGTCGTACTTTCCGGTGCGGGCCATGCGCAGCATCTGGCGGCACTCCCGCAGGCCCTCGGCATACACGGTCTTGACCTGGCGATCCGGCTCCAGCTTCTCGATGACCTTCTCCACCGCCTTGGCCACGCCGCCGCTGGCGGCAAAGCCCACGCCGGGGGCGGAGGCCTCGTACTGGGCCTGCTCGTCGGGGATCTGGGAAAAGTCGATGTTCTTGGCCTCGAACATGCCCCGCAGCTCCTCAAAGGTCAGGACGAAGTCCACATCGCTGCGGACGCTGCGGCGGCTGGCTTCCAGCTTCTTGGCAGCGCAGGGGCCGATGAAAGCAATCTTGCAGTCGGGGTTCCGGCGCTTCTGGAGCCGGGCCGTCAGCACCATGGGCGTCATGGTCATGGAGATATACGGCGCAAAGCCCGGGAACTCCTTCTTGGCCATCACGGACCAGGCCGGGCAGCAGGACGTGGCCATAAAGGGCTGCTTTTCCGGCACCACCCGCAGGAACTCCTCCGCCTCCTCGATGGCGCACAGGTCCGCGCCCACGGCCACCTCCTCCAGGGCGGCGAAGCCCAGTTCCTTCATGGCGGCCTTGATCTGGCCGGGGGTGACCTTCTCGCCGAACTGACCCCAGAAGGCCGGGGCGATGATGGCGATGACCTTTGCTCCGCCCCGGATGGCGTGGATCAGCTGGAACAGCTGACCCTTGTCCACAATGGCACCGAAGGGGCAGTTCACCAGGCACATGCCGCAGTTGACGCACTTGTCATAGTTGATCCGGGCCCGGCCGTGGTCGTCCTTGCCGATGGCGTCCATGCCGCAGGCCTCCTGGCAGGGGCGGAAGAACTTGATGATGGCCTGATAGGAGCAGGCGGCCTTGCACTTGCCGCACTTGATGCACTTGGTCTGGTCGATCTGGGCCTGGCCGTGCTCAAAGTGGATGGCCCCCTTGGGACAGGCATGGGAGCAGTGACGGGCCAGGCACCCCTGGCAGGCGTTGGTGACCTCATAGTGGGTGTCGGGACAGGCGTGGCAGGCGTATTTGATGATGTTGATCAGCGGGGGATCGTAGTACTTCTCGGCAATGGCGCTTTCCTCCACACCGTCGGACAGCAGCGTATGCTCGGACACATCCCGCAGGGGAAGGCCCATGGCCAGGCGGATCCGCTCGCCTACAATGGCCCGCTCCAGGAAGATGGACTCCCGGACGGTGCCCACCTCGCCGGGCATCAGCTCATAGGGCAGCTTCTCCAGCCGGGTATAATAGTCCCCGCCCTCGTATGCCAGCTTCGCCACCTCGGCGAACACCTTCTTGCGCATGTCGGTGATGGTGCACTGTAAGTTTCTCATGTTTTTGTTCCCTTTATCCTCATTCAGAATCTGTTAAGAGCCGTTGCCGTTGGGGCAACAGCTTTTTTTCAAACTCATTATAATCGAAAGTGAAAAAAAAGACAATACCTCGGAAGATTATTTTTTTCGCGCGCTGACAATTTTTTATTGTGACAACGCAAAAAGCCCCCTGGCGGGATTTCCCGCCGGGGGCGCGAGGCTGTCGAAGAACTTGGAAACCTTCCGCCATCGGAAAGGAAGATCGTTACGAAAGAAACCCATCAGGGGCGTCTTTCGTTTGCAATCACAGGTTTTTCAGAACTTTTTAAGTTCTGATACTGATTCTTGATTAAAAAATTTAATCAAGAATCCCGTGCGCTGTGCGCACGCACAGCGTGTGAAAACACGCTGTGACGTCTCATACAAAACCTGACGCACCTTCGGTGCTATAAAAAGCTTTTCAAGCTTTTTAACAGGTTTTAGTATGAAAAACCGCACTCAGCTTGTAAAAAAGATTTTTTGACAAGCTGAGCCCCGGCGGGATTTCCCGCCGGGGCTGGCTTATTTACGAGTCCCGGCACGTTACCGGGGCATCGGAGGGTCACTGGATCTGGATGGTGGAGTTCTTGGGCAGCTGCTTGTGTTCCTTCTTGGGGATGGACAGCTGCAGGATGCCGTTTTCAAACCTGGCGGCTACCTCGCCGGCCTCCACATCCTCGCCCACATAGAAGCTGCGGCTACAGGACCCGGCGTAGCGCTCCTGACGGATGTACTTGCCCTTCTTGTCGGTTTCGTCCTTGTCCAGGCCCTTGGCCGCCTGGATGGTCAGATAACCGTTCTTCAGCTCCACATTGACCTCGTCCTTCTTGAAGCCCGGCAGGTCCACGTCCAGCTCATAGCTGTCCTCCGTCTCCCGCACGTCGGTCTTCATCAGGTTCTTGCTGTGCTTGCCATACAGCGGATCGTGACGCTGGGGCATTACCATCATACCGAAAGGATCCGTAAAGAAATCATCAAACAGGTTCTCACCAAAAATGCTAGGCAACATAAGTCATACCTCCATTCAATTTCCGGGCGGCCTGTGGGCCGCACCGCCGAACTTTTGTTACCGTTACATACAACGTTTTCCGTTCCTCTTGGGGGCCTCTCGCGGTCCCTCTCTCAAGGAACAACTGTATCATAGCACAAATTTTAGCACTGTCAAGCGTCGAGTGCTAATGTTCACAAAGCATCTTATGTTTGTTCATAAAATATACGATTTTGCCCCGTCCGGGCCGGACAGGGCAAAAATTATCGGCATTTTTCTCCGGTGAGGACCTCCAGCGCCTGGGGGGTGTCCACGTCGGTAAGCTCCTGGGGCGGGGCCTCCACCAGAAGCAGCAGGTCCGGATGACGGCGGATCACGGCGCTGCCGCCGTGGTCTCCCTCCAGGGCTGTCAGCTCCGGAAACAGGCTGGCCGGAAACAGGCAGGGATTTCCCCGGACGCCGTCATGGGCCAGGGCCGCCAGCCGGTCCGGGTGGCGGCGGAACGCCTCCACCAGCCGCTCCACGCTGTCCCGCCGCAGCAGCGGCTGGTCCGACACCTGGAACATCACTCCGTCCATGTCCTGCATATGGGCCATACCCAGGGCGATGGTGTGGCTGAGCCCCAGGTCCGGCCGGGGATTCTCCACCGGCAGGAAGCCCATCTCCCGGGCCAGGTCCATGCCCTGGGGATACTGGGTCACTACCACTACCCGGTCAAAGCACGCCGCCGGAACGGCCTCCAGCGCCCGGCGCATCAGGGTCTTTCCCTCCACCCGAGCGTCCAGCTTATTGCTGCCGAAGCGGCGGGCGTTTCCCGCCGCCATAACGATGCAGCCGATTTTCATGGGCGTTTCCCCCTTATCTTATCGTTCCTTCCAGGTCTCTGGCGACAGCATCACCAGGATGGGCATCAGCTCCAGGCGGCCCAGCAGCATCCACAGGATCATCTGGCTGAACACCGGCCAGGCGGTGTAGTCCGTAGTGGCGTACCCGGCGGTGGTCATAAACGACACGGTCTCAAAGGCGGCGTCCACCAGGGCGTCCTGGAACAGCAGCTTTCCCTGGATCACCAGGTTGGTGCAGATCAGCGCCGTGCCCAGAACCGTCATGGCGGCGTACAGCCGCAGCTCCTCGCAGCGGAGCATATCCCGCACCCGGCCCCGCACGGCGATGAACAGGATGGAGAAGTTGACGCCGGACAGGAACATGAAGATGGCCGCGATCCACGAGGTCAGCGGCGAGTGATACGCCGCGATGCTGGCGTTGCGGACGGAGAAGCCGCCGGTGGAGATGGTGGAAAACGCGTGATTCACCGCGTCGAACCAGCTCATGCCCGCCAGCCGCAAAGCCGCCGTCTCCAGCACCGTCAGCCCGATGTACATGCTGTACAGCAGCTTGGCCGTGTCGCTGACCCGGGGCAGCAGCTTGTCCTTGATGGGGCCCGGCAGCTCCGCCCGCATCAGATACACCGCTCCCGCTCCGGAGGCCCGGGGCAGCAGGGCCAGAAACAGCACCAGCACCCCCATGCCGCCCATCTACTGGGTCAGGCTGCGCCAGAACAGAATACCCCGGGGCAGGGCCTCCACATTGGTCAGCAGGGTGGCCCCCGTGGTGGTCAGCCCCGACGCCGCCTCAAACAGGGCGTCCAGATACCGGGGAATGGCGCCGCTGAATTTATACGGCGCTGCCCCGAATACGCACAGCAGCACCCACACCAGAGCCGCCGAGATGTAGCCGTCCCGTCCCTGCATTTCCCGCTTCCGTGCCGGGACACGGGAGCAGGCGATGCCCGCCGCGGCGCACAGTCCCGCCGCATACAGAAAGCTTTCTCAGCAGGGCTCCTGATAATACACCGCCACCAGCAGCGGCAGCACCATGCACCCGGCCTCCACCCACAGGGTATAGCCCAGGACCTTAATGACCAACAGATAATTCATGCCCTCTCTCCTTCACATTCTGCACCATTTTATGGCACAAAACACCAGTCTAATTATATGCTCCCCCTAAAATCCTGTCAAGCACGCCGGGAAAACTTCCTGTTGCATCCGGAGGAAAATCGTGCTACAATGTCAGAATCAAATGATGTACGGTATATTCGGAACGTTCTAACATTCTATTGGGGGGAATCATTTATGGCAGAAAGCGCAGTGAAACGAATCGGCGTGCTGACCAGCGGCGGCGACGCGCCGGGCATGAACGCGGCGGTGCGGTCCGTGGTGCGGTCGGCTCTGGACCGGGGCATCGAGTGCATCGGCATCCGCCGGGGCTGGTCCGGCCTTATCAACGGGGACTTTTACCGCATGGATTCCGGCAGCGTCAGCCGCATCATCAACCGCGGCGGCACCATTCTCTATACCGCCCGCAGCGAGGAGTTCCGCACGGCGGAGGGCCAGGCCAAGGCCGCCGGCGTGTGCAAGTTGCTGGGGCTGGACGGCATCGTGGCCATCGGCGGCGACGGCACCTTCCGGGGAGCCCAGGAGCTCAGCAAATGCGGCGTGTCCGTGGTGGGCATCCCCGGCACCATCGACAACGACATCGTCTGCACCGAGTACACCATCGGCTTCGACACCGCCGCCAACACGGCGGTGGAGTGCATCGACAAGCTGCGGGACACCATGCAGTCCCATGAGCGCTGCGCCGTGGTGGAGGTCATGGGCCGCCACGCCGGGTATCTGGCCCTGTATGTGGGCGTGGCCGTGGGGGCCACGGCGGTGCTGGTGCCGGAGCACCCCTACGACTTCCGTTCCCAGGTGGCCGAAAAGATCCGCCACGCCCGCCTGAACGGCAAGACTAACTTCATGATCGTGGTAGCCGAGGGCGCGGCCAGCGCCGTGGAGGTGGGCCGCCAGATCCAGGAGGAGCTGGCCCTGGATCCCCGGGTCACCATCCTGGGCCATATCCAGCGGGGCGGCAGCCCCACCGCCAAGGACCGGGTCATGGCCACCCGCATGGGCTATGAGGCCGTCCGGATCCTGGCCGAGGGCAAGACCAACCGGGTCATCTGCACCAAGGACGACCAGATCATCGACCTGGATATCGACGAGGGCCTGGCCATGAAAAAGACCCTGAATTCCGAGGAGTTCAAGGTCATGACCGTGATGACGGGTATGTAACCGGAATAAGCAAAAAGGCGTGACCTGCGCGGTCACGCCTTTTTCTGTGTTATCCGTCGTACACGCCCAGGATGACAATACCCGCCACCACAAGGGCGATCATGAGGTAATGCTTCAGGGACAGCTTTTCCTTCAGGAAGATCCGGCTCCACACCACCGACGCCACGCAGTAGGCGGAGATGATGGGGGCGGAGATGGCCACATGGGCCGTGTCGGACAGGGCGAAGATGTAGGCGAACTGGCCCGCCGTTTCAAACGCTGCGCCGGCGTACTTGGGGGCCTCCTGCCGGGCGATGAGCTTCTGCTTCCGGATCAGCACCACATACACGAAGCACACGATGCCCGCCAGCAGAAACGTCAGCTCATAGGCGCAGTTGGCGGCGCTGGCCGCGTAGTCGGAGCACTCATCCGCCGTGGCGAACATCCCCTCTGCCAGTGCCCGGGCAGACAGCTTGTCCAGCACCCGGGAATCGGCAAAGGTGCCCGCCGCATCCAGTATGCAGTAGATAATGGGCAGCAACAGGGCCAGGGCGGACTTGGCATAGCGGCGGTTGGCCGCCTCCTGCCGCTTCCGGCGCAGATCCTCGTCCTCATGAGCCTCCACTATGCCCAGGCCCACCACGCCCACGCATACCAGGGCCGTGGCCACCAGCTGGGCGGGTGCCAGCTCGCCTATGCCGCCGGTGATCAGGCACAGCACCGCCACCAGCGCACCGGAGGAGTTGCAGATGGGAGAGGAAATGGACAGCTCAATATACCGCAGGCCGATGTACCCCATGGCCATGGACGAGATGTACAGCAGCGACACCGGCAGATACGTCCAGATGATCTCCCAGGTCACCTGGGTGCCGCCGATAAAGATCTCATACGCCGCGTGCAGGCCCATGACCACGCCCACCGCCGTCACCATTTTCAGGTGGCTGTATTTGTCGGTCTCCGACTGGCAGCCGATTTTGGAAAACAGATCCGATCCGCTCCAGCACAGCAGAGCGATCAGGGAAAGCCAGAACCACATGTGATTTTTCTCCTTTTACAATTTTACAATTACATTTCGATGATTCCTGCATCCAGCAGCTTCTGGATGCTCATGAGAATGCCCAGCTTGGCATGGAACCAGGTCAGGCCCCCCTGGAAATACACCGCGTAGGGCGGGCGGATGGGCCCGTCGGCGGACAGCTCGATGGACGCCCCCTGCACAAAGGCCCCGGCGGCCATAATGACCTCCGACTCATACCCGGGCATGGCCCAGGGCTCCGGGGTCACATAGCTGTCCACCGGTGCGGCGGACTGGATGCCCTTGCAGAAGGCCACCATGGCCTCCCGGCTACCCAGCTCCACCGCCTGGATGATGTCCCGGCGGGTCTCGCCGCTGCCGGGCACCACCCGGAAGCCCAGCTTTTCATAGCAGGCGGCGGCAAACACCGCTCCCCGCACCGCCGAGGACACCACCGTGGGGGCCAGGAACAGCCCCTGGTAAAAGCTGGTCAGAAGCCCCAGATTGGCCCCCACCTCACGGCCCAGGCCCGGAGCACTGAGCCGGTAGGCACAGCGCTCGATGCAGGACTTTCTGCCGCAGATATAGCCGCCGGTGGGAGCCAGGCCGCCGCCCAGGTTCTTGATGAGACTGCCCACCACCATGTCGGCCCCCACGTTGGTGGGCTCCTGCGTCTCCACAAACTCGCCGTAGCAGTTGTCCACCATGCACAGCACGTCGGGCTTGCACTCCTTGCAGAAGGCAATGAGCTTTCCGATCTCCTCCACGGAATAGGAGGGCCGGGTGGCGTAGCCCTTGGAGCGCTGGATGGTTATGAGCCTGGTCTTTTCGTTAATGGCGGCCCGGATGCCGTCATAGTCGAACCCGCCGTCCGGCAGCAGGTCCACCTGCCGGTACGAAATGCCGTACTCCTTCAGGGAGCAGGGGGAGGGCCGGATGCCGATGACCTCCTCCAGAGTGTCGTAGGGTCCGCCCACCGGGCTGAGCAGCTCGTCCCCGGGCAGCAGGTTGGCCCCCAGGGCCAGGGCCAGGGCATGGGTGCCGCAGGTGATCTGGGGCCGCACCAGGGCCGCCTCGGCGCCGAAGCAGTCGGCATATACCCGCTCCAGGTTGTCCCGGCCCTCGTCGTCATAGCCGTAGCCTGTGGAGAGGTTGAAGTGGGTGGCGTTCACCCGGTTTTTCTGCATGGCAGCGATGACCTTGGCCTGGTTGAACTCCGCCACCTGGTCAATGTGCCGGAACTGGTCCGTCAGCCCCTCCAGCACCTCCTGGCCGAAGCGCAGCACCTGATCGCTGACGCCCAGCTGGTTATAAATGGAATTGGTATCCGTCATTTCTCCTCATTCCTTCCCATATCTTCTAAAATCTGCCGGGCCACCCGGTCCAGCACCTCGGGCTTGGACAGCACCAGGCCGCTTTCGCCGCTGCCCAGCACCAGCACCGTGTCCCCGGGCCGTATGCCGTAAAACTGCCGGGCCTCCTTGGGAATCACGATCTGTCCCCGCTCTCCCACCCGGGCCGTGCCAAAGATCCGGTGACTTTTCGGCTTGCCCAGAATGTGCTTTCCTCCGGCCATGCGCCCACCTCACAAATTCATACTTTTCACACAAATGTGACAGCTGACAGTATACCACATTTTTCCCCATTTGCAAGAGGGAAAAAACAGAACCGCCATTTATGAAAACGGCGGTTCTGTTTATCGTATTTCGGAAGATGTTACTGGATAGGCTCCAGAACGCCCAGGACCACATAACGGACGTTCTTGAACTCGTAGGTGCAGGTGGACAGGGTGACGATATGGCTGTCCGCCGAGGGGACGCCGGTGGTGGGGCGGAAGGTGGAATGGTTCACCATCTGCTGCAGGAACTCCTGGGTCAGCTGGAACTGATAGACGCTGCAGTCGGAATAGGCCACCTCACCGTTGCCGTCGAGGATATAGCCCGAGGCGTCCACGATGACCCCGGCAAACAGATGCAGCTTATAGTTCTGCTGGGGGGTCAGCATATAGAGGTAGGGGTGCTGGTCATAGTAGGCCTGCTGCTTGTACTTCACCAGGTTGGAGAACATGGCACCGGACTTCATATTGTGGCCGTAGATCAGGCTGTTCTGGTCGGAGAAGTCGGCGCTGTTGGCATAGTCCATGAAGATGCTGCCGTTGTCGTTCCAGGTGCCGTCCAGCAGGTGGCGCAGGTAGTAGTCGTTGTCGCTGCCCTGGACCACCGGGTAATTGATATGGGTATTGGCCCCGTAGATCCAGGCGATGACGTCGCCGTTGGTTTTCAGCAGCTCGTCAAACTGCACCGTGGGGCACTCCGGGTCGCCGCTGGGGTCCTGGGTCGGGTCGTTGTTATCGCTGTCGCCGGGAAGGGTCACAAAGCGGTTGGCCTCGGAAATGACCTTATCGCTGCGGTATTTTTCCAGATAGTAGCTGCCAACCTTGTAGGCGGCAAACAGGAACACGCACACAAGCAGGGCGAGGATCACATAGTATACGGGCTTTTTCATGGCGGCGTCTCCTTTTGTGGGATGGCCCTATTCTATCAGCTTTTCCCCGGTATTGCAAGAACTTTGCATTTTTGATATAATGACGCAAAAAGCCAAGGGGAGGCACAGCGATGCTGATTTTTGACATGGACGGCACCCTCATTGATTCCAACGGGATCTGGCGGCAGGTGGACGAGGCGTTCCTGGCCAAGCGGGGGTATCCGTATACCCGGGAGTATTATGAGGGCGTGGCCCACACCATTTTTCCCATGGCCGCGAAATTCACCAAAGCCTATTGCCATCTGGAGGAGTCCGAGGAGGAGATCATGGCCGAGTGGATGCAGATGGCCGGGGACGCCTACGCCGTGCGGGTGCCCATCAAGCCCGGGGTTCGGGAATATCTGGACCGGTGCCGGGCGGCAGGGGAGAGGATGATCGTGCTGACCTCCAGCGTGCCGGAGCACTGCCGGGCCGCCCTGGGACGATTGGGGCTGACGGAGTATTTCGAGCGCATCCTCTTTGCCCACGACCTGGGCATGGACAAGAAGGACCCGGAGACCTTCCGCCACGCGGCGGCGCTGATGGGCGTGACGCCGGAGGACTGCACCATGTATGACGACTCTGTGGCCGCCTGCCGGGCGGCCCGGGAGGCCGGAATGCGGGTGGTGGGGGTGTACGACGCCTTTTTCCACGTCTCCTGGCCGGAGATGCAGCAGGTGTGTCACCGGGTCATCCGCAGCTTTGAGGAACTGCTGTAAGGCGGAGCGTCAGCGGGCGGCGTCCAGGGCCTCCGCCGTGCGCAGCAGGACGTCGGACAGCTCCAGATGCTCCGTCCAGCGGCTTTCGATGGCGTGGAAGCCGGTCCAGGCACCCAGCAGGTTGCCGGCGATGGCGCCGGTGGAGTCGCTGTCGCCGCTGTGATTCACGGCGGCGATGATCCCGGCGGAAAAACCGTCCTGATGCCGCAGGGTGCAGTACAGGGCCACGGCCAGCGCCTCCTCCGCCACCCAGCCCTGGCCCAGGCGGAGGATATTCTCGGAGTCACTGCCGCCGGAGACTGCCAGCTCCGCCGCCAGGGACAGAAGCCCGGTCAGCTCCCGCAGGTGCTCATCTCCGGCGTAAAGCTCCTCCATGGTCCGGATGGTATCCACCGTGATGTCCTCCAGGGACAGCCGGCCCTCCAGGATCCGGGCCAGGATATGGGTCATGGCGGCGGCGGGCATATAGCCCAGGGAGTGCCCGTGGGTGATGGCCGCCAGCTGCGCGCCCTCCCGGTCCAGAGCGGAGAGGGAGCCGCCGTAGTTATCCCCCAGCCGGAAGCGCAGCGCCAGCGGGGCCACCCGCATAACGCCGCCGCAGCCCTTGCTGTCGTTCAGGGGTTCGGCGGTATAGTCCTCCGGGGCCTGGGGCTCCTTCTCCCGGGTCTCCAGCGCCAGAAGGCACGTCAGCCCCGGGGCACGGCGGGCGTACAGCTGGGGCAGGGCCATCAGTCCCGTGCTGTCCGGCGACGGCTGCTGCTGATAGTGCCGCTGGGTGATAAGCCAATCCTGGTACGCCGCGGCCACCCGGTGCCGGACGCCGGAAAAGCCATCGCCGGACAGAATGCCGGCGGCGGTGAACAGGGTCATCTGGGTGTCGTCGGATATCCAGCCCTGGCCGTTTCGGTACGCCGTGATGCCCTCCGGGCCGTAGAAATCGCGGATGGCATGGTCCGGCACGAACTCCACCGGATATCCCAGAGCGTCTCCGGCCGCGCCGCCCAGTAGCGAGCCCTTGATGCGATCCAATGTATCCATAGGTCATCCTCCTGTGCATTATAATGTAAAGTATGCCCATTCAGTGTATCACAGCGGCGGCTTTTTGACAAGCGGTGACATTTTTTTGCCGGAGAGGCCAAAATTTCTATTGCATTTTTATACCAAAGCGTGTAGAATATAGGCGACAATCCAAGATTGGTAGCTGTAAGGAAGTGCCTCGCGCACGGGCTGCAACTATCACTCGGCTGTTGCTTGAGTGTTTCAGATCTCCATCCGGAGGTTTGAAACATTTTTCTTTACCCGGAAGCATTGGAACAATTCAAAAGGAGGAACACACATGAATCTGGTCATCAACGGAAGACTCATCACCCGGGACGAGGGCGGCAAGGGCTATTATGAGCACGGCGCCGTAGCCTACGAGGGAACCACCATCACTGAGGTAGGCGAGGAGAGCGTCCTGCGGGCCAAATACCCCCAGGCCAACCTCATCGACGCCAAGGGCGGCGTCATCATGCCCGCTTTCATCAACGCCCATACCCACATCTATTCCGCTCTGGCAAGGGGCCTGTCCATTGTGGGCAACAACCCCACCAATTTCTATGAGGTGCTGGACGGCACCTGGTGGGCCATCGACCGGAAGCTGACCCTGGAGGGTACCCGAGCCAGCGCCGACGCCCTGTACATCGACTGCATCAAGCAGGGCGTTACCACCATCTTCGATCACCACGCCTCCTATGCCGAGATCCCCGGCTCCCTGCACACCATCGCCGAGTCCGCCAAGAAGTTCGGCATCCGCTCCTGCCTGTGCTATGAGGTCTCCGACCGGGACGGCGAGGAGAAGTGCCTGCAGGCCATCCAGGAAAACGCCGACTTCATCACCGAGTGCCAGAAGAACCAGGATCCCATGCTGGCCGCCATGTTCGGCGGACACGCCCTGTTCACCATCAGCGACAAGACCTTCGACCGCATGGTGGCCGCCAACAACGGCCGCACCGGCTATCACATCCATGTGTCCGAGGGCATGAACGACGTGTATGACTCCCTGCAGAATTACGGCCGCCGTCCCGTCCAGCGCCTGCAGGACCACGGCATCCTGGGCGAAAAGACCATTCTGGGCCACTGCATCCATGTGAACACCGCCGAGATGGACATCATCAAGGAGACCGGCACCATGGTGGTCAACAACCCCGAGAGCAACATGGGCAACGCCATCGGCATCTGCCCGGTGATCCAGCTGCACAAGCGGGGCATCCTGCTGGGCATGGGCACCGACGCCTATACCAACGATATGCTGGAGTCCCTGAAGGTGGCCCTGTGCTCCCAGCGCAGCCAGAACTGTCTGCCCAACGTGGGCTGGTGCGAGGTCACGGACATGCTGTTCCGCAACAACGCCAAGATCGGCGAAAAGTATTTCCCCGTGCAGCTGGGCGTGCTGAAGGCCGGCGCCGCCGCGGACATCATCGTCATGGACTATAAGCCCTTCACCCCTTTCTCCGACGAGAACATCGACGGCCACATGATCTTCGGCATGACCGGCCGCCAGTGCCAGACCACCATCGCAGGCGGCAAGCTCCTGATGCAGGACCGCCAGCTGGTGGGCATCGACGAGGAGGCCGAAAACGCTCATATCCTGGAGGCCGCCAAGAAGCTCTGGGGCAGCCTGAACAACCGGGTGTATTGATGCGCTGATTTTTTACGATTCAAAAAGGAGGAACCCCCATGTCCGAGAAAATGTATCCCATTCCCTTCAAATCCCTGATGAATTGGGTAATCACCGAGTACGTCGGCTGCGGCGACGTGTTCGGTGTGCATAAGCAGTACCACGCCACCGGCAAGAGCCTGCCCATCTTCGGCGAGCGCATCGAGACCCCCTTCGGCCCCGCCGCCGGTCCCAACAGCCAGCTGGCCCAGAACATCATCGCCGCCTATGCGGCCGGCGCCCGGTTCTTCGAGGTAAAGACCGTTCAGAAGATGGACGGCGCTGATCTGGCCGCCTGTGTGCCCCGCCCCTGCATCCTGGCCAACGACGAGGGCTATAACCAGGAGTGGTCCACGGAGCTGACCGTTCCCCAGGCCATGGACGAGTATATCAAGGCCTGGTGCGCTCTGAAGGTCCTCAGCAAGGTCTACGGCTTCGGCGATCCCGACGGCTTCGTGTTCAACATGTCCGTGGGCTACGATCTGGAGGGCATCAAGGGCGAGAAGGTCAACACCTATATCGACGGTATGATGGACGCCCGCCGCACCGCCATCTTCGGCGAGTGCAAGGAGGTGCTCAAGGAGCTGTTCCCCCAGGAGACCGCCTTCATCGACGCCATCTCCCCCCGGGTGTCCCGCAGCGTCACTGTTTCCACCCTCCACGGCTGTCCCCCCGACGAGATCGAGCGCATCGCCGGCTACCTGATCTCCGAAAAGCACCTGCACACCTTCGTCAAGTGCAACCCCACCATCCTGGGCTACGAGACCGCCCGCCGCACCCTGGACTCCATGGGCTATGACTATATTGTGTTCGACGAGCACCACTTCAACGAGGATCTGCAGTGGGCCGACGCCGTGCCCATGTTTGAGCGCCTGCAGGCCCTGGCCGACAGCTGCGGCCTGGAGTTTGGCCTGAAGCTGTCCAACACCTTCCCGGTGGACACCACCCGTGGCGAGCTGCCCAACAACGAGATGTATATGTCCGGCCGCAGCCTGTTCCCCCTGACCATCGAGATGTGCCACCGCATTTCCCGCCAGTTCAAGGGTAAGATGCGCATCTCCTTTGCCGGCGGCGCGGAGTATTTCAACTGCGACAAGCTGTTTGCCGCCGGAATCTGGCCCATCACCGTGGCCACCACCATCCTCAAGCCCGGCGGCTACAACCGCCTGCACCAGATGGTGGAGAAGGTGGAGCCCATGGCATACCGTCCCTTCTCCGGCACGGACACCCAGGCCATCTGCCAGCTGTCCGCCGCCAGCCACACCGATGTTCACCACGTCAAGCCCATCAAGCCCCTGCCCAGCCGCAAGAGCGACAAGCAGGTGCCCTGGATGGACTGCTTCACCGCTCCCTGCCAGGGCGGCTGCCCCATCCACCAGGATATCCCCGAGTATATGGAGCTGTGCCGCAAGGGCCTGTATGCCCCGGCCCTGAAGCTCATCACCGAGAAGAACCCCCTGCCCTTCCTGACCGGCACCATCTGCGCCCACCGGTGCCAGACCAAGTGCTCCCGGAACTTCTATGACGAGTCCGTCCGCATCCGGGATACCAAGTTGCTGGCCGCCGAAAAGGGCTACAACGCCCTGATGGCCTCCGTCCGGCCCACCGAGAAGGTCTCCGGCAAGAAGGCCGCCATCATCGGCGGCGGCCCCACCGGCATCGCCGCGGCCTATTTCCTGGCCCGGGCCGGTATCGAGACCACCATCTTCGAGCGGGAGAGCTGCCTGGGCGGCGTGCCCCGGCACGTGATCCCCTCCTTCCGCATCGCCAACGAGACCATCGAGAAGGACATCGCCCTGATGGAGAAGTACGGCGTGGACGTCCGCTGCGGCGCGCCTGCCCCCTCCGTCACCGAGCTGAAGGCCATGGGCTATACCCACATTCTGTTCGCCGTGGGCGCCTGGAAACCCGGCAAGCTGGAGATCGCCGGTGATGTGGCCGGGGCCATCCAGTGGATGAAGGGCGTCAAGGCCGGCAACATCAGCGTCGGCGGCAGCATCGCTGTCATCGGCGGCGGCAACACCGCCATGGACGCCGCCCGCCTGGCCAAGCGCTCCGGCGCGGACCATGTGACCCTGGTGTATCGCCGGACCCGCAAGTATATGCCCGCCGACGAGCACGAGCTGGCCCTGGCCCTTCAGGACGGCGTGACCTTCGCCGAGCTGGCCGCTCCCGTGAAGCAGGCCGACGGCGTGCTGACCTGCGAGAAGATGGTGCTGGGCGAGGCCGACGCCTCCGGCCGCCGCAGCCCCGTGGGTAGCGGCGAGTTCTTCGACATCCCCTGCGACCTGGTGATCTCCGCCGTGGGCGAGCAGGTGGACAGCGCCCTGATGGCCGCCAACGGCATCGAGGTGGACAAGAAGGGCCGTCCCGCCTTCCAGACCAACCTGCCCGGCGTGTATGCCGCCGGTGACGCCGCCCGGGGTCCTGCCACCGTGGTGGAGGGCATTGCCGACGCCGCCCGCTTCGCCCAGGAGGTCATCGGCCAGGCCTACACCTATGACATTCCCCAGCAGGCCTATATCACCAGGACCGACGCCCAGGCCAAGAAGGGCATCCTGAACATGAGCGGCTGCGTGTGCCAGGAGGGCAGCCGCTGCCTGCAGTGCTCCACCGTGTGCGAAAACTGCGTGGATTCCTGCCCCAACCGGGCAAACGTGGCCATCGCCATGGCCGACGGCAGCCACCAGATCCTCCACGTGGACAAGATGTGCAACGAGTGCGGCAACTGCACCCAGTTCTGCCCCTATGCCTCTGAGCCCTGCCACGACAAGTTCACCCTGTTCCAGACCGCCGAGGATATGGAGGACTCCCACAACGCCGGTGTCCTGTTCCTGGAGGGCGGCAAGGTCCGGGTGCGCCTGGCCGGTGCGCCCCGGGAGTATAACCTGAACGAGGCCAACGACCTGCCCCGGGAGCTGGAGACCTTCATCGTCACCATCCGGGATCAGTACGGCTATCTGTTTGCCTGATTCATTTACCCATAATAATAAGGCCCAGGGGGCGCTGCCATGCAGCGCCCCCTGGGCTTGTTGACGGGGCGGGAACGTCCTCCGCTATCGGAGGGGGGAGTCTCAGTCCACAAATACGTATTTTTCCAGCCGGTCCATGGCCTCCCGCACCAGGGAGTGGGGCAGGGCGGCGTTGATGCGGATGCAGTCGCCGTCGCCGAAGCCCGCGCCGCTCTGCCAGATGACGCCATGCTCCACGCCCCGGCGGCGGAGATCATCCGGCGTGATGCCGTGGCTGCGGCACCAGGCCCCGCAGTTGACGAACAGCATATACGTTCCCTGGGGCAGCATCATGGTGACGCCGGGATAGCGGCTTTGCAGGAAGTCCCGGATATACCGCAGATTCCGGTCCAGCACGGCACGCAGCTGGTCCACCCACGCCATGCCCTCGTCACTGTAGGCCCCGGTGAGGGCGTGCATGGACAGCACGTTGCAGTCGTTGTAGCCGGACAGGTTTCCCTGCCGCTGGACCCGGCAGCGAAGCCGGTCATTATAAATAATGTGGTAGGAGCCGATCAGCCCCGCCAGGCTGAAGGCCTTGGTGGGGGCATAGAAGGCCACGGTGCGCTCCCGGGCGTCCCGGGAGACGGACTGGGTGGGGATGTGGGTGTATCCCGGCATAATGAGATCGGACCAGATCTCGTCGGAAATGACGGTGCAGTCGTTGGCGGCGTACACCTCCATGGCCTTTTCCAGCTCCCAGCGCTCCCATACCCGGCCGCAGGGATTGTGAGGGGAGCACAGGATGGCCACGTGGATGTCGTTTTCCCTCAGCTTCCGGTCCATGTCCGCATAGTCCATGCGCCAGATGCCCTCCGCGTCCTGCGTCAGGGGCGTGTGGATGATGGGACGGCCCAGCCGCTCCAGGGTGTGGGTGAAGCCCACATAGGTGGGGCTGTGGACCAGAATCGGCTCGCCGGGGCAGGTCAGGGCCTGGACCACGGAGCTGACGCCGCCCAGAACGCCGTTTTCATAGCCGATGTGCTGCCGCTCCAGGCCGGTGACGCCGTGGCGCACCTGCTGCCAGCGGATGATGCTGTCAAAGTAAGCACTGCTCAGCTGAAAATATCCGAAATTCGGGTGGTCCAGCCGGGCCCGGATGGCCTCCAGCACCGGCGGTGCGGTGGGGAAGCTCATGTCCGCCACCCACATGGGGATCCGGGAAAAGCCCTCCTTGGGCTCCACCCCGTTATAGGGGATCATGTCCAGGGCCAGGGCATCCCGGCCCCGCCGGTCCAGAATGGTATCGAAATCGTACTGCATGGTTATCCTCCGTTCTCCGTTCCGGACAGGTGGAACACCCGCCGGGTATTTTCCAGTATGGCCGCCTCCGCAGTTTCCGGCGGCAGATGCTTCAGCCGGGCGATCTCCTCCACGATGCGCGGCAGCAGCAGGGAGGAGTTGCGCACCCGGCTCAGGGATTTTTTGCTGCCCGTCCAGGGTACGTCCGGCAGCACATAGGGGCTGTCGGTCTCCACCAGCAGCCGGTCCAGGGGAGTGCGGGCCACTGCGTCCCGCAGGGCCTTCGATTCCCGGCGTAGCAGCGCCCCGCCGATGCCCAGACAGAACCCCAGGTCCAGATAGGCCCGGGCCGTGTCCCAGTCCCCCTGGAAGCAGTGGACCACCCCGCCGGAAAGCTGACGCCGCCTGCGCCGCAGCATGGCCAGGGCGTCCCGGTCCGCCATGCGGATGTGCAGCACCAGGGGCAGTTCCAGCCGCCGGGCCAGGCCCAGCTGATACCGGAACCACAGCAGCTGGGTCAGCCGGTGCTTCCGGGGCAGGTGATAGTCCAGCCCGGTCTCGCCGATGGCCGCCACGCCGGGCTCCCGGGCCCAGACCTCCAGCTGCCTGCGCTGCCGCCAGGGGGCCTGATGGGTCCGGGTGGGGTGCACGCCCACCGCCAGGCGGATGAAGTCCGGATGCTGCCGGTACAGGGCGGCGGTCCGGCGGTTGGACTCAAAGTCGATGCCGGGCTCGATGGAAAGGACAACGCCGCTCTCCCGCAGACGGTCCAGCAGGTCCTCCCGCTGTCCCTCCCGGGCCGTCAGCTCGCCGGTGAGATAGCGGAAGGTGCCGTCGAAGCGCTTGTGGCTGTAGTGGGCGTGGCTCTCGATGATCATGTGCGGGTCCTCCTCTCCGGGGTTACGCTTCTTCCGGCTCCTCCGGCTGTGCAGGGGCCTCCCAGGGGACCATGGTGGCCACGCACCGGTTGATGGTGACGCCCTGCTGATAGAATTTGGCCTCGTAGTCCGTCATGACCCCCACGGGGCCGTCGGCGTGGAGGTCCCGGGTGACCTGGGACAGCCGGAAGCCGAATTGGGGGATCTCCTCCAGGGACCACTCGAACAGCTTGTCGTTGTCGCTTTTGAAGTGGATCTCGCCGCCCATGGGCAGCACCCGGCGGTACAGCTGCAGGAAATTGCCGTGGGTCAGGCGGCGCTTTTTCTGGTTGCTTTTGGGCCAGGGATCGCAGAAGTTGATATAGATGCGGTCTACCTCGCCGGGGGCGAAGAAGTCAGGCAGGCAGGCGGCGTCGCCGTCCACAAAGAACACGTTGTGCAGCCCCGCGTCCCGGGCCCGCTCCATGGCAACCACCATGGCGTCGGGGACCTTTTCCACGGCGATCAGCAGCACGTCCGGCTCAGCGGCGGCGGTTTCCGCGGTGAAGCGGCCCTTGCCGCAGCCCAACTCCACCCGCAGCTCCCGGGCCTCCGGCAGCAGCTCCCGCCAGCGGCCCCGCAGGGCGCGGGGGTCCTCGATCAGCAAGGCGCCGCAGGCTTCCATCCGGGGCAGCAGATTCTTTTTCTTTCTCATGCGCATGGGTCATTTCCTCCTGTGCGGCCGTGGCCGCGAATAAAATTTCAGAGACTGTCTTAAAAGGGCTTTGCCCTTTTAAGACAAAAGGCTTGCAGTCTGCTGCGCGCATAATTTGTTCGCCCATGGCGAACAAATTATGCACTTGCAGACTGAGAAGTATTTTTTGCGACGTACACGCCGCCGCAAAAAACGGATTGCAATTTATTTGCCGCCTGCGGGCGGCAAACTCTGCGAGGCTTTTTGACAAGCGGAATCCCAATCATATATATACCACAAGATACACGGTTCTGTAAACGAAAAAAATGCTCTATTTGGTGCCGAAGGGTGGATTTGTGGCCGAATTGTGAACAGCCTATATTGAAAAATGTGCAAAGAAAATTCATTTCTTTTGTGAAATATCCTGAAAAAGAAAAAGCCGGGAAACAAGGGCTTGATAATTTTTAGACGAGGGACTATAATACAAGCTGTATGAAGAGTACGCATGATGGGACCGCTATGGGCGGCATCCCGTCGCGCGCCCGCCGCTGCGGCGGGTGATCGAAGCAAGGAGGAACGATCATGACGAATGTTCTGTTGGAAAAGAAGGGCCACATTGCCGTTGCCACCATCAACCGGCCCAAGGCTCTCAATGCCCTGAACTCCCAGGTGCTGGAGGACATCGACCAGCTGGTGGAGCAGGTGAAGGCGGACGACGAGATCCGCGCCCTGGTCATCACCGGCAGCGGCGAGAAGGCTTTCGTGGCCGGCGCCGACATCGGCGAGATGAGCACCCTGACTAAGGCAGAAGGCGAGGCCTTCGGCAAGAAGGGCAACGACGTGTTCCGCAAGCTGGAGACGCTGCCCATCCCCACCATCGCCGCAGTCAACGGCTTTGCCCTGGGCGGCGGCTGTGAGCTGTCCATGAGCTGCGACATCCGCCTGTGCGCCGACACCGCCGTGTTCGGCCAGCCGGAAGCGGGTCTGGGCATCACCCCGGGCTTCGGCGGCACCCAGCGCCTGGCCCGTCTGGTGGGCATGGGCATGGCCAAGCAGCTGATCTATACCGCCAAGAACATCAAGGCCGACGAGGCCCTGCGCATCGGCCTGGTGAACGCCGTGTATCCTCTGGAGGAGCTGATGCCCGCCGCCGAGAAGATGGCCGAGACCATCGCCAAGAACGCCCCCATCGCCGTCCGCGCCTGCAAGAAGGCCATCAACGACGGTATGCAGGTGGATATCGACCGGGCCGTGGCCATCGAGGAGGGCCTGTTCGGCAGCTGCTTCGAGACTGCCGACCAGAAGGAGGGCATGGGCGCCTTCCTGGAAAAGCGCAAGCACGAGCCCTATCAGAACAAGTAACCCCATTTGGTTAATTAACAGGCTCCTTACCGGGCCTGATGATTAAAATCGCTACTTAAATAAAAATTTATTTAGGAGGAACAATCATGAAAGTCGCAATCTTTGGTGCAGGTACTATGGGCAGCGGTATCGCTCAGGTTTTCGCAGCGAAGGGCCACACCGCTCTGATGTATGCTTCCAGCGTTCCCAGCGCTCAGCGTCATAAGGACAAGCTGGCCGCCTCTCTGAACAAGAAGGTCGCCCGCGGCAAGATGACTCAGGAAGCTGCTGATGATATCATGAGCCGCGTCCTGGTGGAGGAGTTCGAGGCTGCCGCCGATGCCGACCTGGTCATCGAGTGCGTTGCCGAGAATATGGCCACCAAGAAGGAGTTGCTGGGCCGTCTGGACGCTCTGTGCAAGGAGGACGCCATCTTCGCTTCCAACACTTCCTCTCTGTCCATCACCGAGATGGGCCAGGGCCTGAAGCATCAGCTCATCGGCATGCACTTCTTCAACCCCGTGCCCGCCATGAAGCTGGTGGAAGTCATTGCCGGCGGCAACACCCCCGCCGAGCTGGTCGAGAAGATCAAGACCCTGTCCACCGAGATCGGCAAGACCCCCGTTGTGGTCAACGAGGCCCCCGGCTTTGTGGTCAACAAGATCCTGATCCCCTATTGCAACGAGGGCGTTTGCGTTCTGCAGGAGGGCGTTGCCTCTGCGGAAGATATCGATATTGCTATGCAGCTGGGTTGCAACCACCCCATGGGCCCCCTGCACCTGGGCGATCTGATCGGCTGGGACATCGTGCTGAACATCATGGACGTGCTGTATAACGAGACCCACGACAGCAAGTATCGCGCAAACGTGCTGATCCGGAAGATGGTTCGTGCCGGCAAGTTGGGCATCAAGTCCGGCGAGGGCTTCTTCAACTACAAAAAGTAAATCTGTAAAGGAGAAAAGAGTATGGATTTCCATCTGACGAAGGAACAGCTGCTCGTTCGCAAGATGTACCGCGAATTCGCAGAGAACGAAGTGAAGCCTCTGGCCGCCGAGATCGACGAAGAAGAGCGTTTCCCCATGGAAACCGTCGAGAAGATGGCAAAGCTGGGCATGATGGGTATTTATTTCCCCAAGGAGTACGGCGGCGCCGGCGGCGACGTCCTGTCCTATGCCATGTGCGTGGAAGAGCTGGCCAAGGTTTGCGGCACCACTGCCGTTATCGTCTCTGCTCATACCTCCCTGTGCGCCGCCCCCATTTTTGAGAACGGCACCGAGGAGCAGAAGAAAAAGTATCTGCCTGACCTGTGCTCCGGCCGCAAGATCGGCGCTTTCGGTCTGACCGAGCCCGGCGCCGGCACCGACGCCCAGGGCCAGCAGACCACCGCCGTCCTGGATGAGTCCGGCGAGAACTACATCCTCAACGGCTCCAAGTGCTTCATCACCAACGGCAACGTGGCGGATACCTTCGTCATCATCGCCGTTACCGGTAAGACCACCGATAAGCGCGGCCGCTCCATGAAGGAGATCTCCGCTTTCATCGTGGAGAAAACCGATAAGGGCTTCTCTCAGGGCAAGCACGAGAAGAAGATGGGCATCCGCGGCAGCTCCACCTGCGACCTGATCTTCGAGGATTGCGTGATCCCCAAGGATCGTATGCTGGGCAAGAAGGGCGAGGGCTTCAAGATCGCCATGAAGACTCTGGACGGCGGCCGTATCGGTATCGCTTCTCAGGCTCTGGGCCTGGGCGAGGGCGCCGTTGAGGAAGCCATCAAGTATACCAAGGAGCGCGTGCAGTTCGGCAGACGCATCTCCCAGTTCCAGAACACCCAGTTCCAGCTGGCCGATATGCATACCCGTATGCAGGCCGCTCAGTATGTGGTGTACGCTGCTGCCATGAAGAAGCAGAACCACGAGCCCTATTCCATGGACGCCGCTATGGCCAAGCTGTTTGCCGCTGAGGCCGCTTCCGATGTGACCCGCCGGGCTGTGCAGCTGTTCGGCGGCTATGGCTACACCCGTGAGTATCCCGTGGAGCGCATGATGCGCGACGCCAAGATCACCGAGATCTACGAGGGCACCAGCGAGGTCCAGCGCATGGTCATCTCCAGCCACCTGGGCGTTAAGTAATTGAGGAGGTAAAAGGTAAAATGAAAATTCTTGTTACTGTGAAGCAGGTTCCCGATACCTCCGGTAAGGTGGCAGTGAACCCCGACGGCACCCTGGATCGTGCCTCTATGCAGACCATCATCAACCCCGACGACCTGAACGCCGTGGAAGCCGCCCTGTCCCTGAAGGACCAGCTGGGCTGCAAGGTCGTGGCGTTCACCATGGGCCCCCCTCCCGCAGAAGGCATGCTGCGTGAGCTGATGGCCATGGGCGTGGACGAGGGTGTTCTGATCACCGCCCGCGAGTTCGGCGGCTCCGACACCTACGCCACCTCCCAGATCATCGCCGCCGGCATCGACACCTACGGCGTGGAAGAGGACGACATCATCCTGGCCGGCCGTCAGGCCATCGACGGCGATACCGCCCAGGTTGGTCCCCAGATCGCTGAGAAGCTGCATCTGCCCCAGGTGACCTACGCCGGCGAGATCACCAAGGACGGCAATACCCTGACCGTCAAGCGTATGCTGGAGGACGGCTACATGACCGTGAAGGTCAAGACCCCCTGCATGATCACCTGCATCAAGGAGCTGAATCAGCCCCGTTACCTGTCCGTGGGCGGCGCTTTTGAAGCCTATTCCAAGCCCCTGGTCACCATGACCTATGAGACTCTGAAGGATCATCCCCTGATCGACAAGAGCACCATCGGTCTGGCCGGCTCTCCCACCAATATTCTGACCTCCTTTACGCCTCCTCAGAAGGGCGCCGGCATGATGCTCGAGGGCGCCGGTAAGGAGACTACCGACAAGCTGGCCGGCATCCTGGCCGCCAAGCATATCATCTAAGGAAGGAGATAAGAAAATGGCTTTTAATAGTGCTGATACCGCTGCCTTCAAAAACGTTTGGGTTTTCTGCGAGCAGCGTCAGGGCGTGATGATGCCCACTACGTTCGAACTGATCTCCGAGGGCCGGAAGCTGGCTAATGAGCTGGGCGTGGAGCTGTGCGGCATTCTGCTGGGCGACAACGTGGACGGCATCGCCGCTGAGCTGGGCGAATACGGCGCGGACAAGGTTTATGTGTACAACTCCCCCCTGCTGAAGGACTTCACCACCGACGCCTATACCAAGGTGATCGTGGAGGCCGTGGAGGAGATCAAGCCCGAGGTGCTGCTGTTTGGTGCCTCCAACATCGGCCGTGACCTGGCTCCCCGCTGCGCCGCCCGTCTGCACACCGGTCTGTGCGCGGACTGCACCCACCTGGACATTGACATGCCCAACTACAAGGGCTTCCTGAAGGAAGCCTCCACTCTGCCCGAGGAGCGCATCGAGAAGCTGGGCACCGTGATGATCAACCGCGAGCCCCATCCCGTGGATCGCGACCTGAAGATGACCCGTCCCGCTTTCGGCGGTCACCTGATGGCCTCCATCATCTGCCCCCGTTTCCGCCCCGCCATGGCTACCGTCCGTCCCGGCGTTATGAAGAAGCGCCTGTGCAAGAAGGACGTTGAGATTCTGCACCCCGCCTTCGCTCTGAAAGCCTCCGACATCCACACCGAGGTCACCGAGACCGTGAAGGCTGCCAAGAAGCTGGTTGACCTGATCGGCGCCGACTTCATCGTGTCCGTGGGCCGCGGCATCAGCAAGGACGTTGAGGGCGGCATCAAGCTGGCCGAGGAGCTGGCTGAGGTTCTGGGCGGCGTCGTGGGTTCCTCCCGCGCCTGCGTGGACGCCGGCTGGATCTCCGCTGACCACCAGGTCGGCCAGACCGGTAAGACCGTCCATCCCAAGGTCTACATTGCTCTGGGTATTTCCGGTGCCATCCAGCACAAGGCTGGTATGCAGGATTCCGAGTGCATCATCGCCGTGAACAAGAACGAGTCCGCTCCCATCTTCGAGGTGGCTGACTACGGCATCGTGGGCGACCTGTTCAAGGTCGTTCCCGAGCTGATCGAGTCCATCAAGGCCGCCAAGGCTGCCAAGTAAGGTTGTTTTACGCCGAATAAAAGAGAGGCTGTCCCGCCCGGGACAGCCTCTCTTCAGCTTGTCAAAAAAGACTTTTTTGACAAGCTGAGTGCGGTTTTTCATACCAAAACCTGTTAAAAAGCTTGAAAAGCTTTTTATAGCACTGAAGGTGCGTCAGGTTTTGTATGGGACGTCACAGCGTGCCCTTGCACGCTGTGCGTGCGCGTAGCGCACGGGATTCCTGATTAAATTTTTTAATCAGGAATCAGTATCAGAACTTGAAAAGTTCTGAAAAACCTGTGATTGCAAACGAAAGACACCCCTGATGGGTTTCTTTCGTAACGATCTTCCTTTCCGATAGCGGAAGATTTCCGGGTTTTTCGACAGCCTCTCTTGACTTAGAGAGCAACTGTTTTGAGAAAAAATATGGTTCTATACTAAAATGCTGGGGCCAGGCGTGAGCCTGGCCCCATTGCCCCAATATTGACAGGGAGCATTTATCTGCGGCGTTTGCAGCGGAATTTGTCCAGCACGCCGGTGACGATGCTCCGCTCGTAGCGGTTCATGCCGAACAGCCACAGGCTGGCGGCATAGACGGCCACAAACACGCAGCCCCAGATGAGAATGTCCAGATAGCCGGACACCGGAGCCAGCACGGCGATGAGCACCGCCACAATGGCGGGTACCACCATGGACGGCAGCAGTCGGGCGATGCGGACCCAGAACCAGCGGACGTCCAGGCCCACATAGTGGCGGAAATACCAGTTGATGGGAAGGACGTTCCCCACCACCGTGATAAACAGGATGGAACCGGCCACGCCCACCAGGCCGCAGTATTTGCACAGGGGGATCATCAGCCCCACATTGACGGCGGCGGCGGCCAGATAGACCCAGGCCCGGAACCGGTGCATATTCTTGGCCCGGAGGATCTCCAGCCCCACGAACTGGATGGCGGAGACGATGGTGCTGGCAAACAGCAGCAGGGCCACGGGATAGTCCACGGCGAACTGCTCCTTGCCGCCGGCCCACAGGATCACAAAGGGACGGCCCACCGCCACGAAGCCCAGGAACACCGCCATCAGCATGATGAACTGCAGGCGTCCGGTCTTGGTCATCAGTCGGGTCAGCTCCCGGTTGGAGTCGCCCTCCGCCACCATCCGGTGGACCCGGGGAATCAGTACGTTGGAGATGGCCATGGCAAAGGACAGATAGTACACGTTCAGCTGGTTGGCACTGTAGTACACGCCGGACAGCTCCGCGCCGTGAATCCAGGTGGTCATCAGGGTGCCGATGCCGTAGTTCAGCTGGTCCACCACCACCGCCAGGAAGATGTAGAACGTGAAGCCCATCATGCTCTTCATCAACGGCAGGTCATAGGTCCGGAAGGACACCGGCATTTTCAGCACCGCGAAGGAGTAGGCCATATACGTCAGGCCGCACACAATGGTCAGCACCAGCGAAAGCGCGGCAATAGCCGGGGAGCGGAAGCCCAACAGCAGCAGGGGAATGGAGATCAGCGGGCTGAGCACGGATTTGGCCATGGTGACGGCCTTCAGGAACAGGTACCGTTCATGGATGTTCACATGGGACTCAAAAACGCTGAAGGGGAAGGATAGGGCCGCGTTGACGGTCATGATCCGCAGGAGCTTGGCGCCCAGGGCCAGCTCCTCCGGGGCCCACTTGGTGCCGAACACCATCTGGGGGTGGGCGGCCAGGAAGAAGCCCAGGGCCAGCAGCACCAGTCCCAGCAGCGACAGGGTCACCAGGAACATACCGTTGAGCTTTGCCATTTCCTGCCGGTCCTTGGCCACCTTGGCCTGGGAATAGTAGCGGATATAGGCGCTGCCCAGGCCCATGCTCAGCAGCAGCAGGTAGGAGATGATGGGCCCCACCGCGCCGTATACACCGTATTCCGTTTCGCCCAGCCGACCCAGCATAATGGGCGTATAGATCAGCGAGATCAGCGTGCTCAAGCCCATGGACACATAGGACAGCACCGCTCCCAGCCGCACTTGATTCACTTGCAAGGGTCCACCCTCTTTCTGCACATTCGAATTATTATACCGGTTTTTTCGGGCTATGTAAAGAGTCTGTCAAGTGAATTCATGAAAATGTCACAAACTGGGACAGGCTGGGGCAGGCTGGGACAGGCTGAGACAAGCCGGGACAAGCCGGGGTTATGTGCGGAAATAGCCGTACAGCTCGATGATGGCGAAGAGGATGTTCAGCAGGCCGAAGGCGAAGATCAGGGTCACGGCGGCCTTCTGGCCGGAGCGGCTGCGGTCCATGCCGGAGGCCAGCAGGAGCATGGCCCCCGCCAGAGCCAGAGCCGAGACGCCGGGGATATACACCACCGCCAGCTGCCGCAGCAGCCAGAAAACCACGGCCACGGCCAGCAGGAGCATGGATAATCTGCGCTTGGTTTCTAATTTCATGAAAAAACCTCCTGATTTTTTCTGTTAGTTTACCGAATTTTCCCGGGAAATACAAGGGCTTTCGTTGAATTTGCATAAATTTGCAGAAAAACGGGACGGCTTACGCCGTGCCGCAACCTGTCGAAAAAGTCCAGCAAACGCTGGGCCTTTTCGCATATATGTGGTAAAATAAAATAGGGTGATGAAAAAATGTTGGAACGAGGGAAGCTGGATCGCGGCGTAGTGGAAATGGCAGACCCAGAAAGTCTTGTTCCCGCCGGACATTTACTTCGAAAAATAGACGCGGCAGTGGATTTTAACCGTATTTATGAAATGGTGGAGTCACTGTACAGCGAGGATAACGGGCGGCCCAGTGTGGATCCGGTGGTACTGTTCAAGATGGTGTTGATCCAACACCTGTACGGACTGCCTTCCCTGCGGCGGACGGCGGAGGAAGTCGATCTGAACATAGCCTACCGCTGGTTTCTGGGCCATACGCTCTAGGAAGAAACACCGCATTTTTCCACGGTGAGTTATAATTTCCGCCACCGGTTTACAGCAGAAACGGTCGACCAGGTCTTTGCGTGGATCCTGGAGGAAGTGGCGCAGGCGGGATACCTGTCTCCCAAGGCAGTCTTCATTGATGGAACACATATGCTTTGGCTAACGCATAGCTCTGCTCCCAACGGTCAATTTTCCAGGGGAAACCGATCGCATCCAACTTGGAGATGCGTTCTGCTGAAAGCTCGCCTTTGCCCTTCTTCATTCGCTGCACCGTGGCCCATGCGCTTAGCCGGACCCCATGCGGGCTTGTATATTTTGCGGGTATATTGAAACTGCCATTGCTGTTCACATAGCTGCAAAGATCCTCGAAATTGTCCTTCCAAATCCTATCTGCCTCTGATTCGGTTTTAAGCGGCAGTGTTTCCAAGAGCTTTTGTTGTTCTTCCGGAATAGGGGCGCTTTCGCGCAGTCGTTTTGCCTGAACGGCTATCCACTTTCCAAGCCAAACGCCATCTACGACCGCGTTTTGTGTCAGCTCAAAATTTCCGTGTTCTTCGTAGTATTTTTTCGCGGCATGGAATGAATTCATCCACGGATCGCCGCAGTCCCAGACCATACCGACAGCATTCAGCTTGTCGATTTTGTTCTGTGCAAGCTGACCTTTGGCGTAGCTGCTCCGCTGCCGTGACAGCCATGATCTTAAAGGCATGCCATCACTCGTCCGATATTTGGCCGGAATGCTGAGATTCCCGTGCTTCTGGTAATATCGTTTTGCCTCCTGATACATTGCTTCCCATTTGGCACTGCTTCCCGACTCCCAAATCATGCCGATGGCATCTAACCGTGCAATCTGCTCTGCTGTTGGCGGGATGCCCTTTCCCTCGCCGCGGCGCAGTGCACGCAGTCTGGAAATCCATGCGCCCAAGCGAATGCCGTCGGGCGATACATAGTTGGATGGAATTCGCAAATTGCGATGGGCCCTGTAGTATTCGCTGGCAGCCAGGAAGTTTCTCTCCCAGTAGTAATCAAGAACATCCCAAATCATGCTGATGCTTTCAAGCTGCGCAATACGGTCTTCCGTGAGATAGTTTGAATGTGCACCAGCATTGTGCCATGTGCGCAGATTGCTGAGCCAGCTTCCAAGGTGAATGCCATTCTCCGTAACATATGGTGACGGCAATCTGCCGAATTGATAAAAGTGCTGCTGCCAGTAAGGCGATGAAATGTCGCTGTACTGAATGGGGTCGCCACAGTGCAGCATGGTGTTATTTCCCACATAAATGCCCACATGGGACGCGCCTGTTGTATCGTAAGTACCCTGAAAGAAGATGAGGTCTCCGGGCTTTACGTTGGCCGAGGACACCCGCGTACAGAGCTGCCGCAGGCCCTCCGCGCCCAGTCTGCCGAAGTTCCAGCCAACGCCGCAGTTGTTATAGACGTAACTGACGAAGCCGGAACAGTCAAAGGACGTGGCTGGACTGCTACCGCCCCAGACATACGGAAATCCGAGATATTTCTCCGCCTCTTTGATGATGGCGGCAAATTGCTCGTCCTCCAATGCTTCCGGAGGAATTTCGTACTTCTCATATTCCGCGTCATAATACCTGCCCACATAGGCGGAGCTTCCAAACAGGTCCGGGCGGTTGCCCAAGGTCGCCATAATCGCCGCGGAGCAGACCTTCCAGATTGAACTTCACGAAATACTTCTTTTTCTCGTCCTCGGAAAACAGGGAGCGCATAATAGACTGCTCCCAGCGGATGACCCAGGGATCAAGGGTGTATTTCACAAACTCCAAGGATTGCTGCTCAATATTAGAAAAGCTCGACTTTTCCAGATCACCGACCATGTGGGGTGGGACTCGGAAAATTCGAGCAATTTCATTGATTTGGAATTTTCGTGTTTCCAGGAACTGCGCCTGCTCCGGCGAGATGCCGATGGGCGTATATTTCATACCTTCCTCAAGCACTGCGATTTTATTGGCATTGCCGCTGCCGCCGAAGGTGGACTGCCAGCTCTCCCGCACACGCTGCGGGTCTTTGATCGTGCCGGGGTGTTCCAGCACACCGCCCGGAGCGGCGCCGTTGGCAAAGAATTTCGCACCGTATTCCTCACAAGCGATAGCCATGCCGATAGCGTTTTTTGCCATAGTGATGGGGCTGTAGCCAACCAAGCCATCGAAGCCGAGTCCGGGGATACGCCGTACACCTCCCGGTGGAGTTTTTCGATCAGCACCTTACCGTCCAGAGAAGTAAGCGTCTGAAACCAGCCGGAGCGGAAAAACCGCTCACAATCCTTTCTGACGGATTCGGCATCCTTGTCCCAGGGGTATTTCTTCAAACGGCGCAGCGCACGGCGATGGTCTTTCGCTGCCGCCAGAATAATAGCGTTTGCGAGGTTTGTATAACAGGTTTCCATTCTCATCAATGTTACCTTGTTAGCAAACTTGCTAACACTTGCTGTAAAAAAACACAGCGGGCGGTAAAACCCGCTGTAGTTTTCGATATGGACGCTCAAGAACCGACCACGCCTGCAAAATCCAAGATGGCAGAAGCGTAGGAATAATCGGTCGTATCGTTGGTTTTGATGTAACCGAGGTCTTTGAGCCTGTTTGTCGCCGCCTGGATGGAAACATCGAAGCAGTCAGACATTTTAGCGATCAGTATCGCACGGGATGTAGGAGTTTTGAGCTTGTCCTTGCAGGATCGTGCCAGCAGATCCACCGAACACTTCGGCATCAAAACGGCAGCGGACAGATGGTTGGCCTGCCATTCCATCCAGTCATGGTCGTCCCATTTGCGAGTGTCCGATTTATTTGTCATGCCATTGTCGACCCGGCACTGTATCATGGGGGCGATGAGCTCATCGTCAAAAATGGATACCTGGTCGGGGTTATACGAGAAATAGCCGGAATGGAAGATGTCATGCCCACCCTCATGTCCGAGCGTAAAGCGGTAACGATGCCGTTGGCTCTCATCCAGAAGGCGGTTGTCGATGATGACGGTACGAGCCTTGGCACTGATGTACTCCGCCCGATTTGTGGCAGGGTCAAAAACCGGCACCTTATTGGTGTCGTTAAAAACAGTCATCCCAAGGTACACACCATTGTGGGACAGATATTGATAATCCGGCGTCATTCCAAGATAGAATTCGATAAAGCCCTCGATGTCCACGGGAGATGGGTTCGTCAGGACTTCCGGCTGAAAATCCTGTACGAAACGCTCTCCGATGGCATCGATCTCGGCTTTGCTCAAAATCGGTACGCCGTTGTTCTTCACTCGAAGAGAGGGAGTGTACATCTTTATAAATTACCCCTTTCGCTGCTTGAGCTCCTCGACGAACTTCAACCAGTCGGCCTCACTTGCATCCAGATCACGTGCCGTGCGGAGTGCAGCGGACACATAGTCGTGTTCCATGATATAGTCAGGCAGGTCCGGGGCAACAGAGTTTCTCTTTTTGCCAGCCAGATCATACATCGTAGTTTTATCCTCGTCGTTCAGCATGAGAATTTGGGAAATCAACTCCAGCTTCTCCATTTCGGGAGGATTGCGGCGATCCTTCTCGATGTCGGTCAGATAGGGCGCAGTGATCCCTACCATTTCCGCCATTTTGCGGAGCGTGATTTGTTTCTCTGTGCGTTTCCTTTGAAGGAACTCTCCAAAATTCTGGTACTGTGTGTTCATGTCGTTCACCTTTTCTACTTTACATTATAAGCCCTATCTTGATTCATTCAGCCTATTTGCGGCACTGTTATCATACTTGCGGGCAACTTCTCATCACAACGGTGAATCGAATTAGCACGGATGCTTGTACGCGTGTTAGCATCTTTGCTAACACTATTATACGCAAGACATAATGACTTGTCAAGAGATAAAGCAGAAAATATTTGAAAGTCACTGTTACTTTTCTTCGTCCGTTTTGCTTTCCCCCTGCAGCTGCTTTTCCAGTTCTGACTGCTTGGTGGGAATCGCGTTTACCTTGTCATACCAATGTACAACAAACCGTAATAATTATAATCTGGTTCTGACCATCCAGCAACACATTTTTATAGGGATTGTGTAAAATTTTGAAAGATATGTGGATATAAAAGGCGGCTCACCGCCTGTCATGCAGTCGGCGAACCGCCCTTCAAAAGGTCGCTTATTTCATGGCCTTTTTCTTCTTATCAATTACCAGAGTACCGGCCAATGTACCGCAGCTGACGAACAGCAGCGCAGTCCACAGAACAATATTGCTGGTATCGCCGGTCTTCGGGCTTGTTGTTTCGCCAGTGCTCGGCTTGTTATCGCTCGGCGTTGTCGTTGTAGTATTGGACTTCCAAGTCGCCTCATAGGTGGCGTTGCCTGTCACTGTGGCTGCAACCGCAGGCTTCCAGCCTACAAAGGTATAGCCCTTGCGGGTAGGAGTGCCATTGAAGGCAGGCGTAGCCTTACCGGACTCTACGGTGTAGGTCTGATCCTTGAAGATTTCCTCATTGTCCGCGCCGTCGGTATAGGTAACGGTGTACTTCTCGGCAGGAGTCGTGCCGCCTACTTCAGGGGTCATGGTCAGATCAGTGAGAACCCACATAGTACCGTCAGAACCATCGCTGGCATCGCCTTCATAGCGCTTATAGTTCACAAATTCACCGTTGATTTTCAGCTTGGTGTCGGGGCCGAATACATAGCGGACATTTCCGACATCGCCATAGGCCACCACATACACACCGTAATGATAGGTCTTTCCGGCTTCAAAAGTGGCGATTTTATTTTCATAAATTCCGCTTCCAAACTCTGGTTCTGTAGAAATCAGACCGGTCGTGCTGTTCAGCTCCCACCACGCAGCCCGGAGTACGTAGTATACATCATCGGGCACATCACCGGTGAACACGGGCCTATCGCCGTCCTGGAAGCTGACGGTGGCACCGTTGATCTCCACCACATCAATGACGGTCAAGGTCGGCATCGTGATCGTTTTAACGGCGGGAAGATAGAGGAAATCTCCAAGCAAACTTGACGTTACGCTTTCCCCATTCACGGTCACGGCAGCTTCATTACTGAAGGAATGTCCGTCCTTCGGCTTCAGCATAAGGAAATATACATATTTTTCCCCGCTTTCAAATTCCGTGATGGTCGGAAGAGAACCGTGTGCACCGTTGTCGGAATACCAGGCGGCAACGGGTTCGTTGCCTTTGAACTGCTGCCAGCATTCATAGTCGATCTCATATTTATCCATATCGTCAATGGCTACCCATGCTGTGGCCTGCGGTGCATCACCCAACTGATAGTCGAATTTTACATTTTCAATGGTGGCAGAGGTGATTACTGAATCGTCAGGATACTCAGAAATCTGCTTAAAGTGAGCCGTGAAAGTCACATTATCACTCCGCACATTAACGCTGTTCTGTATTTGATCAGAAGAAAGAGCGGTGCCGGCCGGAATGGCAGTACCACTGCCGACCTGGTATACGGCAGCATCGGCTGTCCAGTAGGCAAACTCATATCCCGAATTTGGACGTAAAGTATCCATGATGCTGCCGACAAAGCCGAAAGTCTCTGTCTCGGTTACATTCAGCTTGTAGTAGTAGGGCTTGTTAACATCATCGTCAATGCCGTAATACACAAACGGAATCTGGTCGTTTTTAGTCATGGTTCCATAATCTCCGGGGTAAAATTTAACAGCATACGCTCCGGAATCCGCAAACGCCGTAATCGGCACGATGGACAGTGCCAAGCACAAAGTCAGCAGAACTGTCAGCAATTTTGTTTTAAGTGTGCGTTCTTTCATAATTTAAAAATCCTATCTTAAAGTTTTTGTCCGCATTCGGAGCAGAATGCGCTTCCCTGTGTAATATCTGCACCGCAATTCGGGCATTTTGTGTTGAGCTTTGTTCCGCAATGATTGCAGAACTTAGAGCCGGCGGTGAGCTGCGCTTTGTAGCTCGGACACACGATCATTCCCACAGCCACCGTCTGACCCGCGCCGGTCACAACCACAGGCTGGCCGCCGGTCATAATGGTAGTTTCGATGACCTGAAACACCTCGCCTGGTAACTTTTTCTGTTTGAATGCACCCATTCCGGCGGTGATCGCCAGCGGCCATGCAACAAACAGACCGATTGCTCCGGCGCCGATTTTATCCGACCACTGTCCTTCGCCGATGCTGACATTCAGCTTGTCGCCCATCACTGCCATTTGCACGGCGATCGCCAGCCGCATTCCGGTAAGGGTTTTCCAGCCGTCCTTCGGCTGGCTTGCCTGCATAACATAGCCGTCCGTTGTCTGTGAACTCTGCACATCCATGCCTTTCTCGGTGCGAAAGAAATTTTCCAACCGGGTAACGATCCCTGACACCTCAGTGCCGTTCAACATAAATACTCTTGATTCGTTCATTTGATTGCCTCCGTTTTAAAACTTCAAACAGGTTGCCTTTTTGGGGATACCTTGTTTATCTCAAGCTCGTTTTCCAAATGCTGCGACACGCTGTCGGCTATGGCGGTCGTTGCCCTTCGGATACCGGTATCGGACAATCCCTGGCAAGGATGTATCATTGTTACGGTCAGTTCCGTTCCCGTTTCCTGTTCATTTACGGAGACGGAAAACCGGCTTAAATTACCGTATACCGACATCTCTGCTAAAATGGTGGATGCGTCTGTTTTTTCATATTCGGCACCGTTTTTATCCAGCACTTCATAAACGGCGAAGATCACATATTGCCGGTTATACGGCAGTATTATTCTTGTTGTTTTACTGTCCGGCAAAGCGGAAAGCTGCCTGTTCATCGTCCGATACCTCCTTTTCATCACGATTCTACGGTAAACTGTTTTTGTTATGGTGTTATTGCTTTTCAATATACCCGCTGATAGGTTCGGCATACATATTGTCGTCGGTCACTGCCTTGTACCGCTTGCCGTCGTACACATCGGTAAAACCGTTCGTAGCCTTGTAAATTTCGCCGGTCTCGGTATCGTAAACGCGCTCGTAGCCGAGGGTGGCGTCGCTCTGCTTCTGGCTCATAATGTCCTGACTTCTGTTGCGGCTTTCCCAGGAGGACATAAAGCCGTCCATGGTCGCATTGAAGTTCTGGCTGATCTGCTGAGCAAGGGCAACCTTTTCATTGCTTGCCTGATTGGTGGTTCTGACAAAGCTGTCGGAATACTGCAGGGTTTTGAAGCAATCGGTCAGCACACCTTCCCACTCGATAAAGGTGTCCTTTGCGGCGGTAACGGCAACGATGTTGTAAGCCATATAGTAGCCGCCGTCCACCGCCTGAAGCTGATAGCCTACCACATTGCCGTTGGAGATGGCAAAGCTGCCAAAGTCCACCACACTGGCGGCAAATAGGCCCTCGCCCTCTTTGCCGTTATCCGTGAATGTCGCGCGAAGCTGCTCGTCGCCGAGAGCGGAGGACTTCATCGGGCTGGCAGAGGGATAGCGGTCGGTTACCGTAAAATTATCAAACCGGGGGAAGGCATATCCCGAATAAGCAGGCTCCACCTCCGATGCAAATGCAGTATACTGTGAGAATATTTTGAAAAAGCCCTCTGTAGACGGGTTATCAAGCACAGCGGCCTTAGCAAAAAGCGCCGCCTGTGTATCGCTCATATTGTAGTTCTGCTGCCATGCATCTTTACCTGCCTGACTGTGCAGCAACACATCGGCTTTGAGCAGCACAAACATCTGATTGAGCGGTTCGTTCGGGTCGCTTACCCGAATACTGTGGTAGATATTTGTTCCGCCGGTCGTTACCGTCCAGCCCTTGGGGATGGTCATGCTGAAATCGGCGGTTTCGTATTTTTCGGTCTGCACGGCTTTTGCGACCGTCTGCGTGACCTTCACGCCTCTTTCCGTTTGTTCGGTTTTTGTGCCGTCATCGTTCACAACGGTTTTGCTGCCGCAGGCGGCAAGAAGCAAGGTCATGACCAAGGCCAGCGCAAGTGCTGTGATTCGTTTTGCATGCATCGTGTTTCTCTCCTTTTCCTTATTTCTGATCATAGTCCCAATAGAAACGGCAGGGATCGTATTTTTGATACGCACCGTATCCGTCTGTAAGCACCTCGGCAATGGGGAGCATCGTATAGTCCTCGGTGATCACATGGCTTGTGCTGATGTTGCGGACATCTCCGTAAAAAGCAGTGAGCAGATCAAGCTTTCTTAGCTTTACATTGCAGTTGAGATGCTGCGCTGCGGGATAATAGGGAGACACCGAGCCGTCCGGCGCAAGCTGTGCTTTTGTGTCGCTGTCGTCCAAAGGCTCCGAGGCATACACGATCTCATAAAAGGCACAGTTGGTCATCAGAATGTTCCGATTAAACAGCCGGATCGGTGCTTCACCGGCAAGCTCAGACAGATCCAAATCAAAGGCAATGTACTCTCGCCGATCCATGTCCCGATACCAATTCCAGCCGGTCGTACCCTTATCAAGGTATTTGCCCGAAAAAAGCAGGCTGACTTTACCACCGGCAACGGTAATCATCGGATCGCCGGAGTAGACCTTATCGGCATTTAAGTATTCTGCCGTATGATCCTCCAGCGTCTTTCCGTCGGAAGCATAGCGGTAAACCCTTCGGAACAGCGGAAGCTGCGCCTTATCCATCGGCGAGGCCGTAAACGGCGGGCTGCTGACCTTATAGCCGGAGCCGTCATTTAAGTAGATCTCTCCCATTTCACCGTCATGGGTCAGACGCCAATATCGGATATTTTTTCCGGGCAGGGTGCCGACCTCCTGTATGTTCTTGCCGTTTGCCAAAACGGAGTTGAAATTTGTCTGATACAGCTTTCCGTCAGCCACCACGAGATCGTTAATGGTTTTACTGTAGCCGTGATCCAGATTACAGTCGAATTCGGCGTATTCGTTTATAATGCCCTCGCCGCCGAGAAATTTTTTGTAGTCCGATTGGTCATACGGCTTGCCGCGCTCCTTGAGAAGCGCCTGTTCCAGCGTTACCGGCTCCGCCTGCGTAGATGTGTTTTGTGAAGGCTTTGGGATTGATGTAGAACTGTATGTTTCCGAAGGCTTTTTGCCACAGGCACTCAGAGCCAAACTTGCAAGCAAAAGGACAGTTAAAATTTTGGGCAAATAATTCTTATTATACCTTTCGATCAAATATAAGAGTCTGTGTCGCACTTCGTATTCCTCCCCACCGTCTTTGCATATAATTATACTTACAGAGTGCCGATTTTGATATAAGGGAAGTCCGCCAATCTGCCGAAAATGGGGTGGCGGAACTCCGCCACTCTTAAAATCGAGGCAAAAATATCGGTTTTCCCTGAAAAAACCGCAAAAAAATATCCTCCCACATCGGCAGGAGGATAAAATGCTTTTTGTTATGTTTAATTATACGTTGTTATAAAGAGTAACAAGCCCGATCCGTGATTTTGCACCTGTTTTTTCATATATGGCGGAGACATATCTCTCTAAGGTTCGTCTGGAGACATACAAACCATCGGCTATCGTCTGCAATCCGTCTTCGGTATTGACAAGCAGTCCGAAAACCTCGGTTTCTCTCTGCGTCAGCGAAAACTGCTCTGCCAGCCTTTGCAGTTTTTCACCGTCGCTTCGTTCGCTGCTGTCCGCTTCGGCAAGTCTGTCAAAAAACACTTTTCTTTTGTTGGTATAGAAAAGCGCGACAATGCTGGTGGCCACGAATAAAATCAGCTCTATGGTGATCATGACAATATTGTTTTCGGAATGCAAAAGTGCAAGGGAGCCTCCCGAGATTGCAGCGGCAACAAGATTATTGACGGATCTGCCAAACCCTGACCACAACTCGGGGGTATCCGTGTATCGGGCGATCTCCATAAAGGAAGAGGTAAAGAAAACGGCAAAGAAGCCGGCGGACAGATAGAATATGACCAGACCCACCGTGAACGGCCCGGCAAACTGAATAATGACAAGGCAGGTCGTAGACAGAAGCATTACGCAGTACATGATCACACTCATATATTTTCTGCCTGCGATATCAAACAAAAAACCTGCCATAAGACCGCTGAGTGCGAGAAGTATTCTCGGCCACTGACCAATATTCACCGTTCCGTTTGCGTGGTATACGGTGACCGCATTGTCCATGGTGCCGAAAATACAGGTCATCAGTGCGACGAAAAGGACGAGGAGCAAAATGATTTTCAGGTTATCCTTTCCGCTTTCGTCGTGTTCCTCTTCGGTTTTGCTTTTGGAGAAGGCAGGGACAACGCTGTTTTTTTCTGCTTTTATCAGCATAAATGCCAGCAATAGTATAAATGCAGAAAGTATGCCGGCTTCTATGTAATCTATATGAACCAAATTGTTGTTTGCGATTTGAAGCAAGATTCCAAGCATATAGGAAACGCCTGTCAGTCGCGCAATATAGGTGTTGTCCTCTATCAGACATAGTGTTTTGTAGAATACGGCACTTCCAAACGCGCCGAGAATCAGAAACAGCAAGAGTCCCATGCCGAGTGTAAGTGCATAAGAGGCATGGCGGCATATCAAAAACAGACAAATAACCGACAAAATCGCTGCGCACATTGCAAGTGCGGTTTGCCATTTTCCTTTACAAAATCGAGAGAAAACAGGATACAGAACAAAACCGATGACGCTGATACCAAGCGCATAGTTTTGGGCATTTACCGATTGATTTCCCGAAACCGTGCGGGAGATCATATTGACAAACAGAAATTCCGCGCCCAGAAACACAAAAGTAAATAAGCTCATCAACACGATCGCCTTTGTGTAGGGGATTCGATTTTCCTCATTAAAGGCATCGCTTTGCCTGATTTGTTTCAAAATGCTGTTCATAATCAAACCTCTTACTCGCTGTCGGACACGAATTCCAAAATGTCATTCGGCGTACAATTCAGTGCTTTGCAGATCTTTCCCACGGTTTCAACCGTGATATTTTCATTCCGTGTCATTTTGGAAAGGACATAGTTGCTGATGCCCGCAGCCTTTTCCAGGTCCTTCTTTTTCATATCCCTGTCAATCAGCAATTTCCAGAGCTTTTCATAGCTAATATTTATATCGTCAGCCTCGATTCAATTAGGGCTTGCTTCCTCCGAACAAAATCCGAAAACAGCAGAAGTGACTGTCAAGAATATAATAGCATATTTCTGTGAAAAACACAACGGGTTATAAAGCGATAAATTTATTATTTGCGGTTTTTCACGCTTTCACTACAGCAGAAAGAAAAAGCGCAGTTGGTTTAGGTTTGATTTGCCTTGCCGAATATCTGCCGGATAACAGACTCTTACAAACTGCATATATCCTCTTGTTTTTCTTTCTGCTGTAGTTATTCTTCAGTTGGGTAGTTCACTTTCTCCTTCCACCATGACAGGTGGCACCTGTCACTTCGTCATCGCAAACTCCGCACTATTCGTTTTGCCGTAGAACGGCAAAAGCTCATCTGCTCCGTTGCTCCTCCTCTCCCCAAAAAGCTGTATAGCTTTTTGGGGACCCCGAGAACGCAGTTGCCCCTTGGCGGAGGTTTTTGCTTTTTCACTCTGCTTTCAGCCGGGAATGAAGTGACCCCAAAAAGTTAGACAAATAATCTTAATAAGAATTGTTCAAGTTGCCGAAAGGGCTTGCTGTCTGTGAATTGCAGGCGGCAAGCCCTTCAGCTTTGCC
>OJPG01000185.1_pt1 | contig 59112 bp, 95 predicted proteins | sample 1598431 | NCBI WGS metagenome assembly OJPG01 (sample SAMN03922473, study PRJEB24848) | human gut metagenome | isolation source: stool sample | host: Homo sapiens | place: Germany | collected 2010-11 | reverse complement strand
GAACTCCGCACCTTTTAAGGAAAAGAATCTTTTAGATGAGGACTTTTGTAAGAATTGGATTTTCACAGAGGGAGGAGACCATGCAGGTAGATGCCCTCAGATATTTGCTAACTTCAAACGATTGCTTGGAAAAGAGATATATCAGAGAGAGTATCTTTATAATGAATTGCACCTTGGAGGGGAGGATGGGTGTTTTGATTTAGACTTGATGCAGGAAGGAGTTATGGCTTATACGTTGACTAGCTTTATTGCAGGTACGACTGAGATAACGTCCTCTTTTTGGGATGAGAAAAAATCGAAAGAGGAAATGTTGAAGGATACTGTATGGGAAGAGGGTCAGGCAACATTAGATTACATAAAGAAGCACTTTCCGAAAGTAAGACAGATAACGAAATATCGCCTAGATTTTAGTGCATATAGACCCCCGCATGAGCCTAGAATACTTATTCCAAGGTATAAAGAGTATGTCCGTACAGAGTGGGATATGCCTGTAAAAAGAAATAAAAAAATACCCTTAGGTCTATTAAAAAAGTAGTACAATGTAGGTATATATAAGTATTGTTCGGTATCCTATATATAGGAGATAACGATTACACTAAGATACGACTAAAAAGAAAGGACGGCTTGAATGAAGAAAGATAGGTTTCTTGTCGCACTTGCGACCCAAGATTGGCAGAATTGTGTTTTATTCAAAAACGACATAGAGCCGGAAATATATGCTTTTACAGAGCAATACTACAACAGGACGGGAAATGTCCCGCCTGTATCTTTATTAAAGGAACGGTTTGCGGATTTACCCGTTCCAACGAATACGCCGTTTCAGTTTTACAAAGAGGAGCTGGAAAAGGAACTTTTCATAGAAAGGGCGACTCCGGTCTTGGAGCGGTTTAATGCACAGAGCCAGGTAGACTTCTCGTCCGCTTTACTTGAACTTCGGTCTCAATTACAGGATATAGAAAGGCCGAAAGATGTGCAAGGTCACTCGTTAAAATCAACGGTACAGGACAGAATAAGTTTTTATGCACATTCCGCCCCGCAAAGGTTAAGAACGGGAATAGAGCCGTTAGACGCCGCCACAGGCGGATTAGAGCAGGATGAATATTTTATAATTTCCGCGAGGCTGGGTATAGGTAAGTCGTGGCTGGGTCAGTTCATAGCGGCAAACACAGCTAGACAGGGAAAGAAAGTCCTGTTTTACTCCGGAGAGATGTCGGTGGAGCAGGTGGGTTCTCGAATAGATACGATTTGGGCGAATGGGAATATATCAAACTTCCTTTACACAAGAAACAGGCTTTCGCAGGAAGAGAAAGAGGCATTGAAGTCGACTGTTCAAAGTGTGCCGGGTGATATTATTGTATTTACTCCGAAGGACTTGCCGACTTCGTCTTGCAGGCCGTCAGATGTAGCAAGATTCATAAAGATTTATGAGCCGAATGTGGTAATCTTAGACCAGATTTCCCTTATGGAGCCGGATGGGAAGCATTTATCCAGCGACCAGGAAAGAAAGGCGGAGTTGTCGTATCAATTAAAATCTTTACAATCAAAGGTATTGATTCCGTTTATTGTCATATCACAGCTGAATAGAGGAGCTGAAAATGAAGAGGCCACTGCGGCAAATATAGCGGGGTCGGATAGGATTGGGCAAGATGCGTCCCTTATAGTTGCCTTAAAGAGGAAGGAAGATAAGCTGAGGTTGAGTATATTGAAGGCAAGGTCTTTTTCCCCGCAGAGTGGGCCGATGGAGTTTGTATGGGATGTAGATAGAGGGAAGTTGACTGCGGTTATATCTGCGATGGACGCCGTACGTGCGAGAGCGGAAAGAGCACAGCAGACAGACGATAGGCGCAGAAGAGAGGATGAAGAAGATGAACTTAGTTCGTGGGAGGAATAGATGAAAGATTTATTCATTTGTTGCCCCTTTCATTCAGATGGGCAGGAAAGGACTCCGTCCCTTTCAATACTTTTACAGGATAAAGGCTCTTTAAGAGCGGGATTTGCGCATTGTTTCGCTTGTGGGTGGACGGGAAATTATCGTCAAGTAGAAAAGGCATTAGGGTACCCACTCGATTTGAGCCCCTCTGTTAGGGCTACATTAGACAAAAGAGCGTATAATAGTTCTGTAACTCGTACAGCATTAAGAACGCCGGTAGACCCCTCTAACGCCCCGAGACTCATATATAAGGATGACTTGCCGTTTAAGTATTCCCCATATTTGAAGCAGAGGGGGATAGGGGAAGTGGTTCAACGGTATAATAAGGTATACCAGAATGGGGTATTGAATATGCCCTTTTTTGATAAAGACGGGGTATTCATGGGGTCGGTAGAAAGAGGGGTAACAGATCAAAAGTTTTACAAGGTGAATGGCTCGATTCGTTTCCCTATCGGAATAGAGGGTATTCAGAGTAAAGATTTCGTATACATAGTAGAAGGGCAGATAGATAAGATGTCGTTGGAGGAGGCGGGGTTTAAGGCAGTTGCGCTTGGCACCGTTTCAAACTATAAATTGATACGATATATAAAGAATTTTAATTTGTGCTTGGCATTTGATAATGATGAAGCGGGGCAGAAGGCGATAGAGCTTGCATTTCAATACATAAAGACGACAAGGAACCCGAATTTATATATGTTATCTTTGCCGAGCGGGGTTAAGGATATCAATGAACTTTTAGTCCGTTCTGGAAGAGAAGAAACTTCGGATTGGGTAAAATATAATACTAGGAGGCTGTGATGGAAGATATAGAAAGATGTGTGTACTGTAAGTGGTACAAGATTGGAAATGCGTGGATTTCGGAATGTCATAATGAGGACTGCGAGTTTTATGAAGAGCAGTGTATTGAAGCAGTTAAGACAGAGAGTGAGGAATGTGAGCAGAAGGAGTTGAGATATGAAAGAGTATTGCCTTTTAATGAATCCATGCGGGGATAGGCATTGTTGCGCGTACTGCCTTGAACCTAGGTGCTCGGTCAGGTGTTTGGATGATATTGACGAGTGTAAGTATTTATGCGAGGAAGAGGACTTACCGCCGAGACAGATAGTTGTTAAGATAAAGAAGGAGTATGCGGAGGAGCCGGTTAGAAGAGGGAGGCGTAAGAAGTGAAGTCGTTTGATGATGTGGAGGTTGCGGAAGAGTATAAAGAACCGCCCACCTTTCAGAAGTACGATATACAGAAGCAGAAGTTGCTGTTCAACCTTACGAGGAGTAAGGAGGTTATGGATTCCGTATATCAGTGGCTGACCTCGTTTGAGGGAGGAATGTCGAAGCAGACGTTTTTATCACAGATAGGCAGATTGAGTTCGGATGATAAGGTAGCCGTAGAGCAGTTAAAGAAATCGATGGGTAGAAGGTCTATCGCCAAGATAAGAGTGGCTTTGCCCCCTTTACCCATGGCGGATGATGTGATACAGATGTTGGCAAAAGATATTCTGTTTATAGCCGTGGCGGGAAAAGAGGAGGCGTTAAGAGCTTTTATAAGAAACTCATATCAGACTTTGAAAGACTGTGGAACTACATACGTTTTGGATTTGAACGACATGAGGCTGGAATGGGTGGATAAGTTTCAAAAAGGAAAGAGTGCTCAGATGTTGCAGAAGTCGAAGGATTCGGATTTCCTGATTATAGTAGGGTTAGAGACCCCGCTGGATATGCCGTTTTATATGGGGGATGCTCTTAACACATTGAGGCGATATAGAGTAGAGCATAGGTTGCCGATAGTTTCTACCTTTGCAAGATTCAGAGAAAAGGAAAAATTCTTTGAATATTTTGAAAAATTTCGTGTAAATTAGTTGACAAACTCAAAAAATTATGTTATAATATGTATGTAAAATAAACAAGTGCTTACAAGGTAAGCCGAAGGAGTTAGAAATGGACTATTACGAAATTAGAAAACGCATTTACGAGTACGACGCGCAAAGACGGCAGAAGAAGGAAGAGTTCCGTCAGTACGCCGTACAGGCAAAGAGCCTGTATTCCTTTATAGAGGAGTATCATAAGAACCCGATAGGAGAGTTGGATGACTATTTTAATTGGGAGAAAGACATGTGGAATTATGGGTATGTATATATACCGGCGCATAAGTCGGTGACTGGAAAGATTGTTTCGTACTTTAATGGGTAAAACGATTACAAGAACAAGACATAATAGCAATAATAGGTATATGCCGAACGATACTGACTTGGCAGAAGTGTGTCTTACGTGTACGCAGAAGGAATGTAAGAAAGGTATCTGTGATAAGATAAAAGAAATGAGGAAAAGAAAGAATGGATAATGAAGAGTTGAAAAAATCGTTGGCATGTTGTGCGCATGAGGGATATTCGTGTGATGAATGTCCATATCAAAAGAAGGGGCATGATTGTGAAGAAGTGTCAAAAGACGCGCTGGAATTGATAAATAATCTTGAAGCAGAAATAGAGAAAATGAAGAATGAAGAGATAGAAGATGAATATAACAACATGGCAACAGAAGAGAATCTTAACTTAAAAAATTTTGTTGAGCATTATGTAGCGCACAACAGTGTTGTTACTTTGTACGAAGAGAAAAGACTCGAACCAGGTTTTAAGGAGTATAAAAAGATATGGACGGGGATGGATTGGCAGATAGCTTGCGGTCCTGGTGATGAAGATTATTTTAAGGCTCATCTTGATGTTGAAAGATGCCCCTTTGTTAGCAGAAAGGTTATAAAAGTACTTGGTGGATTCGAGGACGAAATAAATACCGTTGATAGTATAAATCTTTGCGTGGAGGAGAAGAAATGAACAACGACGAGCTGAAAAAGAAGATTTGCGATATTATCGCGCCGTATGTATCGGCATATGGTGACGATGAGGCGATTGCTGACGACCTTATCGCGGCGGGGATAGGAGATACGGAATGGCAACACGACGTTTTCAAAAAGACGTATATGGATTTTATTGCAAAGCTACACTATGATAAGAAATTTTTTAAGAGATTTGATGATGTATCGCTTGGTTGTAAACTTGTGATGTTTGAAGACATTCTTGACCAAAACAAGAAAGAATTTGTGTAGGAAAGGAAAGATGACTGAACGTTTACTGAGTTTATTGATAGAATTTGACGAAATGGGCTTTGCACCGACAACGGTGTGTGAGGATTCAGAAGGCTTTGCTGTTAGGTGGAAAGAGCGGCTTATAAAGCAGCTTATAGAAGAGATAGAGGAGCTTGAAGCCGAAAACGCTACCCTGAGGGATAAGTTAGAAAAAGTAAGAGATTAGGTATAGTATAGTGACGTATGGAGGAAGTATGGAAAAAGTAGATTGGGCAATAAAATATAGACCGAAAACTTTGTCAGAAGTTATAGGTCAGCAGATAAATATAGAACTTTTGAAAGATAGACTGTCTTCTCCATACAAGACAATGATATTTTATGGTTCGAGCGGGTGCGGAAAGACTACAACGGCAAGAGCGTTAGTGAATGACTTGAACGCAGAGGGAATAGAGTTAGATGCCGCCGCGAATAACTCGGTTGACAGCGCAAGAGATATTTTGGAGTATGTAGGAAGAAAGGCATTGACAGGGACATATAAGGTGGTGATACTGGATGAGTGTTTTTCTTCAGACACATTGATAGATACAGATAAAGGTAGAATTCCGATTTCCGATGTTCAGGTTGGGCAGTATGTAAAGAACCTTTATGGAAAAGGAATGGTTCAGGCAAAGAGCGAAAAGAAAATTTCGTTGGATTCGCTTGCGATTGTCAATACAATGTGCTATAATATATGCACGACAAAGAATCATCTGTTTTTCACTCAAAGAGGTTGGGTAGAAGCAGGTTCTTTGACAAAGGAGGATATATTATATGTACAGAAAGATTTGTCCGATTTGCGGAAAGGAGTTTCAGACAAAGAATCATTACGTGAAGACTTGCTCTTCGAGCTGTGGTCATATTTATCGGGCGGAAGCACAGAAGAAAGAAAGGCTGTTGAAGCATTGTGTTATTTGCGGAAAGGAGTTTTCTGTTCTTCCGTCAGACAAGAGACAGACTTGCTCGAAGGAATGTCGATATGTTCTCATAGGGAAGAAGCGCACAGGGATACCACAGACGGAGCATTGCAAAGAGAATATGAGAAAGAACAATCCTATGTGGAAAGATGGAGTGATTCAGAAGATGTTGGAGACGAAGGAAAAGAATGGAACTCTCCATGTCTGGAAAGGAAAAAGGGGTGGAAATGGAACCTTGTCAGAGCCGCAAAAGATTTTATTAGAAGAACTTGGGAAGGGTTGGGTTCCGGAATTTCCTGTGACGGTTCCTTGGGTGAATCCGTACAGAAAGATAAATCGTTTATCACATACTTACAAGGTAGATATTGGGAATCCGATATTAAAGGTAGCGATAGAAGTGGATGGGAAAGCGCACTCGTACAGGTCTGTTATGCGATCGGACTTGAAGCGGACGGAAAGATTAGAAGAAGTAGGGTGGAAAGTGTTTCGCTTTACGAACGAGGAAATAATGAAGAACTGTTCAGAAGTAGCTATAAAGATAGGGACTTTGATAAAGGATTTGTAACTTTATATGATTTACAGGTGAGTAATCACCCGTCATATTTTGCGAATGGAGTTTTGGTACATAATTGCCACTTACTATCGAAATCGGCCTGGAATGCACTATTAAAGACGATAGAAGAACCGCCGAGTAAGGTAATCTTTATTTTTTGCACGACAGAATATAAGGCACTTCCGCAGACGATATTGGGAAGGTCGCAGTTGTTCAAGTTTTACCCCCTGAGCCTGGAAGAGCTGGAATCTCTATATGATAGGGTTTCAAAGGAAGAGGGCTTTTCGCTAGATAAAGATGTGGTAGACCTTATTGCGCATAAGTCAAAGAATCAGGCAAGAGACTTCTTGAAGCTATTGCAAAGAGCAGTTGATTCTGGAGTTACTACCAAAGAAGAGTTGGATAAGTTGACTTCTACGCCGCCCATAGCGATGGCGGGGGCATATTTGACGGGGGTTTTGAAGGGAGAATCTAGAATAGCCATTCAAGCATTAAAAAAGATAAAGACCCCTTTATTGGAATGGAAAGAAAGGATAATGACTCTTATCTATGAGATACAAGAAGATAAGTATGGAATATCAGAATTGAGCTACTCTCTTACACAGTCCGCGAAGCTTAAGAAATTGGGTGAAGAGTTTACGGCCAAAGATTTTGGATATATTTTAGGGAAGATGATAAAGATAGATAAGGAAGAAGAAGCGTTTGCGTATTTATTTACGCTTGCATTACAGGGAATAGAGAGATGATGGAAGATAAGACTTCTTTGGAGTTTTATGCTAGAAAAATCTTGCCGGAAGCGCAGATAAGGAAATTCCGTTATAGAGCCGATTTGCTTGTTAAAGAGCTGGAGTTGGAATCTAAGTACCCGGAAGTGAAAAACGTGCTGTATGACGTCTTTAACGCCGTCAAAGAGCGTGATTATTCGAAGTATTTAATCTCGCATAAACAGCTCGGCGGAAGGGTGTCGGAATCTTCACTTTATTGGATGATTTTAAGACAGTTATTAGTGCAAATGAAGATAGAAACGCAAGAGCAGAAAGACGTCATAGAAAAGATAAATAAGAGGGGATGGGAATTAGATATGAAGGAAATGAAGGTATTGGAGAATTTGCATAAGCAGGAAAAGAGGCTTACGAAAAGAGAGTCGGAGTTGCTTAGGTTTTACGCACAAGGAAAGAGCTTGATGGAGATGTTTTGATGGAAAAGTTAGAATTGGAAAATATGTTTCTTAGAAGTGGGATAAAAGATATTGACGATATGCTTACAGAGGATAGAAGGGAGTGGGGAGATGGTGTGATTAAGCATTTACAGGCAGTGGAAGAAAGGTTCTGTGAAGAAAAGAAAAATTTCAAGCAAGACTTTTGGTGGATAGAAAATGCGAAAAGCGCGGTGTGGTATTCCGTTTATGCAAGAAAGGCTATGAGCCGTTTATCCGCCCATTTTTTGGACGATTATATTGAAGCTATGTTGTTATGCCTGTATAAGAGTATCGTGTCAGGAGAGCTACGGTATGTCGCCTACATTGATATTAAACATGGGTTGGCAAAGGGGTATAGGAGCTATGAAAAGGAAAACAATGTATGGGTGCCGAAATCTTATAAGAAGGCACCTATGATATTAGTCTGATTACGTATGTTTACTAAGAACTAGGTATTATATATTATAAGATATGTGGAGGTATCATATATGAAGATAAACGAGATTTTTTACAGCATAGAAGGGGAAGGAAAACGGGTAGGACAGCCGTGCGTATTTATACGAAGAAGCGGTTGTAATTTGCATTGTAGATATGATGGAAAGGATTGTGATACGCCGTACAGAAATGAGGGTACGGAAATGACTGTGGATGAGATAATGCAGAAAGTAAGAGGGTTTGGGTGTTATCTCGTTACGCTCACAGGAGGGGAGCCTTTGTTGCCGAGCGAGGAGATGGAAGATTTAAGGGATGCACTTTATGAAGATAATTTTGAAGTCAATATAGAAACGAATGGAACAATGAGCACCGAAGACAGGAGGATGAATGAGTTTTTTACAGTAGATTATAAGTGTGGATGCTCGGGAGAGTCATCTAAGATGAAGCCGTATGCTTTCGCCCGTTTGACGGGAATTGATGTGGTGAAGTTTGTTGTTTCAGACAATGATTTTCCGCAAGTGGAAAAGGTCTTGACGGATATGATAGATGCTTATGAATGGGATATGAGGGATGGGCCGATGGTATACATTTCACCGTGTTATGGTAGATGTAATTTGAATAATTTGGCGCAGTTTGTAAAGAAGCTATCGCAGGAAGTATATGAAAGAGTAGCTGTGAATTTACAGATTCATAAGATAATCTGGGCGCCGGATATGAGGGGAGTATAGAAGAAGATATAGGATTTAAGAGGATTAGAAGTGTATTTATCTTATAGGAAGCGCGGGAAGAGTGTGGGTATATTATACAATAAAAATAAGATTGATATAAGGATATCATATAAGATATAGAAGAAGTAAAGGGCGGGGTAATAGGGATAGGAAAAGACATTTGACGGAGTAGGAAGGACTATTCCGTTTTATTTTAGGTTAAAAGAGTAATAGGGGTAAAAGCAATAAAGAAGCGCGGGAGTGGGTAGGATTAAATAGATATCTTAGGATTTATATAGAAAAGGCCGGGAAAGAAGGGAAGGGTAAGGATATTTTATAAAGATTACATATAAAGGTATTAAAGACTTCTATTAGATTATATGTATTTGGTAGAGTAGGTTTCTTTGATTTATTCGGTTCATGTTCGGTCTATATTCGGTCTATATTCGGCAGATGAAGGCCGAGAGATATAAGATTCGCCCGCACGTAAAGGTGGCTAGATGATAGGGTTTATGGGAAGTAGAGCGGAATGAAGTGGAAGATTGGATAAGATTTTATGGCCGCCGTCTGGGTAGATTTCCTCTCGTACTCACATGGAAGAAGATAGAAGATTTAAGGCAGGTAGATGAGAAGATTGGAATAGATTATTGATTTTCCGTATAGGAGCGAGGGAAGGCGAAAAAGATAAGATGATAGGATTTATGGGGCTAAGAGCGGAATTGCCTTTATAGAAGGCTGGTTTTGACCTAAGGAAAGACGCAGAAAGTAGAGGAAAATGTGCATGATAAGGCAGGAAAGAGTAAAGGGTTGTTATACCCATTAGGCAGGATTATTGATTTTCTTCATAGGAGCAAGACAGAAGAGTAGGGCTATGAATGGTTTCTCCCATAGGAGCGAAGGAGTAGAAGAGCGTACTTTATTATAGACGAAAGGTTTTTCCCTAAGGAAGAACGCAGAAGATTATCCGCCGTCCGGCCTTCGGCCGTTTTTAGGGTCAGTAGAAATAGTTATGTTTTTATAAATAAGGAGCTATTTTGAGTATTGAAAATGGATATTGGTTCGTATCGATTTATACGATTTAGTTGACAAACAACGAAAAAATATTTGAAAAAGTGCATGAAAATAGTTGACAAAGAACAGAAATTATGTTATAATATATACGTAAAATAAATAAGTCGCCCACATGGGCGCGAAGGAGCAAGAATGGAAAGATTAGTTGAATACCTTATCGGGTGCGGGTATACGGAGCAGGAAGCCGTAAAAGAAGCGGAGTCAATGATAAGATACCACACCACGGGCGCAGACGCCGTATCGCGCGAATATGCGATTGAGATGCTGTTGGAAGAGCTGGAGTTGATTTAAGATAGGCGCCGTACAAAGAAGACAATAGAAGAAGACGAAGAACCAGATGGCCGGGCTGGAAGAAGAAAACCTCCCAGGGGGGAGTATGACCTGATAGAAAAAGAAGAAGGGAGGAGGGAATCGGGACGGAGCAACTATTCGCAAAACCCAGCTTTTACGCATAGTTGGAGGCGGGAAGACGGAAGGCTTTATAAAAAAATATTTTTATTTTTATGCCCATTTTAGTTGACAATGGTAAGAAATTGTGCTATAATATATACATAAAATATAAAGCGCGTACCACGTACGCCGAAGGAGATAGACATGGATAAGAAGTTGGTAATCATGGCGGGCCTGCCGGGTAGCGGAAAGAGCTATGTAAGGGCTCAGAAGTATGCGGATTTTAGGGCGATAGACTGCGATGAGATAAAGAAGACGATAGAGGGCTACGACCCGAAGAACCCGAGCGCCGTACATGAGCAGAGCAAGGTGCTGGAACAGAAGGAGATTTATGCGGCGTTTGGAAGAGGCGAAAGCTTTGTTTACGATACGACGGCCACGAATTGGGCGAAGCTGGTGAAGATGATTAGAGACGCGAAGGGCATTGGTTATACGGTGGAGCTTTGTTATGTTAGAGTTTCGCTGAGGACGGCTATAGAACGGAACGCGAGACGGGAGCGGGTCGTACCGCAGGCGCTGATAGAAGAGAAGTTCTCGTTGCTCCCGACGGCTTTGGAGGTGTTACAAGGGTATGTAGATTCTTACGTGGTAGTGAATAACGATTAAGGCATACATATTCAAGCGCGCCATGGGCGCCGAAGGAGAGGGTATATATGTTGGTAGGTTTGACTACGAGCTGTGACTACGAGAAGCTGAAGAAGGTTCTTGTTACTAGTCGATTGATAATGGCCGGGTTTTATGGATTGACGGAGGAAGATAAAGAGGACATCTTGATTGATGTTATGTATAGATTTGAAGTGGATAAGGCGAGATTCCCGGTTTCTGTATATGCTAGACATTGTAGGAATAAGATAATAGGGTTTTTAGGAAAGAAGACTGCGAAGAAGAGAATGAATCAGATTCTCGTAGATGGTAAGATAGTGTATATACAGGACATTTCGTTGGATGCCAAGATGGACGATGAATCGGATGCGGAGATGATAGATTTGATTCCGACGGAAGATGACAGGCTGAAGTTGGTAGAGTTTAGATTAGATATAGAGCAGACATACCCGAAGTTACTTCCGTATGTAGATAAGGTTTTACAAGGAGACGCGTTGACAAGAGTGGATAAGAAAGAAGTGAAAAGAATTTTCAAAGAGGGAATGGAAGATGAAGTTGGACTTTGATATAGGAAGCGAAGTATGGAGGGTAATAAAGGTATATAGTAAGGAGTATAAGACGGAGATATGGAGACAGAAGAAGTTTTACGTACATAAGATATCGATAAGCGATAGAGGAGTTAAATATCAATGCAGAACGGAAGAGCCCGCTTTGGGTGAATATATCTTTGCGGACAGTACCCTGTATAAAACGCAAGGAGAGGCAAGGGAGAAGGCCGCAGAATTGAATAGAAGTATTTTACAATCTTTATAAAAAGATTAGATTTTAGGCTGAAAAATAGTTGACAACGGTTGAAAAGTATGTTATAATATATACGTAAAATAAATAAAGCCGTTGCAATGCAACGCAAAGGAGTAGCAGATGACATTAGCCACATTGACAAACCGTTTGATGCGGGAGGCCACGATAGAGCGGGTTCGGGTGAACCGGTATCGGATTTGTCCCTCTCATAGGAGTCTTGCACTTTGTCGGCAATATATAGGCCAGACAGTGACCCTTGGAGATATTCATGCGCTTTTCACGATTCGGGTGATGGGGGATGACTTCCGTTTTAGAGTTCCGTCAGACGGATATACAGCCGATAACATTGTGGGGCGGTTACCGATATGCGACGAAGATGAGTTTTCGTTCATTCAAGAAGCGCCCATACAGGCCACAAGGCCGGAGCCTTTAAGAACAATAGAGCGGCGCTCGTACCACTCGACCGGAGGCGGTTCCGCAAGAACGGGAGTTGAGCGTGCTTTGCTTGCCATTACGCCGGATGAGGATGGAGTAAGAAGAAGCTTTGGGCTGGAGTGGGAGATTTTCGCGCTTACACCGCGACAGGAAGACAAGTTGGCAAGGCTGCTGGATACGCTCCCTGAGCACGTTACGGAGAGGGATGGAAGTCTTTCAAATACGGGCGTTGAAATTGTGTTCATGCCGATGGGAGAACAGAAGTATATAGAGACCTTTACGACGCTGAAGAACTTCTGTCGGGAGAATTCGATTCAGATGGACCGGACCGGAGCGCATACGACTTACGGTGTATCGAACGCGAGATGCACAAGAGACGACCTTCAGATAAGAATCAACCGGATTGCGCTTGCGGTTAAGGCCGCTAGTACGCAGAGGGCGATTAAGACGCTGTTTGGTCGGGACTTTACTTCTTATGCGACCTTGCCGCAGTCGACGACATATCAGTCGCATTCGAATGCATGGAGCGCGAGTCGGGGTTCTACTGCTTATGAGCTTAGACTTATCAGCTGGCAGGGAGAGCCGACATTGATTGCACAGTTTATGAGAGAGACGGAATTCGTGTTTCAACGTCCTTTCGAAGCTGAAGATTTTATGAAGATATTTCGTCTTTTAGGTTCAGATGCAAGTACAATGTAGGTATATATAAGTATACTTCGGTACCCCTCTTATATAAAGAAGATAACGATTACAAAGACCTATACACTAGGCAAAGGAGATAGATTATGTGTGTTATTTTGGTAGGCAAGATTAGCAAAGAATTGCATGAGACGGCGAAGGCGCAGAATCCGGATGGGTTCTCGCTCTTTACTCTGGAACAGGGTCTTATAAAGGCCCCGACGAAGGAGCAGGTAAGACAGGCGCTGAATACTTTTGGTATTTGGCATTATAGGATTAAGAGTTCTGGAAGAGTGGATAAGGAGAATATACACCCGTTTCCGGTTGCACATGGAAAGGCATATCTTTACCATAACGGGGTATTAGGCGAAGGTACTGCTCTTTATTCAGACACGAATTGTCTTGCTCGTACGCTGTATGACTGTCCGATTACGACGGTGGTATCCGTTCTGGAAGCAGTGTCTACGGGGCAGAGGCTGTTGTTAGCAGACGCCAAAGACCCGAGGAAGTTCCGGCTTTTCGGGGAGTGGAAGGTAGACAAAGGAATTTTAATGTCGCATAAGATGTATACGGGTCAGGCGTATTATTCGCAATCCCTCGCAAAGAGGGCGGGATGGGTGACCAGGGATGAGAGTTGCTATCCTAGAACTATGTCCTTAAAAGAGTATACGAAGACTTACGGAGTGGAGGAAGATTAGGAATGAAGTTTGACAATATGTTTCTTATAGAGCATGACGCAAGGATGGTGGAAGACTCGAAGGATAAGGAAGTACTTTTATGGGCGCACAAGAAGAGATATATTGTCTTACTGAAAACACCGTCTGGAAAGTATGCGTACACGAAACATGATTTGCAGGTGGCAAGAATGTGGAGAGAAAAAGATGAAACTTGAAGTAGATTGGATTTGTAGGAATTGGGACTTCCTTTCACAAAGACGGCATAAGATATTGCCGGCATATAGATTGGGCAGTTTTATAAGAGACGGGCAGGCAGTATCGACAGGAAGGTTTTATGGGACGCCGCAATTCTTAGACTTTGCGAGGGACTATAAGTCCGTTACATACACCGGAACGCCTAGATTATTCTTACGGCCGTATATTATAGCGCCCATGCCGGATGAAGAAGTACAGGCCGTATACATTGACCCAAAGAAGTATACGATAAATGAGGAGGGGTTAATTACGGGGTTAGACTCTACGTTTGAATCGACGATATTTATCTTTAAGAATTAGGTATATATTATTAGCCGGGTATAGACGGTGAGTTTATAGTATGTAAAGGAGATTTATTGTATGAATTTGTCAGACTATGCAAAGATGCCGAAAGGTTCGGGAGACCAGGGAGAGTTCATTAAATGGACTTCGAATGGAGAGGTTAAGGTTCTCAGATTTCTGTATACCTCGAAAGACGGAGAGGATATAGAAGTTGTGAGGAAGTGTTGGGACGACGAGCAGAAGAAGTTCGTTTACAATACCCCGGAAGGGAAGCTGACGTGCGTGCTCTCGTGCGTACTGTATAAGCAAGGAGAGCCGCCGAGAAGAGTTCGGTGGGAGCGTTCCGCCGCCTTTACGGAGCAGGTATGCAATGGGTATTGGTCGAAGTTCCCGAGGATTATAGACGGGGTTTGGGAGGTCACTTGCACGAATCCGGGTACAAAGGAGATTAAGTTTTCTTGGTTCCCGGTCATGGGTGCAGATTTTACGACCCACCCTTTACCTGAGGGAGTTAAGATTGAAGGAGGAAAGGTGGTGTTTGAACAAGGTTCGGAAGGCCAGAAGATAGGGCAGAATGATACTCCCCCTTTCGATACTACACCACAGACGCCGAAGAAGTATTGGGAATAACACTTAGGCCCGGGCTATACACCGGGCTTTATTTTTTTATATACGATAAAAAAGATTTATTTTTTATGACATTTTTAGTTGACAAACTCAGAAAAATATGTTATAATATGTATGTAAAATAAATAAGCCGCCTAAGAAGGCGCAAAGGAGCACAAGATGAAAAACTGCGAAAGACTTAACAAGTTACCGAAAGAGGTACAGACGAAGGTTATCGAGACGCTGAAGGCGTGGACCGGGTGCTATGTGGAGAAGCACGATGACGGGCATTACGAAGTGTCGGTGGGCGTGGGTCTCACGAAAGGCGTACAGCCCTTTACGGTGGTAGAGTCGTTTAAGAACGAAGACATTTTCACTCCGGAAGAGGTGAAGAGGTATGCGGATGAGGTGTGGAGTGGATGCGACATGTCCGCTTGGTAAGGAGGTAAGATGATGGACTTCAAAGTTTTATACAGAGGAAGAACGGAACGGGGTTCCAGCTACTACAAGGTGATGGTGGAGATAGCGAATGGGATTTGGGAAGACGCGGTCTATTTCGGGAACACCACACCGAAGCAGATTACAGCTTTAAGGCCGTACAAGGACGGATGGATTGTGGAGATACAAAAGCATACGAGTCGGGATTTAAGAACGGGTCAGTTTAAGGGAAGGAGGGTTGCGTGATGGATAGGATTAAGGCGTATGGAGTTGTAGTAGAAAAGAAAGAGTCGGAGTTCAAGCCTGGAACCTTTTATGTGACGGCGGATGTGGAGGGGTGGGGTAGAATTAAGTTTGTTTCCCAAAGAAAGACGTTGAAGGTAGGAGATAAGGTCACCCTCACAGACCAGCCGTACAGAAGTTCGACGGATAGGATTTTCTGGAGGGAGAGGAAGTGAAGAGAGTAAGAATTATTTTACACCATAGAGCGGGAGACACGGTAATGGTTATGCTCGTCACTCTGGAAGAGGAAAGGTTTCTAAGGCAGGTGGCAGAGTGTTCAAGGGTTTTAGTAAGGGAGTTAGAAGTGGATACTCCGGTAATGTATATAGAGGAGGTAGCAAATGAAGCTGACAGAAGAACAGGTACAGATGTTGATTGACTGTATAGACCTAAGGGTTATGGACTTGCTAGTCACGGAAAAGGCGTTTATGGTAAAAGGCGATTATGATGAAAGCCATACTGTAAGAGCTTTTAGAGAAGGGCTGGAAGAGATAAAAGGGGTATTGGAGGGTCAGGAGAATGGATGAACGGTGTATTGATGGGCTTTGGAAGCCGAAAGAGAAAGGAGAGTTGGAAGAGTGGTTTAAGAAGCATATGGATGTCCCTCGTGTTAAGTACGATAGACGTGGATGGTCGTATGGTGGGATTGCTATGGGTGAACTGCTGTTTATGAGGGTTGCCATAGAGGAAGGTACTTTTACGTGTACCCGGAAGGGACAAGAGCAAGAGTATTGCGTAAGGGATATGATGGGTAGGTGTTATACATACCACATACTTGACGAGTTGATGGAGAGAATTAAGGAGGAGACTCATGACTGAGCGATATTACAGACCTAAAGAGCGGCTCGTTGTAGAACAGTGGTTAGAAGATAACGATGGTGTGACTGGCGTGTTTAAGTTTGGTGGGTCGGTATGTTACTACAATATCAACGTTGATACTTTTGTGTGGTTGAGGACGCTATGCCTACTTGATAAGGTGTGGTTCACACGACAGAAAGAGAACGAGTATATAGGTCATGTTAGGTGCAATAATCGCGAGCAGTTGTGGTACATACACGATGACCTGATGGAGGAGGTATAAAATGAAAAGATATAGACCGAAGGAGCACTCTTTTATAGAGCAGTGGTTAAAGGCAAACGAAGGTAAGCCGGGTATAAGAGTCCTGGGCGGGAAGCTTGGGTGCTATGGTTTTAGCGCTGACCATTTTACATGGATAAGACAGATGTGCGGGATGGGTGGGCTGTATTTTACAAGAAAGAAAGAGGGAGAGTATATAGGCCATACGATAGACAATGAAGAGCAGGTGTGGTATATTTATGACGACTTGATGGAGGTTATAGAAGATGAACTACAATGAGATTAAGCAGATGTGGAAGTGGGCGAATGCGGTAGGAATTCGTACATTGTATCAGCTTTATAGGTACAAGAATAAGGTAGGAGCAAAGACGAATTCGGAGCTGTTGGATAGATTGCATGAGTCCTTTGTATTAGGACTTTACCTGTGAGGAGACAACGATGGTGGAAGACCTGAAAGAGTTGGAGTTATTCTTTAATGCGTTAAAGAGTACGAGTTCGAGAATAGAAAAGGAAAAGATTCTTATAACGGCAACAGACTTTCAAAGAAAGGTTTTGGAGTTCTTGTTCAACCCGTATAAGGTGACGGGGATATCGACGAAGAAGTTGGAAGGTAAGACGCCGATAAAGACGGGTTCGGGAGTTTCTCTTTTACCTTTGATAGAGTATTTACAGACGCATAGTACAGGGTCGAATGCGGATATAGAGTATGTGAGAGAGGTGGCGGGAGAGACGGGGTATAAGGATTTAGTGTATGCCATAGCTAAGAAGGATATGACTTTGGGAGTAAGCGCTGTAACGCTCAATAAGGTTTTCGGAAAGGGGTTTATTCCGGAGTTTGGAGTTCAGCTGGCAATGAAGTACTTTTCAGACCCTGATAAACTTTTACCACAGGGAACGGAGTTTACGGTGACGGAGAAGTTGGATGGGGTTAGATGTATTCTCATCTTTGAAGGTAAGACTCCCGTGTTTTTTGCAAGGTCGGGGAGAGTGATAGAGGGAATGGATGATTTGGAGTGGGATGCCCAAGACCTTGATATGAAGTATGTATATGACGGGGAGTTGCTGATAAATCAGGAAGGGGAGAGCAATGACCTTTATAGAAGTACGATGTCGATTGTGGGGTCGAAGGGAGAAAAGAGGGATTTGGTTTTCAATGTCTTTGACTGTATAGATAAGGACTTGTTTATGAATGGAAGAGATGATATGCCGTATGCGCAAAGACGGTTGAGATTGATATATTCGGGTATTCAGAAGTGCTCGTTTATAAAGTTGGTGCCGGTGTTGTATCAAGGAACAGACAGGGAAGAGGTTCTTACACTCTTAAAGGTAATGAAGGATAGACATAAGGAAGGGGTAATGATAAATATAGATAATGCGCCGTACGTTACGCAGAGGGCGAGCGGGTTGTTGAAAGTAAAAACCTTTAATGAGTGCGAAGCGGTTGTAAGGTCGATAGAGACGGGGACAGGTAGGAATTCGAATAGATTGGGAGCCGTTATTGTAGACATAAAAGATGACACAGGTAAGTTGCATAGCGTGAGGGTAGGCTCGGGTTTTACGGATAAGATGAGAGATTATTATTACAAAAGACAAGACCTATTGGTTGGGAAGGTAGTGGAGATTTCCTATTTTGAAGCTACACATAACAGGGAGGATGATTCGTTGTCTTTAAGGTTCCCCACTTGGCTGGATAGAATACGGCAGGATAAGACAGAGGAAGATATGAGTTCATTGTAGTTGACAAGGTCAAAGAATTGTGCTATAATGTAACTATAAAAGAGGTGTATATGGCTAAGAAAGATACGGATAATAGGATTTCGGATGAGCAGAGGGAGTTTGCCCGTTTGATTTTATCTGGGTTACCGATGTATGATGCGTATGTTCGCGCATATATGAATGGAGCTACACCGGAAAGGACTGCGAGCAATTATACGAAGAAGCAGATTCAGAATCGGGCGTCGCAGATGAAGAACTCGAAAGGTGTTCGTACCCTTTTAGCCAAAGGCCTTATAGAGCAGGATGTGAAGGATGCGGGTGTTGCCGTGTGGGATAGAAGAAAGGCAACGAATTCACTCATGAAAATGATGAATAAGGCGGAGGAGATGTTGGATGTTTTAGAGACAGCGACAACGTCTTTACAACAGAAGTATGATGAGAAAGGAGAAAATTTCAGCTTTTACAAGGTATACTCGTTTGGAGTAGAAATGCTCTCTAAGGTGTCGGATACACTTCTTAGAGTTTCACAAGAGTTGAATAAGATGTATGGGCTGGCCGTGCCGGAAGTGGTGAATCAGAATGCGGTGACTGTGGTATTCGGTTCGACAGAGAACTTACCGCAGGACAATGACCTTGAAGGGTTTGTGGAGGTGGAAGATGAGTGAGAAGGAAGATAGGACGAAGTATTATCAAGCGCATATATTGAAGTTTACGCGAAGGTTGAAGAAAGAGCTGACTGCTTTATGTAAAGATTTCTTACATGACAGTGAGCCGGAAAAGGCAATGGGTGTTTATAAGGCCACGAAGTTGGTGGTTAGAATAATGTGGGAGGAGGTCAACAATGACAAACGAAGAAAGGCAGAAATGGTTGGACAGGAAGAAGTGGGAGGAGAGCTACGATAGTAAGAAGGATATGAGCGGAGCTATGGCGTACTGCGAGTTTTGCGAGTATCAGGTTATGAAGCAATGCACGGAAGACCAGCCGTACAGGGAGCAGGAGTGTGCGTGTGCGCGTGCGTATAACAGGATGAAAAGAAAATGAATCCGCCTTGCAAAGATTGCCCGAAGAAGGGGTGTGGAAGATATCATGATGAGTGTCCTGAATTTCAGGCATATAGGGCACAGCAAGAAGAGGTATATAGGCTAAGGCATATAAGAACGATGTGTGTATGGCATAAAAGTGCCAGGCTGGATAGAAGAACAGGTTTTAGGAAGTGACAGCTATGAAATTCTCTTATGAAGAAGATTTGTTGGATTCTTACTTGCTCACTTACTTTATAGGTAAATTACAGAATGCCGAGGGATGGACGGTTAAGAGGACTTCGAATAATATATGGGGCAAGGAAGTTATTGTTTATAAAGACTTAGAGTTGGTATATAGAAAGAATTTGGAGACGTGGGTGGTTGATGTCGATGCGCCGCGGCCTGGAATGGATTTAGATTTATATGTTTCCGAGGTTCAAAGTGTATTGATAGAAGAGGAAGAGAAAAGGGTTCCGAACAGGAATTTAGGTAATTATACTATGTATCAGCTTTCGGAGTGGAGGATAAAGGAGCACGACCATTTTACAGCGATAAAGAATGGAAAGGTTTCTTTTGTTAAGTATGCGATAATATTAGAGGATGTGAAATGAAGCAGAAGATTCTTAGTTGGGTAATATCCTTATTGTTAGGAGCGGGAGGAGCTACGGCTGTGGCAGTTCCTGTTACAGTGAATGCGGTAAACTCCGTGGAAGAAAAGATTGTGTATGTTCCGCAAGAAACGAGGACTCTGAAAGAGGAACAGAGGTTGGAAGTGATAAGGAAGTTGGAACAGTCCTCGGCCGTGAAGGAGGCTATTTTTCAACCGACTATGACAGTGGAGAAGGCAGAAAGTATTTTTAATGAGTTTTGCAGTGACATAGAGTGGACAGAATGCGATTCGAGTTTTGCGGCTGGGATAGGCCAGGCAGATTCGATATATTTTATTGTTGTTTATGTTGCTCTTTCTACTACTGTAGACAATGAAGATGTGGTTGTTTTTGCTATTGATGGAACTTTATATAAAGACGGCACTTTTGTAGAAGATCAAGGTAGTGTTTATCAAGAGGCGGATATAGAAGAATTAAAGGATAGGTGGAATATACAATGAAAGTATCGGTAGACTTTGACGGAACGATTACCATGTCGGGAGACCCGAAGAGTGTGGGTTTTAACAAGATAAGGCCAGGGTGTAAAGCGGCATTGGATAGGTTGTCAGAGGCAGGAATAGAGTTCTACTTGCTCACAGGAAGAGAAGAAAAGTATGTGCATGAAGCGGTATCACTTTGTAAGAAGTGGGGTTTGCCTATCGATACAGATAACCCTACAAGAAAGACTATTTCGGATGTCTATATAGACGATAAGAATTTGGGGTGTACGGGTATTTCGTGGGATTTTATTGCTATGCAATTGATTGAAAAGTTGGCGTTTGAGAACATTAAGAAAGGAGTAAATAAATGAAGGTATTGCTTTATTCCGGAGGGACGGATAGCTGGTTGATTAAGGAATTGTGGGAGCCGGATATCTGCTTGTATGTAGATATGGAGTCTATGTACTCTAAGCAGGAATTAGAAAAAGTTTCACATCATAGACCGGAAACGTTTTGTATTTCAAAGCTACCGTTAGGGATGTTTGAAGATAAGGAAACGGCCTTTATCCCTATGAGGAATATGTATTTGCTTATGCAGGCTTGCCATTATGGGGACACGATTTGTTTGGGTGCAACGAAAGAGGATGAGGGAGGGAGTTCGGATAAGGATATAGACTTCCTTACAGAAGCGGAGCATTTATTGAATAGGCTGTGGAAGAAGCAGAGCTTGTTTGATGGTAAGCAGATTACCGTAGAAAAGACCTTTATACAGTATACGAAAGGTGAATTGATACAACAGTATCTTGAAAAGGGAGGGGATATAAATCGTTTCAAAGACGAGACCTTTTCCTGCTATTCACCGAAAGGGAGTTCGGAGTGTTTGAACTGTAAAGCCTGTTTTAGAAAGTTTGTTGCTTGCTATAATAACGGCGCTGACTATACGCAAAGACAGCTTAGAAGGATATATCGGTTTGCGGAAAAGAATGTGGTGCATAGAAACAGCCATGCAAAAGGCAGGTACTTTTTAGAGAAGAATAACGCGCAAGAGGTCTTGGCCGCATTGACTAAGCTGTATAAAGAATTAGGTAAGGAGTTGATTCTGGATTGATTAAGGCAGTGAAGAAAAGGTCTCAATATATGCCGACTTTGAACTCGTATTTTATCAGCGAATATGACGAGAGTTTTGTAGATGAAGTCAAACGCCTTAGAAACTTGCATTTAGGAGGGGATAAGTATTTAGGAAAAGGCGTGTGGGAAGTGACAGAGGAGACTTGGAAGAAGCTTTCCCATTATCCGCATATACTCATAAATCAAGAAGCGGCACGTCCGGAACCGCTAGTTTTAGAGATAGATAAAGATAACCCGAATGGGATGTATCATTATCAGGAAGTGGCGGCGGAGGAGTTGAGAAGCAGAAAGAATTGTCTTTTATTCTTTGATACAGGAACGGGAAAGACAAGAACTTCTCTGCTTGCTTTATCTTCACTAGCAAAAGACTTAGAAGCTGTTATTGTAGTTGGGCAGTCGAATTTATCGAAAGTTTGGATGAGTCAGGTAGAAGAGCACTTTCCGGAGTTTGCGCCACGCTTTATGGTGTTGAATGATATCCCCTCTATTCCGCAAAGAGTGGAAAGAATAAATGGTGCGCCTAAGGGAACGATATTTATTATCAATATAGAGTCGATGAGAAAAGTCCCTGCCAGAGGGAGTAGGAAAGAAAAAAGGTCTATCGTAGACGCCTTTAATGCTAGGAATTTAGCCGTTTGTATTCTTGACGAATGTCAATGTATTATAGGAAAGAATTCGCAACAGACGGCAGGAATGCTAGCCTTACAGACAGACTTCCGTTGGGCATTGTCTGCTACACCGATAAAGAATAGTCCGCTTGAATGGCATTCATTATTAGCTTGGCTTAGATTGTTTCCGTTAGATGGATTGATAACTAGGTTTAAGGAGTACTACTCGTACGCGACTAGGAATAGATTTGGGCAGTGGGTATATGAGTCTTTTAGGAATGAGCAGGATTTGGAAGACCTGAAGAATCTTGTTAGTATACGAGTGGAAAAGAAGGGTCTGGGTTTACAGAAGAGAAATGATATAGACGTACTCTTGAAAAGGGATTCTATATACAATGACTTGATGAAGAGTATACGTAAAGAAAAGAGAAGAGATGATATAGACATTGTTTTGAATATAGCAGGAAAAGATATTAGAGCGGAGAATATGCCGTCATTATTTTATATAGAAAGGCTTGTCACCGCCATGGCCAAAGAAAAGATAGACTTTATTTTATCTCACTTAAATGAGCAGATGATTGTAGTGTCTTGCTTGAAGTTTCCGCTGGATTATATTCATTCGCTGATACCGGAAGATTCCGTGTTGTATCATGGGGATATATCGGAAATAGAAAGACAGGAAAATCTGGATGCTTTTATTAGAGGAGATAAGAAAGTTTTGCTCATGTCCCGGAAGGCGGGAGGAGTGGGGTTGACCCTTACGAATGCGAATATAATGGTCTTTCTGGACGCACCGAATAATGACGCGGATTTTAATCAGTGCTCAGATAGGATTCATAGGATTGGGCAGACTAGGGAAGTATTTATTTATAGATTGAAGTTGGAAGGCTCGTTGGATATAGACGCGTGGGAGCACCTGTATGAGAAAAAAGGTTGGATAGACAGGTATTATAAAACGAACTACGAGGAGAGGACATATGATTTTGAACAAGGATGAATTGAAAAGACAGGAAGAGAGTAAGGATATAGTCACGCTTTACACGATAAGACAGGAAAATAGATACCTTTATATGAAGGCAAGAAAGGTATTTTCGGATAGAATAAGGTATTTGGAATTGCCCGCCAAGAACGGGAATATTATTAAGACCCCGTATATCTTGAAGAGCGATTATGAAGCTCTTGTTTCGGATAGAAATCAGAAGAAGGCCGTGTATAAAAGAGGGTATGTTGGAAGGCCTTACACCTTTTGCAAAGACTGTGAAAAGATGACTACCTGTGATAAAGATACTGAATGCGAATTGAGAATGGAGTATCTTGAAAGAAAAGAAAAGATTCTCTCTTTGAGCGGGGATGACAGGTATTGGAAGAATGGAACTCCGAAAAAGAATTTGATTCTTTGTAAGTATGCGAAATATCTGTACGCTCATAAGATAAAAGAATTTACTTGCCAGAAAGATAAATGCAGATTTTATGTGGATGGAAAGTGCGAACTAAGTATTGACAAATAGGAAAAAATCTGTTATAATTAAAGTATGAAAAAGATGTTGAATATTTTAATGTTTATTTGGTTGTGGGTCTTTGGTGTTACGCAGACGCTGGTAGGCTTTGTTGGATTTTTAATTCACATAAGAAAGAAGCATTACTGGTATAAGGGTACGGTGGTGACATACGTGCCTGGAAATTGGGGCGGGGTGTCCTTAGGAGCGTTTATTTTTATAGACAGTGATATAGATAAGGCCGCCGCTTGCGATGGGAATGCTTTTGTGAATCATGAGCGTGGGCATTCGATTCAGTCTTGCATTTTAGGGCCGATATGGTGGTTTGTAGTTGGAATACCGTCCGTTTTATGGGCTGGAATATTCTCTAAGAAAAGCAAGCATACTTACTATTGGTTTTACTGCGAGAGATGGGCAGACCGCTTAGGTGGTGTAGAAAGGCAGGTATATTAGGTATATTATAGTATATCTAGTATAAGGAGAGTTGGTATGAAGCAGACAGACTGGAATAAGGTGAATGTGTTATGCTCGGAGCTTATAAAAGAATTGGCGTCTGACCCGGGCAGAGAGGGGTTGGTAGATACTCCGAAAAGAATGGTCAAGTACTGGAAAGAGTTGCTTTCGGGTGAGAAAAAGACTAATGAGCAGATTGCTGAAGAAAATAATGTAACTTTTACGGTAGATAATGACGACATGGTCATAGAGAAGGACATAGAGATTTTTAGTACCTGTGAGCACCATTTAGCGCTGATATACGATGGGAGAGTTACTATTGCATATATACCGTATAAGAACTTCGATGGTAAGGCAAAGGTGATAGGACTTAGTAAGTTGGCACGTATTGCGCAAGAGTGCGCCCATAGACTAACTTTACAGGAAAAGATTGGTGCAGATATTCTTGAATGCTTGAAGATTATTCTTGGAACAGAAGATATAGCTGTTCGCATACAGGCGAAACATGGATGTATGACAGCAAGAGGAATTAAGAATTCCACAGCGTACACGATTACCAAGACAACGAGCGGGGCATTTAGGACGAACCCTCGTTTGTTACAAGAGTTGGAATAGGAGGTTATTATGCCAGCAAATACACAAGAATTGCAAAGTATTATACGGGACATGACTACGTTTGCTAACGGTATGAAGAATATGCGGATAGCAGACGTAGAAAACGAGTTTAGGGATTTGATTTCCAGACTAGTTAGAGTTCAGAACGATTTTAGGGATGATAGAACGATTACGTCCGCCGCAAGAAGGGCAGAGCAGTCGTTGACATTGGCATTTAACTTTTTTAGAAGTCAATGGGAAAGCGCTAGGGATTCGGTAAAGAAAGCGTATCAGCAGACTTTGAGGGATTGGTAATATGCCGAAAGTAGGTCTGTAAAGACTTGGTATTTAGCTTTTAGGAGGTTATTATGCCGAAGAAAAGAGTTCGTGTCGGTGTGAAGTATGGTGATACTAGTGTCAATACATTGTATGGAGAGAACTATACGTATTTGGTAGACCCGAGTAAAGCGAAGATAGGTCAGAGACTTACTGTACAAGTGAATAAAGGTCACGGCCTCTATACCACTACCGCCACGGTGGTAGAGTTGAATCCGAAGTCCTCTTGGATACGTCACCCTAGAATAGGAAGATGAAAGAAGTCTTACAGGCCGACCTGGAAAAATGGCTGAAAGAAAATAAAGTCTTATACACAAGATTGCGAACTCCGGGTTATGGGTACAGAGGAGTAAGGTATCCTGCGGATTTTATTCTGTGGTTAGAGAAGGGGACATTTTTAGTAGAGTGTAAGCAAAGAAAGAGTTTGCCCTTGTTGCCCTCGGATATAAGACAGTTGCCGTTTATGAAAGAATGGGGTCTTTCGTCATATATTCCGAAGGCTATGTTTGTTGTAATGACTTCGACAGAAGAAGGGTATTGCCTGTTTACCTATACGAAGATATTAGAAAAATCTATTCAGCATAAAGGGCTAAGAATAGAGGATTCTTATATGTATGGTGAAGACTTGACAAGTTTGATGGAGGCTCTTGTATTAAATGGTTGAGCAGGTATGGAAGAATGTATTTGGAAGAATGTTTGACTATTCGTGTGAAGATGAAGTGATAAGGTTTAGGTTACCTATTGGACACTCGATGACTTTATATTCGTTTTCCCGTCTTATAGAACAGATGGAAAAAGCATTGAATAGAAGCGCTAAGATAGAGATGCACTTAGAAGGAGGAGATATGGCAGTTCAAGTTCAGTTTGACGCCGAGTATGTAGGAGAAATTTCTCCGGAGTCACCTTTGTGGGAAGGCAAGGAAGAAAAGGTGGAAGAGCCTGTTGACATAAAGTTGGAAGAAGTGAAACCCAGAAAGACAAAGAAATCGAGCAATGAATAACCCCGCTAAGACAGAAAATAAGTTTTATTTAGACCCCGTCAAAAGATATGGACGGGGTTATTCTCGCATATTAAATTGTAGAAAAAGGTATCTCGTTATAAAAGGCGGAATCGCTAGTAAGAAGAGCTGGAATATCGCAGAAAGATGGATAGAGCTTTTAACGCAATTCCCGGAAAGCAATCTTTTAGTGGTCAGACGTTGGGCGGTATTGAACGGAAACTCCACGTATGCAGAATTGAATAAGGCTATAAGAAGAATGCATTTGACGAATATGTGGGTAGCTGTTAAGAGTCCGCTGGAAATACGTAATAGGCAGACAGGGCAGAAGATTCTTTTTAGGGGTTGTGACGACCCGGACTCTTTGGCGTCGATTACGGTGGAAGTTGGATATCTCAATTTCGTTTGGATTGAGGAGGCTTTTCAGCTAGAAAGAAAAGAGATGTTCGACCGAATAGATGACCGTGTTCGAGGGAAGTTACCGTTTGGGTATTTTGCACAGCTAGTGATGACTTTTAACCCTTGGAACGAGAAGCATTGGTTGAACGAGACCTTTTTCCAGAAGAACGCCGCAGATGTTTTAGACGAAAGTCAGACGAAGTATGTTAAAGGACAGCAGATAGAGACTCAGAATAGACTTGCTATTACGACTAACTATAAGCTGAATGAATTTCTGGATGAAATGGATATTCTCCGTTTTGAGGAGATGAAAAAGAATCAACCTCAACGATATCAGGTCGCAGGTTTGGGTCATTGGGGAGTTATAGGTTCCACTGTATACACGAATTGGACGGTACAGGAATTTGATTGGCGTGAGATGTTCTTTCATGTAGGAGATGGTGGACGTCCCGTATATGACCATAGAGTTGGGCTGGACTTTGGCTTTTCTGCTAGCTTTGCGGTAGTTGGGCTTTTAGTAGATGAGAAAAGAAAAGAAATATACGTTTATGACGAGATATATCATAGCAGATTGACAGATGATGAAAGATATTCTGCTCTTGTCAGCCATGGATGGGCGAAAGAGCCGGTGCATTGCGATTCAAACGTTCCGGAAGAGCTTTTACGATTAAAGAAGAGAGGTTGTACAAGGTTTTTTGGCGTTCAGAAAAGACAGGGTTCTGTTACTTCTGGAATACAGAAATTACGTGGTTACCGAATTATTATTCACCCGCGCTGCGAAAATTTTATTATAGAAATTTCGCATTATCAATTTAGGCAAGATCAATTCGGAAAAGAATTGCCAGAGCCTAAGAAAGAGTGGGACCATTTGATGGACGCCATGAGATACGCCATGTGTGACGAAGAAGTAGGAACGACTGCCGTTGTTACGGCGCAGACAAGGATACAGGATGAAAGAACTAGGTTAGAGCGCTACATAAAGAAGAGACAAGGAAGAACTTGGAGATAATTTAGTTCAAATATTACTAGATATAAAATAGATACTTGCGTTATGTAGGTATCTATTTTAGGTATAATATAGTATACTTTGGAACTACTTATATAAGGAGATAAAGATATGCCCCTTTTGAACTTGCCGAAAGGTGTAGTGACAAGACAGACGAAGACCAGAGTTGCGGAGGATGATAGAAAAGTTTCAAAACGTTCTACCAAGATACAAGAGTCAGATGAAGAGCTATCTTTACGCATTTTTGAGCTTTTTAGTCAGTATAAGCATAGACTCATAACGACAGAGCAGGAGCTGAAAGAGTTCCTTGCTTTATCGGAGGAATTTGGGTTAGATACAGAAACAAGCGGTTTATCGTTTTATATAGATGAAATTGCCGGATTTTCCTTGGGAACAGAAAAGGAGTCGGCGTATATCCCTTTACATCATATACAGGGGAAGAACTATACGGGGAGCTTAGATAATTTATTTGAGTTGCTTTCAAAGAAAAGATATTATGGGTTCAATTGGAAGTTTGATAAGCATTTCTTAGTAAATGTAGATAAGCGTTTCGAGACGTTGGAATTGCTAGGAGATGGATATATCGCCGCTAGGATTTACGACAATAATTTAGACGCAGGATTAAAGCCGTTATATAAAACTTTTATAGACCCGAATGTAGAAGATTACTCGTTTAGTTCCTTGTTTCGCAGACCCTTTACAGAGTATGACCCGGCGTTTGTTTATCCGTATGCGGCTGTGGATGCGCAGAAGCATATTATACTAGCTAAGTACCTAGAAAAGAAGTTGGAAGGGATTCCGACCCTCTTGCGCCTTTATAAGAAGTTAGAGTTGCCCCTTACGGAAGTGATAGGAAGAATGGAAAGACATGGAGTTCTTTTGGATAGGGATAGGATATATGCTTTGAATAAAGAGCTTACGGATGGACAAGAGCATATTTTACAAGAGATAAAAGAAATTACACAAGATGAAAATTTCAACCCGGGTTCCCCTAAGCAGGTAACAGATAAATTAAAAGAGCTAGGCCTTTATGATGGGCTTTCGGGTACAGGGGAGGAAGAGTTAAAAAAGATAGAGTCTTTGCACCCTTTACCTCGTAAGATTTTGGAATATAGAGGAGTTGCTAAGCTAGCCGGCACTTATACGATAGGCTTGTTGGACGCGTCGGGCAAAGATAATGTTGCGCACCCGGTTTTCAATCAGCTTGGAACAGATACGGGACGTTTTAGTTCGACTAGGTTTAATGCTCAGAACATTCCCAAAGATAATCGGTTTAGAAATTTGTTTATTCCTAAGCCTGGAAATAAGATGGTGAGCGTGGACTACTCACAGCAGGAGGTGAGGATACTTGCCGCATTAGCAGAGGACGAAGCAATGATTGACGCGTTCCGCAAGGGAGGAGACTTTTATGCGGTTATGGCCTCAATTGTTTTTAATTTGCCGTACGAAGAGTGTACAAAGACAGGGAAGCACTCGGAATACAGAGGGCATATGAAGTCGGTAGTTCTGGGTCTTAACTATGATATGAGCGTGAAATCTTTGGCTATGCACTTGGGAAGAAGCTTGGAAGAAGCGCAAGAGATAAATGATAAGTTTCAGAAGACTTGCCCTATGATTTCAGCCTTTAAGAAGAAGTGCCGAGATTTTGCTTATTCGCATGGTTATTCGGAAACGGTGTTGGGTCGCCGTAGATACTTCGAGGGAGTGGGATATAAAGCCTTAGGACTGCCTAGGTTTGAATGTTCTGACCCGGATGTATTATCTACTTTGGAAAAGATAAAATCGGATAGGTGGTCTGTTAAACGCCTTATAAACGATATAAGAAAAGAGAATGAAGAAAGGAAAAAGCGTAAGGAGCCGATTATCTATGTTAAAGACAGGGAGTCGATAGCCTTTATGGAAGATAGGCAGACGTTTAATTCTGTTATACAGGGAACGGCCGCAGATATGACGAAGTTGGCTATGTTGGAATTTGACAGGGATAAGATAGCAAGGGATTTAGGCGCTCATATCATTTTACAGATACATGACGAGGTTATTATTGAATGCCCTGCTGAAAATGCCGTTGAGGCGGGAGATAGGCTTGCGTTTATAATGAACGGAGTAGGTGCGGAGCTTATGAACGGATTGCCGGCAGGTGGGGTTCCTACGATTATGGACAGGTGGGAGAAAGATTAAATGACACATGATGAATTTAGAATGCTTTATGAGTTACCGCCGGAATTGAAGGTGGAAAAGACAAAGGCAAGGATAAGAGAGTTTTACTCACATTTTGGAGGAGATGTGTTTTTGTCTTTCTCCGGAGGAAAGGATAGCACCGTTTTAGGTCATATTATAAGAAATATGCCGGAACCGTATTGCGATATAGAGTTTGTATTTTTCGATACACATAATGAAGATGAAAGTGTGTATGACATTGTAAAAGAATGGGGAGCGACTGTTGTGTCCTCACCGTACACGCCGAGGGAAGTAGTAGATAAGGTTGGATATCCTTTATTCAATAAAGAGATAGCGGAAATGATAGAAGCTATGCAAAAGAAACGAGCTTGGGTCAATGATGTTTCACATAGTAGAAGGAAGAAGACGAAAGAGCAGATAGAAAGAAGATATATGTTGTTTGTAAACTCACCGTTGAGGATAAGCGCGAAATGCTGTGATGAAAGTAAAAAGAAGCCGAGTAAGAAGTTTACAAAAGAAACGGGGAAATATCCTATTGTTGCAACCCTGGCAGTTGAAAGCCTGTTGAGAATGCAGAACTATTTAAGAACCGGATGTAATTCTTTTGAGGGAAAGATTAAGTCTGTCCCGATATCCTTTTGGAAGAAGAGCGATATTTTATGGTATATCGCACAGCACGATTTGAAGATAGCTGATTGCTATAAGGCAAAGATAACGAATTATCCGCTATTGGGTTATAAGACTTGCACCCTTTGTGGAAAAGACCAGACAGGTTGTCTTTATTGCGGATTTGGAAAAGGAATGGAGTTTGCTAAGAAAGTATTGAAAGCAAGGTGTCCGGACTATGTAAAAGAACATCAGGAAGAGTTCGATAACTTGCATTAGGTAATATATTATATGGATATAAAGAAAGAAGTATCAATCAAGCAAGAAAAGAGAGTGGCCGCTATCTTTAATGGAAACAGAACTCCGCAATCGGGAGGAGGGAAGTGGAAGAAGGGAGATGTCTTGTCAGACTTGTTTTTAGTAGAATGTAAGACTTCAATTACAGAAAAGCCGTCCTATTCCATTAGCAAAAAGATTTTAGATAAGGCAGATGAAGAGAGAAGAGAGATGGGAAAAGAGTTTTATGCCTTAGCTTTTACTTTTGGAACAGAGGAGGATTTCTTTGTTATAAATAAAAAGGCAATGGTGTATTTGCTTTCTAACGTCCCAGACGCCCGGTGAAGCCGTCATTTAGCCTTAGCCGTATTTAAGGTATTATTATATAGTAAAACTACTTGGATAAGAAATCGTTCGTTATAATCGTTAATAAACCGCGAGAGCGTAAAAGGAGTACATTTATATGTTAGAGCTAATGAAAGAGTTGGGTTTCATTCCGGAAAGCAAGGCTATTAAATTAGCAATGAGGAATGGCAAGGTAGTGGGAGAAAGATATGACAAGGTTACATATTTGAGAGAAGTTCTCCCTATTTCCGCTGAGGGATTGGAAGAGGAAGTTTATGTGGAGTCGGGTAGGTTTTTATCTCTGTTACCGTTTATACGAAATGTACAGAGGACGAATACTTATTTGTTGGTAGTTCTTGTGAATGGAGCTAGATATGAACTTCCGTATTTGGACTTAGAGTTTTCCGCGCCGCAGATACCGGAAGAGCCTAGAATTTGTATACAAGGAGCGATAGATTTCACTGTACTGAAAAAGACGGCTTTGCAGAATTTAGTTAAGCCGGAAATGCGGTGTATTTATGTGGACGATAAAGGAGCGGTTACTTGTAACTTTTTACAAGGAACGGTAGATACGGCCATAGTGACGGAAGAGCCGATTTTGTTGCCACCTGATTTGACCGCATATATGACACCGAGTCAGGACGCCATTATCTTTACATCTGGAAATATTATTTGTTTCACTGATAAAGAAAAGGTTTGGGTCTACTCTCCGAAAGCAGATTTTGAAGAATCGGAAGACCCGTGGTATCGTACGATATATGAAACAGCTATGGCGGTTAAAGACGAGCCGTTCTCTCCTTTACCTCAATATATAGATGAGTCTTTGAAGCGTTTAGCTAACTTCGGAAATGAAGTGGTTATCACTAGCGACCGAATGACAACGGGAGAAAACTACGAACCGATAAGTTGTCCGAGTGCATTGGGAGGAGAGTTTACGATAGAAGATGTTTTATCAGTCATACAGAATGGAAAAGATATATTCTTTACAGAGTCCGCGATGTTTTTAAGAAACGGAAGTACAACGATAATGGTATCGACAAAGGAGAATTGAAGTGTTAGAGTTTGATGATATGAAGATACAGAAATCTTTCCCGGAAATGAAATTAGAGCAGGCGATGAATTCCGTTATAAAGTTGCCCGCTAGACCTTCGAATAAGGCGCTTTCCCCCTCGTCCATTGGATGCCAAAGAGCGGCGGCTTTTAAGCTGTCGGGAGCATGGGGTAAAGAGGATGAAGAGACGTATGAATCAGGCTTAGCGGCGGCGATGGGTTCTTTTTGTCATGAACGCATACAGAAATTTTTGAGCCAGAGTGATATATGGGTAGATGTAAAAGAGTTTGTAGATGAGAACCCGGATTTAGGTTTATCTGTTGCCAAAGTTCAGAAGCATGAAGGAGAAATTTCCCTCACCTTTTCTGGAATAAGAAAGGGAGAAAAAGTTTCCCCGCCGTTTTCATTTCAGTGTGATGGAATAGTTCGTATTGATGGGGAGTACTATATTGTAGAAATAAAATCGGAAACAGAATCGGCATGGCAGAAAAGGCAGGCTCCGAACCCGAAACATCAGGAACAGGGAACGGGATATTCGTTCCTTTATGGAATAAAGAATATTTTATGGGTATATGTGAGCCGAGAGAGTTTCGGAGTGCATAGGAAGGTATATTTACAGAATATACCTAAGGTACAGATAGATTTGTTTCAGACTATGTGTATGGATATAGGAGAGGCGGTAGAGGAGAAGAATATAGGAAGATTACCTAAGGCCAAAGATTGTAGATATTGCGCATTTGTAAATGAATGCCGTAAATTGGATAAGGTAGGTAATATATAATATGGAAGCACAGATATACAGAGGACAGATTTATTATGCAGGTATACCTGATTTGGGTGGATGCGTACAACGTGGAACTCGGCCGGTTGTGATAGTGTCGAATAATATAGGAAATCAGCATTCGCAGATAGTGACGGTAGTTCCTATTACGAGTAAATCAAAGAAAGAATTTCCAACGAATTTTGATATACTGTTGCCGGGTGTTCATGGAACGGTTTTATGCAATCATATCTATACACTGCCGAAAGAGGCATTAGGAGATTTTATTGGGTGTTTGAGTTCTTTTTATCTTAAAGAATTGAAAAGATGTTTAGTTGTAGCTTTGGACTTGGAAGGACAATATTCAGGAAACGCACCTCATATAGAAGAAACGATTGTCAATGACCAGATAGAAAGATGTAAATTGGCGGAAGAGAACTTTAAGAAACAGATAGAAATTTTACACCATATGATGGGAAATGAGACACAGAAAAAAGAAACAAGAAGAGAATACATAAAAAGAACCCCGAAAGAGATATCAGAGTTTATAACTTTATGGGAAGATGAAAGTCAGAATAAAGATGTGTTGATAGAAAGATTTAAGTTTACAAGTAAGGCGGCCGCGGTAGTTTTTTACAATAGACATAAAGGAGATAAGAAATGAACATTATAGATATTCAAAAGGCAGCTACCGCAGAAGCGGATAAATTGTTGAGAGCTTCTCAGAACCTGATAAATGACGTTAAGACGATGTTGCAACGAGGGTCAGATACCCTTACGCAAGGACAGGTGGAGGAGTGGCTCTTAGTTATACCGGTAATGATTTCAGAACTTGCTCCTATTAGAGACGCATATGAATTGACAAGAAAATTAGTGACAATTGATTCGGAACAGATTCAGGCAAGGACGCTTTTAGATACAACAGAAAAAGGAGGAAGAAGGGAAGCTATTATTACGATAAACACTAAGGAAAGAGAGATAGATAAGAGTATTATGTATTATATACGGGATAGAGCAGGCAATATGATTGATGCTTTACATTCGTTGCTTATGTCGTTGATGAAGATATGGAATGGAAAAGCAAGTCAGCCAAAGGAGAGTTGATATGAAGTTGATTATACAGTGGAAGATTAAAAATCAGGTAGGTAAGGCAGAGCTGACTATTCCGAGAAGAACAGGAAATATGAAGCAAGAAACGTATGCGAATAAGATGATAGATTTTTTGAATATAGTAGATAAGTTGAATGCTAACTTAAACAAGGCGGGAGCAGAGGTTGTAAGGAGAGTAGAAAAATGACATTGCAAGAAGTCCTTAAAAGTGTAGAAAATTCTTATGGTAGAAGTTCTGTACAGGAGGGAGTGGAATTAAAGCCGATAAAAAGATTGGCACTTCCGGCGCGTTCATTGAATAGAGTTCTTTATGGTGGGTTGCCGTATGGACGGTTGATAGAGTTTTCCGGCGCGGAGCATAGTGGAAAGACGACGACAGCTTTGCTGGCTTTGGGTGCGTACCAAAGATTAGGCACGGATAAGAAGTGTGTCTTTATAGACGCAGAAGGAACGTATGATTCAGTATGGGCGTCGAAGCTAGGTGTGAATAATGAAGAAGTGATTAAGATTACGCCGGAAAACATGACGGCAGAAGAGACTTTACAGATGATAGTTGATATTGCATCGACGGGAGAGGTTGGGTTGATTGTTTTGGATTCTATCCCCGCACTCGTTCCACAGCAAGAAGACGCGAAGAGTATCAAGGAATATACGATGGCAGGTGTATCTAAGCCGTTGACCGTGTTTTCTCGTAAAGTTCAAAAAGAGCTGATTAAGTTTCCGGATACGATTTTTATCGCTATAAATCAGCTAAGAGATAACTTAGGTGGATACGGCTCGCCCACGACTACCACGGGAGGAAGAATGTGGAGACATTCCTGTTCCGTAAGGTTGGAGTTTAGAGGGTATAATATAGATAGTTCTGGAAAGCCTTTGACGGCAAGCGCAGAAAATGTAGCCGGAGCTATGATTCAAGCGCATTTGATTAAGAATAAGACTGCTCCGAGGGATAGAAAGGTTGGTCATTATTTCGTTATGTTTCATAGTGGATTCAATGAGAAGAAAGATGTTATAGACGCCGCCATAGAGCAGGGCATTGTAGAGAGGTCTGGAGCGTCTGTACGTTTTATAGATAAAGAGACAGGAGAAGTTATTTATAAGGCGCAGGGTTTGTCGAATTTTATAGATAATATACCAGACCAGGTATATAATAATATAGAAAGTATGTTGGAGGAATAATATGTTTAGTATTGAAGTTAAAGGACATTTTTCGGCGGCACATTTTCTTGAAGACTATGAGGGTTTGTGCGGTTCTGTACATGGGCATAGATGGGAAGTTATCTTGTCGGTAAGGCTGAATCAGGACTTAGAAACGCAGATGCTTGTGGACTTTAAGGATTTGAAACAGTCTTTGAACGAGCTTATGAATCAGATGGACCATTCGTTTATACTTGACCCGGAGGGCAATGAAAGAAGCCGTGCATTTTATAATCTTGCAAAGAGCTTTGACATGCGTGTATACGAGATGAAAGGAAGAACTACTGCTGAAAATATTGCTCGGCATATATGGGACTATATACAGAGAGAGACAGGGTGGAGTACCCATTCGATACAGGTTTTTGAAGCACCGAATAACGCTGTAACTTTTAGAGGAGAATAAGATATGGATATTGTCTATAATAAGAAGATGTTTAAGGGTTTGGTAGCGCGCTTTATAAGGAGAGATGGAGTAGATAAGCTGATGTCTTGGCTAGAAAGAAGCGACTTCTTTGTATGCCCTGCGAGTACTCAATACAATTTACCGATTGAAGGTGGGTTGTGTAAACATTCGTTGAACGTGGCAGAAGCGTTGGTTTTAAGATATTTTAAGAAAGAGTTGAAGGACTTGACGGAAGAGGATTTGGAAACTACATTTGAGAATGAAATGACATTAGAAAATATCTTGCTGGTAGGTTTGTTCTCGTCTATTCATAAGGCGAACTGCTATGTCAAAGACTTTAAGAATGTGAAAGTAAATGGTAAATGGGAACAGCAAGAATATTGGAAGTGGGATGAAAAGTTTATCTACTCCGGAAGAGGTGGAAAGTCCGTTTTTATCTTACAACAGTATATGAAGCTATATGTTGAGGAAGCTCAGGCAATCGCTTTTATATTGGCGGGGGAAGATAACTTATTTGCCGGAGTGGTGGATACTACGTATAGAAAGGTATATGAGGGAAGTAACTTGGCTTTATTTGCTCATTTGGCGGAGTTGGAGGCGACTTACTATTTGGACGAATTATCTCAAATGGTTGGTTGAAGGCCAGATTATAGCATGATTTTTAAGCGAATACTTGACAAATATTAGAATCTATGTTATACTTAAAATATGGATACTAACATTGCCAAGAAATGGATATCGAAAAGGTTAGGAAGTTGGGATTATAGAAAATTCTTGCTTGCTAACCTTTTTTATGATGGTTTTGTCCCACCGATAGAGTGGTGTGGATTGGACTTCGATTGGGAGGGGTTTGAACTAGAAAAATGCTCGAAGCTAGTTTATAACCCGTTGAAAAGAAATATTAAGAAGAAGATGAACTATCTGTTGTCAAGGCCTTATTCTGTTGTAGGCAATGATGACGTGAAAGAGTATCTGCAAGATAGCGTTCAGGTACTGAAAGACACTGTTACGGAGCTTTATAATAAAGGGGAAACTTGGTGGGAAATTGAGCCGGATTCTACGTCCACGATAAAGTTTAAGATTACACTTAGAAAGGCAGAATCTATTGTCCCGCATTATACAGATGAAGAGCAGACACGGTTTGATGCTGTCGGGTATTTGTGGAATTTTATAGACGAAGAAGAGAATGTGTATAAGTATGTGGACTTTGTGGATTTGACGGGAAGACACCGCTTGCCTTTATACTCAGATAAAGATGAGTTGATGCAAGATTTAGGTCACGCCGTAAGGAACGGAACGAGTATCGTATTTAAGAAACTTCCCTTTATTAGACTATCTACCGATGGACTATACGAGCAGATAGATTCGATGGGGAAGATGTATTCGGATAGATACGAACAGGCAGATAGATTATTGCAAGATAATGCAGACCCTGTCGCTATTATTAAAAACGCTAGCAACACCGATGGACAGATTCTGTTAGAGGATATCAAGATAAATAAGGTTGTGACAGTTGAGGGAACAGGTGATTTCTCGTATGCGAGTAAGTCGATGGACTATTCCTCGATAGAGAGTTTTATGAAGCTTTTGAAGTCGGACATCTCGGATATTTGTGGGGTTGTTAGTAGAGAGCAAGAGCTGAACTATGTCACGAGCGGAAGGGCATTAGATAGGCTTTACGTAGATATGGATAATGACGCCGCAGATATGGGGTCTGTTTTAAGAGAGGCGTTGAAAGAGTTTTTATCGTTTGTAGGTGAGCAGAATTCGCGGGATTATATTTCGGACTTTGATATTATCTTTAATACGGATAAGCCGACGGATGAAACTCAGATTATTTCGAATATCAGTTCTTCGAGTTCTATGTTGTCGAAGAGGACGTTGTTAGAACAGCACCCTTGGGTGAAAGATGTGGATGAAGAATTGGCTAGAATAGAAGAAGAGAGTGGAAGTCAGGCTCCTCAGATCGAGCCTGGAATAGACCCTATGTTGGAAGATTTAAGTCAGCAGGGTGAAGAGCCGCCGGTAGAAGGAGAGGAGGAAGAGGCATGACATCGCAACAAAGAAATTTGATTATCCCGCTTTTACTTTCGATGCAGAATGTAAAGACGATGGAGCAGGTAGATTTGCTTTGGGCTGCTATTGACGCGGCTTGCAGGCAGGCCGGTGTGCAGATAGGAAATAAGCCGACTTCTGTTCCACAGGCTAAGACTACGGCGAATGCTTTAAGAATGCGCCTTTTAGGAAGTAGATAATTATTTTTTAATAATTACTTGACATATAAAAGAATTTATTGTATAATATAGGTATAAGCTAGGTATATACTTAGTTTAGAAGAATCCTGCACGGACACACCCGTGTAAAAAAGTGAGGAGAACAATAGAATATGGATTTACGTGAGAGCTTGAAGCAAGTTGGGCTAACTGATGACCAGGCAAGTTCGGCAGAAAGTGTTTTACGGCAGTTTGTCGCTGGAGAGTATGTTCCTAAGCACAGATTTGACGAGATAAACACTAAGAATAAAGAGCTTGCACAGGAACTTGGTAGAACTGAGTCGGAAAAGAATGCCCTTGAAAAACGCGCTAAGGCTGCGGAAGACTCCGTTGCACCTTTGAAAGACAAGCTGACCAAAGTAGAAGCAGATTGGAAGCAGAAATACGATGGTCTGGTTGCGGAGCATAAGAAAGCGGAGGAAGACCGTATTTTGCTGGAAACGTACAATACCAGAATGGCGGCTATTAAGTCGGCGCTGGGAGATAGTGCGTATGACACGGATATGGTTACGAGTCTTATAGACCTGGAATCTTTGGAAGTCAAAGATGGAAAGGTTATGGGCGTGGAAAAAGCGATTGATGCTATCCGTAAAGAAAAGGCCTTTCTCTTTAAGGACGATAGTATAGAAAGTACTGCGCCCACATCTGCGCCGGAAGGGAAAGGTGGAGCATATTCTAACTTTGGCGAGGCATTGGCAAAGAAGGCGTCTGAGACAGATGCTCTTACCAAGGCCGCGGCGCAGAAGTACTTTGGATAAGAAATTAAAAAATAATTTATGGAGGTAGGCATGGGCGTTTCGGTTACCTATTTTGGTAAGCAGAAAGCGGTGTTCGCGAATCAGGACGACGGAATTTTCTCAGCCGTTCCGATTACGTTCGATGAGAACGTTCTCACCCTTGAGACGTACACCGAAGGAAGCAGAAAGTTCGTCAAGGCCGGGTCGGTAGTTAAGTACGGAAACACCGTGAAGGGTATCACGGCGGAAGAGTACGAGATTACGGACGGGCCAGTGAACGGACGTGTAGTCTTGGAGGGCTACGTGTATGTGGAGGAGTTGACGGAGGGTGCGGCCGCCGTTATCTCGATGAACACTCTTCCGAAGATTGTTCCTATTCCGTTTGGCAAGATTATCTTTGATAAGATTTTTGCTAACGGTACGGAGGTCTACATTAAGGCACATGGCACGGTGTGGACGAATACGGTTTCTCCCACGAGCTTTACGGTGTCGGATGGGTCGACGAACATGGAAATTAAGTCGGTTGAGCGCCTTACGGATGAGCACAGCACTGTGAAACTTACGTTTGGCGTGAAGGCAAGTCAGAGCGCGGCGGACGGTGTTTTCCAGATTACGGCAGTCAATCAGTCCGCGGTGAGCGGCGCGGCGGGCAAAGTGATTGGTGGTCTGCCGATTGAGATTACGGTTAAAGATGGGGAGGTTTGCTAAGATGCCGAACGCATTAGACCTTATTACGGTAAAGAATACGGCGGCTTATGTTCAGAGTCGGCCGGCTCCGCTTTTCCTGGGTGATGCTCTTTTCCCCACGGAAAAGGTGGTGGGACTTGAAGTTGGCTGGATTATGGGTTATAACGATGTTCCGGTTCTGCTCAAAGCGAGCGCGCTTGGGTCTCGGGCTTTTACCCGTGATAGAATTGGGGCACAGGAACTCAAGATGGATCTCCCGTTTTTCAGAGAGCAGATGCTCCTGGACGAGCGGGTTCGCCAGCAGTTGCAAAGGCTCGATGCGAATCTGGAAGACCCGTATGTGACGGAAACGATTCGCCGTGTGTTCGATGACGTAGACACTCTTAGACGGGGCGCTAAGGCTCAGGTAGAGCGTATGCGTATGCAACTTATCTCCTCGGGTAAGATTACGGTTTCGGGTGCGAATAAAGACGGTCGGGATATCGCTATTGAGTACAATTACGACCCGAGCGGCGCGTGGACGAAGCTGAACACGAAAACGCTTTCGGGCGCCGCGAAGTGGGAGAATCCGGATTCGGCTACTCCGATTCAGGACCTGCTCGATATTGCTCGTGTTGCCCGGTCGCGTGGTGTTACCCTTACAAGAGCGGTAATCTCTCCGAGAACGTTTATGAAGCTTGCGAACACGGCGCAGGTGAAGAACCTGTTCGTTATCGTGGGCACGACGACTACGGTTCCTCAGAGTGACGCGGAAGTGATTGACGCTATCGCGGTTAAGACGGGTATTCGCTTTACCATTTACGGTGACACTTATAAAGACGGCGACGGAAAGTATCATGCGTACTTCCCCGATGACGTTGTCGCGTTCTTCCCGGATGGTACGCTGGGCTATACCACCTACGGCACGACCCCGGAGGAAGCGGATTTGATGTCCCGTCCGAATGCGACTGTGTCTATCGTTGATACGGGTGTTGCTATTACTCAGGTACGCGAGTACGGGCCTCCGCTTGTTATTAAGACGGTTGTATCTCAGCTTGTCTTGCCTAAGTTCCCGATGATGAGTTCGCTGTATGTGATGAAGGTTTAAGTTTGGAGGGTCGTTATGACAGACGTAGAACTCGTAAAGATGTTGATAAACGATGATGGCCTGTCTGACGACCTGATAAATTTTTACCTTGCATTAGCGGAAGATTTCATTAAGAACTATTGTCATCTTGACGAAGTGCCGGACGCTTTACACAATACTATGATACAGATAGCGGCTGTGAAATTGCGGGCAAACTCGGATGAAGGACAATCTTCATTGGGCGCAGGTGTTTCGTCGGTAACATCAGTTAGCGAAGCCGGCCAGAGTATTTCTTGGGGTCGTGTTACCTCGTCAAAGAACTTTATAGGTGACGACGACTTGATAACGACTTTCGGTTCTATTCTGGACCGGTTTCGCAGATTTGATAGTGGGATTCGCAGAAGGCACTGCTTGGGAGTTAGAGCTAGGAGATTTTACTAGTGGCTAAGAATCCTTGGGTATCTGGAGCGCAGGCGATAAGTAGGCTTATGAGAAAGGATACTGTTCGCCTATATAAATCAATTCCAGAGCAAGACGACATCGGAGAAAGAGCTGATAACCCCGTATTGATAGGCGAATATGCGGCGAACGTGACTACACCGCCAGAAGCTATTGGCGAGGACATTCAGGGTGCTACTAGAACACACTATTACGAAATAACCCTGGATCCGAGCGTAGAATTGCCCTTAGATTATAAGTTGTTTGTAGAGCTTGTAAGTGTGCGGCAAGGTCAGCCGGGGGCTATGGTGGAAGTGACAGATATTCAAGGCGGTATGCTTGGATACACGTTGTCGGCGGCAGATGAGCAGTCGTGAAGAAACGGGGTGATGCCCCGTTTTTCTGTTTTTGGAGTGTATATGAGGCAATTGTACGACTTTTTAGTAGAGGTATACGGAGAAGACAACGTGGCATTGGCTTATGCAGATTCCGTTTCTTCGCCTGGATTTTCCTGCGACTACTATGAAGTCGATATGACCATGGATAAGAATTTAGACGGGACAACGAACTTGATTATTCATAACTATATAGTGGATATTTGGAATGATTCGCTGTTGCAGGTGAAAGAGAGTTCGGAAGTTTTGTTTAAGGCAATGGAGGGAACAGAGTTCCAGATTCAATCGATACGCCCCATTAGAGTAGATGGAAATAAGAGAAAGTGGTATCAGGAAGTTTCGGTTAGATTGATGGAGGACGTTATATGAACGAATTTTGGTCGAATTTTAAGAATTCTGCAATAGCGGCAATGGTTATTGCATTGATAACGATTTTTATTGTGGGTTGCTTTAAGCTGATACCGGGTTTGAAGAATATGAAGAATACCGGTTTTAGAAAAGCAATCTATCAAGGTTTGAGTTTGGTGTTCTCTTGCGCGATGGCGATTCTATATCATTTATTCGTGACGAAGGGAACATGGAATATGGAAATGCTGTCGTTTATTCTGCTTTGTGTTACGACGACGAATGCGTTCTATCCTTTATACGAAAACTTGGGTTTGAGAGCTATTGTTAAGAAGATAGTTACGCTCTTGATACCCTCAAAGTCAAAAGATGTGAATGAGGTTGTGGATAAGGTCGCAGACACCGTAGAAAAGACTCTTACTTCGCAAGAAGTGGAAAAGAATCAGGCGGAGACAGAAAAGACGGGGTGGCTGAAATGAACTATTATAAAGATATTCCTTATAAGGTAACAGAAAGCGTGGTACAGGGCATTGATAAGAATGTTTCTGTATATAACGCGGTTGTTGAAGTATCGAACGGGGAGAACATCAAATATGAAGTACACCCGAGCGGAGCTTATCTGACGGCGGTTCGTGCGCTCAACCCGGTTTTTACGTTTCCATTTAGCTACGGTTTTATCCCTCAGACGTTGACGGAAGATGGGCTTGGACTTGATGTCATTATACTGACGGAAGTTCCTTTGGAACATCTGTCGGTGGTAGAAGTAAGGTTGCTGGGTTATATTCCGACTATCGATAACGGTAAGAGGGACGATAAGCTGGTGGCGATACCTGCTTATATGCCTTTTACGAGAAGGGTAGCGATGGACCAGATTATGGCCTTTGTAAAGACCTATAAATATCCGAACACGCAGAACTCGGTAGTAAAGGATTTTATTCAGAAGCCGGAAGAAGCGGAAAAGTTGGTACTCTCTGCGAATTCGTTATTCGTGCTTAAATCAGGCATGGCCGCCGAAAATAAGGATAACGATAATTCCCCTGCGGAAGTAAATTCCGTGCCATGTGGCTCGAATTTGCGCTCGACAGACCATGAAATACAAGTAGCTGAAAAGCCGGAGGTGAAGGTAGAGGTTTCTACCCCCTTTCTGGAAAAAGCTGTTTCGCAAGAAGATAAAGAAGTAGATACAATTTGGCTGACTTAGCCTTAGGAGGATAGTATGGCAACGACAATTGGTATAAAATTGTTTTACGCGAAAGGAACTTCGGATTCGGTTCCGGAGGGAGGCATGACGGAAGAGACGGCTGGCCATATCGTGACGCCGCTTTATGGAGTTCAGAATATTCCGGAACTTCAGACTGCTCCCTCGTCTATAGATGTTACTTCGTTGGAAGATTACGAAGAGCAGTCGGAACCGGGTCTGATTTCGGGTTCCTCTCTGGGTATTACAATGAACTATAAGGCCGGTGTGTACGCGGCGGGAACGGAGGATAAGAGCAATTTTGAACAGTGCTTAGACCTGTCGAATGATTATGTTCATTCTTGGAAGATTCTCCTGCCGAACGGTCGCTGGTTCGCATTTTACGGAAAGATAAGAACTACGATTGGAGCTATGGCAGTAGCGTCGGCACAACAGTTTACGATAACACTGTTCAAGCGTTCGAGAGTTCTTACTGGGTATACGGCTCCGACGGGGACTGCGGATAATCAGTTGAACTCGATTCAGTCGGTAAAATCTGTTCTGTAAGACGGTTTGAGAAGAAGGAGGTTCTATGGGTTGCAAGTCAGATAGAAATTCAGATGAAAAGCGGTTTCAGACCCTGGCCTCTACCCTTCCGCTGATTCGTGGTTCTATTATTAAAGATGATGGAACTATTACGGACTTGGCAGAAATCTTGGGAGTAGAAAAGACTCCTATAGATAAACAGTTGGCAAAGGCACAGAATACTTTTCCGTACCTTAGAAATACCGTTATATTTGAGGATGGGCAGACAACTACTTTATTAGAGTTGATTGATGCGCTTCTCACTAAGATACAGCACGCGGCGGAAGTGTATTCAGATGAGCTTAGGCTAGACCATGTGGTATTGACTAAGGAAGATTGGGGGGATGACGATACGGACGATATCCCCTATGCAGATGACCTAGATTGGTATTATTATAAATTAAAGGAGGACGATTGGCATGGCAGTTAAGGTTAAAGATAATGAGGGTGTAGTAAGAACTCTACCCGAAGTATCTGAGGTTGGAGCGCGGATAGACCTCAAAGTAGGTAATGAGGCTACCCGTGCGCAAGGAGTGGAGGGAACTCTCCAGACTTCGATTAGCGGAGTTGATGGAAGAGTTACTACTATTGAGGGAAAGATTCCCGCGGCCGCGAGTACATCGAATCAGCTGGTAGATAAGGCTACTTTGGATAATGCGATTCAGTCGAATTCGGCGACTCGTGTTTCGTATGACGCAGAAGGAAGCTTGTTCCCTACTCGCGCCGCCCTTATGGGTGCGAGTACGTTTTACGCGAGCGGAGCTCCGTATAACCCGAAAAAGAACGACTATGCTCTTGTAGCCGCTGACGAAGGCGCTCCGAAACCGTTTACCGGTGGACAGACCAGATTTGAGTATAGTGGAACGGTTTGGGAATATGCCTACGGAATTAGTCAGGGTGCTTTTACTCCGCGACAGCAGGCGGCAATTGATTCGGGTATTACAGCCGAATTGGTCGCTAAGATTACGCCTACGGAAACGAAGGCAAATGCGAACGAATCGGCGATTTCCACGTTGCAGACCACGGTTTCTGAGCTGGATACGAATTATGATAATCTGAGTCTTGATTTGGATACGGCGGAAGCTACTATTGCGAATCATACGGAACAGATTGGTAGTTTGACCACCCGTGTGACGGCGGCGGAGGGGAAAATTACTACTGCGGAAGGCAAGATATCCACTTTGCAAACTTCGATGACTCAGGCGGGAGCGGATATTGATGCTTTACAGGAAACGGTAGGTACCCTTGAGACGTCGGTAGAGACTTTGGAAACTACGGTAGGGGGGCATGGAACTCGTCTTACTGCCGTAGAAGGTAAGGTCACTACATTGGAGGGGACTGTGGGTTCGCATACTTCGTCGATTTCCGCATTGCAAGATTCGGTTTCTGATTTAGAAACTACTGTATCGGATATGGAAATAACCCATGTGACGTTGACGGAGGATGATTGGAATGGGACTCAGGCTACGAGATTCAGAGCTTAACGACCGCCTTGTACCGGAAGTAGATGAGACGGGTGAATATGTAAGAAGTAAGGTAGATGCTGAGCGTTTACGCGCACAGGGTGAAGAAGACGAACTCCGCACCGCTATTGGTGCGGAGGAGACCCGTGCGACTCAGGCGGAAGAGGATTTGCAGGCGGATATTACCGCAGAAACGCAAAGAGCCACGCAAGCAGAAACTACTTTACAGACTAACATAGACAAGAAGCTGGATAAAGTTACTACCCCCCAAGACGGTTATAAGGTTTATGCCGTATCGCCGGAGGGGAGCCAGACTTTATATGGCGCTAGTCAGGCGGCGACAGGGAATACTATTGCTATAAGGGAAGCGACTTCGGGTTCCTTGAATGTGGGTACTCCGACTGCGAATACTCATGCTACGACGAAACAGTATGTTGACGCGGCGGTGGCGGCAGTAGATGAGGAAGCAGTAGCTTTACAGCAAGAGTTGACAGAAGAGATTCAGAGAGCTACTCAGGCTGAATCCGCTTTACAGACGAGCATAGAAAATGAAGTTTCTAGGGCGCAAGCTAAAGAAGCTGAAATTGAGGATGACTTGTCTGCGGAAGTTACTCGTGCCACGCAGGCAGAACAGGCGAATGCGACTGCGATATCGCAAGAAGCTAGTCGGGCACAGGAAGCTGAATCAGGTTTACAAGGTGCTATAACTTCGGAAACGTCTAGAGCTACGGGTGTAGAGCAGGGTTTGAATACTCGCCTTACCACGGTAGAGGGAAAGATACCGAATCAGGCGTCTGCGCAGAATCAGCTGGCGGATAAGGCGTTTGTCAATTCTTCGATAAATAGTGCGGCCGCATTTTTCAGAGGGAACTTTGAGACTAAGGCCGCTTTGGATTCTTGGCAGACATCGAATCCGGGTGTGGCTACGAATAACGACTATGCGTATGTAGAATCGGATGAGACCCATGATGGGGAAGCTTGGCGTTATATTTTCATTAAAGAGGGAGAATATCCGGGCGCTTGGGAACCTCAATTCATGGTGAATGAAACTCCCTTTACAGCAGAACAGTTGGCCGCTATAAATTCCGGAGCAACGGCGGAAATTATTACCGGCATAGGAAACAAGCTGGATAAGGTTTCGACGACTGGAAATAATAGAGTTTATGGTATTTCTTCGCAAGGGACGCAGGTTCAGTTTGACGTTATTTCGGGAGAAGCGACGGCGGATAGTCTTGTAGCAAGGTCTACGAATGGAACTGTTGTAGTCGGTACTCCGACACAGAATTCTCACGCTACGACAAAGGCGTATGTAGATTCTGCCGTTCAAGCGGAAGAGGATAGAGCTGTTGCGCAAGAACAGGCATTGAGCAGTCAGATTTCCGCGAAGGCGAATTCTTCGGATGTAAGTCTTTTGAATCAGTCGCAGAGCTTTGCTCAAGGTGTGAGTAAGACTTTTGTAGGTAGTACTGTTAATGTACAGATTGCGCCGGACGCCGGAGTTAACGTAGGTACAAAAGATGAGACTCAGAGTACTGCGGTTACATCGAATGGGTTGATGTTTGCTAAGAATAATAAGTCCGTGGCACTTTCTTTGAAGAGTGAACCGCCCTCGAACTATCAAGGCTATTATTTGCCTGATTTTCCTGCTGGAACTACGCAAATGACGATGAGGACTCTTGCCGTAGATGAGGAGGTAGGAGTTTCTAAGATAGAGGCGCGCCTCTATGACCCCTATGATTTTAGTACGGTAGTAGTCGATTCGATAGAAACGTTTACCCCTGATAAAAGAATCAGACTGTTTCTGGATTGTGGGAGTGGCGATGTAGTTATATTAGAGCCGATAAAGATATCCACTGATGACGCTGGAACTCCGAATGCCGCTGATTTTTGTTTCGAGGTTCCGGTTGATTCTTCGGAATGGGGAGACAATCAAGGAAAAACATTTATTTTATCTTGCCCGAGTTCCGGTGGAACTATGCACGTAAGTGGGCCTTACAATGGAAGAATAGGTCAGATAAATAATAAAGAGACGGTGACAAGTTTCTATGCGCCGGAAACGGCGGGAACTTCCGGTCAGGTTCTTACATCGACAGGAAATGGCGCACCTACATGGCAGAATATGCCCGATATTCCTGTTATTATAAGGACGAGTGGAACGTTGTCGGGTGGAGACATTGTAGTGAGCTCAGATTCTCAAGATACGATGTATGGGGTATATTATGGGGATATAACACTTCCCGCGAATTGTGATGTTTGGAGTACAAGATTTTTAATAAAATTGACAGGAGAGTCCTATTCTGCGGAGATATTTATGAATAACCGTCAAACGAGTCCGACTAATCTTAGAGTTTACTTAAATGAAAGAAGGAGTTTTACTTATTATATTTTAGGTTTTCCTGTAGAGTAAGGAGGTATAGACATGTCAAGAAGTGCAAGTAGGCCGATATTCGTTGATGAGACTGGAAATAAAAGAAAGGTTGCGCCTGTTTATGAAGGAGGATATGACGATAGTCAGAAAGTTTCTCTTTATAACGATTGGCCGGTAGGGCAGGCTTACGCTAGGGTGAATCCGACATTGTATTTTGATACGACTATTTCGAGCCCGGTATATGGTTCAGGTGCCTATTACTATACGGTGGATTTTACGGATTTAGATACGAATGCGACTCATACATTGGATATAGCGGTAGGTATGCCGAATATAAAATTCGTGGAGCAAGATGGAACGGAGACGATGGTTTGGACAGATAGCGGGTGGCAGGTAGACCATATTACTATCCCTGGAAGGATTTATATCAGCAGTAAATCTGATTTAAGTGGAGGTGGAAAAGACGCTGTTTCAGTAGGACAGACTGTAGATGTAGACCCCGAATATAATTTTACGCATAAGGCGAATATAGAAGATGTTCCGGAATTATATAATGGGTCTACGAAAGTGAGTAAGGTGACTTTTACTGTTAGTGGTTCTACCCTTACGATAACAACCGAGTGAGATATCTATGGCTATAATAGATTTTGACGATTTGGATGAAGTTACCTATAATGGTACGGATATAGAAACGATTGTATATAACGGCGCTACTGTTTGGGAGAAGCCTGCTCCGACCCCGTCAGGAACGATATGGATGGTTGGTTATCGTACGTCAGGTACGTCCCAGGCTTCGAATATCATTGGAATAGCACAGGCACAGATTGGAAAGCCTTATGCTTACGGGGCAGCTGGCCCGGCCGCTTTTGATAACCCTGGACTTGTATACTATGTTTATGGTCGGGCTGGCATTAGTATCGGTAGAACGATGAATCAGATTATTTCACGGGCACCGCAAAGAGGTGGAGTATCTACTTTGTACCCGAGTTGCATTTTTTGGGTAGACCCGAGTGGGGCTCAGAACCCGAGTATTGGTACGATAGGTATTTATCTAGGAAGTAATGCTGGAGTTATATGCTTACAGGGGCAGGGCGTTATTTTAGTGAATGATATATTTTCTCTATTAGGATAAAAAGATTGATGAATAAGAGTGTTCTCAAAAGAGCGATTATGGTCGCTTGGATAATACTAGTGATATGCTTTGTAGTCAAGGCGCTGGGCGGAGATTGGTTTGCATTGAATATCACGAGTATGTGGTTAGAGGAACACAGATGGGTGACTGTATGTGTATCGACATTGACTTCGTATGTATTATTTAATTTATACTATTTAGCGATATGCAGAGTTAGGAATTTTCCGCTCTGGATACATTTGGCTATGATTCCGTATTTCTTTATGATGTCGAGCTTGAAAGTGTTTGTAATACCGCCCAGATTTTGCGTTGTTATAGATTTACTGTCGAATTTCGTTTTGCCGTTTGTTTTAGTGATGAGGCAGGTAGGAATGATAAAGGCAGTGAATAAAGATGAATATTTTAGAATAGTAGTAGCATTTTGTTTGAACTCGGGTTTTCAGTTGATATCCACTTTGGTGAGGGATGTATCAGTTAGAGTGGTAGTGACCAGCTACGTCGCACAGCTTATATTGACCTTTGATGTGTTTATTATGCTCGCGTTGTATTGGTTTTACTCGTTACTAAATAAAAAGGAGGTAGATAAAATGAGTATTTTCTTTACGTTGCTTTTGGGCAAAGGAAAAGACGAGTTGGAGCAGATGTTGAAAGATGTTGTTGCTAAACTCGAAGCTGACCCGGATAACGAAACTCTCAAAGAAGAGAAAGAAGTTATTGAGTCTGCTATTAAGGAGCTTTAAGATGACAGCGGTAATGCGTATTCGGATGAGATTGTTGAGGAAACTATTGCCCGGGTACGCATTATTTTTCGGCGCTTTATTAGTGATAGGAATATTGTACGGTATTATTGCAAAGAGTCCGATAGGTATTTTCTTTCTGTTCTTTGGATTTATATCGCTTAGATATTCCTATAAGGACAAGACTACGTATCATAACGATAGTACGAAGAAGTGTATTGCTTTGTCGATTGCTCTCTTTGCGATATCCGCACTGCCGTTGGTTATATTTAATATGAGGATAGGCCTTTTATCTTCAATACCTATTGCAATAGGTATGACTTGGCTATTGTACGTGTTTGGAGCAAAGAAGAATCTCGAAATAGAAGTAGAGCGGTTAAGCACTTTCAAGAAGTTTGACTTAGACCATTGCACAGAAGCTGAGTTGATTGCTAGATGTAAGGAGAGGTTCAAGCGCGACGTGGAATATAAGACAGAAAGAGCAATCAAACACTTTATATTGAAATTGCCACATGACGAAATCGATGTTAGTGTAGAACAGAGTAAGAAAGAGAGGTATAGATTCCGTAAGATTTTGGAATAGTGGAAGTTTTATTGAAATTTTTGTCTACGAGTTGTCCACATGGCGCCCTTTACTTTGAGGGCGTTTTTTGTTATATTATTTATGTAGAGGAAGCCTTATATATTGACGGAGGTGTGTTCTATGTATGGGAATGGATATGGATTCGGGAATTATGGGATGCCCGGAGGATACGGGGGATATGGAGGATATAGGCCTTATGCTCAGACACCGCCCATTGACCAAGGCAGTCAAGGTTTTAATCAATTTCAGAACGGACAGCAGGCTAACGGAGCAACTTTTCAGAAGCCTGCTTTACAGGTTCCGTGGGTCAATGGAGAAGTAGGCGCTCAGGCATATTTAATCGCCCCGAATAGTGCTGTATTGCTCATGGATAGTGATAACCCGATATTTTATATTAAGTCGAGCGATATGAGTGGTAAGGCCTCGATACAAGCCTATAGATATGAGGAGTTGAAGCATGATGAGTCTGTGGCGCAGGCGGATAAGACGTACGTTACCAAAGAGGAGTTTGAAGCGTTTAAGGCAAGTGTCCTCGAAAGAAATGCGGAGGAGGAAAAGATATGAATCCGCTGAAGAATTTTATGGGACAGCAGATGAGTCCTATTTCGGAAATAATGAAGATGATGAACAATGGAGCGAACCCCCAGATGATGGTGGAACAGATGCTCAAGACTAACCCTAGAGCTAGGCAGTTTATGGAGCAGATGAAGAATATGTCGAATGGGCGTTCTCCAAAAGAAATGGCAATGCAATACGCGAAACAGCAAGGGATTAGTGAGCAGGAGCTTTCACAGCTGGCGAATAGGCTGGGTTTGAAATAAGGTCTTTATGTGTCGTATGCTAGCTAAGACATATATAGATAAATAAAATTTTTGAAGGAGGTAGACTATGGGTGACGATAGATTCGCCGAAGGGTACGCTATCGGTCGTGACTCCATGAACGGCTGTAATTATAACAACGGCGCCGGTATGTGGGGCGGAGACTGGGCCTGGTGGATTGTTATTCTGCTGATTTTCGGTTGGGGTAACAACGGTTTTGGAGGTGGCTTTGGCGGTGGTAATCGGACCGGTTATGACCTGGGTAAGGTTGCTACTACTGCGGACGTGGCGTCGGGCTTTAATAATAGCGCGGTGCTTTCGAACCTTAACGACCTGAAGCTTGGTCAGGCGGGCATTCAGCAGACTCTTTGCCAGGGCTTTAATGGTGTGAATACCGCTATTATGCAAGGCAATAACACTCTTCAGAATGCTATTTGCCAGCTTGGCTATGAACAGCAGAATTGTTGCTGTCAGACTCAGCGTGCGATTGATAGCGTTAATTATAATATGGCGCAGAATACTTGCACCATTCAGAACGCTATTAACAACAGCACGCGCGATATAATCGACAGCCAGCGTGATGGAACGAATGCGATATTGAACTTCCTCACGCAGGAAAAGATTTCGAGTTTGCAGGCGGAGAATGCACAGCTTACGGCACAGCTTTCCCAGAATGCCCAGACCCGGACGCTGATTGACACGCTCCGTCCTTGCCCTCAACCGGCTTATATAACTTGCTCCCCGTATGAGTCCGTTTATGGATTCGGCCGGAACGGTTATGGCTATGGCTGTGGGTATAACAACGGTTGCGGCTGTGGGTGTGGTTGCTGACTAGCGCCGTGAAAAACGATTGACTTTCGTAAGGGTGCTAGATTAGTGTCTTGCACCCTTACTTGATTAAAGGAGGTATTTTTATGGGTTGCGATTATAATTGCAGATTATGCGATAGGATAGTGATTAGTTCTTCGGTCACTGTTGTTGAAACGAACTTGGTGATAAATATTCCGGAAGGTTCGTATGCGAATGGTTGTAGATATTGCTTAGTTATAGCGCAGACGATTCCTTCGACTGCGACTATCAGTATGCCGGTGGTTATTACGATTGGTACTTCGACTACACAGTACCCGCTGGTGAAATGCAATTGTGCGCCGGTGACTGCGTGTGCTTTACGTACCAGAACTCGGTATCCGATGGTGGTTTCTACGACTGCGACTTCGGGCGTCTTTAAGGTTCTTAGAAATCTTTGTTGCGCTCCGACGAATGTTCTTGCTAGCTTGCCCGCACCGACTGCCCCGGCCGCTCCGGCTACGGCAGAAGCTACTTTTACAGCAGATGACGCCGCGGCATTGAGTGACTCGAAGAGTGTGACTAAGACAGTTACCACTAAGACCACGCTGAAAGCGGAGTAGGTGAGCTATGGAAGATAAAGTCAAAGAAATTTGCCAGGTTTTGGTGGATAAGTTGTATGCGCATTTTGTCGTGAATCACGGGGAAGCGAAGGTGGACACGGTAGTAGATACCTTAGAAGTTTTACTTCCGACGCTTCAAAGCGACAAGAATGCCGTTTCTCAATCGAATAAGGAGGTCGATTTGATATGAATGAGTATCTTAGAAGACGTATTATGGGTATGGGTGAGCGTGGAGATTATAGGAGAGGGAATTATTCCCGTCCTCGTGGAAGGGATAGAGCTGAATATCCTTACGAAGACGAGCATGAACACGACAGAAACTATCCGCCTGTTGGTAGGGGCGTTAGGCGGGATAGCCGTATGAATAGGAGAGAGGATTGGGAAAGAGAGCCTGTTCACCGTGCAGACCGTGGTTATGATGACTATGACGATTATGGACAGTTTGAATATAACTACGATATGCACTCCGAAGATATGTCGCTTAAGAAGAAGGACATAAGAGAATGGGAACGGAAGCTTGAAAATGCGGACGGGTCTAGAGGGCCGAAATTTACGAAAGACCAGGTTATGGTAGCGGCTCAACAGCTTGGAGTGAAGTTCGATAAATTTACGGAAGAAGAGTTTACTATGGCAGTGAACATGATGTACGCAGATTATTGCTCCGCTTTGCAGAATGCGGCGTACCCGCATTATCAGCGGCCGGAAATTTATGCGCATTTGGCAAAGGCTTGGCTTATGGATAAGGACTTCGATGGGGAGCCTTATGAGAAGCTGGCGCTTTATTATCATTGTATAGTGAACTTTGATGAGTAGGTTTCGCTATCTCAATTTGAACCCATATAAAAAGAAGACAGGGGATTGCGTGATTAGAGCCATTGCTTGCGCCCTAGGTATCGATTGGGAAGAAGCTAGTGACCTTTTATATAGTGTGGCCAGAAATATCGGGTGTGAAATGAGCTGTATAGGTTGCTATTCGTTTTTATTCCGAGAGCTTAGGTTGCAAGAACTTCCGGTACAGGGAAAGAGCGTGGGAGACACGGCGGATTCATTTCCGGAAAATATTCTTTTGATAAGGATACAAGGGCATTTGATTTGCGCTAGATACGGATGTATTTTTGATATATGGGATTGCAGAAATGAGATAGTGGACAGAGCTTGGTTGGTAGAATAGGTAGTTATATTTTTATAATAATGAATGGCAGTAGAAATACTGCCATTTTATTGATTTTTTAGGTATAATATAGTATAATATTATTAGGAGGACACTTTTATGCTGGACATGGCCAAGATAACGATTGGTGAGAAGGACTACGTTTTGCGGTTTCCTTTGTCTGCGATGGTTAAAGCGGAGAGGTTGATTGAAAAGCCGTTGCACGTGGTTTTTACACCGAAACAAGGTCAGTTGCCTGACTACACGTTGGAGCAGTTGATTCTTTTGTTTAAGATTGGACTCAAGGCAGAACATAAAGATATAAGCGATGAGAAGGCGGAAGAATTGCTTGTAGAGTATCTTTCGGAAGGTGAAAGTATTCTTCAACAGTCGACGACTTTGTATTTGATTTTAGGGAAGGCGCTGGGTTTTTTTCGCACAGAGATGGATATTCAGACGGAGATAGAAAAGAAAATGAGTATGCCCCGCAATCCATTGAAGAAATAATAGTCGGGGCATACAAGAATTTAGTTCCGTCCTTTTTAACTCCGTCAGAGTTTTGGAATTTGTCCTTTACTGAACTACCCATATTGGTTGACAACATAAAGCAGGTACAATGGGATAAACAGTATACGGACTTACGGCTTATAAGAGTTCTGGCAAGTGATATATCTAGGATATTAGCGGGTAAACAGTTCGACCCGATAGAAAGGTTTATGTCCCCGAATCCTAGAATGTCTAGAACACGTACCTTGGAGCAGATAGAAATGACTCTTATGCAATGGGCGAAGGAGTAGTGCATGGCGGATAATAATGTATTAGATTTAGATGCAGAAGCACTTAGATTGGTGAACCCTGAGCTTGCTCGATTGAATGACGAACTCGAGCAGGCTATTGACCTATACCAAAGATTGAAAGACGTTCAGGGTGAGAACGCAGAAAGTACTCAGGCAGTAGCGGATAAGATAAAGGAAATAAAGGACCAGAAGTACGACGAAGAAATTAGGCAACAGAATCAGCAGATTGAACAGCAGATACAGAAGTTTAATAACCTGAGTGATACTATTTTTAGCGGATTAGGAAAGGCATTTAGTTTTATTGCAGATATAGTATCTAAGGCGACTGAGAATAATACGAAATACTTTCAATCGCTGAATCAGATTGTCGGTATTACAGGGTCAGTAGGTCAGCTTGGGCAGACCTTGCGAGATGTTGCGAGTGGTGTCGTAAGTAAGCAGGACTTAGCAGACTTTTTTGGGCAGACAGGGGATATTATTCGTGGCGCGGAAGCCATGGGACAGCAGGCGAGCTTTGCCAGGGACTTGATAGCCGCTTATGGAGACGTTTCAGTCGCCGCCCAGAAATATAGGCAGATACAGCTTTTATCGATAGAAGACCAGCAGATAGCTATTGGCTTGGTACAGAAGCAGGCTCAGGCGGTTGAGCAGTCTGCGGCAGGACAGATTAGAACTATTCAGACTCAGATGCAAGAGGCGATGGATAGTATAGGTTCGTCCATTCTGTATACGATACGGCCGATTGTAGAGTTTTTAGGGCAAGTGGCGAATGCGTTTGCTGATTTGTCTGGGCTATCTAAGCTGGGTGATGAGACGACTGCGGCCGCGAATGTAGTTTATTCCGCAGAAGAGCAAAGAGTCTTAGACCTCATGAATGAGATAGAAAGACTCAAAGCGACTGGGTTTTTATCCTCGTTAGACGAGGTACATGATACAGGTGGAAATGTCCTTGTAGAGGCACAGGATGAGAATAAAGAGCAAGAAGACGCGGAAAAGGTAGAAGAAGCAGAAAAGACAAAACAGGATGCCATGTCAGAAACATCTGAGAAGGCAAGAGAGATAGCCGAAAGTCTGTATTCGATAATTCAGATAGTGATGGAGCTGGGTTCAGTTTTCGGCGAGATATTTGCGACGATAGGGGATGATATTCTAGACATTGTTGCCTTTTTAGGTCAGATGATAACGAAGATATTAAAAGTCATAGATTCGCTAGGACTGACGAAGCCGATGATAGTGGCAGTGACAGGTGCTGTTTTAGGGTTAGCGGCCGCAAGAGCGGCTTTGGCTATTGCACAGATAGCTGGATATGGACCTGCGGCACCCGCAGTGGCCGCATTGGTTGGAACAGGTGTGGCTATAGGCGCCGCCGCTTTGATGGGAGTTGGGTTGGCTATTGGTGGAAATTCTTCAAGTTCTGTGAGCGTGCCGGATACCTCGAATCAGAGCATGGATAGGGAGAGTCAAAAACCTCAGATAAATATTTATATGGACGGAAAGTTGGTGAATGATACGTTAGAGCAATCTAAGGCATATAGCACAGAGGTGGTGTTCACTTGAAAGGAATAATATTTACGAATTTACCGGATAGTTTCCCCTCATTGGCTTTTGGTTCTGGGTCGATAGAGAAAGAGGATACTTACCGTTACGCGCAAAGAACGGCTGATGGGGAGATGCGTAGAATTGAGTATATCGGTTCTGTGATAAAGATTTCGTGTAAATTTTCATTGTTGACTAGGTCTCAATTCGCTTTACTTTGGAATGAGACTATAAAAGAGTACTTTCCGGTATCCTTTGACTGGAAAGGAACAAGAGTTACTAAGAATTTTTATGCTGGAAATTTGACTTCTACCCCTTTTAGATTGGGGCCGGATGGGAACCCTCTTTATTATTCGGACGTGACGTTTAATATTGTATCGATGGAGACCTTGAAAGATGGTTGATTTTAGATATGACTCTGACCATAAAACTCGTGTATTAGACTGGATGGAGGGAGACCCTACGATTCATTTGAAGTGTACTATAAAAGAGTTGGTAAAGAGGGATATTTTTTCAGTACAGAATTATGATTTTGACAGGGACTTACAATTAGCTAGGGGAATAGACTTGAATGGGGTAAATCATTACTCTGAGTGGCTAGCGGATACAGATTATAAGATATATGGATTGAAATATGCGATTCATGGGATTGATTTAGAGTTTAAGTACAGAATTCCGCAATTGCGATTTACGATTAAAGAATTTCCGCAGAGTAAGACTGATTTAATTTTTGCGTTAAAATTTACACTAGAACAGGGAACTGAAAAGACTGTCATTTGTATGACAGAGCTGTATAGAGTGACTTCGATAACCCCTATTCCAAAGACAGGACAGACAGACCCGGTAAAGGGAGTGATTTATGATGCGGAAATAGAAGCGATTCCTTGGATTTACTTTTATAACGGCCAGATTAGAGGGTGTGCAACCGACCACGGTTATCCGACTGACGCCCCTCATACGATAAGTGATTACGCCTTTTGGGATTCTATTCAGGCTATATTAAGAAGACAGAAGGTAGTGCATGATTTAGAGTATGTAGAAGATGCTCAGACAGTTCCGGATGAAGTAAAATTGTCCCCTTACTCTGGAATATTTATGTCATGGAATAGAGGAATTACGACTAGTATAGAAGATAGAAGTACGACTAAGGCTTGGTTTGATTGCTCGTATGAAGGGTCTGTTTTGTCTGTTTTATCTTGGCTGATGTTGTCTAGAGTTTCATCTCACGTGATATACCCAGAAATTTATGGAGGAGAGTTCTACTCGGAAAGTGATTATCAAGATAACCCTTTGCTAGCACCTACGATAAGATTTTTTTATTTTGGGCAAAGATTACTGACCCCAGAATCGAATCAAGGTGTGGCGTATATTTCGCAGTTATCTGATTTTATAGTAGAGGATAATAATTTTGAGCTTGAGGATGTATCATATGGATATAGATTATATAAATACGATTCTAAATCTGAAACTGAGAACCTAGACTTTTATTCTATATTGAGCCCGGTTACAAACCCAGCATTGATAGAAATGGAGTTTTCATCGCAGACTGGAAATGATATTCAGTTGAGTTTACAGAATATGTTTATAGACGGTGCGGACAGTGTTAATCGTTATAAAGGGATTTATGATACTTTTCAGTGTTCAAAAGAAGGTTTTTGGTATTGTCCTAGATTTAACATAGAGCAATCTATTTCTTTAGGTGAGGTTTTTTCTCTCTTTTTTACCCCTATTTCGGTGACTAGAACACTTACTGATGTGAATAGTCAAGGAAAGACGGCTAAGAAGATAATAGATATAGATTTGAGGGGTGTTTCTGGGGGGGATAGTTTTGGACAGGTAACTTTGCCACAGGTATTTTCACGTATAAAGAAGAAAGCTGTTTTTTATGCAGATTGGCGGCCGTGGATAAATATTTATGATATTGTAAAGATTACGTATTTTGACTTAGGTGCGAATTGGGTGACATCGTATGCTATGATATATGATATAGAGGCAGATATGGATTCTCTTAGAGCTAAGTATTCGGTATGGCTTACTCCTACTGATTAAGGTATTATATTTGCGGTAATATATACTAGGAGGAGTAAGTATAATGACCGCAAGAGAAAAATATGGTTTCAAGTTGTACCATGCGAGTAGCTTGCAGATTAAGGGTGTAGACTCTTTGCCTGTGAGCTATTTGCTTACATATACGGGTGGTGGTGCAACGAATATGGAGTTTATAGAGACTCACCCGACGAAGGGGGTTTGTATGGACTCGGGCGCGTTTCCTGCATGGAAGCAGAATAAGGATTTAGATGTAGGAAAATATATTCAGTTTGCAAAGGCACATCAAGATTCTTTAGATTGGTTTGCAACGATGGATTATATTCCCAGACAGTCGGGAGGAAAGACAGAGGATTTACAAAGATACGCCGCAGATGAGACTTGGGCTAGATATAAGGCTATGCACGAAGCGCCGGAGGGATTGGATGTATCGAAACTTGCTTTTATAGTTCATGGAGCAAGTGATATAGAACCGAATCTTGTGCGTGCTCTTTCTTGGCGTTCGGCTAAGACGGGAAGAGGAGTAGAAATGCTTGCGCTTGGGCTTGCTTTTCCTGATTCCGCCATGAGAATAAGACAGTTAAAGATTGCGGAAAGGGTGATTAAGGAATTTAATTTTACCGGAAAATTTCATGCGCTTGGAGTTCAGGATAGAGATATTTATAGAAACTTTCCTTTTATAACGAGCGCGGATAGTTCAAGTTCAATTAGGCTTGCTATTTCGGGAGGGGTGCAGATAGACGGGGAGGAGTATAAGGTTTTGGATGATGAGAAATTATCTCATAAATCAAAAGTGACACCGAAGATGAGAGAGTTACAGAAACAGTTCCTGAAAGAGAGATGTAAGTTGTGTGGAAGGGATTGGGAAAAGGCGAGTAGGCAAGATGGGTATGTAGAACGTTGGATTTGGGGATGTTTGGAAAGAGACAAGTATTTTATTCCGAAAGAGTGTAGAAAGATTACTTGACTTTTGGTATAGGATATATTATAATATTAGTAATATCAGTCCACTACCTGGTATCGAAGAAAGACAATTACGGCCGTTAGGCGTTTTGTAGAATAGCGATTTCCGAGTGTAGTGGCGAGGAGGTCGCTATTTTGTCGGTCAGAAAGATTTCGGATAAAGAAAGACTCAGAAAGATATGGAAAGCTATGGTGAAGAGGTGCTTACCGATAAAGGAAGGAGGAAGCAAGAATTATGGAGGAAGGGGAATATCTGTATGTAAGGAGTGGAGAGATTCTTTCGAGTCTTTTTATCTATGGGCAATAGAAAATGGATATGAATATGATAAGATATATAAGACGCAGAATAGATGGAGTATAGATAGAATAGATAATGATGGAGACTATTGCCAAGAAAATTGTAGATGGGTAACGAAAGAAGAGAATGGAAATAATCAAAGAACGAATATAAATTTGACATTCAAGGGAAAGACACAGTCGGTGGCAAGGTGGGCAAGAGATCTTGGAATACCGCAGACTACTTTATATAATAGATTGAAGTTATATGGATGGACAGTAGAAAGGGCGTTAACGACCAGAGCAGTGAAAGGTTTTAATGGAAACAATTATTCAAGAGGAAAGGAATTGAAGATATGAGCGAAAGTGGGGTAATGATTGGATGTATTTCCTATTTGCCAGATGATGAAAGGGTTCGTGCTGTACGTTGGAAAACAACGAAGAAGTGTATTCAGAATTTGTTGCAGGTAGCAGATTGGGTTTGTAAGCCTTTGCATATAGTTACGACTAATTGGAAAGGAAAAGAAAGGGATGAGATAGAGGATATGGCGGAAGATAGTTATGGAGTGATATTTACCACCATACTGATGGAACATAGAGGAGCCGCGGTAAGTAGAAATGCTCTTTTGAAGATGTTTTATGCTCATGACTATGACTATCTGCTTATATGTGATGATGACGCGTATATTTACCCCTATTATGAGTTAGAAAGATTTTTTCAGCGGTTGAATTTGAATTCTGAGGATTTTTTATGCAAGAAGCTTTTTCATATATGCGCCCATTTAGCGAACTCCGCACCTTTTAAGGCTGTCTCTTATACACATCTGACGCTGCCGACGAAGGCTTAGGTGTAGA
>OJPG01000152.1_pt1 | contig 65148 bp, 62 predicted proteins | sample 1598431 | NCBI WGS metagenome assembly OJPG01 (sample SAMN03922473, study PRJEB24848) | human gut metagenome | isolation source: stool sample | host: Homo sapiens | place: Germany | collected 2010-11 | reverse complement strand
CCCTGACTGTCCCTGCGTTTGGCCGATGGCAGACGCTGCGTATCCGCAATGCGTCTCACCTCTTCTTTCATCAGGTCGCCCACAGGAAACATCAGCTTTGCCACCTGCAAGCTATCAATCTGCGCCAGAAAGTCCGTCTGGTCTTTCACAGGGTCGCGTGCCGTACCCAGCCATATCTTACCGTCCCGCTCGCGTACCGTGGCATAATGTCCCGTGGCGATTTTGTCGTACCGGTGTCCCACCTCCTGTTCAAAGCATCCGAATTTGATAAGCTTGTTGCACATCACGTCCGGATTCGGGGTCAGTCCCCGCCGGGCACGCTCCATGGCGTAGCCCACCACAAGTTCCCAATATTGCTTTTGCAGGTCCACCACCTCAAGGTGCAGGCCGTAACGGCGTGCCGTAGCCGTAGAAAGCTCTATGTCCTCCTCGGCCGTACAGCTCAGCCCTTCGCCCTCCATTCCTATCTTGATATAAAACAAATCCGGCTTATATCCCATTTCGCAAATCCGGTGAACGGCCACTGCGCTGTCCACTCCGCCTGAAATCAATACTGCTATCCTCATATCCGCAACCTTTGGTCTTTATCGCGGCAAAGATAGCGTTTTTCCGTCAAAATGCCATATCCTGACAATTTGACATTCCGCTCCTTTCTCCTTCGTCCATACACACCCAGAGTGGGATTTGTCTGCAAAAAAACGATTCTCACGCATCGGGATTTTATCATTCTGGTATCCGAACGGGGCAAAACGAGAAATAAAGACAGAGACTATCCGCTGACTTCCGCCATGACGAGTGTGTCCGTTTCGGCTTTAGCGAGAATACACTGACATTTTGCATCCGATTCTCGTTCGGAAAAAAGGGTCAGATAATTCGTAAAAGACGAAAAAAGGGAAAAAACCGGCCTGCGAACGTCTTGCTTTTTCACGCCTGAAGCCCGTTTTTTCCACCACCGACTGACATTTCCAAACTTTTCTCAGCCGAATGATTTTCCAATCTCAGTCGAACGATTTTTCATTCGGCTGAGATTGAAACTCATTTTTTAAGAAAAGCCCCTTCGGAATGCTCCATATAAGCATTCCGAAGGGGCTGATTTTTGCATTTTCTTTCTGGATTCTTTTTTCAGGCAGGCCGAAAACCGGGTCGGAAATGACATTTTGCACGCTTTACTCCCGCTTTTTAGGATTTCGTGTCAACTTCCACCCCAAAGTAAGCATATAGTAGCCTTTCACGATATTATAATAAGTCTCTGTCTTCCCCTGCACGTTCACGTCCATATAAACGGAACGCATCTGGCGCAACAAATCCACGCCTTCCACCTTCACCATCAGGCGGTCTTTCAGGAAAGAACGCGAAAGGGAGGCGTTCCATATCAGATAGTCCGTATTCATGGCGGCTTCGTCATAGCCCCTGCGGCTGTACATGTTCAAACGGGTGGACAGGTGGATTTTCCACGGCATCGTGTATTCTCCCAAAAGGCCGTAGCGGAAATCGAAAGCATCCACGGTGTTGAAGTCCGCCCGGCTGCCGTCGGCATGGCGGTAAGTGGCATCACATCCCACATTCAGGGTCAGGCTTCCGCGCTGGTAACCGGTGGAAAGGCAGGCCTTCGTCTCGTGGTTGTGCACCTTGCTCAACACGCTCTCCGTCATCCCCTCCACGGACGAGAGGTCTACGCTACGGTGAAAGTCATAGTTCAAATTCGCTCCCACATTCCAATATTCGGCCATACCTTCTTTCTGAAATGCCAGACTTCCATTGACGCCCCGGTTGCCGTCCACGTTCTGCGGACGGTAAGTGTACACTCCGGTTTCGGAATTGTAGCTGAACCCCTGTGCCACGTCATTCACCCCAAGCCAGGCATTCACGTTCACTTGTGTAAACCACTTTTTCTCCGGGCTGCGGTGCAAGAATCCCGTGCGGAAGTTATACCGCCAACTGTTTTGCAGGTACGGATTCCCCACACGTACGTGCAAGGGGTCGGAAGCATCGCGGACAGACAAACGGTTCACAAGGTCGGGCGTGCCCAAAGCCATGTCGGCATTGACCATGAACGTCCTGAAATATCTTGTACCTCCAAACCAATAGACCAAATAAGTGAAATCGGGCTGAACACGGAACACGCGACGTTGCAGGCCGGCATCTATCTCCTCCCGGCGGTAGCGCATGTCTTCCTTCGACTGTGTGAAAGGCAGATGGAAATTGAACCAGACGTATTTGTCCTCCGTCCGCCGAGAATAGAAAGTACGCAGCCCTAAAGTATGCACCCGAGAAAGGTCATGCCGGTAGTAACTGTTCGGCACGTCCAACGCTGCGGACAATTCGCGTGCGGAAGGCAATTCGCCCAAATGCCGAGCCGCTCCCACCTCCCAACCGGCCAGACTGTCCAGACGATAGCGTGGCGAGGAGTCGGAACGATAATCCTGCTTATATATATAATAAGTAAGGAAATGCCAGTCGTTCGGAAAGTTGAAAGTGTATTCCGCCGAGGGTTGGTAATAATAATTACGCCGACGTCCGCGGTCGTAACGGTTGCGGCGGTCGGCTTCGGACCCGGACGAAGCATAATCCAGCAGGTAATGCTCGAAACGGTCGTTCTCCGTCCGGCTGAGAGAGCCGGTGAATCGCAACTGGAGATTGTCACCCCACGGCAACTTGGCGTCCCACATCATGTCATGCCCCACATTGTACTTCCATTCCTCGAAAAGCGACCGGGTGGAAGAGCGGTTCAGCCAGCGCATCCGTGCGCTTCCGGACGAGGGAAGGAGAAAAGCGGAATCGAGCACCTCGTCGATGCCTCCCACGGCCGAAGGGTCGGTGTCGAAAGCCGCATCACGGGCATAACCGTGCGTGTCCGTACGGTCGTAACCTACGTAGGAATGCACGGTGAGCAAATGGTCCTTTGTTTTCCACGTCAACCAGTTATTGGCATTCACCCCCATATAATCCACGTCTTGAAGGGAAGAAGAACGGGTGTAACGGTTACCTTGCGGCAAGTAAGCCTCCGTAGCCGATTTCCGATTTACATCCCTGTCGCTCCATTCGGCATTGGCCGTGAGGCTGTTCTCAATGCCTTTCGCCTTATTCTGCCAGAAAAACTCCCCACCGGTCTGCCGGGTGACAAACTCACCGTTGGTCAGGCTTTCCTCCGGCCATTCGCCGTTTTCGCCCGGCCGATCATTATACACGTTGGTGTTGTTCATCCCGCCGAAAAGGGTGACACGCGAGCGGTCGGAATAACGCAGGCCGAAAGCCCGTCCGGCATAGCGGCTGTCCGTACCGCCTCCCGCCGCGACATTGGCCATATAGCCGGTGTTGTATTCACGTTTGAGGCTCACATCCATCACGTAGGCTTTTTTCTCCGTGTCGTAACCGAGGAACTCGCTGCGGTCGGTCGTCTTGTCATACACTTTCACTTGCTGCACCGTGAAGACAGGCAGGTTGTCGAGCATCTTACGGTTGTCGCCCTTGAAAAAGTCCGTACCGTTCAGCGTCAGGTAATCCACCTTACGGCCATTGACGTAAATCTCGCCGTTCGGCTTCAATTCCGCTCCGGGCAACTGGCGGACCAGTTCATTGAGCATCGCCCCTTCGGACAAGTTGAAGGCATCTGCATTGTAGACCACCGTATCGCCCCGGTAAGCCACCCGGATTTTGGTAGCCTTTACCACCACTTCTCCCAAACTGCGGTCTGCAAACGACGCATACGGACGACGGCGCATCTCATGATGCCGAGCATCGACGTAGGGATTGCGTGCCACGTAACGCACCGCGCAATCCACGTATTCCGGATAGTAATCGGGATGCTCGGCTTTGATGATGTAACGCGCCCGCCGGGCGGGTACATCGAACTTGTAATAGGTGTCCTCCTGCGGTGTACCGGAATTGAAACATTGCACGTGCATGGTGTCCACCACAGTGCTGTCTTCGCGCATCAATGTGACGAACGTGCCGTGAAGGGCGGCATAGGTGAAACCGTCCTTCACATGCCCCCAAAGGGGTATGGTGCGCACCTGGGTCGTATCTTCACGCGCCCCGGTTTCTTGGGCCCGGGCCGCCATTCCGGACGACACGCCATACAATAGCCCCAATGTCCCTATAAACTTTAACAGTCCTTTCATTCGGCTTCCTTGTTTTTCCATTTATCAAAATAAGGCTTTCCGCAAGCCTCTCGTCTTGCTTCCTCAAAAGTAACGATTTAAATGATGAACAAAGATAATTCTTTTAACTTTCTCTTTTTACCCCCCCCATTTTTTAAAATCTATTAACTCTTCTTTTCCTAAAATCATTCCCCTCTTACATGATAGGGAAATACCTACCGCAAAATAGGAAAAATCCTTTTCACGTCTCATGGAAAAGCCGGATATTTGCAACGTAGAAAAGATGAAGTACGAACCGTTAAACAACAAAGACATGAAAAAGTTATTAGGACTGATTACCGCTCTATACTTCGGACTGGCCAGCCTTAATGCCATGTCTTACGAAGAAGCCCGCGACCGGGCCAGGTTCCTGACGGACAAGATGGCGTATGAACTGAACCTTAACGACCAACAATACAATGACGCCTACGAAATCAACCTGGACTACCTGATGAATATCCGGACGGCAAGCGACGCTTCGAGCGTGTATCTGGAATACAGAAACGCTGATTTGCGCTTTATCCTCTACGACTGGCAGTATGCTTTGTTTCAGGCTGCCACTTACTTTTTCCGTCCCGTGATATGGAGGACTTCCGGCTGGTTCTTACCGGTGTATACCATTTACAGCCCGAGCCGCTTCTATTACAGTCCACCAAGGGTATATCAGGTGTACAGGGGCGGACACTACCATTACCGGCACGAACATCGGCAGAGCTTCTATGCTCACCGACGCCCGGTATGGAACGGAGGATTGAGAGGGGAAAGCAGAGGCCCGTTACCGGGCCGGCCGGCCCTACCTCCTCATCGTCCCGGGTCGCACAACGGCAACGGCAGCCCCGGTTTTCATTTCGAATCACCCGGCAGACCGTCACGACCAGGCCAACGTCCGAACGACCACCGCGGCAATGGTTTCCGTTTTGAACCCGTCCAAAAACCGGGAAATCAAGGAACGAAACCGGACAACGACAACAAACGGCCATCTGTTGCACGGCCGCAGTCGAACAACAGCAACCGGGAATATCCAGTGACGAATCCGCAACCGAGAAGTCACTACAACAGACGGAGTTCCACACGGACAACGGTAAACCGTTCATCGGTACGTCCGGAATCCTCAACGGCAAAGCCGCAAAGATCTCCGAGAGTGCAAAGCACACAACGGGTACAAAGAAATTCTACGCGTCCGTCTTTCTCTAAACCGACACCCTCGGTCAAAAGAAGTCCGGCTGCCCCACGCAGCAAACGTGAATCTAAGAGATAGCGACCCGCGTATCGCCAAAAAGAAATATAAACCAAAGAAAACTATGAATTGAATCTAAATAAGGAAACCTCAACTATGAAAAGTCAGTGTTTTCACTGATTAAAAGAACGGTCTCTCCGTGAGGGAGAGGCCGTTTCTGCTTTTATACAACCTGCAGGTCAACGCCTTTTTCCGGAAAGTCTGATAAGAATAATTTGCAATATTTTGGGGATTTTACAGTAACTCTCCTGTGATTAATCGCTATCTTTGGATAAAAAACCATAAAACGAGCTATTCCTCAGCCTATCATCCGGCAGATAAAAGATAAGGAACTCCTGGCTGGAAGCTCGGTAGATTACGCCCGCGACATGTTCCTTTTCAGTTTCTACACGCGAGGCATGTCTTTTGTAGACATGGCATATCTGAAAAAAAAGGATTTGCACAACGGCATACTGACCTATCGCAGAAAAAAGACCGGACAGCAACTTTCTATCAAATGGGAACAATGTATGCAGGAAATTATAGAAAAATACCCTCCTAACCCAACAGAGTACCTGCTTCCGATCATTACATCAACCGACGAAGACGAACGCCTGCAATACCGGAACTCTCTCACGCTGGTAAACCGGAAACTCAAGATTCTGTCCGTCTTCGTACGCAGTCCTCATCCTTTGTCTATGTACGTTGCGAGGCATTCCTGGGCAAGTATCGCTAAAAGTAAAAACATACCCCTATCCATCATCAGTGAAGGAATGGGACATGATTCCGAAACCACCACACAGATTTATCTGGCTTCTTTGGACACGACTATCATAGACAGAGCCAATTATTTAATCTTAAACGACTTGTAACAGGACTTCCTTCCATATAAGGTGGGTTAGTTGCACTATAAGTTCAGAATATGACAACGATGTACTTCATCCGTCTCTCCCGGTGTTCCCGGGAGAGATGAATCTAAAACTGTCCCATAAAACACACTACCATGGTTCTAAATCTCTCCCAACCCTTCGTGGAAATAAAAAAATCACTTAACTTTATCCCCTCTTAAAAGAAAAAATCATGAGTGACGGAAATTTCAATCGCAGTTTATTACCTCACACCCCTTATCACAGTGGTTTACAAGCAGGAAAAGCCATGGCTCGTATGCAAGCCATAGAGACCTTCAAATGTTATTTGGCAACACTGCATCCCGACTTTACAGAGGAAGAACGAAAAGAACAAACGGAAATCTTCAAAAAGATGCTATCGGCTAAATTGTAACCGAAAGAACTGTCCTATTCACCTTCCGCACAACACCAATCTCCTTGTATTATAATAGAGTTTATATAAAATAAAGAACTGGATTATTGAAAGAGTGCCCTAAAACTTTATTCTATCATATCGTTTAATAATAGTAACCTACATAGGGCTATAAAAGCAGGAACAGAATAAAATCAAAAGTTCAAAGCACTTTTTTCTTTGAAAATTTGGATGAATGAAAATAATCCCGTACCTTTGCATCGCTTTTGAGGAAGAGAGCTTCCCGGACAAAGTATTGGAGAGATGGTAGAGTGGTCGATTACAACGGTCTTGAAAACCGTCGTGCTGAGAGGCACCGGGGGTTCGAATCCCTCTCTCTCCGCCAAAGTCAGCGTAACGAGTTGTAAAACAACAAGTTACGCTGATTTTTCGTTTAAGGGTGCGCCAAATCTGCGCCAGAATTTTTCAGGTAATTGAACAAACGTCTTTAATCCACCGATATGATGGCTCTAAAAGATGTTAAAAAAATGTGCTCAAAATTTTGTAACGGCAATAGTTCTAACATTGTGGGCTACACACCTCCCACTTTACATAAAGGTGTACGTTGGTTTGTAGATTTTACATCATTAGACCCAGCACGAGGTTTAATGCGTCGTAAGAGATACTATATCAAAGATAGTCTTAGCGTCTCTGAAAAGAAACGCAGAGCAAGCGAAATCATGGATGTTCTTACAAAGCAGCTTGCTCAGGGATGGAATCCTTGGGTAACAGATGATGAGAGTCGTGGTTTTGTGTATTTTGACAACTGCCTTGAACGTTATCTTGACTATGTAGACCGCATGGACAGAAAGAAAACGCGTCAAAGCTATCGTTCCAGAGTGAATATACTTCGTGAGTTTATTACATCGCAAGTTAATCCCATCAAGTATGCCTATCAATTTGATATTGGCTTCTGTAATGACTTCATAGATTGGATTTATCTTGATCGTGAGAGTTCTCCACGAACAAGAAACAATTACAGAGGATGGCTTTACGGCTTGGCGGAGTTCTTGATTGCTCGTAAGCACATCAACACTAATCCTGTGGAACATATCAAGGTGATGCCTGAACATGAGAAATACCGCAAGGACTTGACACCAGAGATGCTGAATCAGATGTCAAACTATCTGTGCAGAAATGATAAATCGTTCTTTCTTGCCTGTCTGATGCAGTATTATACGCTCATACGCCCAGGCGAATTGAGTCACTTGAAGATTGGCGACATTTCTCTGAAGAAACAAACGGTGTTTGTATCGCATGAATTCAGCAAGAACCACAAGGATGCAGAAGTTGGCTTGAATAAAATCGTCATCAAACTTATGCTTGACTTGGAGGTGTTCAAGCAGCCGGATAGCTATTACCTGTTCGGCTCTGACTTCAAACCAAGCAAAGAGCGTATTGGTTCAGACCAATTCAACAAGCGTTGGAAAGTTATGCGTAAAGCTCTAAAATGGAATGACTGTTACCAGTTCTACAGTTTGAAGGACTCTGGCATCCGTGACTTGGCAAATGCGCAAGGAGTGGTAGTTGCACGTGACCAAGCTCGACATAGCGACATCACTACTACCAACAAGTATATCCAAAAGCATGGAGTACAACAGGTAACACTTGGCTTTGAAGGAAATCTTACTTACGATGACGAGGTGGAGTAAACTCACCTTGTTTATAATACAAATGGTAATCATCTATCACCTTACAGGTCGTAGGCGATTACCATTTGCGTATTAAATAGCCTTTTTCTTTTGTAGCGTTGTATCTCTCGGAGTCTTATTCTCACAAATGCAATGAGTGTCAATACTTTATACAAAGATACAACTTGTATACACAACGTATCTACGCTACATTTTATCCTTTATAAGCTTCCCACTCCACTGCGAAGTGTTACTGAGATGGTTGGCAAACAGACATCACAGCCCGATGGCAACAAGTTGCTATTAGGCTGCCATGACTGTTTGCCAAGGACCAAATACAAAGAAAGCAGCAATTCTAAACACAATCTATCAAGGCTTACGCTTAGAAGACTTGTGTTTAGAATTGCCACTCACTTTGTTTGGACATTTGGTCTTGCCACTCGCAACACTTCACAGTTCCCCACCCTTTATATAAAACTTCTTCAAGTTCCACGAAATAAAAGAGGTTCTTAAAGACTTACCCACCCTGTAAAACAGACGGCAGCTATTCTGCTTGATGAACAAAGCACCATTCTTGTCTGTAAACAGTCAAGAGAGGAGCATTGTTCCGCAGAACGTGTGACGAATTGAATTGTCAATCGGCAGAGCATCAAGCGAAGATCGATATGAACCGACCTTCATATTGCTGCTTTTTGATTGACAACACAATTCTAATGTCACACTGTAGCTGCTGACTGTTTTACGCCCACCCTTGGCATTGGAGATTGTTGGATAACCAACATTCCTATGTATGGGATATAAAGTAAGGGAAATGACTATTTTAGATTGATTTCTCCTTAACCTTGTTAGCGGTTCTCGACATGGATGGATATTCCATCTTTATATCATATTGGTGCAATATCCTATATATGTTACTTTTTCCACGGTAGCCAGTTCTCTCCATGATTTCCTTTACACTATAGCCGGCTTTATACATGTTGATAACCAGCTTGTATCGTTTCAATTTTCTATCTTCGAAGCTGTAGGAATACAATTCAGCCTCCAAGTCATCATGCGAAGCCCTATCTCTTTTGCTGAAAACCTTGCATATCAAGTTTAATGTGTCCGCCGTTCTTCTCTCAGGAAACAACTTGTCATGCGTGTCCAGTTCATCTGAGAGGGAAATAATACGAATGTCCATCTTAGAACAATACTTGATGAAGAACATCATATCGTGGAAATTGTGAAACACATTGTCGAATGACGCAAACACCGCACTGTCTCCATTTGAAAGACTGTCAATGAACTTACACCACTCAATGCGTTTCTTGTCTTTGGTCTCTTCAATGTGAATATTGACACATCCATGACCTTTCATCAAATTGATGATTTCTTTTGTATGCTCAAAGTATTGAGCTTTATTTATATAACCGATATAGTTCATATTATCCGTATTGCTAAGTAATATTGTCTGCAAAGATAATCATAAACCACTGGATTTAGGTATGAATACCATACATATATGCTATATTACTGTGTTTTAAGACGTATTCTCTGTTTATTGGTTCTATTTTTACCAAGAATAGAACCAATGCTTAAAATATTGAGCAGGAAATTATTCTTTTCAGACTTTACTCCCTACCTTTGTCATTAAAAACAAATAAAACATCAACACCACATGAAGAAAGACCATATTCAGTCTCCAATCCGCAGAGAAAACAGCCATATCATACGTCATCTACAGCCGTTTGGTAATATCGTATTACCCTTATTATCGGTATTACTCATATTACTTGTATTTTCCAGTTGTTCATCATGTTCAGGTGGAGGAAAATACGACTTTCGAACACGCCAAGATGCCATAAACGAGTTTCATCAATACCTATTGAAAGTCCGCTCTATTAGCCATTCCAACACCAAAGACTTTGGTGAGACCTTATGTGAATGGCATGAGATAAGTGACACTGTCTATAAGTTCCTTGCCAAAGACTCTGTTTTCATCAAGCACCATAACGTGGCAAACGACTTTTTTCTTATCAGCGACTCCATAAGAACAGAAATGCTTCGCCTTACCGAAACATGGAAATACGGCTATGGGGATGTTCTCACAATAAAAGATATGACTTGTTCCTACAAAGAGGACAAAGAACTTCTCGACGCTGTTCACGAAGCAGAACCTTTCTTTAATGCTTTGGACAGTACAAGCATTAGCGTTTGTGATAAAAATTCAATCTTGAAACGTTACCGTTACTTCTTGGGCGAGACCAAGAGGTCTGGAATAAACAACAAGAATGAGCTGCTAAAATTCATGAGCCAAGAAGATTTCTTGTTCCGTTCTTTTCTTGCACACCTATATGAAATGGACAACGAACCTCTGTCCGACATCACAAAAGACACGGAAACCATCTGCCGAAATATATTCCTGGCAGCAAAGGACGGGAAAATATCATCAAAAGATGTAGTCGTTTACATGTCTATGCGCACTGTGAGGCGATTGTTACAGAACTCTGCAGAATGTGTGGAGAATATTAACCGCCTTGAAATGAAAAACAAGGCACAAGGCAACGCCTATCTTTGGATGATAATACAGCCTTTCATCAGCATTGACCAATTTTCTCTTGCCACAATGACCGAGCAGGAACGAAAGAAGTTCAACTATGTCATCTCTCAACTTCCCAAATCAAGAAAGTTTGCTGAGACATTTGACATCAACTTAAAGGCATTGAACTATCTGTTGCCACAGCAGCTACTAAAAATATACGTCTCATCATTTTAACTCCTACTAAGTATGATAACAAAAGAAGTGAACAAGTTTATGGCTTTGGCACCGCTCATGTTGCCAAGGCTCATTGACAGTAAGAAATGTGCGGAACCAGACATAACCGAAGACTCCGCCATTCTCTATTTTTCTCTTGAAGAAACATTTCCAATCGGATGTGTCATGGACATGCTTGACGATGACATGGACTTACTATTATTGTATCATGGAACAAGCAAGACTGCCCCAAATACACATCACTGTTGTTTCTTTGCCAGTCCTAAATTGGGTCAAAGTATGTACAAGGTCAATATGGTGTCACAGCCTAACGGCTTTATTGATGGAATCACCGTAACCATATACGACTCTATCGATGTTTGGGAGGACGAGCTTGAAAGTGATCTTCTTTCACACGAGGCATCTTTTGACTTTATTGAAGCCATGACAGCAGCTAAACTCCTTTCTGTATTTTGCAAAATGAACTATGATGGCTGAACTACTATATAAGATAGCCGACATCATCAATGCCAACAGCAAGGTGTATCGTGCTGTCGTTCCTGAAGCAAGGCATGACTATATGATGCACGAAAACGGAAGACTTGTGAAATCATCATGTCTTGTTCTTCGCATCATGTTATCTGGCAAAGTAAAGTACCATATATCCAGAACGGTCTGGAACATATATGAGTATGACATAGCCAAAATCATCAAGAAAATATGCAGAAGAGACAGTGCCTTTGCAGAACGCATTGCAAAATGTGACCCCACACTACACGATGTTGAGCTGATTATCCGCAGAGCATCGTTTAAGTCTCTGAAGCTTAAAATTTCAAATTCTCCATTCTATCTGTATGTTGGAGATGACGTTTAGATATTTCCAAGTAATACGGTATTACTCATATTATTCAAATAAAAATGACGTACTTAAAGATTGCAATATTCTTAGCATTTTCTCTGTTTTTGTTCTTGTTTCCTGCAAGGCTATACACTAACAGAAAATTCAGAAGAGCATGGCTCGGTATGGCTTACTCAGAAAACTTCAGGTTGTTCACGGCACGATTGCTGTGTCTTGCACTTATCTTGTTTCACCTGGTGTATTACGCTTTGTTTCCTTTGGAGAAAGGCATCATGCTTTCATCAATCTATGTATTCTTCTCGCTTGCTTCTAAGAAGAACATGATACTGCTTCAGACAATAAGAAAGTCACGCATGATTGTTATGGTTCTTGCCTTCACTACCATTGTACTTTCGTTTATTCCACATCTGCTTTCGGTGGCAGTAACCTTAGCGTTTATTCTTGAAGCTGCTTGTTGTTTCCCTTCCAAAGTAAAACATCGTAAAGGTAAAACTCAAAAAGCTCATGGGGAACCTACCAATACTGAACAAATGAAAATGTTGTCTCATTCTTAAAAACTGCATTTATGGAAAAGGATACCCATTCGCTTAATTGGCTTGCTCTTGGTGCTGATTTGATAGACTGCCTGAGATCAAAAGGCAATCATCGTCTTACACGATACGATGCCTTCGTCTGGATGATGGAACATATACAAAAAGGTGTTGCCGTTAGAGACGCTGATGGTGTTGTCGTAAACTCGGCACCTTATTCCGCTTCTTACAAACGCCTTGCGGAAGATTGGAATTGGGAGCGTCATACCGTTCAATCATTCATCGAAGAGCTTACGGCTTTGTCGGTCATCACTTCTAAACGACAGGGAAATGTTTATGTCTTTTTCATCGGCAAGAAGTCTTACAAACAGCTCGTCTTATGACTTCACATTCCCTATCATTTCACCTCAGAACGATAACAATGCAACAATCAAATGTGTTCTTCAAAATCTCTGCGAGCTTGCTTGCTGCAATTCAAAAACGACTTGCGTCAACGACTCGTTAAGCAACGATTTTTCAAATCGGTAAGCCTAATTACTGGTTTTGAAAAAACCGTATTAGGCTGCCACTCCAAGGGGAGTTCCTTCGGGGAGCAAGCTCTGGCAGAATAAAGGTACTTGTAACTAAAAAATAAAGAATATGGCAGGAAGAAAACAGGTCATGGATATGCGCTCTACTACCAGTGGTGTAAGTTCGCAGGAGAGTGACGAACAACAACGAAACTGGACAAAACTGCATTGGGAGAAGAAAGCCAAAGATAGTCTTTCCAACTATGACCCGACACGTGCGAAACTCAACTTTGAAGTCGTAAAGGGTGGTATCATTCAACCGATAGACACCTCAAAGACAATAGCGGAAAAGATGGCGGAGAACTTGGCTGCAAGGGGTATCAAAGACCCAAACGCACGTCCCAACGCTGTGATGAAAAGACGGACTGTTGCCCAGTTTATCTTTGGAGGCAATCGTGAGCGTATGCACGAACTTGCTTTTGGCAACCAAACAGTGGACTTGACAAAGGGTGCTGATAACTCCTCAATAGTCCGCTGCAAAGACATAGAAGAATGGGCAAAGGATGTATACTCATTCATGGCAAAGCGATTTGGCGAGAACAACATCATCAGCTTCTATGTCCACCTTGATGAGAAAAATCCACATTGTCATTGTACGTTGGTACCAGTAAATCCCGTAAAGAATCGCATTTCATGGAAAAGTGTATTTGGTGATGGCAGAGAAGCAGAGTCTGCTAATATGACCAAGCTTCATAGTGAATTGCAGGAGGTCGTAAGTGAGAAATGGGGATTGGAACGTGGTAGCAATATGGAGGAAACAAGGGCAAGGCATCGTTCCACAGAGGAATACAAACGTGAACTTGTGTCAGAAGTATGTAATCTCCAGTCTACGAGGGAAGACTTGTTGAAGCAAATTCACCGTGCAGAAATCAAACTGAAAGGTATCTCTACCATGATAGCCAATCTGCAAGCCCGGAAAGATGATATACAAACGCAGATTGACCAAATAGCCCAGCAGCTTGGTCAATCCGGTGCTGACAATGACGAATTGGCTAACAAGATCGCTCTGTTACGCAAGGAGATGGAAGGTATAGACGAGAAGTTGGCTGCAAGATACAAGATGCTTGACGATGCCAATGATACTATCAACGAAGCGAAAGCCAGACTTGCGGAAATGAGGGAAGAGCATCGTGAAATGCTTAAAAGTCTTGGTGAGGACAATGATTTGAAAGCTACGGCAATTCAGAAAAACATACTTTGGACTTACAACAAGATGCTGACAAATTCCATAGAGCCACTTATCCCTTCTTTATCAGACCGTCAACAAGAAATCCTTGACGACTCGGGATATAATGACCTTACAACAAACACCGACAACGTAATCAACTGTGCCATGCTCTTGGTTCTCGGCTATATCCGTGAGGCAACTACTTATGCCCAATCTTGTGGCGGAGGCAGCTCACCTGGTACTGGTTGGGGACGTGACAAGGATGAAGATGATGAACATTGGTGGCGGCGCTGCATTGCTCAATCGGCTGCAATGATGCGTCCTGCGACACATAAGCGAAAGCGAGGACGGTAAATATTAGTAATACGAGTAATATGAGTAATAATGGTATTTATTACCAGTTAAATTTAAGAAGTGATTCACTGAATGAACATATTAACGTGGACTCCATCCGAATCCGCCTTTCCAGATAAAGCCTTTGTCTTGCGCCCAACCAACGTAGGACAATGGCTTTTCTTTGTGGGCAGCAGCCATCGGCATCATCTCCTGTTACGCTTCGCTTCATCTGCACCTTTTTTTGGTAAAAACAACCTGAATCAGAAGAAGACCTCCTCGAACACCGTACCGATGGCACTGATGCCTTCGATACCCTCTATTTCGGCTGCGAGAAGTTTCCACAGCACGATTTGTACCCAATTTGCGTGGGTGAGGTGAGATAATACAATAAAACGGAGGAAATGCCGTTTTTATGGTATAACTTTGTAAGGTTAAACTAAATAATGAAAAATGAAGAAATTCGTGATTTGCCTTCTCGCTTTTCTTATTTGTGGTTGTAGAAGTACGATTGATTTCGATTTCGACATCTACAAACAATCTCTCCATATCAGTAATGGCTATTTTTATGACTTATGTTTTGAAAATGACTCCGTTCTTCCAAATGGAAAATCATACGAAGGCGCATTATTTTTGATATGGCAAGATTCATTATGTGTACCTCCTACAAAGATTGATTTGAACAACTATATTCCAAATGGATATATTGTTAGCCGTGGTGGAATACCATCATCTGAAAGAAAGATAAAACTAAAAGCAAACTCCACCTATACAATTTCATCCACAGGCTTGGGTTCTGTGGAATGTCGTATTAAGGCTTGGACAAATCGCAATGGGAAAATTTTAAAAGCAGTCAAATATTGACTATAATTAGAAGATTATAAGTAATATTATGAACTATATTTGTGTTTGGGGAATATTAGCGTCTATAACAGGAATTGCAATAATGTTTTCAGTTATTAAGCACAAAAAGTCGGTAAGTGCCATAAAAAATGGTACTTACTTGATTTTTTCAATTTTGATGATATGCTTAGGAATAACAACAATCTTTTTAAAAAGATATGATAGAGGAAGTGAAAGGTGACATTAATAAAAAGGCTATCTACGAGCCTATTTGCAAGTCCCGAAGACTGCCAAAGGTTTTAATAAGTTGGTTCTATCATGCTGAATATAGTTAAAATCCATATAAATGGGGATTGTGCAGTATCGATAAAAGCTATACCTTTGCAGCGTAAAAACAAATCAAGACAAAAAGAAATGAAATTGAAGTTTACATTATTAATGATGTTATTTTGCCCGTTTAGTGTCTTTGCTGACGAGATAGAAGATGAGACAGATACGACGGTGGCCCGCTATGTAGATATGGAAGGTGTGGAAGTGATAGGCTTCAAACAAGATGCTCCCAGACGCGAAGCGATCTCGGAAACCGTTCTTTCCAGTTTTTTTGTGCGTCAGACGGAGATGACTAGTATAAAGGATCTAGGATACACGGTGCCAAATTTCTATATACCGGAATACGGTAGCCGACAGACATCGCCCGTATTTGTGCGTGGCGTAGGATCGAAGACCAATGGTCCCACCGTGGGATTTTATGTGGATGGCGTGCCTCACATGGAGCGCTCTGCTTTCGATGACGACCTGTTTGACTTGTCGTCTCTGGAGGTGTTGCGTGGACCGCAGGGCACACTTTACGGACGTAATTGTATCGGTGGTATCATCAATGCCTATACCCACTCGCCATTCGATTATCAGGGTACACGGGTGAAGCTTGGCTATGGTCGTTACAACGATGCCGTTGTGAATGCCTATCATTATAATAAGGTAAGCGACAAGTTTGGATTTGCCGTGAACGGCAGCTATCATCATAACGATGGTTTCTTCCGCAATGCGTTCGATGGTAGTAAGGTTGACAAGTTCAACGAGGGCTATCTGCGTGGCAGAGTGTTTTGGAGACCTGCCCAGCGTTGGCAGATTACTGCTGACATCAGCTATCGTAACAGCGATCAGGGTGGTTATCCTTATGCCATTTATGATGCAGAGACTGGTGAGACTGGTGAGATCAACTACAACCGCTACAGCTCCTATTTGCGCCAGATTACCACCGCGGGTCTGAATGCCTGCTATACGGGCAACGGATTTAGCCTGAACAGTCAGACTGCCTATCAGTATATAGATGATCAGATGGGTATCGACCAGGATTTTTCGCCGAAGGATCTCTATTGGGTGAAACAGGGTGTGCGTCAGAATATCTTTAGTGAAGAACTGACCCTGAAATCGACAAGCGATAGTCGTTATCAGTGGATGGTGGGTGCCTTCTTCTTCAGCGACAGCTATAAAAAGAATCTCAGTACGACCTACATTGCTCAGGATTACTGCACCCCGAAGTTCTACGACTCGCCTACCACGGGTGTGTCAGTCTATCACCAGTCGTCATTAAGAATCGTAGGCGGATTGAAAGCTCGTGTGGGTCTGCGTTTCGACTACGAACATGCCAAGGAGGACTATCAGGCCTATCGCACTGCTGCCTGGGCTACGACATTGGGTAATCTTGAGGATACTTATAATAGCAAGCTTAACTTTACGCAGCTGACACCGAAGTTCTCGATAGAATACCTGACCACCGAAGAACAACTCTTCTACGTCTCGGTGACAAGAAGTTATAAGACGGGTGGCTTTAATTCCACTTTCCTTCAGGATGATGAGCGCACCTATGACCCGGAGTACAACTGGAATTACGAGGTGGGTACCAAGACATCGTTCTTCGACCATGCCCTGCAGATGGAACTGACACTCTTCTACGTAGATTGGCGCCATCAACAGATCACTCAGACCGTACCAGGCGTAGGCAATATCACCCGCAATGCAGGTCACTCCGACAGTAAGGGCGTGGAATTGTCGTTGATAGCCCGTCCGGTACAACCGTTGACGCTGAGACTGAGCTATGGCTATACTTATGCCCGCTTCTTGGATTATCAGAAGAGCGAGACCGTGAGTTACACAGGTAACATGCTGCCGCTTGTGCCGCGACACACGTTGTCGTTGAACGGCAGTTATACCATCACGCCGCGTCAGGGCATCATGGACCGTTTGGTACTGAGTGTCGGTCTGAACGGTATGGGAAAGATCTACTGGAATGAGGACAATCTGGTAAGCCAGCGCTTCTATGCCTTGTTGAACGCCAAGGCGAGTGCCACCTTCGGCCCTGTGACATGTGAGTTGTGGGGCAAGAACCTGACAGATACCGACTACCTGACCTATTACTTCAAGGATAGTGCTGCCTATGGTCAGAAAGGACGTCCTGTCTCTTTCGGAACTTCTCTGATATTTGATATATAAATAAGGTATGCAACAAGGAAACCAAGAAAACAACCATATCAGTCGTGACGGCAGAGGCATTGGATTACCGATGTTCTTCTGTCTTTATATTGCCCAAAGTCTCCCTTCCAGCTTCTTCGCTACCGCCTTACAGGTGATGATGCGTGAGGCTCATTATTCGCTGGCCACCATCGGACTGTTGCAGCTGGTGAAGTTGCCTTGGGTCCTGAAATTCCTCTGGTCACCCATCGTCGATCGTCGTTGTCTGACGGGACGTGACTTCCGCCGCTGTATCATCGACAGCGAGTGTGTCTATGCCCTGTTTATCATCTTGGCAGGCCTATTGGATATCGGCGACAACCTGTATCTGATCATTGCCTTAGTGTGCCTGTCGCTGGTGGCATCTGCTACTCAGGATATCGCTACTGATGCCTTGGCCATCCTGATGCATGGCGGAAGGGATAAGAGTATGGTGAACAGTATGCAGTCGATGGGTAGCTTCGGGGGTGTCTTGGTGGGTAGCGGTCTATTGCTGGTGGTACTCCATGAGTATGGCTGGCAGACGGTGACGATGTGCTTGGGTGTATTTGTGTTACTGATGTTGGTGCCGCTTATCATGAGGCGTGATACCGGGATGATAGTCAAGAACCCTCAAGAACGGGCGCGGCTGACGGACTTTGCCTCGTTTTTCACGCAGCGCAGTATCTGGAGACAGATCGGCTTCCTGTTGCTCTATTATGCCAGTATCGTGGGTATCTTGTCGATGATGCGCCCCTGGCTGGTTGACCTGGGCTATTCCATGAAGGAGATTGGTGTGATGAGTGGCATCGTGGGCACTTCTGCGGCATTCTGCGCCTCCTTTGGTGCCGGATTCATTGTGCGCCGTATCGGCATCTACACAGCCCGACTGCTCTTCGCCTGCTTTGTCCTGTTGACAACCGTCTATTTCCTCACCATGTCCTATCTCGAGCAGCCTTCAACACTGTTGCTCTACTTGGGCATCGTGCTAATGTGGGCCAGCTACGGTATGGCCACCATCGTGGTCTATACCTCAGCGATGGAGTGCGTGCGTAAGGGGCGCGAAGGTACCGACTTCACCATCCAGACCGTACTGACCCACCTGAGTGGTATCATCATGGCAGCTGTCAGCGGCAGCATGGCCGACCACTTCGGCTATCATGGCCTTTTCCTCACAGAATGCTTTATCGCAGCCCTGTCGCTGCTTTATATATTAACCGTTTTCAGAAAGAAAAATGCAGCCTGAGATTATTCAAAAATACAACCGTCCAGTACCGCGATACACGAGTTATCCGCCAGCCAACTATTTTGGCGAGTTTTCCGAAACCGATTATCTGTGTGCCGTCAACGCATCGGATTCGGCCCGTCAGAATCAGATATCGTTTTATCTGCATATTCCCTTCTGTCGTCACCTGTGTCATTACTGTGGCTGTAACTCCTATCCTGCTGCTAAGCCAGAGACGGTGGAGGCCTATGTGGGGGCGCTGCATCGGGAGATCGACCTGGTGGCCCGTCATATTGACAACAGTCGGCAGATCTCACAGATACACTATGGTGGTGGCAGTCCGACGTCGATTCCCATTCCGATGCTCAAGGAACTCAACGATCATCTGCTCAGTATTGCACCCACGATAGCAAGTCCTGAGATTGCGATTGAGTGCCATCCTGGCTATCTGTCCGAGCACGACTGGCAACAGCTCACCGCATGCGGATTTACCCGCTATAGCATTGGTATTCAGGATATGAAAGAAGAGGTGCTGAAAGCAGTCAACCGTCGTCCGTCACTGTTGCCCTTACAAGAGATCCTCCAGATTCTGAGGGCCTCGGGAGCGACTGTCAACTTTGACTTTATCTATGGATTGCCATTACAGAGCGTGGACTCCTTCCGAAAGACCATCGAACAGGCTTCAGCGTTGCGCCCTGACCGTCTGGTCACATTCTCCTATGCCCATCTACCCAAACTCTTCCCCCGTCAGCAGATACTCGATCGTATGGGCTTGCCTGCGACGGAAGAGAAAAACCGGATGTATGAGACAGCCTCGGAGATATTAAGGCAGGCAGGCTATCAGAGCATCGGACTGGATCACTTCGTGCTGCCGGATGATGAACTCTACACAGCCCTGCAGACGGGAAGGCTGCATCGTAACTTCCAGGGCTACTGCACCCGTCGCACCACAGCGCAGGTCTATGCCTTCGGCGTGACCGCCATTAGTCAGCTCGACGATGCCTATGCCCAGAACGGACGCGAAATCAAAGCCTATATCGAAACGATTGGCAAGGACCGTCTCTACACTAGTCGTGGCTACCAGCTCTCAGCAGAGCAGAAGCTGATCCGTGAAGTGGTGGAGACGCTGATGTGTAACTACACTCTCGACTGGAACGATGTGGCAGAGCGGACGGGCACTTCCGTCGCCCAGCTGCGCAAGACCTGTCATTACGACGAGGAACGTCTGAGGGAAATGGCATCCGACGGTATTCTGGTGTTTGACGACCATCACATCACCGTCAATACCGACGGCCGTCCGTTTGTGCGCTGTGTGGCTGCCGCCCTCGACCCGTTGATGCAGCATACAGACAAACATTTTTCTAATCCCATTTAAAAAAGCTATTGATCATGCAGAATCGAGGAATTGTCATTATAGGAGCCGGTCTGACAGGACTCAGCACGGCCCACAACCTGAAGAAAAAAGGCCACGATGTCGTGATTGTCGAAAAAGAAAGTAGGATCGGAGGCCAGATCCGAACTTATCAGGAGGATGGCTTTGTGTTTGAGAGCGGCCCCAATACGGGTGTGGTATCCTTCCCTGAGGTCGTGGAACTGTTCAATGATCTGGCTGGTGACTGTGAACTGGAGATTGCCAGGGAATCCTCGAAACGGCGTCTTATCTGGAAGGGCAACCAGTTTCATGCGCTGCCGTCGGGTCCGTTGAGTGCCATCACCACACCGCTGTTCCGTCTATCCGACAAATTCCGAATCCTTGGAGAGCCTTGGCGCAAACGAGGCACTGATCCTGATGAACCGGTAGGTGCCTTGGCGCAACGTCGTCTGGGTAAGTCGTTCTACGAATATGCCGTCGATCCGTTTGTGTCAGGTGTCTATGCTGGCGATCCGATGAAGCTCACCACCCGTTATGCCCTGCCGAAACTCTATAATCTCGAAGCCAACTACGGCAGTTTCATCCGTGGTGCGATGGCGAAGGCCAAAGAGCCCAAGACGGATCGCGACAGACTGGCCACCAAGAAGGTGTTCTCGGCTGTGGGCGGCTTGAGTCAGATGGTAGATGCGATGGCCAAAGGACTTGATATCATCCTCGATGCCAATAATGTAAAAATACGGCCTGCAGATGGGGGAGAGTGGTCTGTCACCTTCAACGGCTCGGAGGAAATCAGATGCCAGCGCGTGGTCACCACCGTGGGCTCCTATGCCCTGCCGGCATTGCTGCCATTTATCCCTGCTGAGCGACTCAAACCATTCACCCAGTTGTTCTATGCGCCCATTATTCAGGTCTGTGTCGGCATCCGTGATGCCAGGGGTTTGGACTTCCCCGCTTTCGGTGGTCTGGTACCCAGCAAGGAACAGAAACGTGTGCTTGGAATCCTCTTCCCGTCATCATGCTTCGAAGGCCGTGCGCCAGAGGGCGGAGCACTTTACTCATACTTCATCGGAGGTGCCCGTCATACCGACTATTTGCAGAAGAGCAACGACGAGATTCGTCAGATCGTATTGGAAGCCTTCCACTCGATGCTGAAATATCCGTCAGATGTACAACCCGACTTCATCCGGATCTTCCGTCACCAACATGCCATTCCCCAGTACTGGAGCGACAGTGGAGAACGGTTCAGACTGATCGAGGAACTACAAAACCAATACAAGGGACTGGTGTTGGCTGGTAACATGCGCGACGGTATTGGTATGGGTAACCGCATCCATCAAGGCGCTGCGATTGCTGAAACATGGAAATAAGATCTAACCAAAAGAATAAAATATGTATTTCACAGGTATTATCATAGCCGCGATGACCTTTCTAACGATAGGTCTCTGGCATCCTATCGTCATCAAGACAGAATATTATTTTGGCACTCGTCCCTGGGTGATCTATCTGCTCGTTGGCATCAGCTGTTGCGTGGCAGCACTCTTCATCAGCAATGTCTATATCTCCTCATTCCTTGGTGTGTTCGGTGCTTCCGCCCTATGGGGCATCGGCGTTGCTTTCTCTGGTGAGTTTGTAGCTGATTATCCTAATTGTCTTTATGGAAAGACATCAAAGGTACAGATTGAGTCGGTCACAGACTCAAAAGTCTACATCGTAGATGGTGATGCTGTGCTTCGTATGCTTACAGAAAGCGCAGAAAGGATGTTGTGCGGAATGAAAATTATGGAAGGACTCTTTGAACAGGTTTATTCCAATTACATTGATTTATACAGTCTCGACGCTCATGGACGTTACGAGCGCCTTATGAAGCGTTGCCCTCAGATAGTCCAGCAACTATCGTTAAAAGACATAGCATCATATCTAAGACTTCACCCTAACACAATTAGTAAAAGTCGGCATAACATAACATTTGGGAAGCGGTAAAGAGAAATATCTCAACCTAAGTTGAGAGCTGATGGTGTTATACTTCATATTCTTTGGCGCAAAGCCAAAAGTCTGCCGATATTTTATACTTTTGCGACAAAAAAGAATATGAATATCATTATAATTGGAGCCACTTCTGGTATAGGCCTTGACTTGTTGAAAAGATATGCAGTGTCAGGGAATAAGATTGGAATACTTGGACGTAGAAAGAGTATATTGAAAGAATTGGAGAGATGTTATCCCTCAAACGTCATAACTTGTGCAGCAGATATTTCGCAACAAAATGTATTGTCGGAAGCAATCAAATTTTTCCAGTTACATATGCAAAACATTGATCTCGTTATTGTATGCTCAGGTATAGGCGAACTGAACCCCTCATTGAATTTCAATATTGAATGTCCGACATTGCTTACCAATGTCGTGGGCTGGACACATGTCATTGATACCTTTTATAACATTCTTACTTATCAAGGATTTGGACATTTGGTAGCGATAACCTCAATAGGAGGTTTACGAGGAGAGTCGCAAGCTCCTGCCTATAGTGCATCAAAAGCTTATCAAATCAATTATATGGAGGCATTACGCAAAAAAGCATACAAAGACGGACGTGTCTGTGTTACGGACATTCGCCCAGGACTTGTAAACACGAGAATGGCAAAAGGTGAAAATCTATTTTGGGTAATGCCCGTTGAAAAAGTAGTAAATCAAATTATAAAAGCCATAAAACAGAAAAAGTCTAAGGCTTATGTTACCAAGAGATGGCATGTCCTCGCCATAATCATTAAAAATCTTCCCTATTTTCTTTTCAAACGAATGTAGATTTTGTATTGAATAAAAACGACAATCAATAACAACTGATAGAGTTTTAATTATAAAAGGTAATACCAAAACGATTTGTACTATACAGCCAATCATTAGAAAAGAAGAGCACAAAATTAAAATGCCCATCAACAAACGAAATTCTGTTTGCTGATAGGCATTTATTTATCTACGCATGAAGTGACATAATATACAATCGAAATGACTGTATAAAGAAAACACGGCAAGAATATCCAAAGCTAAGTCTTTACCCACCTTCTTACAAGTCACCCTGCGCTAATCTTGATCCTATAGACACAAAAAGACCTGAATGCTATAATAGCAGACAGGTCTGATTTTAGGTAATAGAAAAAGTTTGTTCTATTGAGTCAATAGTACCACTCCAAATCTATTGGCTTCTTTTGGTAAGAACTGTTCAATGCCACCTAAACTTGTAGCTTTCATGGCATCTTTATCAACCCCTCGTTTCATCAATTGTTTACAGATGTACTTGGCTCTTTCAATACTCAGATGGCGATTTCGCTTATCTGAGCCAGTTGCTTTGTCAGCTGCTCCCGATATATGAATGGTTAAGTTTTGTTCTTTTGCAATCTTTGCAATCTCATCAAGATTGACCAACTGTGTTTTGTCCACCAATTTTGCTGTGTTCAACTTGAAATAAAAGTAAATGGGAACACCTATGGTTACTTTTGTCTTCTGTGATAGACTATCCAAAGAACTATCATTGTCCTCATTTTCTAAAGACATTCTATAACGAAGGGAGTTAAGACCACTATAGTTGTTCTTGTCGGTAGATTGTGCTTCTATATTGTTATTAGCATTGGTTTGCTCTGAGTGTTCCGAATATCTCTCCAGAAGATAGTTGTTTTGGTTGATGTACGGACGTGCATCAACGACTTTTTTCCATCCTCTCTTGCCTATGGTGTACGACAAACCGACAGAGGCACTGACCATGTGGTCACCAAATCTGCTTGAAGCGCCGACGCAATCAAAGCTTTTCATTGTTGTCATACCACTGACTTCACCGACAAGATGAAGACGGTCAGCAAGAAGATAGCGAAACTCGACACCATAGCTGAAAGCAAACGGATGGTTGCCGGAAGGGACATTGTCCGTTAGAAAATAACCAGGAGTGTTTGAAGAGTTGCGTATCATACCGACACCGATGTAAGGAATTACATCAAATTTCGACAAGCCATACTCGTTGCACTGCAGGTTGTGCGTGAGATTATACATGAAGTCTGCATGAACGAACTGGTACTTCATAGATTGTAAGTTTGCGTTCTTGAATTTAATACCTTGATAACCAATTCTGCCACCGATGGTAGGAGTGAACCACTTACCAACACCGATTTGCAACACCGGCATAACACGGTCGAAAAGGTCTCCACACCCTATAGGAGTGCCGATGAAAGCGGAGGTTCCTCCTTTTGCTTCCACGAACCAATTGTTGTCCCAACCAGTAGTTGATGTTATACCGTCAAGGTAAGATGGAGTTAAGGGAACAAGTAACTCGGCTTTGTCCCTTGCTTCAATTTGGCATCGTTGCTGTGCCGTTACAATACTGTCTCTTGCCATAGACACCATAGATGTCAGGCTGAGCAGAAACATGAATACATACTTCTTCATAATTTGAATTTGATTGTTTTACTTTCTTCTGTTATTTCTTTAGTTTTGACACCTTGAACCCCATTTCTTGGAACTTCTGTCTCCATTGCTGGCAGATTGGGGCATTCTTGGTGTGTTCGTTGAACTCTTGCGCAGAGTTGTGCAACTGTTGTTTTTGCTTTAGCGTTAACCATTCTGGAGAGTTTTGCCGCTTCTCCGATGGTAAGACACCTGATTTCTGATGCAATTCCATATTTTCTTAAATCTTGGTCTGTAATACCCGATGCCTTTAGTCTTTCGATAAGGCTGTTGTCTATTCTTATATCTTTAAGCTTGCCGAAGCTGCCATGACCGAATGTGGTCATCATCACCACATTACCACCCTTGCTTTGTATGTAGTCCCTCATATCTCTAAGTTCGGCACCTGATGTGATAAAATCATCCACAAGGATATAGTCTACCCCTTTCTTGACCTCACCTTCAAAACGTACACGTTTGCTAATCCTTGATATGTCAGAAGCATTGGTGTGGGAGACATCTGTGACCGCAATGATATTATGCTCTACGTTCATCCCTATTGCCGAAAATTTTGCAGCGTAAGCAGCCGGTATCATATTGACCTTGCTGTCTTGCATCTTGTGATTATAAGCAATATGGGCGTTGGGATAGCATCTTGCAATAGAGCAAACCTTATCGTCCTTAACCAAGTCGTTGACCAAGCGTAACGCTGCATCATAATCTCCATGTTTTGCTGCATGGAAATCAGGATGTTTGCGTGCTATGGCAGAACTGGTATGATTGATAACAGCAGGGAAATAGTTACCCCAAGCCATCCCTTCTGGCATATTGTCTTTCTGCTGTAACATATATATCGCTGTACGCAAATCAACTTCTATTGGCGTATTTCCAAGATACATCTCTGCTCCTTCTTCTTCTGATATTGTGAACAACACTTCTAATTTAGGGTTCGGCTCATATATTTTAACGATGAAATCGGGGCTGTTCGGTGCTTCTTGCTGCTACCTCCTCATGTTGGACTTGGGGTTTGGTTTGCTCTTGTGTAGACTGATTTTCTTGATTTGACACAGTCGGTCTCTCAGCCTTGTTACCAAAAACAGGGGTGAAAGCCTTGTTCTTTTCACGGATGTCCGAGAAATCAGCCTCCCAACCGTCTCGTTCAAGACGCTGCGCCACAGCATCAAGCCTCTGACTGATGAATGAGGAAGAACGCTTGACATCCATTAGAGAGGTTTTGATGAAATTGGGGTCTTCCTTCAGACTGTCAAGCCAAGACTTCAAGTAAGCGGCGCTGTCACTTTTTACATGCTTCTCCATTCCGTACTGTGAAGAGACAAGTGCGGCTGTAAGCTCTGCGACAAGTTCTTCCTTTGCGTATGACTCACTTCCAAAGGTGGAGCCAGGAACCAATCGATTCAAGCGGTTTTCTGAACCTGAGGCATGGCTCATCTCATGTAAGAGATTGCTGTAGAAGGACTCACCATCTATGAACTGTGCCTTTTCAGGAATGACTATCTCGTCTTTACTGATGCTATAATAGGCATTGTCCCCATGAATGGGCTTTATGGGACATACATAGAGGTCTTTCTCTATAATGGCATCCAAAGCAGGGAAATCAACCATACTATCTGTGGTGCGCAGACTTTGCCCAACGGCTTCATCCTTGAACTTTTGATACATCTCTGGACGTGCTTCTTTGAGATTGGTCTGGTCGAGATTGAAGACGTTATAAACCTGTAACTTTGGGTAGACATTGTAGTTATTCCTCTCGTCTTGAGTGAGCTGCTTATAATCGTCGTACTTGATGTGCTCTTTTGTTTCTTTATGTACACATGTGAATGTGGTCAGCATAACCGGGGTGCTCTTTTCTCCTTTGTTGATGCCAACACGAGGGAGTTTGTTGCCGTTCTCGTCTACTGCTGCCTTCTTGCCATCTTTGTCTTTTGTGAAGTTCAGACTTACAATGCGGTCAAAGGTGGCATAACGGGAAGTCTGCCATCCATTCTTTTCCTGCATGAGCATCAGAACAATGCTGTTCATGCCATTGTAGTTCCGACCATTGAGGTTTTTGGGCAGTTGGGCTACTTGCGGTGAAAACCAGGGCTTCTTCCAATCTTCCTGCAAGTTGCGGATCTTTTCAATCATAAGTTCCGCAAAGGTGTTCAAAGCGCGGTCTTCCGCACTAAGCCCATCGGTATTGTATGTATTCTTTTTCATACGCTCTGCTTTACTGTTGGGTGTTGATGTATTCGGTCATGTCATGCACACGACAAGAAAGTCTTACCACGTCATTGTAGGCTGAAACCTGCAATTCACCAGTTATGTCCACATGTGCCTTGGAGTGCATCCAATCAGGAATGATGCTCTCAACTGCTGCGCCTTTTTCTGGGAAGCGCATGAAATTAACCCATGTGCTCAGATACTCCTGTCCGTTCTTTTCCAAGGAATAGGCAGAGAACACGATGAACGGATGACCGTTCTTGTCTGTCTTCTGCTGATAGATATTCTCTTTCTTCAGATAGCCACGGAATGAGAGTGTACCTGAAATAGAGTCAAGTTCAGCCACATTCTGGGCAGTTATGGCGTTGCCTGTCAGATAGAAGTTCAAATTGTCTTCTTTCTTGCGGATGTCCAAATTGCCGTTTACTGCCACACGCAGTCCTTCAACATAAGACTGCGCCTCGTCCTGCTTGGCGTTTGGAAGCGAGACAAACACATCGATGCTTTTACTTGTTGTCTTAGCATCCGTTAAAACGACTGTCATGACAAATGACAAATACGGATTGTTGTTCTTGTCTGTACGAATATTTGCGCTGCGCTTTATCGTACCTATGACATTTGCTTCTGCTTTAATCATATCTTGTAAGTTTGATTGTTATTATCTTCTTTGAACGGTCTGTTGCTGGGATTGTTGCTGTGCTTCAATCTGCTCATAATTGTTGGATGCCTGATAAGAGAATGTTATGGCATTGACAATGCAGCCAATCCTTTGTCGCTTTGTGGTATCGTCACTGTCGCTTTGAAGAATGTTGGAGATACTGTTCTTCTCCGCATTGGTCAATTCATGGGAGTATTCCTTCTTGCCATCATTAACGACAAGAACCGCATTTCCTTTGTCATTGATGCTCAATACAGCAGACTTCAGGTTGGGGACAAAGCTGCTGATGTCAATATGCCGATTGATAACAGCGTCACTGACCGCTTGCATCTTTTCTTCCTTACTCTTGTTCTCCATTTGGATGGTAAGCATAAGCAATGTCATGAACATTTGCATAAGGTTTCCCAAGAGACCTTTGTCACCTCCACCTTCAATGCCGAGGGCTGCATCTTCAGAGCCGAGGAGTTTACTCATCCAGTTTTCTGGTGTTTGCTCGTCGGTGTTTACAGCTTTCATTCCGGCTGTCATGTATTCGGCAAGTATGTTCTTTCCGTTATATTGAGCCTCGATATTGAGATTGCCCTTTTGACTGATTTCTGCAAGGTAGGCAGCTGGATTGACCCATTGCAACTTATTGTCTGCCGAGACGTTAATGACACCAAAATGAAGATGCTCACCAGTGGTTCGTGTGCCGGTATTACCCGAAACACCCAACTTCTGACCAGCATTGACCGTATCGCCTTTCTTGACGGATATTTCACTAAGATGCATGTATTGCACTCTTGTTTTAGTTCCGTCTTCACGAGCATACTCCACCGTAACGGTTTTACCGCCACCAGTTGTAGTTCGATGATCGACACCGACAACCACGCCATTGTTTTCTGTGGCAATGACATTGTCCTTATTGGTCTTGATGTCTATGCCGTGGTGTATCTGCGTTTTGCCTTTGTTTATAGGATCTTCACGTTGACCGTAAGGAGACGTAATGAGCATGAACTCCCTGCGCTCTACCGGCATACTGTAACTTGATTGTGGCAAATTCATTCCAGTAGCTTTGGCTTTTGCACCTTCATTGTTTGACAATGGGTTGGACTGAATACCGAACTGCTTTTCCTCGGCATTCATCTGTTGTATCACCATTTTGTCAAAACGTTGGAGCTTTGCACCTTCAATAACATCAACTAATGTGGACACATAGTTGCTATCAGACGCATAACCACCTTTTTTGATACCTGCAGCCCAACCTTTATAGTCATCATGAGATAGTTTTCTAACATATTGTTGGTACCGCTGCGCCATGAGTACCTTGGAATGGTCTTCATAGCTTTGCCCTACATTGTCATATTTCTTGAATTTCTCATTTGGCTTGTCATCGTCTGCCAGGACATAGTTTCCATTATATGTACCCTTTACGCCGAAATGGTTGTTGGCTGAATTTGCCAGTGGGCTTCTGCCGTCGGCAGACTCTATGATGCCCTGGGCAAGAGTTATGGATGCAGGTATGCCATATCGCCGCATCTGCTCCATAGCATACTCTGCATACCGTTCTATATATTGCTGTCTTGATGATGTCATATCATACTGCTTTATCTGTGCATACCATGACGCTCTTCTTTCTGAGCGGAGACAACTTCCTTAACCTCTTGCTTGGCTTCCTGCTTGTTTTCCTCCTGCTGTGAGGTTTTCTGTCTTGGAGATTCCAACTGGTCACAAATGGCAACTCGTTCTCCTGCTCTGATGGAAGGTAAGTATCGAGGGCATGATATGGGAAACCGGCCATCTTTAACGGCTTTCCTTCCTCATCCATACGCTTGCTGTGCTTCGTGAGCGTGATACCTAAGATATTGGAGGCCTTTACCGCGTCTTCCTTGTAGGTTTCATAGAAATCACCACAACGGAAAAGCAATAGTGCATCTGGGTGCTTTTGCTTCAAATCATTGTATTGCTTGATGATCGGGGGTACATTCGACATCTGCTGTTGCTGCCGTTTCTCCTCCTCGTGGTATTCACGGTGCTCATTCTCCTCATGGAGCTGAGTACCGTCCACATCAGGAGAGGTAGAACGCTTCATCTCCTCCAGTTTTCCTGCAAGGACATCAGAATACAGAATGGCTGCGAGGTGTGTCTTGTAGTCCTGCTTGTCATCTGCAAGCCACATTCTTTGCCATTGCGACTGGTTTATCTGCACGGACTTCTGCTTCTCATCACCGATGGTGGCAACAAGCAGAATTTTGTTGTCCTTTGTCTTAAAGGCGTTGACCTTGCTGATAAGGTCTAACGCATCTTGTGAGGCATTGCTTCTAAAGATGTTGGCTTCCTTTTCAGGATTAGCTGCCACTACTGAGTAGTATTTCTGAGCGAACTGGGTTTTGAATTCATTCACATGAGTCTCATCATGGTCATTCTTCATCATGTCAAAATACAGGCTGACATCCTCACGACTGGGATGAACAGCAAAAGTACGGGCGTTCTCAGGCTTTGCAGCAAGTGTCCACTTGCCTTCATCGTCCTTCAGCATTGAGATCTGTGTAAAGGTTGATGGAACCTTATCGATAGGAAATTGTGAAGCCCATGCCTGTTGGCGTTTTTCAGAAAGCTTCTCGATGAGTTTGATCTTTTCTCCATTCTCGGCCTTCTTTATCATCCCAACTGTGCGGTTCACGTCATGGAGAACCTTTTGCGCCATCGTCGGATCCGCTTTCAGTTCGGAAATGATATTCGGTAACTGTTCAACGGTCTGCGGACGCATCTTAGCTGTCATGCCCAATTCAAGCATTCTGTGTGCAGACGCAAGCTCTTCTACAAGCATTTCCATATGTTGCTGTACTTCTGACGGTGTCTTTACGCCATCGACGGAAAGTCCTTCTCGTCCCAAACGTTGTGGAACTCCAGTCGCATGAACAATCTGCCGGGTTACCTCTTGCACATAGTCTGCATACGAAGGAAAATCCTTCTGAGCAGGAATGTGTAATGTGTCTTTTTTGCTATCATAATGTGCAATACCAGTGGCATCCTTGCGGATAGGGACGAGATTGTCCTTCATACTCTGGATGAATTTGTTGACATCCATTCGAAGGAGCTTTTCATCTGTCGGCCTGTTTGCTCCAAACTGCTCCACCTGCTTGGCATATTCTTCCTTATGAACATGGGACATGGTGGTTTGGTCGATGTTGAAGACCGTATACACATCCTCACGAGGATTAACCTTGTATTTTGCTTTTTCTGCATCTTCGAGAGAATTGTATTCTGCACGGCTGATTTTATCCTCCGCATTGTCTTTGTTGACGTACTGGTTGAGGTTCTGCCAAACGAAAGGAACTCCTTTCTGTCCTTTCTTAACGGCCTCACTGCGGTCATGGGTTTCATTGAACATGGTGTAGCTGTTGGTCTTGAACTCGCCATTGTCACTGTGCATGGCCATGATAAGCGCATTGACTGGAGTAATCCGTAATGTCTTGTCATAGAACTGGGGCATCGCCTTTTGCCCTGCATTAAGCAAGGTGCCTCCATTCTTGTTAGCTCTTTCAAGGGCTGCAAATAAGACTTCCGCTTGTCGCTCTGCACCTGTTTTTTTGTTGATGTTTTCTTCTGCCATATTATCGTATCATTTAATGGTGTTATGCTGTTATTTTTCATTCATTTCAAGGACACCTTGGAGATGTGGATATCCACAGCCAATGTACTGAACCCAATCAATATTGTTGTCTTGAAAATATTGTCTCAGGAATTTGGTGTTTGCCTCAAAATTATCTGATGCAAAGACCAGTAAACGACTATTCTTATAGCGGTATTTCCCTTTTTTGTCCCGGAAGCGTTCTCTAAGAGAGACACTTTTCCATACTCCTTTGTCTTTGTTTATTGATGGGTCTATGATAAGCATATCATGCCCCCAGACATCTTCGCTATAGATATACGTTTTCTCTTTGACTGTCAAATGTTCTTTGGTAAGCTTTACTGCCGTTTCCCTATTCGGTGCTCTTACAATGTATTCTTTGACCCTCCAATCTGGTGTTTCGTTAGTCAACCAGTATTCAAGGTTTTCTACGATTGCAATATACAGTTTTTCTTTCTTCATGACTATTTCTTGTTATTATCGTATTCCTCTCACTTGTTCGTGCTCTTGTTTTTGCTCATAGCTTTCTGAGGCATTGCGCAAATCCTGTCTGTTGGATATTGTTGCCTGATCTGCCTTGGCAAGTATATGGTTGGCAATCGTGTTCACAGTCAAGGCTCCCTCATTGTATGCTTCGATAACGGATTGCGGCAAAGTGACAAGACGAGGAACGTTATCCATGTCAACAAGTAACACGTTACCTTCTATCTGTGGGTTCTTCAGTCGTTTGTCAAGCTCCTCATCAGCATACCGTTTATAGCGAGAAACAGGTTGCTCGCCATTCTCTTTCCGATACTCGGCAAGAGCCTCTTGACCAACAGTATTGAAAAGACTGGCACCACCATACAACATGAGCGGTATCTTCATCAAAGGATTACTGATGAATGTTCCACTGACAAGGGCCGCCAAAGGCATCATTGTTTCCTTGTTCAGCCCTATAGACCTTGTCTTTCCCGTAAATACACCGACTAACATGTCTGGCAGCATGGACAGTGTGATTCCCAGATGTTGCATGGTGTCCCCCATGCCACCCATTCCCATGGAACCAATCAAGTTGTCCCATCCTGCGTATTCTCCAGTAGAAGCACCTGGCATTGTTGCTTGCGCGGCCTCCGCTTCATTGGCATTTGTCGTGTAAGCCGTAGAATCATCAGCTTCCGCTATATTGGAATAATGCACTGCATCTTTACCATTTTTGCGGTCTGCGATTTCTTTCTGTATTACTTTGGCGAATGTCTCGTATTCCATAGCACGAAAAGTGGCATCAGAAACGGATATCATGGTGGATTTGCCGTTTGCTTTCACCGTTCGTTCCCCAGCATTGACGGCTTGATTGACCTTATTCCTATATCTCTGACCATTCTTGTTTGCCCAGTCCAAAGCAATGCTCAACTGTTTGTCTGTAGCATAAGCACAACTTTTGAATCCCATCTGATCAAGCATCCATTTAGGGACACTGGCTTTCTTCTTGCTTGCAGCTGCGACCTCCTTCTTTGCCTGTTGCTTCTGTTGTTCTACATACTTTTTTTGTTGGCCTTGGGACGTGTATTCAACCACTTCCGTACCACCATCCATAGCCAACTGTCCGAAGAAACCGCCAGCGCCCCATGTGGTAGCGGCGTTGATAAGCCATGAGCCGATGTTTCCTGCCACTTCTTCAAGAAGAGAAGGGTTGTACTTTTCTTCAGCTTTCTTGTTGATATGGTCTTGCAATGAGGTTGTTCTGACCCTTTCGGGAATATAGAAGATACTTCCTTCTGCCGCTTTACGGAGTATGTAGTCTGCACTTGACTTTGGCATTTGCTGCTTGACAAGGTAGTCTATCATCTTTTTCTCCATCACAGCATTAACGGTTATGTGCTGTCTTTTCAGTTCTGCCTTGACCATGTTGATATAGTCATCTACCGTCTTACTATTCCACTCGCCAATGTATTTTAGGTTGTTATAATAGGTCGCTGTGGCAGTCATACCACCATCTGGCCCTGCCGCCCCTGCCAAAACAGCTCCCAATGAAGAACTATATCTTCCATATTCCTCCATCTGTTTACGGCTTAGGTCATCACGAACTTTCTTCATGATGGGGATGACTTTGGATGTGAAGATGTCTTGCTTGTCGCTATTTGCTGTTGTCATGATTATATGAATGACTGTCTTAACTGATTGATTACCTGTTCTCTAGTTTGGGCAAGGGCTGCATGGAGGACTTCCATCTGACGAGGGAAGAACTCTTCCAACCACTCGTCCTTTGCCACATTGTCCTGTATGAACTTAATGGCTAACTGGCGATTGATTTCTATGGCTCGTTCACCTTTCTTCTTGCCATTGAACCAAGCCTTTGTCCACCACACGATGCCGTCCTTGTCGGGATAGACGCTGACGGTACGCTGTATGTCGAAGCTCTGAATGTCTATGTCGAAATTCTCGAATGGATCTATTATTCCTTGGCTTGCTATGGCGTTGTCAGTAGCTTTTTTTTTTCGTACTCCGTCATTGTAGAGAGGAACACTCCATGCATCAGAGCGAGGTAGTTGAGAAAATCATGTGTTAAGATGGTCTGTATGCGTCCTATGATGCCCAAGCTACGCTCTCCCAAGCCCAAGGGGTTGAGCATACTCGGTGTGTGTTCATAATAAGCTCCACTACTTGCACCCTCTGCCAAGACATCACGTAGTACTTGCTCCGTTCCGTTGGGTACCTTGTATCTGCTTGTCAGCAAGTCTATCATGTACTTGCCGAAGAACCTCTGATACATTTGGTCAATCTCTGGTTGCTGGCTATCGTATGGAGTTTCCACTTTGAAGTCTAATGTGGCAATTTCAGGATTGTTCCCTTGAATGGTCTTCTGCTCATAAACTATAAGATTGTCCCTCACCATCGTAAGAAACTCAATCGGGTCTATTTCATCACCATTGAAACGAACTTCAATGTGAAGGGTGTCATCACACACAGCAATGTTGTCACCAGCATTTACGCTTTTGCCAAAATTGCAAATGGATTCCTTGATATGTGAATAGACAACATCATAGACAGCGGAGCTTCCTGCTGCATAATTGCGATAGTTAACTGTTATGTTGAATCCTTTTTCACGGTCACTGGCAATTCCAGATACTACACCTGTGGCAAGAGCTTTGAGCCATGTGTGGGGATAGACCTTGAAGTCTACTCCATGATGAAAGAACTCCTTGCCAGTCACAGGGTGTGTCTGTTTACCATAGCCGAGCATTATCTCCAAAGGTGTCGTTTCTGACAACTCAAATGGCATGGCGTAACCGCTTGGAGAAACAAGATTCATAGACTGTTTGTATTCCATGTCTTTGCTTATTTGTTTAGTTGAGCTTTATGTTCGGCTTGACGATACCTGTGCCAGGTCTTAAGATTGGGTCAAACCTATGGTCTGGTCGCCAGATCGGATTGTTGATGTCGGGAATGGTTATGTCTATTTTTCCCCAACGGTCTCCACCTGCAAAGTCCCCAGAGGAACTTCCCGAAGAGTTTGTGTTTCCTGCAAGCAAGCCCGACTCCTGATAGTCGAAGAACTTAGGAAGGGCAATCGTCATACACAACATGGCAACACAACCTCCTCCCCATGTGAGAATGCGCTTCTTTACATTTCTGTCATTGTTGGCAATGGCATAATAGATGACAAACGCAGCCACTATGCCTATGATGCTTGCAAGGACATAACCCAATGCTTGAACATACGGCGTATAGCTATAAATGGCATCCCCTGCAGTCCCAATGCCATCTGTAATGCTGTCTGCAAATGCATGACTTGCAAACAGGCTTGCTCCAATTACTGTTAATGTCTTTCTCATATTATTCGTATTATTGATGTTACTGATATTACCGATGTCTGTTGCGTTGTTGCTGTTCATCTTGCATCATCTCTTGATTTTCGGCTTGGGCAACTGTCTGTGTCTGCCGTTGTGAGTTGTTGCCTATCATCATCATGGCCATCAATGCGCCACCGACTTTTCCCAGTAGTCCAGTCCGACCAAATACCATATAGGCAGCAGCTATCAAAGCACCTATTCCCCAACCGGAGATTTTCCCCGAAGCAAGATTGTTGAAGAAATTACCAAACATATTGGTTCCGTTGCCTCCAAACAGGTTGCCGATGAAAGAGCTGATGCCTTTCAATGTGTCCCCAAAAGTTCCCAGCAATCCTTTTGTTTCCGCTGCGGTGTCCTTAATTTCTGAAATGACCTTGTTTGTGGTGTCCTTTACTTGCTCTACCGTGTTTTCGCCTGTATAGCCGTTTACGACATCGTGCGCAAAGTCTCCAGTTCCGTCTGTTCCACCACGGAGCGTTTTACCTACAGCTGTGCCAATGGACTCGTCTGGATGCGAAAGTTTCTGCCATCCTGCGAAAGTTGCCACACTTGCAACTGCTGTGGTTTTTGGATTTTTTGCGACAGTACCAACAACGGAACTGCCGCCTTTCCATAGCGTGGACGTTACTTTAACTCCACTTCTCCATAGTTTGGGTATAACCCTTGTCGCTAATGATAACCAACCCATATCTTTCTATTTTTTAGGTTTTACACTCTTTGCATTTACTCTCCACACACTCAGACAGTCTTCTATAATTCCTGCCTTACCAGTTCTATGTGGCAAGGAGCCATATTCAATGTTGTGCCACACAAGTCCCATATTCGTGCATCTGACAAGTTTTGTCAATGTTGCTAACTGATAGTTCATGTCCTTTAGCTGAGGACGGATAGAGAACACCAGTTCTACGCGTTGCTTCTCGGTCATCTTATTGTTGATACACACCTGACGGATTGTATTGACGATGCCGACGCTCTTGTTTATGATGCTGACATAAATGTCATTACGCTTGTTGTGCAAGGCTACAGCCACGGCATTTGTCGGTGCATTGCCAATCTGTGCAGACAACTTGTTCATGTTCTCACACAGATGATTGATCTCATAATAGAAGCCATATGTTTGTGCAGCGTATGAGATGATGCTACGGAAGGAATTCAGATAGTTGTCAAACTGCTTCTGATAGTTGGCTGTACTCTCCACTTCCTGCTTCAGCCATACATGTCCCTCGGTTTCTGCTGCCATAGTTTTCAACTGTGAGTTGTATTGCGACTTTGCCTTGCTGGTGTAGTCGATAATCATACCAGTCAAGACAGGATCCATCTGTGCATAGCTTCTTGTAGGATTCATCCATACGAGTAAGCCAAGTAATATGGGTAATACAATGGTCTTCATACGCTACTTTGAATACAGTGAAACTTCCTTGGCATAACGCTTCCAATGTGACAATGACTGCAATGCCACTTCATGCTTGTCTCTTTCGATCATTCCTGCTGTAGCTCGGTTCCAGACATCACTCATCCGGTAATGGCGTATACTGATATACAACAAATGCAGCTTATGTGAAAATGAGGATAGCTTGTCTTCCAGTTCCCATAAGGTTTTGGAACGTTCAGCTCCAGTGAGCATATTGGTTGATCCGCCTTTGGCAATGGCATCCTTTAACAATGTGAACACCGACAGCATTTCTGTAGTTGTTTCCATATAGAGATTGTTCATGCTTACAGTAGCGGCTATACCTTGTGGGTTGTTGTTGACAGCTTTTCTTAGTTTTCCAAGTGTCAGCAATATGCGCACGCCATCATCATAGATGTGCGTAGCAGCCTTTAATGCGGAAGCATAGTTTGTGGCAGTTTTCAGATAACTGTTATAATCTTTCTCCCATTGCTTCATCTTGGTAAATTCTCCTGCCATCACATTTTGCGCCAGTGCAGTATTACGCTGTGCTTGGGTTTCCGACTTGACGGTTCCGTTAATGAGATTGTTGCCAGTAGCGAGAATTGTATATTCGCCAGGGTTCGAGGTTACAACCTGCCCATATGTTCGGCTGCTTGTTATCAACAACAGTATCAAGGCAACTACAGACACAATGAGCCATTTACCGTTGGCATCATCTTTACCAAAGGGAAACAAACGATTTTCCAATTTGCGGAATGTTTTATGTGTTCGTAAATTCATGTATGTTGTGACGCTTTTTGTTTAATTCAACTCGTTCTCGTATCGTGGGAATCAGGTCCACCTTATTGCTAATGCCCACAAGGTCAAGACGTGGGTGGGTTCTATCTCCGCTATAAATGCTGATTGTTTTAATACCCAATAATATCTGGAGGAAGGAACGCTGCTCACTGTAATCTATGACCCTGTACAATTCAATGAAATCCCTGCTACAAGAGAAGACTCCACACTCGTATTTCAACTGCTCCGATGTGATTACATATACCGTTCGAGTCACATACAGATACCGATAGAGCAAGTAAAGGATTAAGATGACGGCTACACCTATTATATAAGGTGGCATCCACCTTGGAGTGAGACCGTCATAACCTGCCAACGCTACCAGGACAATAACACCGGCAATAGTCATTCCTTCTTCTGTGTAGAACTGCATCACTGAAGGATGTATTCTTATGGATGGATATGATATGCTCATATTATCTGCCTATATTGTGACGGTGCTTCTTCTCATCACTCTCGCTGATTTCAATCTCACCGTCGCTGTTAAGGTCTATTCCTGCACTTACAGTCCTATCGTCTTCACCGCCTTGACTTTTTTGCACAATCCGTTCTGTTTCTTGACGGATTAGCTGGTCATTCCAATCTTTGCTGCCGTCTTCAGGGACTTCACGGACAACCGTAAGGTTTGGCAGGGCATAACTTTCACGTTGTGTAGGATGGAAGAACTGTACGGAATAGGTCTTTACCGCTTCATATGGTGACTCTCCGTGACTGACCAAAGCATTGCTGTTTCTCGTGCCAAAGGCAGGATAGAGATTGAGCTCGTTATAATTGTCAAAGTCTATATTTGACACATAACCTTCAGGGAAATGCTTTTCAAGGAACTCCGTTACAAGTGTTTCCTCTTCCTCTGTCAATCCTTCATAGTCACCATTTTCAATAGCGCAGATAGCCCAATCAGGGATGTCGTATGTGCCAAGGTCTTTGAGATGCCCCTGCTCGCTTCCGATACATAGCTTCTCTTTCATCTTGTTGACATACTCTTTATGTAAGCGGTTGGCTTTATCCAATTGGTCTTTGACATCGCCTTCATAACACAGTCCACTGTATTTCATGGACATGTATTCCTCCGCTTCCGTTTCATACTTGCCATATAGTTTGCCAACATCATCAGGCAAAAAGTCTTCATTACCTGACAGAAAATTGTCTTTATCCATAAGCGAGCCCATGTATTCCGCCATGTCTTCACCATATTTTGGGATGCTTTCCTTGACGTGTTTAAGCTCCGTATTGAAATTCAAAACGAACTGTTTTCCTGCCATGTCATTGTCGAAACATAAGTGGTGACAGGCATTCTGGGCTTCTTTGATTACTCCACGGAACTGCATGATGGTTGGGTTGCCGCCAGTTGAGAGGAAAACCGCATCGGCGAGTGACCTGTCCTTGTGTGCGTATAATTGGTAATATGCCATTGCATCATAGGCACTTTCAAACCACAGGACATCTTTTGCATCTTTCAGTTCCGTACCATTAGGACTTGCTATCCATAGTCCTTCAGACGAATTGCTGCCAAGAGCCTTTCCTTTGTAGCCGCTTGTGCCGTCAAGACGTGGCTTGCCTCTTTCTTCAAAACCGACAACGGCAGTCTGCCCTGGTAAGTACAGTGGGAAGGATAAATTTTTGAAATACCGTCCTTTCTGTTCCGAAACCTGTCTTGTGGCAAGCATGAACGATGAGCCAAAGGCTTTTTGAGTGGCAATATCTATCATGCGACTCTTGAAGAATGGATAGAACTTCTTGATGTTCTCCATATCGTGCTTTTTGAATTTTAGGACTGTGTAATCCTTAATATCAAAAGGCTTGACGTTATGTCTGGGTTCTATGATGTTGCGCATATCGTATTCTATTGGATTGTTCAGTAGACGGTTACAGACAAGATTTACAAGATGATGCGGATTGATACCGGCATGGTATTCCTGAAAGCAATCTGGATGCTCCGTGATAAAAGAAATGACATTGTACACTTTCTGCTGTGGCGGTTGGAAACAGCATTTTCCGTTTGCTGTCACAATGAACTTGTCTCCTCTGACCCGGCCTCCATTGCTGTCAAGACGTACATATGAGGGATAGCGCAAGCCATCACGTCGATAGAAGTGATAGCCTGCGTCCTTCAACACGTCTTGAATGTCAATCCGTGCCTTGAAATCGTCGTATGATAATTGGTCTGCCAAAATTATAGTTAGTTACTTTGACTGCATTTTATGGTTCCCATTCCAAAGGAACGAATTGGCATGCGGAACGTCCTGATGAGATTTGTAACATCGGAACATTATCCCAAGCTGCACATAGGAGTTCGATTCCGTTTTTCACAGGCTTCCAGACAATACCATTGGATTTGAAGATGCCCTTGTAGAAATCGATAAATTCCACTCCAAGGTCTTTCTCTATAAGCCGAATCTCTTCTGGAGATACGCTATACTGTTGTTTTCTCTTTTTCTTTTTACTCATTGCTTTATATTTTAAGTTGTTTATCTTCCATGTCCCATACCGTGGCTGTGCGCACCGACGTTGAGCCCTGCCTCAAAAGCTCTTTCTGCAATATCCTGTGGTGAGTCAACTCCCGGCTTGACATATATGCGTCCACTACCATGAACTTCTTGGTGAATCTCCGGGGATGGATGGGGATGCTTGATATGCTCAACATTGTGTGCGATGTCTGCACCAAGATAGGTTGCTTCACTCATAGCGGTAAGTCCGGCACCCAGGAATGCTCCCAAGTTGAACCCTTGACGCATTTCCGGTCTGGTTTTCATGTCAACCTCATTGAATATCTTTGACATCATGCGTTGGCGTTGATAGTCATCCACGGCCATGAACTTGTCGTATTGCTTCTTGCTGATTTCATGCGTGATAACTTCTCCGTTGATGACCGCACTCATACGGTAAGTGAACTTCTCGTCGTCTTTTTGATCTTTTTGAGGTTGCTTGGCTTCCTGTTGAACTTTTGAAGGAACCTTTTCCACCCAAATATCACCGACTTCAACTTCACGGCCATGTTTACCTTCACGATACCACCCCTTACGCTCATTCATGGCTTCAAGGTCATTGCCATTTGCGTAACCTTGTTCTGGATTTAGTGTCGGTGCAAAATGCTGCTCATTTTCCAACGGGTCACTGACAACTTGCACATCTTCCTGAAGTTGTTTGCGGAAAGACTCTTCCACTTCTGGCTTCAATGTGATAGAGATGCGCTCTTTACTGTTGAGCATATCCATCGTTACTTTGTCTTTGAAGTCTCCGCTGATGGCATTGTTCAAGATGCTCAGACGCTCGTTGAGTGAAGTGCTCTTCAACGAATTATCTGTCAGTTTTTTGACTTCGTTGTCTGTCAGGTCATAAACGAAATCCTGCTGTGTACCATTGGATTGTACAGTCAGTGTCTTTTTGTCGGCATCCACAATGATACCATGGGACGAAAGCACTTCTTGCCACTTTTCATTGGTGAAATAAACATTTGAGGTTATAAGCTCCTTGTATGGCTTAGCTGGCTCTTGGGGTCTTGGACGTGTTACAACCGCAGGAAAGTAGGCTTGCATATCTTTCAGTGGATCCACACTATGACTTTTGCTATCACCTTTGTAGTAATAACCATAACTGCCACTTTTGAGTTCTCCAGGACGTAAACGTCCATCGGAATGTTCTACAACCATCGGTGAAACGGCAACGCCGCTCATTCTACGCAAATGGAAACCTTCCTGCATTCTTGGTGTCCAACCTAAAAAATTCCTCCCAAAGGCATGTGGCGGAATATTGGGATGACGCTCATAGAATCTTTCTCTATAACCATGAAGTCCCATGGCAACACGACCGTTGACATTTCTTGCTGCCACATAGGATGACGGCATATCGAAATCCTTTCCGACGATGTTGTTAAACGTCTTGTAGGCATTTTTGTTGGCATAGTTGGTTCCACCGTCAGCGAGAGCCTTGAACTGCTTCTCGTTGATGGGATATTCCAACAAAGGAGAGTCATGTCCCTGTACCAACAACTTGTATTGGTCTTGCTCTACGACAAGTTGGGCTTTCATACCATTTCTGCGGAGAAGGTCTTGTAACTGGTACGAGAGTTCTCCACGATAAGGCATAGATTCTGAACGGATGCTCATAGTCGCTTCTGTTTAAGTGATTAGTTGCTGATACTCTCTTCAAAAAGCTCTTCACGAAAGTCCATGAAGGCTTTTGCAGATTCTACGGAGGTTGGTGAAAGTCCCTCGTCCTTGCAGAACTGGTGATAGTCTCCTGTTACCTCGTCTGATTGCTGTAATACGAAATCAACAGCAGTGATGTTCCCTGCTTCGTATTCTTCACGCAGGGTGTCATAATCGGGATAATTCATTGGCATTTTGTTTTAATTTAATGATTGGTTTATCTTGTGATTTGTCGGGCATCATCGTATGCTTCACTATTTGAGAAGGTATGTCCGACAGAAATGTTCTGAAGATTCTCCTTAGGTATACCAGATTGACGCGCTTGTCTTTTCAGAGCTTCCAAAATGTCTTGTGTGAAATTCTCCTCTGGAACATACTCCAACATTCCATGTCTGTTAACCCAACATCCATCATTGCCAAAATTATATTCAGGCATGGATTTATGAACGACTCGTTTCCATTGTGCTATACCACCAGGAACCAAGACCACACCCTTTTCTGAAAAGAGGTCTATACCTATGGTGATATTGGCTGTCACTTTATTCTCATCTGATATTTCTGTAGTGACCAGCTCGCCTTTCCAAAATCCTTGAAGCTCACTCTCCGATAGATCAAACTCATTGGTGACTGTCTGTAGGTTTCGGCCAATAATCTGTGTAGGGGCATAGACTACGCTGTTTGTCTCTTTATCCAATTGGACAAATGCCTTTACCTTTCTCTTGTTTTCCGTTCCGTCATCCAACAAGACGGCTTCCTCCACTTCTGAAACGATGGTCTTTCCTTCAAGAAGCAACTGTCGGTCTTGTTTCAAGAAATTTGAAAGGTCTGCTTCCTTCAGTTTTGGCGAAAACAACACATCTATACCATCTTCTACTTCTATGAGACAGAATTTGGCGTAGCAGTGAGTGCAACCAAACGGTTGCTTGATTGATATGGGTAATAATGGGGACATTCCACCCATCTCAATATTCTCGTGAACATAATCAGGGAGGTCATAAATCATGTTCTCAGTGAGTCCGAACTCACCGAGAATGTCAAATGGATATTCGTCCCTATGAAATCTTTTATTCGTCATAAACGTATTTTTGTGAATGTAATCTTTAGCAAAGTTACTTTCGTTTATGTTCACTTATATAGAATTATGCTCAATCCATTGAGATTTGTATGGTTTTTCATTCATTGGTTCTATTCATCACACCGAATAGAACCAATAAAGCTATTTTGCTCAATATATTGCGCATTATAAGATGGCCCTATTATATGTAATGTTTATGTGATTTATCTTTGCAGCATGAAAAGAATACTCATATCAGCAATCATAGTTATATTGTCATTCAACACTGCTTGTATCGCACAAATTTCATCAGGACGATTTTATTCATTGGATAATACGAATTTAAAGAGAACAAGCGTGAAGAATGTACACCTTGACGATCCGAATGACAGCATTTCGTCACCGTCGAGTCCTGTACTTCCAGAACATAATGCCAGTACAGAACAATCATCTTACTCTATTGAAGAGTTGAAATCTTTGATAGAAAGATATGAACGAGAAATATCTTTAAGAAAAAGCATAAGTCGTGTTCTATCAGTCGGTAACAGCAAAAGAATACATAGCTATCGCCAATGGAACCCAAGAGAACTTAATCTGAAGAATTTGACTGACGTAATAACTGAAGTAGGTCTCTCAAACAAATTATTTGTTCTTGCGCAAGCAATGCTGGAAACTGGTAATTTCAGCAGCAGGGTCTGTAAGGAATACAACAACCTATTCGGCTTGTATGACAGTAAGAACAGGGATTACTATCGCTTTGAAAGATGGGAAGATAGTGTGGTGGGTTATGGGAAGATGATACAGTATAGATATAAGGGAGGAAACTACTTGAATTTTCTCAAACGAATCGGATATGCAGAAGACCCTCGATATATCACCAAGGTAGCAAAGATGGCAAAGTCAATATACAATAGATTGTTTTGCGACTAATGCTCAAAATATTATTGTAATCGGAAACGCACATTTTAATAAATCATCCATAAATACATTGCTCAATATTTTGATACGTGAGAAATATTTTATACCTTTGTATATGAGGAATCGCCTCGTTGCTCTTGTTGTCTGCTTAGGCGTGTTTTCACATTCCCAAAGTATGGCACAGACCAATAGACATTTTCCGTTCAACACAGTCGGGGATGCTTATGGTAAAATCAGAAACAATGATGTAAGGGAAAGAGATGCTGATGCTTTTGATGAAGTTGCGAATATTGAAGACATCACCAATCCACCAATGGATAGCATCAGAAAGTATGTTCCGTCTGTTTCATTGCCATTGAAGCATATCCAAGTCAATTCACCATTTGGAGTGCGGAAAGACCCAATGAACAAGCGGACAAAACGCATACATAATGGGCTTGACTTGAAAGCGAAGTTTGAGGAGGTGTATTCCATGCTGCCAGGTGTGGTTACGGCTGCATCATACTCCACAAATGGTGGGTATTATGTGACCATCAATCATGGCATATGTGTATGCTCCTACCTACATCTGTCAAAGATATTGGTAGGGACAGGACAGCGTGTCACGGCAGGATATATTATCGCCATCAGCGGAAATTCTGGTAAAAGGACGACAGGCCCACATCTTCACATTTCATGCAGATGGAAAAATGAGAGGGGCAAATTCTTTAATCCAATGTTGATACTGAGGTTTGTTACAGAACAATTATTAAATAAGGAGTGAACATATGGGACCGATATTGATAATCATTGCAGTGTTGCTTGTCATTGCAAAACACGACAAAACGAAGAAACGCCGCAAACGAACGTTGTGGGGCAAATCCGATTGGGAGAAAACTTGTGATGATGGTGGCAAGTTCTTTGGTTGGTAATTATGCACCAAAATATACTTTTAGTTTATTCCGAGGCGAAATTTCTAACCAGCATGTTCTAATCTAATCAAGTATACATACAAAATCCCAAGCCAGTAGTTGACTTGGGATTATTTTGAATGTCAATATTGTGGTATAATGGACTCTTCCAATAAAAAAGGAATGACACCAACATACATTATGCCATCATTATCCGTCCATAATTTGGAGTTGCCATCAAGAATTACCATTTTCTTAAAGAAATCCCCTGAGTTCTTTAGAGAAAATGTTTCTTGGTTCTTTTTCTCAACAGTATCTACATTCAATGCAGATTGGATGTAAATCTTTTCACGTCCTGTATTAACGATAAAATCGATCTCATATTGTGACTGTTTCTTCTTGCCATCAATAACACGTGTTAGTTCTACGACTCCAACATCGACGCGATATCCTCTACGTATTAGTTCTATATAAATAAGGTTCTCCATTAAATGAGATTTTTCTTGTTGGCGGAAATTCAGTTTCGCATTTCTTAATCCCATATCAATGGAATAATACTTCTGAGTGTTGTCGAAGTATTTCTTTCCTTTGATGTCATACCGTTTGGCACCCAAGAACAAATAAGCATCTTCAAGATAGTTGATGTAATTCTTGATAGTATGGTCAGATGTTTTGCGCTTCATCAAAGAACCGGCTGTATTGGCCAAGTTATGGGTATTGGTTAGTGAGCCTACTGCAGAATAAAGCGAGTCAATAAGTGCGTCCAACACTTCATCATCCTTTAAATTATACCTTTCAACAATATCTTTAATGTACACATTCTTGTGAAGGTCGTAAAGGTATTTCTGTTTTTCAGACTCACTTTGCTCCAAGACTGCTGACGGCATTCCCCCATAGGTTAAATACTCTTCAAGTGCATCAGCTTTTTCAAGTCCAGACACTTCATAATATTCTTTGAAAGAAAGTGGATATACTTTTATTTCTGATCCTCTATCACGGAAATTCGTCACAATATCAGAAGACAGCATTTTAGAATTTGAACCAGTAACATATATGTCCAAATTCTTCCGTGCCATAAGATCATTGAGAATGTCATAGAACGTTGTGTAAAGCATATCCTTGTCGTCCTCAGACACAAGGCTTTCGTCTATATCAGTGTTTTTTACTTTTATAGACAATTGTATCTCATCGATAAAAACATAATATCGTTTTTCTTCGTCACATGCTTTATCCATGATGTATTCATAAAGCACATTCGGATTTCTGTACTTTATGTTCGCTTTTCTATCTAATGCGATTTCTATGAAGCAATCTTCAGAAACACCCTCTTTCTTCAGATAATCTTTATATAATGTCGATAACAGAAAAGATTTGCCACAGCGTCTAATGCCAGTGATTATCTTTACCTTTCCATTCCAACGCTTACTTATCAAAGCTTCGATGTATTTATTTCTTTGAATAACCATATATTACTCATATTACTGCAATATCAGTCGTACTGTTCGACCTTTTTTGCAGTGCAAAGTTATGGAATTTAATTTAAGTAAGCAAGTTTAAGGCAACTTTATTGCTATTTATGGGTTAAAATCCAGACAAAATGTGTTTCTTAAAAGATATGGTACTGCAAAAACAGCCGTATATGCGACTCTTTTTGCAGTACACATTGTTTGGACAATTACTTCTTATTGAACTCCTGTATCTCGGCAATCATGTCCTTAACTTCCTTATTGATTTTCAAAAAGTTGGCGTACAAGATACGTTCTTTGGCTTCTACAGAAGGGAATTTATAGAACTTTGGAAGTGGGTATTTGGCGTAGTCTTTTTCCTCATTGCCAATCTCCTCCATATTGAAGTCGGTCTTGCAGAAGAATTTACTGGTTTGGAACTCTTCTGCTTCTTGAATGTCCATACTGTCACCACGTCCTGTTTTGGTCTTGACAAAATCTCTTGCAGTCTGACCGCATATCCAGCCAGTTGGCATATCAGCAATCTTGGAACCAGGAACAAGTGAATCCATGTTTTCATTGATGTTGATGGAGGTACGGTCTCTGTCGATAGTCACACCTTTCTTTAACTGAACAACCTTGCCGAAGATGTCATTGGATAGCCATTCAAGTGTTTCCTTGGCTCGTGCAGAACCGCTAACAACATTACCGACGGTCGTGATAATCTTCTGCATACCAGTCTTGCCATAATCAGCTTCGAGCTGTGGCAATTCCTGAAAGCCCAAAGTGACACTTACCTTATTACTTCGTGCCGTACCTATCAAGCGGTCTATCTTGTGAAAATAAAGTGTCGGCAACTCGTCGACGATGATACTGACTGGCACATTCTTGCCTTGGCCTGTATTTACTCTCGTTACAAGTCGGTTCAAAATAAGTGCATTTAAGGCTCCGATGATGCTTTCCATCTCTGGGTCATTAGCTATGAGCAGATAGCTCGGATGGTTTGGGTCACTGACCTTCAGGTCGAAGTCATCACCTTCTTTACTAAAAATCCAATACGACTCCTTTGTTGCCAGTCGGGATGTGAAGACTCGAAGGGTTCCTATCATACCTTCAAGCTGTTCCATAGCCTTATTGTCAAAAGCCGTTCTGAAAGGACCAAGAAGAGGAGCTACCTCCGTGTCGGTCATCAAAACCTCAAAGATAGTCTCATAGCTCTCATTCAGAAATGACAGGATATGAGGCATATCACTATACTTTCCCAACCAATAAGCAGGTTCCTTGACGTTGCCCATTGCATCACGGACAACACCTGTTGGCTTTATCATGCCGGTTTCAGGGTCAATGGTCTTGTCGTAGTTCATCTCCTGTCCATTCTCATCGTAAGGTCGCTTCTCATAATTACAGAAGAAATAGATACAAGCAGCTAAGAAGTTGACAGCTGATGTTTGGAAGAACTGGTCACTTCCACCACCACCTTCTTTCTTACCTTTCTGCAATGACTCCAACAATGTTTCAGCTGTTTCACTGGCTGCTGCAAGATTGCTGATGTATTTCAGCTGTATAGGATTCACCCTACGACTGTATTCCACATTGACGAAGTTGATGATATTGAAAGCACAGCCTTTTGGCGTAAGTCCTGCTTTTTTGTTTATCCTATAATGGTAATATAACTTTTGGGCAAGAGTCGGAAACTTATAGTCGTAGGCAACTATAGCGAAGCCTTTGGCACTATGCTGACGGATGAACGGCTCGATGATGGAGAATGTCTTACCAGAACCAGGAGTACCAACAACCCATGTTCCTCGGAAAGGATTCACGATATTGACCCATCCTTTCCGGAACTTCCCCTTGTAATAGTAACGCATGGGTATATTAACGCTGTACTTATTGCTGACTTTATCTTTCATCTGCTCAAAGCTCTCATTTTCAAAATTGAAACGGTCTTTCAAGAGTCCGTCCTTCAAATATTTCGATATGTTATCGAGAGCGATTTGACAAAGGATAGTACCAACAATTGACATGAAGAAGTACAACCATGTACTGCTATATAGTGTGAAGAAATTGGGTGTCCAATGTTGGTAAAAGACCCATACTGAAAGGAACATCAAGACAATGCCAATAGAAATAGGATAGATGACCATCTTCTTGGCATTGAACTCCAAATGTTTCTTGTTTCTGGTTCCTATGCAGGTTATGCAGATGATCAGCAGCGTCATCACCTTACTGTGAAGCAGATGACCGTTCTGATACACATCCAATAGTTTAAGACGGTCGTGGATTTCTACGAGAATGCCGCCCCAACGATCCAACACATCGGGGGTTATGGCATACTCGAAGAACTCGACTATCAGCGAAACGTATATGAAAGTACGAAATACCTTATAAAGGGTTTGAAGGTTTTTGCTTTCTTCCATGCGGATTACTCTTCCTTGTTTAACTTGATACTTATAATCGGTCGTGTCGCATAACTGCTATGCTTGTCAGCCATCTCGAAACGCCCAGAGGACAGGCTGTATCGCCACGCTCTATCTGTCTCTGCACCATCACACTCCGTACTGGTCCAATACCAACACTCATTTTTGTCAAATGGTAGAGGCATACCGCCACACTTCTCTATGGTTGAGTTTATCACATCTTTTGAAACGTAAAGCTTGTACATCTCTGCCACAGACGGGATGAAGAACTTTGGACTCACGCTTTTTGCTATCGGTGACTGCACCTGAAAATACCTGAGCTTTACGGTGTTAATTTCACCGTCAAACTGCATGATGTCGGCAGACGTACCTTGCGCAAAGTAAGTTGTGTCTGGGTCTATGAACTCTTTATCCGGATAGTCATTCAATGCAACAGCATACGCTTTTCCAGAGAAAACACCTTCCTTATCCACAAAAAAGAGCACAGCCTCTGGTGTATTTCCTTTGGAAACACAGTTTTCATATGACATGATTTCTCCATTGGAGCAATAGACCATACCTGGCATCCATGAGTGCCAAGAGGCATCCTCGTAAACGTGGTTATCACACGAACTTACAAAAGGGAGTGACATAAGCAGTCCCATGATATACTTGTTTATCTTCATTGTTTTCCTTTTTATCTTGAACATGTAGGTAACTTGAAACCTAACACAACACCTGTGCGGAACAAGTCCTTGCCGTTGATGCAAACATCCGACTTCACCTGCCAATATAATTGCCAGCCATGTCTGAGAACATAGTTCTGCTCATAGCCTACATTAGCCCAGCCAACAACCTTTTTGGTGTCACTACCGATACCGCCACCTAATCGTAGGCTTCCATAAGCATTCTTTGCACGATACACGCATGGTTTGTAGGCAATACCTAATCCCCATGTGCGATAGTTGCGCCAGAATGAGTCTTTCGTAATATGCCCGACTGTATTATCTTTGGCATATTTGACATAGCCATTCAGATAGTATTCCCAAGCATTGTGATTCTTTGTCTCGTGCTCTACAGAAATCGTAGCGTCAAAACCACGTTCATAGAGTGCGCCAACTCCAAGTGAGATACGGTTGCTATTGCTTTGCGCAAAACCAACAGATATTGAAAAGACAAGGCAAATGGTTAATGCCACCACCTTGATATTATGAATGATGTCCATACCGTTAACCTTTAATATTCATATAACAATGCCTTGTTGAAAGAGTCTGCATTAAGCACATCCTCATATTCCACACTAAGGCTAATGGTTCTGCCACTTATCTGTTGTTCACTCAATTCTATAGTGAGTATCTTGTCATTTGGGAAAGTCATTTTCTTTACCACAAGTACGTTCCTATAACCATAGAGGAACGACTGGGTATTGTCCAACATAAAGTCCGGCGTGAGTTCTATGGTCTGCACAGTAGTTGCCTTTGCTGTCTTCTTATCGTTGAGCTTAACCCTTAGTTGGTCAATGTCAAAGCGGATATTGGTTCTGTTCTCAACAGAAAAATCCAAAAAGAAATAGTCACCAACGCTGTAGATGTTATTCAGACGCATTGTCATACGGTGCTGTTTGGTGGAAACATTGCGATAACGAGCCGGAGAAGACCATATCTTTCTTGCATATCTTGCCATATCCTCTGTTGACATGCTAACGGCAGGGTTGTTGTACGCCACACGCTCGTCAATCTCTATAGCCTTATCCGTAACGGCTTCTTCCTTGTGCGATGTGTATATCAACGCATACTGGCTGCGGTATCGCTCTGTCACAATGGTAACTACAGCCAAGATGTCACCGTCTCGGTTTACCTCCACGCCTTCCTTGGGCTTCAGGCGAATGGTATTGTTGATTGGTTGGTCACCAACAACCTTATCGGTACTGATGTCCACAAAACGTACCGGCTCACTGGCAGTGATGACGGTGGTGATATTCTCATTGACAGTAAGAAGCTGCATGCCATCCATCGTTTTCTGGGCATTTGATTGTACTGCCGTCAATAAAGCCACTATCATAACGGCACAAAAATGTTTGAATGTTCTCATTATGTTTTATTGTTTTCGTTCCAATGATTATATTTATTTTCTTTTCTCTCTGCTGTTTACCAGATACACTTGGGTACCATATTTTACCTTGACCTTATTCTTTCGAATGTTCTTGGATAAGGCATTGGCAGCTTTTTGATAAGCGTTTTGTAGGGCTTGCATTCCCCATTTACCAGTAGAACTTGTCGATGATCCATCATTGATGTTCATATTCTGGCTAACAGTACCGCTGACAATATCCTTTGCTGTTTCCGAGAAACTGCTCTTGGGGACATATAATCCTTCAAGTCCATCTGTGTCATAAATACTAAGATTGACTTTTACAAATTCATCGTTCACCAGAACACTTTTGACAGTACCCTTGACACGCTGTTGGCCAAACCCATTCAATGTGCAATACAGATAATTTCCTTTGGCGATAGTTCTGTCACCAATATCTATGTCATCGAGGAGTCTCAGTCTGACACGGCTTCCATCAACCGCCTTGACATCCTCGTCGACTATGGCTCTGATAAGCTTATGCTCTGGTTCGTTGGAAACGATGGTATTGAAATAGTCAGAGGTCTCTTTCTGTTTCTTAACAACCTCTTCAGCTTTGGCATCTTCTGAAATCTCACTGACAGAATGCTCGTTTACGACCTTTTTGTCTTCATTGTCGTTCTTCTTGACTTTTTGAGCGGACTGATTGTGGTATTCCTCAGAACTTCCTTCTGTGGTTCCGACATGAGACTTGCCCTCATTCTGAGCTTCTTCCAATGCCTTGCGGAGATTTTCAAGGGTTTGTTCCTCGTCTTCAGTATTGCCACTAATCCGTGATCCAGTGACGTTCTCGTCTTTTGCCTGTTGCTCCTTAATCTGTGCTTGTAATCTACGCAGTCTTTCCATGGATTGCTGCGCTTCATCACTTTGCTGATCCATAGCGGCAACCTCGGCATCACTATATTGTGAATTGTATTCCTCTTTTTGGTCTTCATTGCCCCTCTCTATGTTCTCTACAGCTGACTCGTCTTTTATCTTGCCGAAATTGTTGACCATATTACTATACTTGTCACCGATACCGTCACCTTTGAGGTTCGCATCTGGCAACTTGTCATTATAGTATTCCGTTGTCTGCATCTTATTGTTCACCTCCGCCTTTTCTGTGTTGAAAAAACGAAAGAAGAAATACCCAAAGAACAGGAGTGGAAGATATATGATGGCAGGGAGCATGTATTTCGGCTGCCGAAAGTTTATCTTGTCTTTAATGTCCATATTCTTCTCTTTGAACGTTGTTGTTTGTTTTTATTTCTTTTTTCTCTCCGTCATTGGCATGATGGCGATTGAAGTGTAACTCTTTCTCCTGACGTACCACTGCACTTGACGGCTTGCTTCGGTAACTGACAGCTGTTGACATCCTGTAAAGGTTCAAGCCAACACTGAAAAGGACAAATCCGAAAATCAAGCATAGGAAAAGCTTGGGGTAGGTGGATGCAAAATGCTGAACTTTAGCAGCCGCCTTATCCAAACGCATAGTCCTTGCAAAGGACTTCCCGGCTTCAACGCCTTCTTCATGGCGTTTCTTGTAGTTGGGGGCATCCTTGTCTGGGACTTTCTCCCCTAATATTACTTTCTTGATATTCATACGCTGTATGTTTAATAGTTGGATTTTGTTTTCTGGTCAATGTCCTTGTTCAGAATAGTACGCCAGTTGACTATGAGCAAGCCATGAGGATTGTTCTCCGTTCTTGGCACCCTCTTGACAAAACCTTCAGTAACGAGTTCACGCATCAGAACAGATGTACGTCGTTCTATACGTTGTCTTCCATAATATATGAATGACATATTCTCTTTATTGAACTTGATACTATCACAGAAAATGCTGAATACGGCACTGGTTCCCATGATGTTTCCATAGAAGCCTTTCTCCTTCAACGCATTATACTGTGCAAGTCCACTCTCATCAATGAGATACATAGCCTTCTCCATCGTATATTTGATGTACTTGTCATCTGGAGCCAATGTGAAGAAATAATGGTGGAACATCTCTACATGGCTTTTGGCTTCCACATCCAGGGTCTCTTCCATTGTGCTGCGGTTTACAAGTATCGGCACATTGCCATCAAGTACATAGATTTTCTTCTGTGCATCATCAACCATTGTTCGTGCTGTCCAGATGCTGCCAAGAGAAATGACCACGCATCCAACGAGAAACAAGGAACAGAGGATAAGCACAAGCTTGATTTTGTTCTCTAAATTTTTTATTACCATATTGTTTACTTTTTTCGAGATTGTTAAATGCCGACTACACGACTGGCTGATTGTCTCATTGATGTAGCAATACCCTCACCAAAACTTCTTGTTGAGAAAGCTGTGTCACCTTCTGGTATCATCCATGCTGCAAGGTCAGGAACAAGGTTGAGACATTTCAAGGCAACAACACTTGCAGCCATCAGATAGCCAGCGGAGAAGAATGCGTTTTGCAGATAATTGACAACGGTCTCATCCGTAGCGGTAACAGCTGCAAGGTCATTGTACTGGATATTGATGACAATATCAAACAACAGCAATACATAGAAGCCTACGAAGTACAGCATTGCTCCATAGAAATGGACGGTAAGATAGCGTATTATCCATTTTGCCCATGCACCCTCCCATTTTGGCAATAGCGAAAAAGCCCATTGTATTGGTCCGAAAATGGTGAGCATACCCAACAGAATCTGTTGGCAATAGATGGTTCCCCACCAACCAATGCGGAAAGTTATCAACGCTATGAGCATGATTATCTTGTCTATCATCATCACAAGCCCGGCTGACGTGCTTGTCATTTCTGCCTTTACGATGTTCTTTTCATCTTGAGCTGCAGCATCGGCATCAGTCACGTCCTGGACACTGCTTTGGGTGAGTAATGTGCTGACCGCATTGCTTGCAGCCTTGATTGTGGACATTGGATCAGAGGCTTCATCGCCCAACTGATACATCAACTGTTGGACATCAGCCATCCTGTCTTCCACTTGCGCTGCTTCCGCCTCATAGAGGTCGTGGGTGTAGCTACCTATAGCATTGGGTATGTAGCTAAGAAAGTCCAAAGCACACCATGAACTTCTTCCACCACCAATACCTGTATCTGCAGGTGGGTACCACCAACAAAGGATGATACTAATCGCCAATGGCTTGAACAGTTTCATTACATCCAACGGCTCACGCTTGACCATCATCTTGTAAGCCATATTTGCACACATGATGATTGCGAACAATCCGGCAAGAGCCATTGACATCTGGAGAATCCACCAGAACGGCCCTTGTCCACCGGTGAAAGTGGCATCCGTCAGAAACTCATTTGTGCGGAATATTACATCATCAATCTCCTCTTCAAGCAGATTGATGCCAAAGTCTACCGCTGTACTGTCATTTGTCATACGCTGTTATCTATTTGTTTTATGTTTTACGGTTCCTGCATCGTTTGCGCTGTTACGCCACCTGTTGTATGATGCGGTTGCATTCTCACTAACCCTATGATGGAATTGTGTCATGGCTGCCACAATGTTGTCAGCTTGGCGTTTTGTAGCCAAATAACGTATTCTCAAAAGAAGATTGTCATTGGTTGTTGTTATCTCATCATATATGGCGAGATACTGCTTTTGCCGTTCGCTGTTTGGCATATATGCTTTCTTTGTGGTCTTAATGGCAAAGTCATACATTTTTCCAAGGTATTCCCATGCCGTTATTTCCTCGCTGCATGTCTTTCCATTCAAACTGCCTATGTTTGATTTGAAAGCTCGCAACTTTGCTTGTATTCTCTCACCTTCAGTCAACCAGGCAATGTCTATTTGCCTGTCTGCGATGTTTGTAGCTTCCACCTTTGCCCGTGCTTCCAAATCGGCCTTGATACTGTCAGCATATTCCACCTGAGGAATAGAGGCTATATTTACGGCCATACGCAAAGTGTTTTTGACGGATGTGGCAGACTTAGCTCCTTTTTTATAGCCACTGTGCGTAATGGAGTAGTATAAGTCCGGGGTTAGAACGCCTGCTCCTAACTCCATAACTTGTATCTGTCCCATCTTTGAAGCATCATGGTTGTAGGTCATTGACTGGCCAAATGTATTTACTGTAACCGCCATCATTATGATAGCCATTGCTATTTTATATGGTTTCATGTCGTTGTGATTTCGGTGTTAATAATCAAGCATTCCGGCTTCCATCCACCGCCCTAAGGCATCGTTGGCCACCTCTCTTATGGTCTTTGATCGATACAGCTCTGATTTCCAATAACTCGTTCTTGCCTTTATGAACTTCCAAGTCTGGAAATAGGCCGTGTTAACTATGGATTTTATACGGTCTAACGATTTGTTGATATTCTCTATCATCAGCATCATTGACGCTGTGGTACAATGGACTTTGCCACTGGCATAGGCAGCGAGTACTGTTACGGAGGTGTATAGGTTCTGACACTCTGCAGCTAAATTCCTCACGGCTCTGACGTTGACGGCAAGCAAGAGAGTGTCGGCAGTTTCAAAACGCTTTCGTTTCACAATTTTTTCATTGAAGTCCGACAACAGTGACTTGTACTTCCCGATTTTGTCTGATACAGTATCATAGGTTCGGTAAACGTTAAAGCCTGTACTGACAGTGTTGTACACAAGGTCTATCACGTCAAACGCTTTGGTGTATTTGTCAAGTTCCCAATTGACATCTCGGTATTCACGATGTGTTACCTTGCTTGCCTGATGCAGGAGTTTGTTGCTTTCTTCAAGCGTGGATCGTGCCAACAATAGACTGCGTTGCTTCTTGTGGTCGTTGATGTATGCTTCTATTGTGGGAATGTCGCGTGGAACAAGCTGTGCCTTTACTCCAATGGGTGACAGTTGGAATATGCACGTCAATACAAGCATGAGCCATTTCCGCACATGGTTGTCATTGTGTTTTATATTACCTGTATTATTCATTTTACACATATTTATATGTTACTGATATTACTCATATTCATTGTCTTCGTCTTCCCATTCATAGTATGCACTTCCGCTGTTATGCAGCCATCGTCTACGACAACGTTCCGCAATAGTGAGCTTTCTGTCTTTGTCTGCATTTAGCTTGGGAACAAGGTCATGTACCCAATCTAAGAGGCTATGCTTGTAATGGAGGAACTTTTCCACCATAACAAGGTCGGTATATATCCTTGCAAGGCGTGCCTCTATGCTTCGGGCAATTTCCAGTCTGTCACTTGCCCATAGCAAATGCCTGACTCCATCCGTGTCATCAGTTTCTATTCCTGGAGTCTTGGAATATTCTACGGTGACATCGCAGTTGGTATGATCTTTGGCAAGTTCGCTTATCCGTTGGTTGACGAGTCTTGCATTTTCTTCATCTGTGTTATTGGAATCCAATTCCATAGTCTCAACAACGGAGGTGTCACTCCAGCTGCTCGTCAATTGCCAGTCTATTTGCACGATTGCACGGTGTATCTTGATGCCCAGGAAATACTTCGGTTTTCTCGCAATGGAAAGGGATACTTTGAAGATGACCTCACCCTTGACACTGCCCACAGTGCCATGACGGATGAACGTGTAGCCGGTCCAAGAACCATTGTCCGTCCATGTGATGCCGTAAGCATCTTTCATGGCTTTCATCAGTTGCGGTATTCTGTTGTAATCATCCGTTTGAGCCTTCTCTCCATCTTCTGCTTCCTTTATGGCTTGTTTGGTCTGGACGATTATGTCATTGGTGTTGTCAAGCTGCGACTGTAGTTCATTTATCTTTTTCTTGTTATTTTCGTATGTGGTACGATAGGTGTTGTATTCCTCAGTTGTGGCAGCATTGGACATCTTGCGTAACAACTCGCTGTTTTCCTTGTTGAGCGCATCCAACTCTTTTTGTAAGTAGTCAACTTCTTGTTGGAGTTGTGTGAGCTTGGCTTCAAGCTCACCAGTCTGTACCGCTCCACCATCACCGTTTAATGTAGAACGCATGGAACAGCTCTTTGTATGCTCACTTACACTTCTACCGCATTTGTCACATTTGTAGGTTGTGCTGCCTTTTCCTAATGTTCCTCCATCATGGCAGGTTATACTGAATGTAACAGTAGAAGCACCTGCTATCTTGCGTGCATCTGTGGCGGTATAGTAGTGTCGGGTGTCATAACCTATATAATAGGTGTAGTTGGACTCGTTGGGGTGAGTGTTCATATAGTCCTGCAAGTCTTCGGCGTTGTTGATTTCCTGATGGTCACCATTGGCATTATATTGTGTCAGCCTTGCATTCATCTGAGCCATAAATGTATTCCAGTCCATACTGTAGCTGTCATAGACCGCTTCGTATACTTCTTCTTTTACGTCCCACGATTTTGTTACATTGATTGAATAAGCGTATGCCTTTGCATATTGCCCACTTTTCTTTTTGCTCAATATGTAGGCGGAAATGTAGTTGTTTATTCTATATGTGTTCCGAGAGTCTTGCGCATTTAATTCCGCAACCCGTTTTCTGCTCCATCCTGCATGAGTTTCTGAATTTGAGAGTATTGCCTCATATTGGGAGGAACTTGGAGAAAAGTTTGGATCCTTTGTGCTTATTCTATACCAATGGTCTCCATACAATATGGCATCGTCATCCTTGGGCGGAACGTAATCACAGAGTGTTTCCGAGCCGTAATCTCGTCTGTAGATATACACTCTCTGTGTATAGTATTGACCTTGCGAGGCTTTGGAATAGTCATCAATCCATCGTGTGAGATTATAGTCACCAATACAGAAAAGGTCTTTAATCTTATCTTCGCCCACAAGTCTGTTCAACACGTGCTGCGTGGAACTGTTCTTGAAATCAGCATACAAACCGCTTGCATTATCCACAAAGGTCAATATGCTGCCAAGTTTCTGCTGAAAGGTCCCACCGAAACTGGTTCCTTTCAGCAATTCGTTCATTCCATTGTTAAAACCGGCATTGGCCATACCAACACCTTTCCCTATAAGATTGTCCAAGTCTTTTTCCAAATTTTCTTTGGTAAAACTGTTTTCTATGTCATCCCCAAGGTGTTCAAAAAGATTCTTCCAATCGATTCCACCTAATTGGGTGATATTGAACACAGCTTTCAGTTCTTCGGCTATTTGTAAAAAGGCTATATCTTTGAAACTGAGGGCGCTGTTTGTCACAACGCTCTCAAATTGCTGGCAAAGGGACTTTACGTCTTCTGTGATTTTCAAAAGATAACTGCCCCAGTAGATTGCCGTAGAAGGATCCTCGACCATCAGCTGTGCGCAGGTGATGGTCTTTGGAATAATTCTCTTGCTTACTATGTTATAGATACGGTTATAATAGTAATTCTCTTTCTTGTCATCCCAAAGATTGAGATTGGTAAGAGCCTTTCTGTCAAGGTACTTGGAAGAAAAGATACCTGCACTGGCAATTTCAGCTGCTTTATAACTATCATAAATCTTTTGAAGGTTCTCATTGTGAAGAGCCTCCATTGCGGCCTCTGTTGTAAAGGCTTCCGACATGGCTTCCATTGTCTTGTAATCCACATTGACACTGGCATACTGTGCCTTGGCTGTGTTCACAGCCAAGGAGAATATGATGGTTAATATGATGGCAAACTGTCTCATTATCTTTGGTTCTATTGTCTATTTATTCTGTTTCAAGTTAAGTACTTGTCCTGCATTGTTCACTTTTTGCGCAAAGGCAAGGGATTTGCTTATGCCAGAAAGAGACCAGTCACGACAATAGGCTTCAATGGCTTCCTGATGGCTGCATTGAAGTTGTTCCTTATATAGTTTCAATGCCTCTTTCTCTGCTCGCTCTGTCGTGTAGGTCATATAACATTCCCTTGGTTCCTCGACGCCATACACATCACTGGCCAGACCTCGACGGATGAAGACTTCTCGGAAAAAGCTTCGTCCCTCCGTATTTTCCAGACGGTTGATTGTGAATATCTTCCTGCACTCCACATCAGTCAGTCCAAGTACAGCCTTGATGTCATCAAAACGCTCCTTGAACTTTCCCTGATCGAGAAGAATGGTAACGTCAGAATTGTTGATAATGGCTTCCTTGACAATCGGACTGCCAATAATATCCTGCAACTCCTGCGTAACGACACCCACCATAGCCCAAAATTTTCGGGCGGTTTTATACAGATACTTGATGTATTCTGCCATCATAGGTGATGCCACTGCTTTCCATGCTTCTTCAATGACAAGCACCTTGCGGTTCTTTTTGATGCGCATCTTTTGGATAAAAACATCCATAATGATAAGCGTTACAAGAGGGAAAAGAGTCTTGTTGTCCTTGATGGTGTCAATCTCGAACACGATGAAGGTCTCGTCGAACAGGCTACTATCTATGTTCTCATTCAAAGTTCGCTCATATGTGCCGCCACGGTAGAACTCTGACAAAGAGTAGTTGTATGAAGACAAGTCTATGCCTGTAATCTTATTCTCGCTGCAGATATAAGGAATGCGCTCCGTACTGTATTCAAAGAAGCTGTTGAATGACAATTCATCAACAACCAAAGCCTTGCGTCTGTCTTCCATTTCCTTAATCTTCTTCCAGATACGTTCCTCCACCTCTTTATTGGTGTCGGTAGGCTTGCCCTCTGTGGCTGTTTCAATGAGAAATTTCTTGTGCAGGGCATCTATCTGGGACTTGTTGTAGCCTTTAAAGCCTACGAAATAGGCTTCGTAGTACTCCTTGATAACCTGCTCAATAAGCAACTCCTCTATCTTTGTCGGTATGGCGGAGTTGCCTTTCCAAATGAGCATGATAAGGTTCTTCAGAAAATCCATTTTCTCCACGTTCAACTCCTCCCGTTGTATGCGAAAAGGATTCATTGTGATAGGATGTTCTTCTGTATAGCTGATGTATTTGCCACCGACATACTCACACAGTCCCTCATAGGAGTTACCGGTATCAACCATAACTACATCGGTATTCTGCTCCCATAACTGGCGTACTACACTGTTCATGTGGAACGATTTGCCACTTCCACTTGGACCCAAACAAAAGAAATTGCTGTTGTCCGTCAATTTCCTCTTGCCTTCCTTACCGGAAATATCAATAGCTACAGGCACTCCTTGACGGTCTGTATAATATACCTTCAAAGGTGTGTCCTCACTCTTAGGGAGTTTTTCCTTATACATCAAGCATCCGGCAGCATCGCTTAGGGTAAGGAATCGGTCATAATCCTTGTTCAGCGAATAGCAGTTGCCTGGGAATGTACTGACGAACAGCTCCAATTGGTTGTAAGCTCTTTGACTTATCTGAATGCCGATACGTCCGAAGGTATTCTCCAGATGATTGGTGCATTTTTGAAGATCCGCTTTTACATCGACAGTGACCACAAGGTTGAAGTGACAATATACAAGCTGCTTGTTTTCTCTTGCTATCAGCTCTTCTACCTTCTTGATGTCCTCTACGGCAATCTGATTGCTTGGGTTTGGAAGGGAGGCATGGCGATTCTTCTTCTTTGCCAACCTACTCATCTCCTGCTTCTGACTTGGCAGGAAGATGACTTGGTTGAAGACAACACTCTTTGCTTCAGGAATGCTGTCCACCATAGACATCAAGTCCACAGGCATACTGATATTGTTGACCTCGATGTTGGTATATGGACGGATAAGCGTCGGCAGGACAATGCTGTCCACATCCACCAAACTATATACCTTGAATTTTCTGTCTCCGATGCCGATTTGGTCATCCTTGACATTGAAATTGTTCAAAGAAACATTTCTGTTCGTGTAGTTCTGGGAAAGATACTGGTCAACATAGAGCTTGACTTCACTGGCAGACAAGAAGCGTGAAGAAACGCCACGGTCACGAAGCTGATCCCTCACCTTGCCGACTTTGACAAGAAAGTCTTTCCATTTCTTGTCATCATAACTGAACAGACGGCTTTTCTTGTTCTCTTGTGTAATGACGATATATGTGCTACAATCCGTATACTCTCTTCCCTTGAAGTACTTGAAATAGCTTTCAGACAGGAACTCCTTGTTGCCCTCGTCCGTACATTGGAACTTCTTTTTCGTGAAAACATCCTGCTTGTGGATGGAATAGCCTTCACCAAGGGTTGACATCAGTGATGACAACAGATTGGAGAATGAATTATACTCATTTATGTCAGCGCAGAATTTCTGTACTGGGTTCTGCATTGTAAGTATGGCAGAAAACTCACCGGTCTTGGTGTATAACACACCGATACCATCTATGTCTTCGATGGAGAAATAGATTTCCTTGAAGATTTTGGCTCGTTTGCTCCCTGTACCGAAAGAATACACGGAAATTGCCATGCCAAGGCATACGGCAATCAGAAAAATGATAACGTAAATGACCATTGTTTTTGTTTATACAAGTAAGGGTAGACTCTTACCGCCGTGGATCGAGCCTACCCGTTGATTGTTTACTATGTTATAACTTTACATTTCCCATCGGCTGTAAATGATTTCACAAACGCTCTCTGTAAGCATAGACATAAATGCCCTTGTTGTTTTTCTTTGAGTAGAGTCCTTTTCGTTGCTTGACCATTATAAGGCAAATTCCACTACTTATGGAAACTGCTGCAAATGCCAATGCGACAAGGAAACCAACCAGAGCGTAAACCAACATGAAGCCCAATATGCCGACACCGGCGGTGACGGCTGCCCAAGTGATGTAGCGTCCCTGAAGTCCCATGAACTCCAGAGGACGCTGCAATCCCTTAAACATCTGGTATTCCATGTTTGTCTCTGTCATCTCTGCCATAACACGACGTTTGGATTAGTTACTGATACCAAAGAAGAGCGGGAGGGCATTGGCTGCGGCAATCAGGAAGATACAAGCACCGACGGTCATCATGATCTTCTTCTTGAAATCTTGCTGATTGTTCGTAACGTACTGATAATCAACACTGATTGGAATGATAAAATGACGAAAGAAACAAATTAGGAACAACATAATTGAGAAACCCAAAAATGAAAGTATGGGAAAACAAAAATTAACATAGAAAACAACGGAATTTTTCCGATTTTGGCATTCATAAATCAACTACAAAAGAAGAATCTTATAAGTAGCCACATCTGTTTTCATTTTAACAGAATATAGTGATATGCAAGATAAATAGGGAAAGAGTCACTGTAAATCATACAAAAATCAATGGGATTTCCAATTAGACAAATAATTTTCGCTTTTTATAATGATTTTCGGATTTAACAAACGATATCTGGAGAAGAATGAGTATTTTTGCAACCGAAAACAAAAATAATATACGCAATGGCTTACGGAAAATCGTTTGTCAAGATTCCAAAATAGAATCACTCCGTCTTGGATAAGAGATATGGGTGACAATGATATTTTAGGTAAACATGGAGGTGGACCTCATGTGAATTTTGAAACACTGAAGCCAAATCCCAACAAACCTAGAAAGATGATGGTTGATCAAAATTATCATGTTTTCATAACCGAATAATAGAATGAAAAAAGTCACATTAAATGTTCCGAATTATTCCCCTGATACCGGAGTGGCACTCAATTGGGAAGGTAATTTCACAATTAAGGTCTCCGATATAAATGGGAGCGTCTCAATTGAGGCTAATACCGAGGGATTAATTTCTTTAGCAAATCACTTGCTAAATTTATCCCAATCATCGGTTCCTATAGGAACTCATCTTCATCTTGATGAGTACAACTCTCTTGAAGAAGGATCTTTAGATTTAATAATCGAAAAGATTTGATTCCAATAAGTCTGTTTATGGGTCTGACAATACAGACGCCTTCGGAGAGCGAGAATGTGAACAACAATCATGCCTATGAGTATGATGCCAACGGTAATCTTGTTTATGTCAACACAAGCCGTACAAAGAAGGATGGCATGGCTGACGAGAAGACCGCAGAGCGCAAACTCAAATGGGATGAGGAGAACCGTCTCCTTGCTTCTGATGATAACGGCTTTGTGACCAACTATTGGTATGATGCAGACGGTGAGCGTACGGTGAAGACATCAGGTGAGAGTGACCAAGTTTATGTGAACTCTGAGTTTGCAGGAGGCCGCACGAACACCGCCAAGTTCTCGTTGTATGTAAGTCCATATTTGGTTGCCAACCAAGGCGGACGTTACACCAAGCATATCTACATCGGTAGTCAGCGTGTCGTTTCCAAGATTGGTGACTTCGACTCTTACGGCTCAGACCCACGCCGCATCCAGTATGCAGGTAGCGAGACTGATGGCTTGTCTGTTGATTATAAGGGAAAATATACCCAGCAGTTGCAGGTCATTAAGGATAATTATGCTACCTTTGCAGTGCCGTACAATGGCGAGGACAACAACGACTATGTCGATGGCAAGGGCTTCTGTTGCAATGACGGCAGTTTGGAGGCGGCGCAGGCACGTGTTATGGCACGAGCAGCGAAGAACAACTTCCAAGAAGGCGATGCATACGAGAAGATGCAGTTCTACTACCACCCAGACCACTTGGGTAGCAGTAGTTACATTACCAACCTTGACGGTGAGGTGGTGCAGTATATAGAGTATGTACCTTTTGGCGAAGTCTTCATCGAAGAGCGCAACAACGTATGGAACACGCCCTATCTCTTCAATGCAAAAGAGTTTGATGAGGAAACAGGTCTGTACTACTACGGTGCTCGCTACTATGATCCACGTCTAAGCCTTTGGATGTCAACAGATCCCATGCAGGAAAAATATCCACAACATACTTCGTATTTATTTGTTGGATCAAACCCTGTTAATGCTATCGATCCTGATGGGAATAAGATTGTATTTATAAATGGGAAAATTGGAGGTGGGTCTCCAAAAGCAGGAGCTTCTTATTGGAATGGCAATAACAGTGATTTTGTAAAAGGTGCTAAATCATTTTTCCATGATGATAAGGTTGCTTTCACTGATGCTGATTATGGATACTTATCAACAGCGAAAGGAAGAGAGACGTCCGGATATGAATATGCCAAGGCTCATTATAAGCAATGGGTTTCAGATATGAAACCTGATGAAGCATTTAATCTTGTTTCTCATAGTATGGGTGGAGCTTTTTCTAAAGGAATTGAAAAATACCTTAAGGAAATGGGTCGGAAAGTCGAGTATAACCTCATGATTAATACCTATCAAGTTGATAGAATCCATAATCCAAAATCAAACGAAACATTTTATATTGATTACCAAAATACGAATGATCCAGTTCTTTTTTGGTTTGATATAAATCTAGGATATGGATCACTGAAGAACTCTGATGTAAAAATCCGAGAAAAGTCAGGTGATGTTGGGATCTTATACATCCATCGCTTTCCAATTGATTCAGATTCCAAATTCTGGGAAAAGATTCAAAGTCATCTACCATCTAATCAGTAATAATAATTAACAAATTCTATGTTGACCAACACTTTAAAGTGTCGGTCAACATAGAACATAAAAACCTTATAAGTATGTCAAAAAAAAAATTAGTCATCGTATTAAAAGTTATTTGTACTTTAGTTCTAATATATTCCACGTTTATGATATTATTCATATCGTTTTTTGATTTGCTTTCATCATCGGTGTATATTGATTTTACAACATTACTTATCGAAAAAATTATTCCAAATACTTTTGCTGTAATTGCATTGATTTTTCTTATTAAATACATTTGGACCAAGGGAAAGAATGAATAGTATCGTCTTGATAGTATGCAATGATAGATAGGAGTTTATCCGTTAAGATATGATGGCTATCTACATACAAAAGCGTGAGCGTGTTCAGGTCTATGTCAACGGAGTATTCTCCGGAGGCTCGACCAACACCGCGAAGTTCTCGCTCTACGTAAGTCCTTACCTTGTCGCAAATCAGGGTGGTCGCTACACCAAGCATATATACGCTGGTTCGCAGCGAATCGTATCGAAAGTCGGAGATTTCGCCTCCTAAGGTTCTTGACCCACGCCGTATAGAATATGGCGGAAACGAGACTGATGGACTGTCAGTTGACTACAAATCCAGGTACACTGCATAGCAACAGGTAATCAAAAACCACTACCGATTCTTTGATGTATTCTACAACTGTACGGACAACAACAACTATGCCGATGGCGAGGGATTCTGCTGCAACGACGGCACATTGGAGGCTGCTCAGACCAAAGCAATGAGGAAGGCTCAGAGTCGCGCGGTTGCCAAGTCTTTCAAAGACCCCGACAACTACGAGAATCTCCAGTTCTTCTATCATCCCGACCATCTCCACGGACAAGAGTTTCAACATCAAGATTACCACTCCTCAGATTATCGGTTACTATCTGCAAGCGACACCGGCAGACAAGAGTTCCATCATGGACGAGATATCCGATGATGAAATGGCAGCAGGATTTGTAACCATATCTAAGTTTGTGGAAGACTACAAGAAACTCCTCCAGGCTATGAACAAGAATAATACTGAACAACAGAATTAGTATTAACCATTAAAAATGAAATATAATGTGTTATGGGAATAAATTAAACCAGAATAGACCTAAACATTGTATAACTCCATTTCCAACCCCCAATAATTTCTGTGGAGGGTTCGCTTTGAATGCGGTCTTGGTGGATCTGGGAAGTGACACGTATCCCATAGAGGTTTATATGCGGATACAGGACTATCAGAATAAAGAGATTATTGAACCAAAATTGCCTAATTTTAAGTGCAAAATTAATGTTAGGCAGTAACTCGTCTATCTCATATATAGTTCTGTGCAATTATCATTCCAACACCTCCTGCAACCACAAAAATACCAATCGTAAAGAAGAACCAGAAGAACCACTGTGCATAGTGACCGAGATAGCAGCCATCATATTCCTTGTATCGCTCACGGACTTTCTTCCGTTCATCAGCAAACATGGAATTGACCTCACGGATATGCGTCTGCATCTGTGC
>OJPG01000150.1_pt1 | contig 65400 bp, 69 predicted proteins | sample 1598431 | NCBI WGS metagenome assembly OJPG01 (sample SAMN03922473, study PRJEB24848) | human gut metagenome | isolation source: stool sample | host: Homo sapiens | place: Germany | collected 2010-11 | reverse complement strand
TCGTCATGGCCAAGAAGGCCGGCGCCACCGACGCCATCACCCTCACCGGCGGCTGTGCCAAGAACGCCGGTCTGAAGCAGGCCATCGAGCGGGTGCTGAAGCTAAAGGTCATCGACCTGAAGACCGATCCCCAGCTGATGGGCGCCCTGGGCGCCGCCGAGTACGCCCGCCAGAAGGGCATGGCCCGCTGACCATGGACGGGCACACCCATCCCCACGACCATCCCCATACCCACAGCCACACCCAGACCAAGGCGGTGCTCAACCGCCTGTCCCGGGCCCAGGGGCACCTGGAATCCGTGCGGAAGATGGTGGAGCGGGGCGAGGACTGCACGGAGGTGCTGGTGCAGCTGGCGGCGGTGATCTCCGCCCTGAACAGCACCGGCCGGGTCATCCTCAAGGACCACATCGCCCACTGCATCGTGGATGCCGTGGAATCCGGGGACCGGGAGGCCGTGGACTCCCTGAACCAGGCCATCGACCGGTTCATGCGGTAAAAATTTCCGGACATTTTCTCAAGGGAATTGACATTTCTCAACATTCTGTCTATAATTGTGCCATAGGCATGAAAGCAAGCTATTGCGAAGAAAGCGAGGAGTTCCCCATGATCTCTGCCATCGTTTACACCTCCAACAGCGGCTACACCGCCGAATACGCCCGCCTGCTGGGCCGGGCCACCGGTCTGCCGGTGAACGACCTGCGCCAGGTCCACACCCCCCAGCCCGACGAGGAGGTCATCTTCCTGGGCTGGCTGATGGCGGACCGGGTCATGGGCTGGCCCAAGGCCAACGCCTTTTTCAAGGTCCGGGCCGTGTGCCAGGTGGGCATGGGCCCCGCCAGCGCCGCCGCTGCCGCCGCCCGGAAGGAAAAGCTGGGTCTTGCGGACGGCTGCGCCGTGTTCGCCCTGCAGGGCGGCTTCGACCTGCACCGGCTCCGTGGCCCCTACCGGCTGATCATGGAGGTCAAGTGCCGCCAGATCAAAAAGCAGCTGGAGGAGAAGGGTGCTCTGAACCCCGCCCAGCAGCTGACCTATGACATGGCCACCAAGGGGGCCAGCGCCGTCTGTCCCGAAAATCTCCAGCCGGTCATCGACTGGTACAATTCCGTGAAATAAGGAGCGAGCTTATGGAAAAGGTGAAAGAAATCCTGCTGACTGCCGGAAATACCGCGCTGAACAGCGCCGTGGAGCTGGGCCGCAGCGTGGTGCAGCTGGCCGCCCGCCTGGGCGGTACCGCCGCCTCCTTCGTGGGCAAAAAGACCTGCGCCCTGGCCAAGGAGCATCGCCAGCCCCTGCTGCTGGCGGCCGCCGCCGTGTCCGGCGTGCTGGCCATCGGCTCTCTGATCCTGTGGCTGACAGGGCGGAAGAAATAAGTCTGCACGTTCAATAACAGAGCGGGGGGACGCGGTGCGTCTCCCCGTTGCTGACAGAAAAGAGGAGTCAATTTATGGAAAAAAAGGCATTCAAGGCGGAGTCCCAGCGGCTGCTGGACCTGATGATCCACTCCATCTACACCCACAAGGAGATCTTCCTGCGTGAGATCATCTCCAACGCCTCCGACGCCATCGACAAGCTGTGCTATCTGTCCCTGACGGACGAGAACGTGGGGCTGAAGCGGGAGGATTTTGCCATCACCCTGTCCATTGACAAGGAGAACCGCACCCTTACCGTCAGCGACAACGGCATCGGCATGGATGCGGATGAGCTGGAGAACAACCTGGGCGTCATCGCCTCCAGCGGCACCTTCCAGTTCCGGCAGGGGCTGGACAAGGAGGCCGAGGCCGACGTCATCGGCCAGTTCGGCGTGGGCTTCTACTCCGCCTTCATGGTGGCGGACCACATCACCGTTATCTCCCGGAAATACGGCCGGGAGCAGGCGTACCGCTGGGATTCCGACGGCCTGGAGGGCTACACCATCGAGCCCTGCGCCCGTGACGCCGTGGGCACCGACATCATCATGCACATCAAGCCCGACGGCGAGGAGAAGGACGAGTACAGCCAGTATCTCCGGGAGTATCCCCTGTATAAGCTGGTGAAGAAGTATTCCGATTATATCCGCTTCCCCATCAAGATGCTCATGCCCCACCCCCAGGTGAAGGAGGGCAGTCCCGAGGATAAGCCCGAGTATGAGGAGGTCTTTGAGTGGGAGACCCTCAACAGCATGGTGCCCCTGTGGCAGCGGAAGAAGGCCGATGTCACCCGTGAGGAGTATGACAAGTTCTATCAGGAGCGGTTCGGCGATCCCGCCGCCCCTCTCAGCGTCATCACCGTGTCCGCCGAGGGTGCCGTCACCTACAAGGCCCTGCTGTATATCCCCTCCCAGGCCCCCAGCCAGTATTACACCGAGGACTATAAGCCCGGCCTCCAGCTGTACGCCTCCGGCGTGATGATTATGGACAGCTGCGCCGACCTGCTGCCGGACTATTTCAACTTTGTCCGGGGTGTGGTGGAGTCTCCGGACCTGAGCCTGAACATCTCCCGGGAGCTGCTGCAGCATGACCGGCAGCTGAAGATCATCTCCGCCAACCTGGAAAAGAAGATCAAGGCCGAGCTGGAGCGGATGCTGAAGGACGACCGGGAGAACTATGAGAAGTTCTACCGCAGCTTCGGCCGCCAGCTGAAGCTGTGCGCCCTGGACAACTACGGGGCCAAGAAGGAGCAGCTGCAGGACCTGCTGCTGTTTTACTCCTCCACCGAGAAGAAGCCCGTGACCCTGGCGGAGTATGTGTCCCGGATGCAGCCGGACCAGAAGTTCATCTATTTCGCCTCCGGCGACACCGTGGACGCCATCGACCATATGCCCCAGACGGAGCTGCTGAAGGACCACAACATGGAGATTCTGTACTTCACCGACAAAGCCGACGAGTTCCTGCCGGATATGCTGCAGAAGTACCAGGACAAGCCCTTCCGCTCCGCCATCGACGGGGACCTGGAGCTGGGCGGCGAGCAGAAGCCCGACGAGACCGACAGCTATCGGGAGGGCTTCGCCTTCCTGAAGGAGGCCCTGGGGGACAAGGTGGACCAGGTGAAGGCCTCCACCAAGCTCAAGACCCACCCGGTGTGCCTGTCCAGCGGCCAGGGCATCACCTTCGAGATGGAGAAGTATTTCACCGCCGTGCAGCCGGAGCTGGGCATGAAGGCCAAGCGCATTCTGGAGATCAACGTGGATCATCCCGCCTTCGCCGCCTTCGAGACCGCCCGGATCATCGACCCGGACAAGGCCAAGAAGTACGCGGAGATTCTCTATAACCAGGCCTGCCTCATCGCCGGCCTGCCCATCGAGAACCCCTCCGCCTACACGGACCTGGTCTGCTCCCTCTGGAAGTGACCATAAAAATAAGCCCTCCTGCCGGAGGGCTTATTTTTCCCCATATCGCAAGAGAACCCCTGCTTTCGCCGCGTGAAAGCAGGGGTTCTTTGACAGGCTGGAATTTGTTCGCTTTCAGCGAACAAATTATGCGCGCGGCAGACTGCAAGCCTTTTGTCCCAAAAGGGCTTTGCCCTTTTTTGACAGTCTCACGACACCCCGCCAGGGGTGTCGTGTCCTTTTATCTTAACACTTTTATATATACAAAACAACTGAAAATTTACATAAAATTAACAATTAAAAATTGTCGAATATTGCCCCTTGCAAGATCAAAATCAGAGGTATATAGTATGGAATGTAATTTTTCGGCAGACAATTTTACAAAACCCATGCGAACTCCGGAAAAAGTCAACTTTTTTCGGGTTTAGCTTTTTTGGGCAAAAATTGCAAAAGCGCCATAAACCGATATTAAGGAAGCGTTAACGGCGATTTTGCCGGAAGGGAGGCGGAACCATGACAAGAGAGGACGCAGTGGAGCGGCTGTGCGACGTATACGGCGGCAGCTTCGACATCACCCGCTGTGAGGAGGCGGAGCTTCCCCTGGCGGCCCGGATGGACTTTTACGTCAACAACTCCAAGTATGTGCTGTCGAAAAAGGCCAAGCTGTGGGAGGCCAACAGCTTCGAGTATGTGTACCTGTTCACCGTTCCGCACCTGACCCGGGAGATTTACGAGCAGTGCGAGCGCCTGGCCTACGAGCAGGGCAGGGCCCGCATCCGGCCCGGTCCCAACCACATGTACACCTATATCTCCGCCATCTTCCTGTGCGACTCCTGCGACCCGGAGGCACGGAAGGCCCTGAAGCGGTGCCGCCGGTACGAGAGCTTCCGGCTGTCCTATTGGGGATGGATGGATTTTCATACCGCTCTGGTGGTGCTCCCGGAGGAATCCGTGGCCACCAACGCCAGCGGACACAGTGCAGCGCAGGTGCTCAAACGGGCCCTGTTTCATAAGCAAAAGAGAAAATTGTTTCGAAAGGAGAGAAGTTTATGAATGCTGCTTTGTTCCTGATCATTGGCGTTGCCGTGCTGATCGTAGGATATATTTTCTACGGCGGCTGGCTGGCCAAGAAGTGGGGCGTGGATAACTCCCGCGTCACCCCTGCCCACGAGCTGGAAGACGGCAAGGACTACTGTCCCGCCAAGGCTCCCGTTCTGATGGGCCATCACTTTTCCTCTATCGCCGGCGCAGGCCCCATCAACGGCCCCATCCAGGCCGCTGTGTTCGGCTGGGTCCCCGTTATGCTGTGGGTCCTGATCGGCGGCATCTTCTTCGGCGGCGTCCACGATTTCGGCGCCCTGTTCGCCTCCATTCGCCATAAGGGCGAGTCCATCGGCGAGGTCATCGGCGACGCCATCGGCGCCCGGGCCAAGAAGCTGTTCATCATCTTCGCGTACCTGACCCTGATCCTGGTGGTGGCTGCATTTGCCTCCATCGTGGCCAACACCTTCAAGGCCACCTATGTGGACGGCGTGCTGGATAAGGCCGCTTCCGCCGCCAACGCCTCCACCGCCGTCATCTCCATCATGTTCATCCTGATGGCCATTATCTTCGGCTTCTTTGTCTATCGCCGGAATGCTCCTCTGGGCATCTCCACCGTCATCGGCGTCATCGGCATTGCCGTGTGTATGTACATCGGCCTGAACTGGCACCCCATCTATCTCAGCGGCAACGTCTGGATGATCATCGTTGGCCTGTATATCGCCATCGCATCCGTCACCCCCGTGTGGATCCTGCTGCAGCCCCGTGACTATCTGAGCTCCTTCCTGCTGTATGCCATGATGATCCTGGCGGTCGTGGGCATCATCGGCTGCCACCCCGACGTGGATATGCCTGCCTTCACCGGCTTCTATGATACTCTGGCTCCCTCCGGCACCTCCCTGGGCTACATGTTCCCCGCTCTGTTCGTGACCATCGCCTGCGGCGCCGTGTCCGGCTTCCACTCCCTGGTGGGCTCCGGCACCACCGCCAAGCAGCTGGATCAGGAAAAGGACGCCAAGCCCATCGCTTACGGCGGTATGCTGATCGAGTGCGCTCTGGCCCTGATCTCCGTCTGCGCCGTTGGTTACATCTGGGCGCAGTACGCCGACGGCACCACCGTGACCCCCACCGTGGTGTTCGCCACCGGCCTTGCCTCCATGTTCTCCAAGGTGTTCGGCGCCGGCTGCTACAACGTGGTGTATTCCATGCTGATCCTGGCCGTGTCCGCCTTCTGCCTGACCTCCGTGGATACCGCCACCCGTCTGGCCCGCTATATGTTCCAGGAGTTCTTCACCGCCCCCGGTGAGAGCCGCGAGAATATGCCCGGCTGGAAGAAGGTCGTGACCAATCCCTATGTGGCCACCGCCATCACCGTGGTGGCCGGCGTGGCCCTGGGCATGACCGGTTATGCCAAGATCTGGGCTCTGTTCGGCGCTGCCAACCAGCTGCTGGCCGCCCTGGGTCTGCTGGCTGTGTGTTGCTGGCTGGGCAAGGTCGGCCGCAACAACAAGATGTTCTACTTCCCCATGTTCTTCATGCTGATTGTGACCCTGACCTCCCTGGTGTTCACCATCAAGGCCCAGTTTGCCGGTATCGCTGCCGGCGGCGAGGGTGTTGCCTGGTTCTACATCCGCGCGATCATCGCCATCCTGCTGGTGGTTCTGGCCATCGTGCTGGTGGTGGAGGGCATCCAGGCCCTGTCCCGCAACAAGAAGGCTGCCGCCGCCAAGTAACGGCCGCGTGACACCTTCCGCTGCATAAAGCAACATAACAAACCCCGCCCCCGGCAATCGCCGGGGGCGGGATGGAAGTTTTTTGACAGTCGCAAGGGGGACCCCGCCGGGGTCCCCCTTGCGGATTTTTTATTCCTCGCCGTCCCGCTCCCGGAACAGCAGCGTGATGCACCACAGGCCCGCCAGGCCCACCAGGGCATAGATGACCCGGCTCACGGCCGCCAGCTGGCCGCCGAACAGCCACGCCACGCAGTCGAAGGCGAAAAAGCCCACGCTTCCCCAGTTCAGCGCGCCCACGATCACCAGAATCAGCGCAATGCGGTCTATGATCTTCAAAGAGACTCCCTCCCTTTTTCACGGAATATATGCCTTATCATGCCCGCCCCGGGCCGGGATATACAAAAAATTTTTGCCAGGCTGAAAATTTTTCTAATTTCTGCCGTTTCGGATTGCAATCCGGGGCGGGAATATGTATAATAGGGCATATGAGCGAAACCTACCGAACCTTTCGGAACAAAAGAGGAGGAGTTTTTTCATGAACAAGAAATTCGAGAAGCTGGGCTTCTACCCGGCCGACATCCTGCTGCCCAAGGATCAGGATATGCGCAAGTGGGCCGTGGTGGCCTGCGACCAGTTCACGTCCGAGCCGGAATACTGGCAGGCCGTGGAGCAGACCGTGGGCGACGCCCCGTCCACCCTGCGTCTGATCCTGCCGGAGGCCAACCTGAAGGCCCCCAATGTGGACGAGTACATCGCCGACATCAACGCCTCCATGGATAAGTATCTGGCCGGCGGCGTGTTCCAGGTGCTGCCCGAGTCCCTGGTGTATATCGAGCGCCAGCAGTCCGATGGCCGCATCCGTCACGGCCTCATCGGCATGGTGGACCTGGACGCCTACGACTTCACCCCCGGCTCCGGCGCCCTGATCCGCGCCACCGAGGGCACCGTGCTGGACCGCATCCCGCCCCGGGCCCGGGTGCGCCGCAACGCCCCCATCGAGCTGCCCCATGTGATGCTGCTGATCGACGACCCCGAAAAGACCGTCATCGAGCCTCTGACCGCCGCCTCCGGCGAGATGGACAAGCTGTATGACTTCGACCTGATGCAGAACGGCGGCCACATCCGCGGCTACAAGCTCACCGACCGCCAGGTCAACGCCGTGGCCGACGCCCTGGAGGGCCTCACCACCGACGAGGCCATGCAGAAGAAGTACGGCGTCTCCGGCGTGGCTCCCCTGCTGTTCGCCGTGGGCGACGGCAACCACTCCCTGGCCACCGCCAAGGCCTGCTACGAGGAGCAGAAGAAGGGCAAGACCCCCCAGGAGTACCTGGCCCTGCCCTCCCGCTTCGCCCTGGTGGAGGTGGTGAACAACCACGACGACGCCCTGCAGTTTGAGCCCATCCACCGGGTGCTGTTCGGCGTGGACCACGAGAAGTTCATGAACGCCTTCCGTGCCGCCTATCCCAACGCCTACGAGGGCCGGGGCAACGGCCACACCATCGAGTTCGTCTGGAACGGCGAAAGCCACTTCATCACCGTCCCCGATCCCAGGGTCCAGCTGGCCGTGGGCACCCTCCAGGGCGTCATCGACCAGTATCTCAAGGACAACGGCGGCGAGGTGGACTATATCCACGGCGACGACGTGACCCGTGAGCTGGGCTCCAAGCCCGGCAACATGGGCTTCCTGCTGCCCGCCATGGGCAAGGAGCAGCTGTTCAAGACCGTCATGGCTGACGGCGTGCTGCCCCGCAAGACCTTCTCCATGGGCCACGCCCAGGATAAGCGCTACTACATCGAGGCCCGCAAGATCGTCAAGTGACCTTCCCATAAGTGAACACCTCCGGCCGCCGGCCGGAGGTGTTCTTGCTTGTCAACCGAAAGACGCCCCGAATGTTTTTTTTCGTAACGACCTCCCCCTTCCATGGCGGAATATCTGAGTTCTTCGACAGCCTTGACTCCCCCTTTGGGGGAGCTGTCGGCGCAGCCGACTGAGAGGGGAAATCGCCGAAGCGCCGCCTGCGGGCGGCAAACTCTGCGAGGCATTCGGGACGGCCGTTGCGCCGTCCGGGGAATTGTGCTACACTGCGGAAAACGCCGCCGCCATCCCCTGCCGCCAGGTGCTGGGGGTCTACTCCGTGTCTTTCCCCCGGCAGGACTGACCGGGAAGCGCCGCTGACCCCTTGCAAATCCCCGGGAAATAGGGTATACTGACCTTGGAAAATATAAAAAAGGAGCGTGCATTATGGCCGTTTTGAATCATCTGGAGCCCCAGCGTGTTTTTCGTTTCTTCGAGGAGCTGTGCGCCATCCCCCACGGTTCCGGCAACACCAAGGCCGTCAGCGACTGGCTGGTGGACTTTGCCAAGGCCCGTGGCCTGCGGTATGTCCAGGATCAGCTGAACAACGTGGTGATCTTCCGGGACGCCGCCCCCGGCTATGAGTCGGCGGAGCCTGTAATCCTCCAGGGCCACATGGACATGGTCTGCGAAAAGGAGCCCGGCTGCACCAAGGATATGGCTGCCGAGGGCCTGGACCTGGTGCTGGAGGGGGACACCGTTTCCGCCAAGGGCACCACCCTGGGCGGCGACGACGGCATTGCCGTGGCCATGGCCATGGCCATTCTGGACGATGATTCCCTGTCCCACCCGGCCATCGAGGCCATCTTCACCGTGGACGAGGAAACCGGTATGTACGGCGCCGAGGGCCTGGACGTGTCCGTTCTCAAGGGCCGCCGGATGCTGAACATGGACTCCGAGGACGAGGGCATTTTCACCGTCAGCTGCGCCGGCGGCGCCCGGGCCGACTGCTGCCTGCCCGTGACCCGCTGCGCCTTCAGCGCCCCGGTGCTGGAGATCTCCGTCACCGGCCTGGTGGGCGGTCACTCCGGCGCCGAGATCGACAAGGGCCGGGCCAACAGCAGTATGCTGCTGGGCCGGGTCCTGTGCGCCCTGGAGGAAAAGACCGACCTGCGGGTCATCTCCGTCTGCGGCGGTCTCAAGGACAACGCCATTCCCACCGGCTCCGTGGCCCTGGTGGCCGCCGACGCTGCCGCCGCCCAGGCCGTCTGCGCCGAAATGGACGCCGCCTTCAAAAAAGAATACCGGGTCAACGACCCGGCCATCACCGTCTCCGTCCGCCCGGCGGAAACCGACCTGCTGCCCCTGGACGAAAGCTCCAGCCGCAGCGTGGTGTGCATGCTCACCTGCCTGCCCAACGGCATCCAGGCCATGAGCGCCGATATGCCCGGCCTGGTCCAGACCTCCCTGAACCTGGGCATCCTCACCACCGGTGACGACGCGGTCCACGCCTCCTTCAGCGTCCGCAGCAGCGTCGCCACCCAGAAGCAGATGCTCATCCAGCGGCTGGGCTCCCTGATGGAGCGGCTGGGCGGCTCCGTCAGCACCCACGGCGAATACCCCGGCTGGGAGTATATGCCCCAGTCCTCCCTGCGGGACCTGATGGTCCAGGTGTTCACCGACCAGTATGGCTACGCCCCCAAGGTGGAGGCCATCCACGCCGGTCTGGAGTGCGGTCTGTTCTCCGCCAAGCTGCCGGGTCTGGACTGCGTGTCCTTCGGCCCCGACCTGAAGGAAATTCACACCTTCCGGGAGTCCATGTCCGTGGCCTCCGTGCAGCGGGTGTACGCCATGGTGGTGGAGACCCTCAAGCGTATGCATTGACCCGGTGTGTCCCTGCCCTGTCCCGGGATCTTACCCGGGACATCCAAGGGTGTATCGGGACAAAATTTGCGAAAATTGGGGTGTAGTCATGTTTTATATCTGGTGGCCCGCGTATATTGCCCCGGGTCTGATGGTGCTGGCGGGCTTTGCGGGGCGGCTTCTGCCGGGCCGGAAGTACCGCAGTCCCCGGGGTTCCCTGGCTCCCGAGCGGCAGAAATTCGCCGACGCCCTGCTGCTGAAGCTGTTGTGGCAGTTCGGCCTGGCCTTTGCGGCCCTGTCGTTTATGATCATGCGTTCTGTGCGGCTGATGGACAGCGGTGCACAGCATATTCTGCTGTATATCGCCGTAATTCTGCAAATTATCGGGATGATGGCCCTGATATTGCCGGTGGAGCGTAATCTGAAAGCGTATTTTGACGACCAGGAGGATGAAACATGACCATCACCGAGCTGGCTCCGGCCAAGCTGAATCTGACCCTGGACGTAGGGGCCCGCCGCCCGGACGGGTACCACGAGATCACCTCCGTCATGCAGAGCGCCGCTCTATATGACGTTGTGACGCTGGAAACCGTCGAAACAGACGATATTGTGGTGGAATGCCCCGGTGCCGACCTGCCCACCGGGCCGGACAACCTGGCCTGGAAGGCGGCGGACGTCTTTTTTCAGGAGACAAATATCCTCCGTACAGGGATTTTTATCCGATTGGAGAAGAAAATCCCCTCCCAGGCCGGTCTTGGAGGCGGCAGCAGTGACGCCGCCGCCGTATTGCGAGGCATGAGACGTTTATTCGGTGCCAATGTGTCCGATGAAGCGTTAGAAACCATGGCCGCCCGGGTGGGCAGCGACGTTCCCTACTGTGTCCGGGGCGGAACCGCCCTGGCCCGGGGCCGGGGTGAACGGCTTACCGCTCTTTCGCCGCTTCCTATGTGCTGGTTCGTTATTGTGAAGCCCCCGGTGGCCCACTCCACCGCCGTGATGTTCCGGAAGCTGGACGAGATCGCCATTGCAAACCGCCCGGATTCCGATGCCATGGCCAAAGCACTGGAAATTGACGACCTGGCGCATATTTGCCGTCTGGTGGGGAACGTTTTTGAGCAGGCCCTGCCGGAGGACAGCGAAGTTTTCACCATTCGCCGTCAGCTTTCTCGTCTGGGAGCCGCCGCCGCGTGCATGACCGGCTCCGGCTCCGCTGTGATGGGGCTGTTCCGCCGGGAGGAAACCGCCCGGCTGGCCGCCCGGGAGCTGGAAAAAGCCTATCCCCTGACTTTTTTGGCCCCACGGCTGTGAAACCGGTATAAAATACGAAAACACCGTCCATACTGTAGGAAATTCCTGCATAGGACGGTGTTTTTGTATGAAAAAATCGCATTTTCGATACTGGGAGCTGGCGCTGCTGCTGGCCTTGGCCGTGACCATTCTGTGGGGGGCGGCGTCCCTGGGGCAGCAGGAGGAGCTGGGCCGGAAGGTCATCCGCCTCCACGTCATCGCCAACTCCGACTCCCCGGAGGATCAGGCCCTGAAGCTGCGGGTCCGGGACCGGGTGCTGGCCCGGGCCCAGGAAATTCTGGAGCAGTCGGCGGACATGGAGCAGGCGGAGCAGGCCCTGACCGCCGCCTTGCCGGAGCTGACCCGGGAGGCCCGGGAGACCCTGGCGGCAGAGGGCTGCGCCCAGCCGGTCCAGGCCCGACTGGAGCCGGCGGAGTTCCCCACCAAGGACTATGACGGCTTCTCCCTGCCGGCCGGGAAATACCTGGCCCTGCGGGTGATCATCGGCCAGGGAGCGGGGCAGAACTGGTGGTGCGTGGTGTTCCCGCCCCTGTGCACCGCTGCCGCCTGCCAATGGCAGGACGCGGGGCGGGCCGCCGGGTTGGAGGAGGATGACCTGTCCCTGATGGCGGAGGAGGACGCCGGGTACGAGCTCCGGTTCCGGTCGGTGGAGCTGTGGGAAATGCTGCGCCAGTGGCTGGGGAAATAAGGGAGCGGATACATCTGGTTTTAGGGGCGGGGAAATCACCGAAGCGCCGCCGGTGGCGGATGAAGCGAGGCGATTTCGAGGAAGTGCCCCGGCTGGCGGGCATGACAATGCCTGCCAGCCGGCTGGCACAACGGTGGGCAAGAAATCACCGAAGCGCCGCCCCCACGGCGGTGTGCTGAGAAATTCCCGATAACCTGCGGCGGGGCACATGGGGTCCGCCCTACAGGAATAGGGTGTTTCCCGGAAACCGTCCGTAGGGACCGCTGCCCTCAGCGGGCCGTTGCGCAGGGATACGGATTGCCGCGCCAGGAAAGCAGGTGTTCTTTGACAGGCTGGGACCCCCGGCGCAATGCCGGGGGTTCCGCTTTATACATATTACAGTTCGTTTCCCTCGTCCGGCTGCTGGACCAGTAGGGCCTCTCCGGCCGGGGCGTCGGTGAAGTCCAGCTGCACCACCGCCTGGGCGGTGTTCACGGAGCAGCTGACGCATTTGCCGCGCTCTGCGGCTGCGGCGGCGCAGCGGTTCAGAAGGTCCGTCAGGATTTCCCGGTTCAGCCCGCCGCCCCGCCAGTGGAACACAAAATGGGGCTGCTTTTTCCGCAGGGCCTGGCGGACGCGGTTCTCCACGTCCTCCGCCTTGGTGAAGGACAGGGGACGGTAGTAGTACCCCTTGTCCGCCGTGCAGGGCGGCAGCGGAAGCACCAGCGTCTCGTGATCCCGGAAGATGTGCCGGTCGTCCAGGTTGAAATAGTCGTACCGGGGCGTGCCCCGCTGGAGGGAGTTGTCAAAGGTGGCGTCCAGGTGGTAACGCTGGCCGTCCACCGTTATCACGTTCCAGGTGTGGCGATATTTCACGCCCCGCTCCGGGGCCGCCTCGCTGAGAGCCACGATGCAGGGCAGCTGCACCGCGTCGCACAGGGCCTTCACCGTTTTGGCAATGCCCTCGCACACCCCCACCCCCTGGGTCAGGGGGCCGATGATCTCGTGGGAATAGGGCTTTTTCAGCTTGTCATACCGGACGTTCTCCAGAATGAAGGCGTGGATGGCCAGCTCCTTGTCCCGGTCGCTTTTTCCCTGCAGGGGCCGGGCCAGACGGTCCAGCCGGGCGGCCACCGCCTGGCGGTGCTGGCGGATCTTCCCCTTGTCGAACAGATACTCCGGCAGCAGCTCCACATGGTCCGCCCCGGGCATCCACCGGTACTGAAACCCGGTGACATAGAACAGCAGCGGCGTGTCCAGCTTCAGCCGCAGATAGATATCCGACAGCTCCGGGCCGTCCAGCCGGGGCACCCGGATCCCCGGGGCCAGGGCCTCCATACCCGCCAGCATGGCGTCGTATACCCCGCGCTTTTCCCGGTCCAGCTGGCGGTAATAATAGCCCGCCATCAGCGGCAGGCGTGGGGCAGCAGCTCCCGCACCTGCCCGGCCAGCCGGTCAAACTGGTCGCAGGACAGGGCCTGTGCCCCGTCGGACAGGGCGCAGGCCGGGCGGTCGTGCACCTCCACCATCAGGCCGTCGGCTCCGGCGGCCACGGCGGCCAGCGCCAGGGGAGCCACCAGCTCCGCCCGCCCGGCGGCGTGGCTGGGGTCCACGATCACCGGCAGGTGGGTCAGCTTTTTCAGCACCGGAATGGCGGCAATGTCCAGAGTGGCGCGGCTGTCGGTCTCGAAGGTACGGATGCCCCGCTCGCACAGGATCACCCGCTCATTGCCCCCGGCCAGGATATACTCCGCCGCCTGCAGCAGCTCCGTTACCGTGGAGGACATACCCCGCTTCAGCAGTACGGGCTTCCTGACCTGGCCCAGGGCCTGGAGCAGGGCGAAATTCTGCATATTCCGGGCCCCGACCTGCAAAATATCCACCTGATCCAGGTCCTCCAGCTGGCGGGGGTCCGTGATCTCCGTCACCACCGGCAGTCCGGCCTCCCGGCCCGCCTCCGTCAGCATGGAAATGCCCGGCTGGCCCAGCCCCTGGAAGGAATAGGGGGACGTCCGGGGCTTGAATACCCCGCCCCGCAGCAGCTGCGCTCCGGCGGCCTTGACCCGCCGGGCTACCCCGGCCATCTGCACCTGGGATTCCACGGCGCAGGGTCCGGCGATCAGGCAGAACTCTGCCCCGATCCGGGCGCTGCCCACCTCCACCACGGTGTTGTCCGGGTGGGCGGCACGGCTGGCCAGGCGATAGGGCGGCGTGATGCGCCGCACGTCCAGCACATAGGGCAGGGCCGCCAGACCCTCCGGGTCCAGCCGCCAGGTGTCTCCCACCAGGGTCAGCACATCGGCGTCCCGGCCCGGGGTCCGGCCGATCCGCACCCCCTGATTCATCAGGCGCACCGCCAGCTGCCGCAGGGCGGGCTCCTGGGTGTCTTTTTGGATAATAACGATCATATGATCCTCCATGCGGCTGTGCCGCTGTATATTCCCGGATATTGTACCGCAATGCGCGGGTTTTTGCAACCGGGGAATTTCCCGGGGAATATGCAGAATGCAATAACCGAAATACAGATAATTTCTATATATATAGCTTGACGATTGACAATGTGTATGCTATGATAGATGCAGGACATCAGAATAGACAAAATACAATGCTTTCAGGCAGAAATATTTTCTGTTCTGACGGCCTGCATGGCTCATCCCATCCAACCGGACATAAACGGAGGTATCAGATGAAAAGACTGCCGAAAATGCTCTGCGCCCTGATTCTTTGCGCCCTGATGGTGACTGCCGCGGTTTCCTGCGGCCAGAAGCCCGCCCAGCAGCCCCAGGACCGGCAGATCGACGCGATCTTCCAGGGCGTGCAGGCTATGCAGACTGCGGAGTAACTCTATACATAATTATAGCAAAAGCCCCGGGGGCCTCCTGAATGGGAGGCTTCCCGGGGCTGGTTGATTGATTTTACACAGAGAACAGGATGTCGGCGTAGGTGGGATAGGGCCAGTATTCCGCGGCGGTCAGGGACTCCAGCCGATCGATGGACTGGCGGGCCTCCTCCATGCGGCGGCCGATCTCCTCCCGGTAGTACCGGGCGGCCTCGATGCCGCCCTCGGCGTCGGGGGCCTGGTCCATGGCCTGCTCCATGGCCGCCATGGTGTCGTACAGGCTGGCGGTCAGGCCGGAGAGCTTGGACAGCAGGTCCTCCTCCACCCGGCAGGGGACCACCAGCTCCCGCTTGTGCAGGATGGCCTGGGTCAGGTCCGCCGTGTAGCGGTTCACCGCCGGGAGAATGCCCCGCATGACCATATCCCGCAGGGTAGCCGCCTCGATGGACGTGACCTTGCAGTAATTCTCCAGGTGAATCTCGTACCGGGCCCGCATCTCCGTCTCGCTGAGGATGTTGTGGCCGGAGAACAGGCGGATGTTCTTGGGGTCGATATAGGCGGGCATGCAGTCCACGGTGTCCCGCAGGTTGCTGAGGCCCCGGCGCCGGGCCTCCCGGACCCAGTCCCCGCCGTAGCCGTTGCCGTTGAAGATGATGCGCTGGTGGGCCTTGAAGGTGTCGTGCAGCAGGTTCTGCAGGTCCGCCCGGAAGTCATTGGACTGCTCCAGAATGTCCGCGAACTCCTCCAGCTCCTGGGCCATGATGGTGTTGAGCACCACGTTGGGGCTGGCGATGGACTGGGAGGAGCCCAGCATACGGAACTCGAACTTGTTGCCGGTAAAGGCCAGGGGCGAGGTGCGGTTGCGGTCCGTGGTGTCCTGGGGAATCTCCGGCAGGGTGTCCACGCCGATCTCCAGCTTCCGCTTGGCCTTGTCCACATAGGCCTGGCCGTTGATGATGGAATCCAGGATGGCCGTCAGCTCATCGCCCAGGAACACGGAGATGATGGCCGGGGGGGCCTCGTTGCCGCCCAGCCGGTGGTCGTTGCCGGGGTAGGACACGCAGCAGCGCAGCATATCCTGATATTCGTCCACGCCCTTGATAAACGCCGCCAGGAACAGCAGGAACTGGGCATTCTGGCTGGGGGTCTTGCCGGGCTTGAGCAGATTCTCGCCGGTGTCCGTGGCCAGGGACCAGTTGTCGTGTTTGCCGCTGCCGTTGATGCCGGCAAAGGGCTTCTCATGCAGCAGGCACACCAGGCCGTGGCGGTCGGCTACCTTCTTCAGAAACTCCATGGTCAGCTGGTTGTGGTCGCAGGTGCTGTTGGCATCGGAATACACCTGGGCCACCTCGTGCTGGGCGGGAGCCACCTCGTTGTGCTCCGTCTTGGCGGGAACGCCTACCTTCCACAGCTCCTGATCCAGCTCGTGCATGAATTCCGCCACCCGGGGCTTGATGGCCCCGTAGTAGTGGTCGTCCAGCTCCTGGCCCTTGGGGGGCCTGGCGCCGAACAGGGTCCGGCCGCAGAGGACCAGGTCCTCCCGGCGGCGGTACATCTCCTTGTCGATGAGGAAATACTCCTGCTCCGGGCCCACCTGGGCGGTGACGTGCTGGGCCTCGGTGTTGCCGAACAGCCGCAGGATGCGGATGCTCTGGGTGTCCAGCAGCTTCATGGAACGCAGCAGGGGGGTCTTTTTATCCAGAGTCTCGCCGCCGTAGGAACAGAAAATGGTGGGGATATACAGGGTCTTGTCCTTCACAAAAGCGTAGGACGTGGGGTCCCAGGCGGTGTAGCCCCGGGCCTCGAAGGTGGCCCGCAGGCCGCCGGAGGGGAAGCTGGAGGCGTCCGCCTCGCCCCGGGACAGCTCCTTGCCGGACAGCTCCATCAGCACGCCGGTGGGCCCCTGGGGGGCGATGAAGCTGTCGTGCTTCTCGGCGGTGAAGCCGGTCATGGGCTGGAACCAGTGGGTATAGTGGGTGGCTCCCTTTTCAATGGCCCAGTCCTTCATGGCGGAGGCGATCTCGTCGGCGATGGAGCGGTCCAATGACGTTCCCTGCACCAGGCACTGCTGCCAAGCATCGTAGATGTGGGCCGGCAGACGCTGTCGCATCTGCTCCTGTGTGAACACCATGCTTCCGAACAGTTCAGGGATACTTGTGACTTTTTCGTTCATTGTAAGGCTCCTTTCGCCGCATTTGCGGTCTGTAGTTCTATCTTTCAGCGGGACACTCCCGCAGGAACAACATCAGATATACCGCGCCAGCGCCTCCATAACAACGGGGGTGACATACGCTTCAATGGCGGCAGCCGCCAGCAGCAGGGGCGTGATATGCATCACCAGCAGCCGCGCCAGATTCAGTACTGCGGGGCCCACCAACCCCTTCTCGTTGTGCCGCACATAGCGCACAATGGTCCGGCACAGGTACAGGCCGCCGGCCATGGCCATAAACAGCGCCGGCAGCTCGAAAACGCCGTGGGGCAGGGTCCCCGCGCCGTAGTACCACAGGGGCAGGCCCAGCTGCACATAGTACGAGGCGAAGCCGCCGAACATCATGGCGTTGATGCCCAGGGACACCGCAGGCAGATACAGAAACGGGATGAATCCATAGCCCATGGCCAGGGCGCAGGCCTGGAGATTGTTGAGAAACAGGGCCGGGGCGCTGAAATTCCCCTCCGCGTCCACGATGCCCCGGTCCGCGACCTGCTCCTGAAACAGCTCAATCAGCCGCTCAATGGGGGCGGGATAGCGCAGGGTCACCAGATAGCTGACCACCATGACCACGGCGAAGGCCAGGGCCGTCATGCCGAAGGCACGGCCAAAGCCGTCCCGGTAAAACCCGTGCAGCTGCTGCCGCTGCCGCGCCAGCCATTTCAGCATGCCGTCAGCATGGAGAGCCCCTGGCGAAGCCTGCGCAGGGTCTCCTCCCGGCCCAGAATGCGGCAGATCTCCACCGCGCCGCCGGGGGTCACCAGCTTGCCCGCCGCCGCAATGCGCACGGGCCACATGAGGGTGGCGTTCTTCACCTCCAGGGATGCGGCCAGGTTCACCAGGCCGTCATGGATGCTCTCGTCGGTCCAGTCCGGCAGAGCCTCCAGCATGGGAATGGCGGCCTCCAGCATCCGGGCGCACACCTCGGGGTTGGTCTTGGACTTTTTGTTGGTATAGAAATCCACCGGGTACTCCGGCAGGGCGTCGAAGAAGTCCACCTTCTCGGGAATCTCCGTCAGCCGCTCGCACCGGGCCTGCAGCAGGGCGGCGATGGCCGCCGGGTCATAGGCAGGATTCTGGACGATCTGGCGGATGTAGGGCTCCGCCGCCCTGGCAAAGGCCGCAGGCTCCATGCTCCGCAGATACACGGCGTTGAAGTGGTCCAGCTTGGCCCGGTCGAAAATGGCCGGGGACTTGGAAATGCCGGTGATGTCGAAGGCCCGGGTCAGGCCCTCCAGGTCGAAGATCTCCTGCTCTGCCAGGTCGCCCTTGGGGCTCCACCCCAGCAGGGCCACATAGTTCAGAATGGCCTCCGTCAGATAGCCCTGGGCCTTCAGGTCCTCATAGGAGGGGTCCCCATGGCGCTTGGACATCTTGTTCTGGGCGTCCCGCATCACCGGGGAGCAGTGCACATAGGTGGGCACCTCCCAGCCGAAGGCGTGATACAGCAGGTCATACTTGGGGGCCGAGGACAGGTACTCACTGCCCCGGACCACGTGGGTGATGCCCATCAGGTGGTCGTCGATGACGTTGGCGAAGTTATAGGTGGGCAGACCGTCCCGCTTCATCAGCACCTGGTCGTCCAGGGTGCTGTTTTCCACGGTGATGTCGCCGAAAATGGCATCATGGAAGGTGGTGACGCCCTCCGCCGGAATGCGCTGACGGATGACATAGGGCTCCCCGGCGGCTACCCGGCGCTCCGCCTCCTCCAGAGGCAGGTCACGGCAGGGGTCCGCCGCCCGGTCAAAGTCGCCGGAGTCCTCCTCGGACTCGGTCTTTTCGCAGAAGCAGTAATACGCGCCGCCCTTTTCCACCAGCAGACGGGCATACTTTCCATAGGTGTCCCGCCGCTGGGACTGGATATACGGGGCCACGGGGCCGCCCACGTCGGGGCCCTCGTCATGGGTCAGGCCGCACTCGGCCATGGTGCGGTAGATCACGTCCACCGCGCCGTCCACATAGCGGCCCTGGTCCGTGTCCTCAATGCGCAGGATGAAATCCCCGCCATGGGACCGGGCGATCAGCCAGGTATACAGCGCCGTCCGCAGGTTGCCCACGTGCATATAGCCCGTGGGGGACGGGGCAAACCGGGTCCGGACCCGCCCGTGGGGGATTTTGGCCTCCATCTGCTCGAAATAGGTCTTGTCCAACGACATGCTTTCTTCCTCCCAAATTTAGATAACTAAACGGCTAAATCCAAAATACACTCATTAATTATATTTTGTTCCGGAAAAAAGTCAATCAGAAATTCCTGCATTTTCTCACAAATCGCAGGGGAAATACGGCCCAATCCTCGACTTTTTGTCCGTCAGACGCCAAAAATCACCGGAGCGGAATTTTCTTCAAAAAATGCTTGCAATTGTCCGGGAAAAGTGGTAAAATCACAGTTGCCTTTGTGAAAAGGACTTTTGTACCAGAAAGAGGTGAACCAGAGCAATGAAGGAAGGAATCCATCCCAATTATCAGCAGACTACTATTAAATGCGCCTGCGGTAATGTAATTGAGACAGGTTCTACGAAGAAGGATATTCGCGTAGAAGTCTGCTCTAAGTGTCACCCCTTCTTCACCGGCAAGCAGAAGCTGGTGGATACCGGCGGACGCGTGGCCAAGTTCAACAAGCGTTTCGGTCTGGACAAGTAAAGACACTTTTACAGGACCCGCACCCGTTTTGGCTGCGGGTCCTGTTTGCATTTGCCGCCGGGTATGCAAAAATCTTTGGTAAAAAACACCGGAAACGAGGGCAAATATGGAACAAACGACCTTACAGGAAGAAAAGCGCGACTATGCGGTGCTGGTGGGCCTGCGGTCCCCGGTGCTGGGAGACGACAGCGCCGACGAGGAGAGCCTGGCGGAGCTGTCCGCCCTGGTGGACACCGCCGGGGGCCAGGCCGTGGGCATGATCCTGCAGAGCCGGGACAAGCCGGACCCCCACAGCTTCATCGGTGAGGGCAAGGTGGAGGAGGTCCGCCGCATGGTGCAGGAGGAGAAGGCCACCATGGTCATCTTCGACAACGACCTGTCCCCCTCCCAGCTGCGGGTGCTGACAGAGATGACCGGGGTCCAGGTGCTGGACCGTAGCGGCCTGATCCTGGACATTTTCGCCCAGCGGGCCAGGACCCGGGAGGGCCGCTTACAGGTGGAGCTGGCTCAGTATCAGTATCTGCTGCCCCGGCTGATCGGTATGTGGACCCATCTGGAGCGCCAGGGCGGCACCAGCGGCAAGGGTCCCATCGGCTCCAAGGGCCCCGGCGAGACCCAGCTGGAAACCGACCGCCGCCACATCCACCGAAAAATCGACAAGCTGAAGGCGGAGCTGGAGGAGGTGCGCCGGGTCCGGGGCACCCAGCGCCAGCGCCGCATGAAAAACGAGATCCCCGTGGTGGCCATCGTGGGCTACACCAACGCCGGGAAGTCCACGCTGCTCAATGCCATCACCGGGGCCGGGATCCCCGCCAACAACCGCCTTTTTGACACCCTGGACACCACCACCCGGCTCCTGACCGTCAGCGATACCCTGGACGTGGTGATCTCCGACACCGTGGGCTTTATCCGCAAGCTGCCCCATCAGCTGGTGGAGGCCTTCAAGGCCACCCTGGAGGAGCTGGAGTACGCGGACCTGCTGCTCCACGTCATCGACGTGTCCAACCCCCAGTGGCAGCAGCAGGCCGACATTGTGGACCGCCTGATCCATGAGCTGAAGGCGGATCAGATCCCCTGCCTGCGGGTGTATAACAAGTGCGACCTGGCCTTTTCCGGCCAGCGTCCCGCCGGGGAGGACTCCGTGTCCATCTCCGCCCGGACCGGCGAGGGACTGGACCGGCTGCTGGCCCTGATCGACAAGCGGCTGGACAAGGGCACCCGCCGGGTGACCATTCACCTGCCCTATGACAAGGCGGGGCTGCTGGACGGCCTGTACCGGGAGGCTAAGGTGGAGTCTGTGGACTACGCCGCCACCATCGACGTGGCGGCCGTGTGCCCGCCTAAGGTGCTGGGCCAGGTGAAGGACTATATCGAAAACTGGCAGGAGCCGAAGGAGGACTGGGAGCTATGACGCAGCTGGAAACCTCGCGGCTGATCCTGCGTCCGTGGTGCGACAGCGACGCCCAGGCCCTGTACCGCTGGGCCAGGGACCCGGAGGTGGGCCCCTCCGCCGGTTGGGCGCCTCACACCTCCGTGGAAAACAGCCGGGAGATCATCCGCACCGTGCTGTCCGAGAAGGGCACCTTCGCGGTACTGCTCAAGGGCGGCGACGGCGGTCCCATCGGCTCCGTGGGTGTGTTTCCCACGGCGATACCGGTGGGGAAGGGAGAGCCGGAGATCGGCTACTGGATTGCCCACCCCTACTGGGGGCAGGGGCTTGTTCCCGAGGCCGTGGAGGAGCTGCTGCGCTGGCAGTTTCAGGAGATGGGAGTCCAGCGCGTATGGTGCGCCCATTCCCCGGAAAATGAGAAGTCCCGGCGGGTGCAGGAGAAGTGCGACTTCCGCCATGTCTGCGATACGCCGCCGTCGCCGTGGCCCGACGGAACGGAGCGCCCCGGCGTGTGCCAGGCCATCACAAGACAGGAGTGGGAGGTCCGCCATGGGGGATAAAATCTACGTCCCCTATCAGGAGGCGGAAAGCGAGTTTGTGGAAAAGCGCTCCCGCTTCATAGGCCATGTGTGGCCGGTGGACAGCGAGGACCAGGCCCAGGAGCTGCTGCGCCGGGTGAAGAAGCAGCACTATGATGCCCGGCACAACTGCTGGTGCTATCTGCTGGGCGGCAGCGTGGTCCGCTACAGCGACGACGGCGAGCCCCAGGGTACCGCCGGTCAGCCTATGCTGGCGGTGTTCCAGCGGGAGCACGTCACCAACGTTCTGTGCGTGGTGACCCGGTATTTCGGCGGCATCCTGCTGGGGGCCGGAGGGCTTACCCGGGCCTACAGCAAAAGCGCCCGGGACGCGCTGGCCGCCGCAGGCGTGGCGGCCATGGGCCTGTGGACCGCGGCCCGCTGCACCTGTCCCTATCCCCTGCTGGAGCGGGTGAAGCTGGAGGTGCAGGCCGTCGGCGGCACCGTGGACGCCGTGGACTACGGGGCGGAGGTGGCTTTGACCCTGTCCCTGCCGGAAGACGCCCCCCGGCGGCTGCAGGACCAGCTGACGGAGCTGTCCGCCGGACGGCTGCGTCTGGAGCTGGGGGAGACCCAACTGCGCCCGGGGCCCCGGGAGGACATCTGATAGATTACAGAAAGGGAGACGCAACATGGACGATAACGAAAAAAGGCTGGAAATTCTCCGCCGTACCAAAAAGCGCCGGAAGCAGCTGGATATCACCGTCATTCTGGCGGCGCTGGCCGTACTGTTCCTGATGGCAGGCATTTACCTGCACCAGGCGGTGTATTATATCCTGTTCGTGGCCTGCGTGCTGTCGGCGGTTCTGATGATCGTGGACCTGCGCCGCACCAAGCGCCAGCTGGAGGAGCAGGACCGCAAAGAGCAGGAGAAGCAATCGGCTGAATGATGAGACCCCCGCAGGACGGCTATGAGGTCCTGCGGGGGATTTTTATGTCTCGTACTGTGCCAGCACCCGGCGGCAGTAGTCCGCAAAGTCCCGGCGGACGTCGGCAGGGGAGAGAAGCTCCGCCTTGTCCCCGAACTGGAACAGCCAGCCATAGAAGGTGGGGCCGGCCTCCACCGGGGCGGTAAGGGCCACATGGTCCGGCCCGTCCGGCCGGATGTGGGCGTCGGAGCCGAAGCGGTCCATGGCGGGGTTGATCAGCGACCGGTGCAGCCGCAGCCGGACGGTGACGGAGGCCCCGCCGTACATATCGAAGATCTTCCGGACATACCGGCCCAGGTCAAAGTCCCGGGGCAGGGGAGAGCGGGGCGAGTCCAGCACCGTCAGGTCCGCCATCCGGTCCACCCGGTAGTGGCGGTAGTCCTGCCGCAGGGCGTCGTAGGCCACCAGGTAATAGTGCCGGTCCACGCACAGGGCCACCGGGTCCGTGACGTAGGCAGCCCCATCCCGGCGGAAAGCCCGCTGCCCCTCCGCCGTCCAGTCGAAGTAACGGAAGGACACCTGCCGGTCCCGGCTGATGGCGGTGTGGACGCCGTCCACGGCGTAGTACAGGGTCTCGTTGGTGGTCCGGGGTCGGCCCAGGACGTACACCTGCCGCCGCAGCTGCCGGGCCATGGGGCGGCTGGTGAGCTGCTCCAGCTTGCCGATGAGCTCCATGCTCTTTTTCTGCGTCAGGAAGGGAGCTGCCTGGACGGCGTCCACCAGCAGCTTCACCTCCGGCAGCTGGAAGGTCCGCTCTCCCAGGTAATAGCCGAACTGCCGCCCCTTGACGGTCTCCACGTCCATGCCGAAGGACTCCAGCAGCCGCAGGTCGTCATAGACGCTTTTGCGCTCGGCGGAGATCCCGTTGGCGGTCAGATAGGCCAGAAGCTCCGGCATCCCCGCCGGGTGCTCTTGATCCGTCTCCTCCTCCAGGTATTTTGCCAGATACAGCAGCTTCAGCTTCTTGTCCCCCATGGTTCCGCCTTCCTTTCCGGTTTTGATAACAGTATACCAGCTGCGCCCGCCGCTGAACAGGTAATTTTCGGAATTTGTGAAAGTTTTTGTTGAAACGGCGGCACGGTTGGGGTATACTATGGGCAGTAAATTCAACAACGGAGGTATTTTACTATGATCGAGATCACCAAGGACACCATCATCGGTGATATCCTGGATGTTGCGCCCCAGACCGCTCCCATCTTCCTGTCCATCGGTATGCACTGCCTGGGCTGCCCCTCCTCCCGCGGCGAGACCGTGGAGGAAGCCTGCGCCGTTCACGGCATCGACGTGGACAAGCTCCTGGCCCTGGTCAACGAGGAGGCCAACAAGAGCGCCCAGTAACCGTCATATGCAAACAGGAACGCATACGGCCCGTCCGTATGCGTTTATCTGTGTTATCAGGAGAACCTATGAAACACTTACAATTGCAGCCCCGGCTGCGGCTGCTGGCGGATATGGTCCCCCAGGGGGCCAGACTGGCGGATATCGGCACGGACCACGGCTATCTTCCGGTGTGGCTCATGCAGCAGGGGCGCATCGCCTCCGCCATCGCCGCCGACATCGGGCCGGAGCCTCTGGCCCACGCCCGCCGCACGGCGGAGGAGTACGGCACGGCCCTGGACCTGCGCCTGTGCGACGGTCTGCGGGGCATTGCCGCCCATGAGGCGGACACGGTGGTCATGGCCGGTATGGGCGGCGAGACCATCATCCATATCCTGACCGACAGCCCCTGGCCCCGGGACTCCGGCTACACCCTGCTGCTGCAGCCCCAGACCAAGGTGGAGTTCTTGCGGCTGTGGCTTTCCCGGAACGGCTATGCCTGCGAAAACGAGCGGCTGGTGTGGGACAAGGGGAAGCTCTATGTGGTGCTGCAGATGACGGCAGGGGAGCCCTTTACCCCGGACGAGGCCCGGCTGTACGGCGGCCTGCATCTGGAGGGGGACCCGCTGTACGGCGATTATCTGGACGCACAGCTGCAGCGTCTGCGCCGCCGGCTGGACGGCCTGCGGCACAGCAGGGAAGGGGCGGACTGCGGGACCCTGCCGCAGCTGATCGCCGCCCTGGAAAAGAAGAAGGAGGCGCTGAAATGACCACGGTACGGGACATCGAAACCTTTCTGTATGCCTGGGCTCCCCGGGAAACGGCGGAGAGCTGGGACAATGTGGGTCTGCTGGTGGGCCGGGGGGACCGGGAGGTCCGCCGGGTGCTGGCAGCCCTGGACGTAACCCCCGCCGTGGCGGCGGAGGCGGCGGAGCTGGGGGCGGACCTGATCGTGGCCCACCACCCGGTGATGAACGTCCGCTGGCACGAGCAGGAGATGCAGACTCTCCGGGACGACACCCGCCTGGGGGGGCTTCTGACGTACCTGGTGCGCCATGACCTGTCCGCCATCTGTATGCACACCAATCTGGACGCGGCGGAGGGCGGCGTCAACGATCAATTGGCCCGGGCCCTGGGGCTGACGGACACGATTCCGCTGAATGAACAAAAAATTGGCCGCATCGGCACACTTTCTTGCGAAAAACCCCTTGAACAGTTCCTGCATGATGTGGTAAAATCATTAGGTTGCAGGGGCCTGCGATACCGCAGCGGCGGACGGCCCGTGCGCCGGGTGGCCGTGGGCGGCGGGGCCTGCGGCGAATATATCCCCCAGGCGCTGGCCCAGGGGTGCGATACCTTTGTCACCAGCGACCTGCGGTATAACGACTTTTTGGACACCCAGGGCCTCAACCTCATCGACGCGGGGCACTTCCCCACGGAGGACGTGGTGTGCGCCGAGGTGGTGCGCCGCCTGCAAAAAGCGTTTCCCGATATCCGCGTCTCAAAATCGGCGGTCCATCACGACGCCGTGCAATACTACATGACCGAAGGAGAGTAATCACATGTCCGGACATTCCAAGTGGCACAATATTCAAAAGACCAAGGGCGCGGCCGATGCCAAGCGCTCCGCCACCTTCACCAAGATTGCCAAGGAGATCATCGTGGCCGTCAAGCAGGGCGGCAGCGGCGACCCCGCCAATAACTCCCGTCTGGCCACCGTGGTGGCCAAGGCCAAGGCGGCCAATATGCCCAACGACAACATCAAGCGCACCATCGACAAGGCGCTGGGCTCCGGCAACACCGATAACTACGAGTCCGTCACCTACGAGGGCTACGGCCCCTGCGGTGTGGCCGTTATCGTGGAGGCCCTGACCGACAACCGCCAGCGCACCGCCCCCGAGATCCGGCACTATTTCGATAAGTACGGCAAGGGCATGGGCGCTCAGGGTTGCGTGTCCTGGTCCTTCGACCGCAAGGGCGTTATCGTCATCGACAACGAGGACGGCGAGCTGGACGAGGACACCGTCATGATGGACGCGCTGGACGCCGGCGCCGAGGATTTCTCTCCCGACGGCCCCGTGTTCGAGATCACCACCGATCCCGACAGCTTCAACGACGTGGTCAAGGCCCTGGAGGACAAGGGTTACACCTTTGAAAGCGCCGAGATCGAGATGGTGCCCCAGAACTACGTCACCATGACCGGCGAGGACGACGTCAAGAACATGAACAAGCTCATTGACATGCTGGAGGACAACGAGGACGTCCAGAACGTGTGGCACAACTGGCAGCAGGACTGAGGCGGACAACTCTATCATGCAAGCGCTCCGGGGCTTCCCGGGGCGCTTTATATACAATAAATTCAAAAAGAATTGCCGTCTTTGCTTGCTATTTTTGAAAAATATGATATACTGGACGTGTGTGCGATTTGATACTTCCTGCGGATCGCCGTATGAAGTTTTCCACCCGTGGGCATGATAGACTCACGGACATATTTCTACACTACCTAAGAGAGGGTGCCTGTTTTGAATAAGTATATCATTCATGGCGGCCGTCCGCTGATGGGTGAGGTCACCATCAGCGGCGCAAAAAATGCCGCCGTTGCCATCATCCCCGCCGCCCTGCTGGTGGACGGGGTCTGCCGCATTGAAAACATCCCCCAGATCAGCGACGTGACGCTGCTGTTCTCCATTCTGGAGGAGCTGGGGGCCCGCGTCCGGGTGCTGAACCGCCACACGGTGGAGATCGACAGCCGCCATGTGCACTCCACCCAGCCGTCCTTCGAGCTGGTGCGCCGGATCCGGGCCAGCTATTACCTGCTGGGCGCGCTGCTGGGCCGCTTCGGCAAGGCCACCGTGGCCATGCCCGGCGGCTGCAATTTCGGCGTCCGGCCCATCGACCAGCACGTCAAGGGCTTCCGGGCCATGGGCGCGGAGGTCACCGAGGGCAACCTGGTCCAGGCCGTGGCCAAGGGCGGCCGCCTGACCGGCGCTGCCGTGTATCTGGACATGGTCAGCGTGGGCGCTACCATGAACATCATGATGGCCGCGGCTCTGGCCGAGGGCACCACCACCATCGAAAACGCCGCCAAGGAGCCGCACATCGTGGACCTGGCCAACTTCCTGAACTCCATGGGCGCCGACATCAAGGGCGCAGGCACCGATTCCATCCGCATCCGGGGCGTGGAGAAGCTCAACGGCGGCACCTACTGCATCATTCCCGACCAGATCGAGGCCGGTACCTATATGGCCGCCGTGGCCGCCGCAGGCGGACGGTTGCTGATCCGCAACGTGATCCCCAAGCACATGGACTGCATCTCCGCCAAGCTGACGGAGATGGGCGTCACCGTGGAGGAGGAGGACGACACCCTGCTGGTGTCCCGGTCCGGGCCTCTGCAGCGCACCAACGTCAAGACCCAGCCCTATCCCGGCTTCCCCACGGATATGCAGCCCCAGATCGCGGTGGTGCTGTCCCTGGCCCAGGGAACCAGCCTGGTCACCGAGGGCGTGTACGGGGCCAACCGCTTCAAGTATATGGACGAGCTGCGCCGCATGGGCGGACAGGTTCAGGTGGACGGCCGGGTGGCCGTGATCGAGGGCGTGGAGTACCTCACCGGCGCGCCGGTGCAGGCCTGCGACCTGCGGGCCGGTGCGGCCCTGGTGATCGCGGGTCTGGCGGCCCGGGGCGTCACCGAGCTGAGCCAGGTGCAGTTTATCGAGCGGGGCTATGAGGACCTGGTGGGCAAGCTCCGCTCCGTGGGGGCGGATATCCGTGTGGAGGAAATTCCCGAGGCCCAGGAGGCCGAGGCCCACATCGGCTGATACGGCATTTTTCACGGCGTCCGCCGCCATCCGCGGCGGATGCCGAATTTTTCTGTGAGGTAAGCGCATTTTGATGACCCTACATACCCTGTCCAGCGGCTCCCAGGGCAACTGCCTGCTGCTGTCCGACGGCGGCACCCATATCCTGGTGGACGCCGGAATATCCACCCGCCGCATCAAGGCGGGTCTGGCCCAGCTGGAGCTGTCCATGGACGAGCTGGACGGCATCCTGATCACCCACGAGCACACGGATCATATCTCCGGCCTGGCCACCCTGATCAAACACCATACCGTCCCCCTGTATGCAAGTCCCGGCACCGCCCGGCAGCTGGCGTATCGCCTGGCGGGGGTGGAGCCGCTGCTGCGGCCCCGGGACCCCGGAACCAAATTCTGCATCGGCTCCTGCCGGGTCACGGCCTTTGCCACGTCCCACGACGCCGCCCAGAGCATGGATTACCGCATCGACGGCTCCGGCTCCGTTGGCATTCTGACGGACACCGGCTATGTGACCCCGGAGGCGGAGGAGGTTCTGCCGGGGGTGGGCATGCTGGTGCTGGAGAGCAACCACGACGTGGACCGCCTGCGGTCCGGGCCGTATCCCTATCCCCTGAAGCAGCGGGTCCTGGGAAGCCAGGGCCACCTGTCCAACGAAGATGCGGCGGCTTTTGCCGCCCGGATGGCCGCCTGCGGCACCGAGTGCATCGTTCTGGCCCATCTCAGCAAGGAGAACAACACGCCCCAGCTGGCCTATGACGCGGTGGACCGCGCCCTGCGGGCCGGTGGGGCCCAGGTGCGGCTGTATGTGGCGCCCCGGGACGAGCTGAGTCCCGCCTATGAGACGGAGGGGACGCCATGCAGAAGATAACCGTCCTCTGCGTGGGAAAGCTGAAGGAGAAGTTCTATCAGGAGGCCGCCGCCGAATATACCAAGCGCCTGGGGCGGCACTGCAAGCTGGAGATCATCGAGCTGCCGGAGAGCCGCCTGCCGGAGGACCCCTCGGCGGCGGAGATTCAGCGGGCTCTGGCGGCGGAGGCCGCCGCCATCCGGGAAAGGCTGCCCCGGGGCGGGGCCGTTATCGCCCTGTGCATCGAGGGCAAGCCCTGCTCCAGCGTGGAGCTGAGCCGCCGGATGCAGGAGCTGGCCGTGTCCGGAAAGAGCCAGCTGACCTTTCTCATCGGCGGCAGCGTGGGCCTTTCGGAGGACCTGAAGCGCCAGGCCGACTGGCGGCTGTCCATGTCGCCTATGACGTTTCCCCATCACCTGGCCCGCATCATGCTGCTGGAGCAGATATACCGGGCGTGTCAGATCGCCGCCGGTACGAAATATCACAAATAAACTTTCATTTCAGGAGGTATCGCATATGGACAATTCCAAGTGGGCCTTTGCGCCGGATGCGCCGGAGTGGCCCGTCAATGCCAGGGGAGAGAAGGAGAGGGCGGTTCTGCTGACCAGCACCTTCGATTCCACCGCCGATGCGGATATGCTCATCTCGCTTCTGGCGGCCTATCGCATCCCCTGCTTCAAGTATTTTGACTATGAGGGCGGCGCGGGAAAGGTCATCAACGGCTTTTCCGGCTACGGCGCCAGCCTGTATGTTCCGGCCTCCCTGCTGGAGGACGCCAAGGAAATTCTGGAGGCTGAGCCGGTGGAGGAACCGGAGCAGCCCCAGGCGTAATAGAAGGGAAGGAGATTTTCTGATGGACTACATGCGGGAATATGAGAAGTGGCTGGCCTCCCCGGCACTGACGCCGGAGGAGCACGCCGAGCTGGAGAGCATCCGCGGCGACGAAAAGGAGATCCGCGAGCGGTTCTACGGGCCTCTGGAGTTCGGCACCGCCGGTCTGCGGGGCACCATGAAGGTGGGCCTGCACCAGATGAACGTCCATGTCATCCGCTGGGCCACCCAGGGCTTTGCCAACGTCATCTGCGCCGAGGGGGAGGAGGCCAGGCACCGGGGCGTGGCCCTGTGCATGGACTGCCGCAACCACTCCATGGAGTTTGCCCGGGCCGCCGCCGAGGTCTGCGCCGCCAACGGCATCCATGTGCGGATTTTCGAGTCCCTGCGTCCCACGCCGGAGCTGAGCTTCGCCGTCCGGGAATACGGTTGCCAGGCGGGCATCAACGTCACCGCCAGCCACAACCCCAAGGAATATAACGGCTACAAGGTCTATTGGTCCGACGGCGCCCAGCTGCCGCCTCAGCACGCCGCCGCCATCGCCCGGGAGCTGGAGCATATCGACATCTTCACCGGCGTGCGCCGGATGGCCTATGACGACGCGGCGGCCCAGGGCCTGATCCAGGTTATGGGCCGGGAGACCGACGACCGCTTCATGGCCCATGTGATGGCCATGGTCAACGACCGGGAGTCCATGGCCCAGGTGGCCGACACCTTCAAAATGGTGTACACCCCCTTCCACGGCTGCGGCTGGCAGCTGGTGCCGGAGGCCCTGCGGGGCCTGGGCGTGAAGCATCTGTACTGCGTCAAGGAGCAGATGGTGCTGGACGGTAATTTCCCCACGGTGGCCTCCCCCAATCCGGAGAACCCCGAGGGCTTCTATCTGGCCATTGACCTGGCCAACCAGGTGGGGGCGGACTTCATCCTGGGCACCGACCCGGACAGCGACCGGGTGGGCATCATGGTCCGCAGCCACGACGGCTCCTTTGTGCCCGTTACCGGCAACCAGACCGGCGTGCTGATGCTGGACTACCTCATCGGGGCCATGCGCCGGGCGGGCAAGCTGCCGGAGCATCCCTATTTCCTGAAGACCATCGTCACCACCGAGATGGCCCGGAAGGTGGCCGAGGCCAACGGCGTCACCTGCTGTGATACCTTCACCGGCTTCAAGTTCATGGCCGAGAAGAAGAACGAGCTGGAGGGCCAGGGCAAGGGCCAGGTCATCATGAGCTATGAGGAGAGCTACGGCTATATGCTGGGGGACTATGTCCGGGATAAGGACGCCGTCACCGCCTCCCTGATCCTGACGGAGATGGCCGCCTGGTACGCCGCCCAGGGCATGACCCTGTTTGACGCCCTGAACGCCCTGTACGAAAAGTACGGCTATTACGGCGAAAAGACCCACAATCTGGTGATGCCCGGCCTGGACGGCCTGGAGAAGATGGCTCAGCTGATGCGGGATCTGCGGGCAGATCCCCCGGCCGCTATTGCCGGGGTGGAGGTCCTGCGCCGCAAGGACTATACCGACGGCAGCGTCATCGACTGCCGCACCGGCGAAAAATCCGCCATGGAGCTGTCCGGCAGCAACGTGCTGCGCTATGAGCTGGCGGACGGCACCACCATCCTGGTGCGGCCCAGCGGCACCGAGCCCAAGATCAAGGTCTATGTCCTGACCATCGGCGAAAACCCCGCCGCCCGGGACGAGAACCTCCGCAAATACGGCGAGTGGGTCAAGACCCTGCAGCGGTAATACGGACTGTATAAAACGAGAGAAATAATACGGCTTGTATAAAGGAAACTCCGGAAGCGATGCTTCCGGAGTTTTTGATTATTTGGATCCGTTTTCGTCCAGGCTGCGGAATACCGGCCGCAGCAGCAGGGCCGTCACATAGCTGAGGCTGCTGTATCCGATCAGCACCCACACGATGCTCAGGTAGAACCCCACCTCCGGGATGAACACGCTTACCCCCACCGGCACCGCCCATATCAGCCAGATCAGCAGCATCCGGGGCAGGTGCCCCACCGCCACCAGCATGGCGTTTTTCAGGTGGTTGCGCCAGGTGTTTTCGTACCGGGCCATCAGCGGGAAGGCGAAGGTCATCACCATGGCCGCCAGCTGCAGGGCGAACACCGCCAGCAGCTCCCAGAAAAACGAGTCGTTCAGCCGGGCCATATACAGGTCGAAGCCGCACAGGGCCGCCACCGCCAGCAAAATCAGCCACACCGGCGTGGCTTTTTTCCAGTTTTCGCCCCAGGCCCGGAAGAATTGCCGGGCAACGTGACTGTCCTCCCCGGCGATGAGCTTTCCCAGCACCTGGTACAGGGCGGCGCAAGAGGCCCCCATGGTCACCACCGGCAGCGAGCACACCAGCCACAGCACGTTCAGCACGATCAGGTTCCAAACCCGCTCCATGCCCCGGGCAAAGGCCCCGTTGGGGTCAAAAAACGACTTCAGCACCGCTTACTCCCCCTTCAGCAGGTCCCGGAACCGGTGGGGCGTCTCCTGCCCCGCCAACACCCGGGAGGCACCGGCGGCCAGGGCCTCCATCTCGAACTCACCGGCCATGACCTCCACCGGCGCAATAAATCCTACCTTTTGGGTCAGGTAATCCGTCACGTACCGGGAGTGGGCAATGCCGCCGGTGAGGATGATGCGGTCAATGCGGCCGTCTGCGGCGGCGGCCAGGGCCCCGATGGACTTGGCCGCGGTATACAGCATGGCGTCGTACACCATCCGGGCCTTCTCGTCCCCGGCGGCGATACGGCGCTCCACCTCCATGGCATCGCTGGTGCCCAGGTGGGCCAGCAGGCCGCTTTTGCCCCGCACCAGCTTCATCATCTGCCCCCGGTCATACTTGCCGGAGTAGCAAAGCTTCACCAGCTGCTCGGCGGCAATGCCGCCGCTTCGCTCCGGGGCAAACAGCAGCTCGTCGTCCCGGACGTTGTCCACCATTTTCCCGCCGATGAACAGCCGCACCGACGCACCGCCGCCCAGGTGCAGCACGATCAGGCGGCACTGGTCAAAGGGCTTGTGCAGCACCGTCTCCGCGCAGCGGATGGCCATGGCCCGGGTGTTCAGGGCGTGGCCCATCATCCGCCGGGGCAGCTCGGGAATGCCGGTGATCCGGGCCATAGGCGGCATCTCGTCCACCGCCACGGGGTCGTATACATAGGCCGGGATGTGCAGCGGCTCCGCCAGGTCCCGGGCCATGACGCAGCCCAGGTTGGAGGCGTGTGCTCCCTGGGTGATGGCGGAGAGATAGCCGATCATGTCCTGGTCCACGGCGAAGGCCCCGCTGGGGCAGGCCGGCAGCATACCGCCCCGGGCGCACACCGCGTCCAGCCGGGTCAGGTCGAACCCGGCCAGGGCCTGCTCCACGCACCGAAGGCGGAAGGGGGCCTGGTCCATGATGGCGGCATAGGGGGCCAGCTCCTCCCCGCTGTGGCGGATGTTCTGCTGCAGAAGGACCTTCTCCCCCTGGAACACGGCGATTTTGGTGGAGGTGGACCCGGGGTTGATCACAAGAATGCAGTATTCCATGCGCTTATGCCTCCTTCCGGTCCGGAAAGGTCACCCCATTGCACCGCAGCAGCGTCCGGAAGGGGTAGTCCCGGTCCAGATAGTTCCGGCAGTACCATTCATAGGTGGCCTGGGGCAGGTGCACCAGCTCCGGCGCTTCGCAGCGGAAGGTCTCAAAGGTATGTCGGTCTCCGGACAGCAGCGCCGCCAGCAGCTCCAGCCGTCCCTCCTGCCGCAGGCGCTCCAGGCAGGCGTCCATCACCGCGGCGCAGACCCGCTCCTCGTCGTCGGCCCAAAGCTCCTTGTTGCCCAGCCAGAACAGAAATTCCTCCGGGTTCAGGTCCATTTTCGTGGTGATCTGGGACAGCTTGTAAAACCCCGCCCAGTCCCGGTCCCGCAGCACCTGGGTCAGATACTGCACCAGGCCGTCGTCCAGGGCCACGCAGTCCAGCAGCACCTGGAAGGCGTGCTTTCCGGCATCCGGGTCCGGCTGCTGCGGCTGTTCCGGCTCTTCCGGGTCTGTGTTCTCCGCCCCGGCCAGCTGGGTCAGGGACTCCGGGTCGAAGCTGTCGAACACCTCCTGGGGGATCTCCGTGCCGTCCTGGGCGGCACACATCCGCACCAGGGTGGGGATGTCGCCGGCCTTCTGCAGCAGCTCCAGGCTGCGGCGCATGGGCTCCGTCTCCGTCAGGGTCACCCCCTCCGGGGCGGCGCGCTTTCCGTCCATGATCTCGCCGATATATTGCATGCAATAGTCCATCAAGGTCATAATAAAGCTCCTCCAGTAAATTGACTCTGTTTTTCCGCCGGACGGTTCCGGTGATGCAGGTGCAGCACCGCCTCCAGCACGCCGCCGCCTACCGCCAGGGCCTTGTCCGAGGCGGTGGTGCAGTACTCCGGCTTGCACCGGGGGTCCACGTCTCCGGCCTTCATGCCCCGGAAAACCGGCGTCCCATCGGCCAGAATGCCCCGCAGTACGCCGTCAATGGTGCATTTCATAGGCTGGCCCGCCACCTCTCCGGCGATGTCTCCGGCCCGGACCACCGCGCCGATTTCCAGCTTCTGGCAGAAAATCCCATCAGCCGGGGCCCGCAGCACCCGCTCCCCGGCGTATCCGCCGATGAGGCCGGGAATGTTGGTGTTGGGCAGGGCGCTGCCACGGTAGATCACCCGGCCCAGGGTGTGGCCCCGCATGGTCTCCACCACGGCGTGGCAGTCCTCCCCCGCCGTGAAGCCCGGACCGATGCCCACGACAATAGGCGCATCGTCTATTTTCGTGCCCAGGTTGCGCTTGGCCAGAATGGCGTCCACCAGGGCGTCGGGCCGCAGGCGGGTGCGGCAGGTGCAGTCCGGGTCCGCCAGCACCGGGATCAGCCCCTGGGCCAGCAGGGCCTCCGCCTGGTCCGGGGTCTCCGCCCGGCGGGCGGTGACGTCCTCCACCGTCATCTCCCCCAGGATAATGGCCTGGGAAAAGCACACCGTCCGGCGGATGGCCGTGGGGGCGGGCAGGTCGGTCATGACCACCTGCATCCCGGCCCGGTACAGGCGCAGGGCGATGCCGGTGGCGATGTCCCCGGCGCCGCGAATGAGAATTTTCATAAAAGCTCCTCGATTTCTTGCCGTTTTCCCAAGAATAACACGTTTTTACGGCTGCGTCAAGGTTGACGGGGACCCTGGAAGCTGGTACAATAGGGGCATGGATGAGAAAATGACGTACAACCTGACGGTCCGGCTGTTCTGCGGAGAGAAGTGCTTCGGACCGGGAATGGCGCAGCTGCTGCGGAAGGTGCAGGAGCTGCACTCGTTGCGGGCGGCGGCCATGTCCATGAACATGGCCTATTCCAAGGCGTGGACCATTACCAAAAAGGCTCAGGAGGCCCTGGGCTTTCCTCTGTTGCACTCCGTCACCGGCGGACGGGGCGGCGGCGGCGCGGAGCTGACGCCGGAGGCCGTGCGGATGATGGCGGCCTATGACGACTATTGCCGGAAGCTGCGGGCCTATGCCGACGACCTGTTTCAGGAGGAGTTCGGCTATTTGCAGGAGGGCTGAAATATACCATATAAAATAAAACCCACCGTTTTCGTTTGTGAAAGCGGTGGGTTTTTATACTAAAACCTGTTAAAAAGCTTGAAAAGCTTTTTATAGCACCGAAGGTGCGTCAGGTTTTGTATGAGACGTCACAGCGTGTTTTCACACGCTGTGCGTGCGCACAGCGCACGGGATTCTTGATTAAATTTTTTAATCAAGAATCAGTATTAGCGCCGGAAAAGGGGAGAGGGGCCGTTATCCCGAAGGCGGCAGGCATACCCGGCCCGGGCGGGGGTATACTGATGCTGAAGGGAGGTGCGAGGAATGAAATCGGTGCTGATCAAGGACACGACCCGGGCCCAGCGGGAGGAGATCGTCCGGCGGGCTCTGTGCGACGGCGGCTGCGACGGGTGCAGCGGGTGCGGCAATCTCGGCGGGGGCCGGGTGGAGGAGATGTACCGCCCCTATATCGAGGGAAAAAAGGAACTGCGGGAAATCAATGAGTCCTATCGTGCGAATTTCGTTCGCGGCTGAATACAATATGTTGGCTAAGATGCTGTTAAGTACACCAATATATGTCACTTACGACAAATTAACATGGTTTTGTCGAAATTTTATTATGATTATTCGACAATTATCCCTTGAAAAACCTGTCCAATCCTGGTAAATTATATGCAGGTCAAACGACAAATGTTGGCTTGTCGTGAAATGTGCAGCCTTGGCTGTAAACTTTATGTAAAAAGGGTTGGAACAAAATGGAAAACAAGGTAACGGTCGTACTGGCAGATGCCAATGAGGAATTTCGGACCATGCTGCGTCAGCGGATGGAGGCCACAGGCGAGTTCCACGTGACGGGCAACACAGGGGACGGGGAACAGGCCCTGGAGCTGGTGCGGCGGCTGCGGCCGCAGCTACTGGTGACGGACGTGGTGCTGCCGGGCCTGGACGGCTTCGGGCTGCTGCGCCAGCTGAACCAGTCGGGCCAGGGCGCCATGCGGACGATTGTGGTATCCTCCTTCTGCAACAGAAAGACCGTGGCGCGGGCCATGGAAATGGGTGTGTACTTCTTCCTGCCCAAGCCGGTGAATGAGGACTCCCTGCTGGATCTGATGCGCCAGGCTGCCGCGCCGGAGCAGGAGGAGGAACCCTTTGCTCCGGCTCTGGAGGGGATGGTGACTGCCATCATTCACGAGATCGGCGTCCCGGCACACATCAAGGGATACCAGTACCTACGGGAGGCCATCATGATCGCGGTGAATGACATGGACGTGATCAACGCCGTGACAAAGGTACTGTATCCCGAGGTAGCCAAGCGCTTCTGCACCACGCCGTCCCGGGTGGAGCGGGCCATTCGCCACGCCATCGAGGTGGCCTGGGACCGGGGGGACATCGAGACGCTGCAGAAATACTTCGGCTATACGGTAAATTCCGCCAAGGGCAAGCCCACCAACTCCGAGTTCATCGCCATGATCGCCGACCGATTACAGCTGCAGCGGAAGCAGCAGAGGGCGTAGGTCTTGCCAAATCCGCCGGACTGGGGTATAATGGACTCCTGATTACACAAAAGGAGTTTGAGCGATATGACCTATACTTATACCCCCCGGGGCGTCTGTTCCCAGAAAATGACCGTGGAGCTGGAGGACGGCGTGATCAAAAGCGTGAAGGTGGAGGGCGGCTGCAACGGCAATCTGCAGGGCATCAGCCGCCTGGTGGTGGGCATGGACGCCCAGGAGGCCATCAAGCGGATGAAGGGCATCCACTGCGGCCCCAAGCCCACCTCCTGCCCCGACCAGATGGCCCACGCACTGGAGGAGGCCCTGGCGGCTGAGCGGGCATGACAGGGGAGACCTTCTTCCAGCTGCACTATCACCTGACGGACACGGAGCGGCTGTTTGACCTGGCCCAGGGCATCGCGGCCCGGCGGCGCCGGCTGAAAAAGCACGACGCCCGGTGCCGCCGCTTCAGCTGGTATGCCCGGGGACTGCTGCGGCGGGGGATCGCCTTTCTGATCCTGGCGGCGGTGCTGGGGGCCATGACGGTCCTGCTGAAGCTGGGCGGTGTGTCGGGGGCCATGGCCGGGCTTTGCTTCGGCTGCGGCGTGACGGAGCTGGTGTTGCGGGGGCAGCTGCAGAGAAGCTATCGCCGCAGCTGGCAGCAGTTCCGGCAGCAGAACGGCCCCGACGGCACCGTGAGCTTCGAAGCCGACGGCATCCGGGAGGAGAACGAAAAGGGCAGACCCACCCATTTCGACTGGGCGGACTGGGACGTGTGCGTGATGACCCAAAAGGTCATTGTGCTGACCTTCAGGATCCCGGTGCTGCTGTTCTTCCCCTATTCCCGGGAGGCGGCCATCACCGTGGAGCACGCCGCCCGGGCCTTCGGAAAAGAGGACAGCCTGGTGTACCGGCGTGCGGCAGGGAATATGTGAACGATCAAAAAGCGGCTGTGCTACAAAAGGCACAGCCGCTTTTTTACCAGCGCCGCTTTTTCTTTTCCCCCTCCCGGCGCTGGAAGGGCTTGTCGATGAGGATGATATCCTCACCGAATCGCTGGACGCAGTCCCAGGGGATGTAGTAGTCCTCCCCCCGGCCGAACAGGCCGAAGAACCGGCAGGGGCCAAAGACGATCAGGGCCTTGACGGTGCCCTCCGGGATGCATAGCTCCAGGTCCCCCACGCAGCCCAGGCGGCTGCCGTCGCAGATGTTGATGACCTCCTTGCGGCGCAGCTGTGAAAATCGGCACATCATCGTCCCCACCTCAGACCCAGCCTATGCGCCGCCCGGCGCGTCCTATGCCTCAGATCACTGCGTCCACGGGGATCCGCTGGCGGCCCACCTGCACCCAGTATACCCGGACCTGCTGGCTGTCGCCGGCGGCGCAGAAGCCGTAGCGCCCCATCCGGCCCTCCACGGGGATGTCGCCGCCCATGGCCGCCGTGAACCGGCGGATATACCGCACCAGCGCCCCGATGGCGGGCAGGGACATATCGGGCATCAGATAATCGTAAAACTTGTTCATAACGTAACCTCCCACTGGGATTTCACAGATTGTCAAAAAAGACTTTTTTGACAATCTGTGTGCGGTTTTTCAGAACTTAAAAGTTCCGAAAAACCTGTGATTGCAAACGAAAGACACCCCTGATGGGTTTCTTTCGTAACTATCTTCCTTTCCGATGACGGAAGATTTCTGAGTTTTTCGATAGACTCAATTTCTTTCACTGTGCCCTCAGTATACCAGGGTCACTGTCCGAAAAATCGGACTGTGACGGCCGGGTGACAAAACTGTTATACCATCTTTAAGGAATCTTAAAGGTTCCCCCCTTGTTTCTTTAAGTGTTTTTCTTTATACTGGATGTCATAAACCGGGATAGACGAACCGCATCTCATATCCCGCCGTCCTCCGTTCTGCACTTGACAGAACGGAGGAGATGTAGTACACTTGGTGTATCAATTATCTTGATACACTTGACGCTGTACGCACAGAGAAAGGAAAGCGCCTATGGAAACGTTAAAAACCATCAATTTTGTCATAGCGGTTATTTTCTTCGTCTGCTATACCTATCAGTTCCTGTATATCCCGGTGCCCTGGCTGCGGAAGGCCTGGCCCCACGGCCCGGCCAAGGACAACCGGTACGCCGTTCTGATCTGCGCCCGGAACGAGCAGCGGGTCATCGGCGACCTGATCGCCAGCCTCCGGGGGCAGACGTATTCGCAGGGTCTGCTGTCCATTTTCGTCCTGGCGGACAACTGCACCGACGACACGGCCATGGTGGCCCGGGTGGCCGGGGCCAACGTGTATGAGCGGTTCAACCAGGTGCAGGTGGGCAAGGGCTACGCCCTGCAGGAGCTGCTGGAGCACCTGGAGCAGGACTATCCCCAGGGCTTCGACGGCTACTTCGTCTTTGACGCGGACAATATTCTGGCTCCCAACTATGTGGAGGCCATGAACCGGACGTTTTCCGACGGTCATGACATCGTCACCAGCTATCGCAACAGCAAGAACTACGGCGACAACTGGATCAGCGCCGGTTACGCCCTGTGGTTCCTGCGGGAGAGCCGGTATCTCAACCACGCCCGGTTCCTGCTGGGCACCAGCTGCGCCGTGTCCGGCACCGGCTTCCTGTTCAGCCGCCGGGTGCTGGAGGAGACGGGCCCCTGGCCCTTCCACCTGCTGACGGAGGATATCCAGTTCTCCGTGGACCAGGTGACCCGGGGCCGGAAGATCGCCTTCTGCCCCGACGCGGTGCTGTATGACGAGCAGCCCACCACCTTCCGCCAGTCCTGGAACCAGCGGCTGCGGTGGTCCAAGGGCTATCTGCAGGTGTTCCGGGGCTACGGCGCCAGGCTGCTGCGGGGCGCGGCCCGGGGGAGCTTCTCCTGCTATGATATGGCGGCGGCCATTATGCCGGCCTTCGTCCTGTCGGCCACGGCCATCGTCTGCAACGTGACGGCGGCCATTCTGGGGGCCGTCCACGGGGAGGACCTGACCATTGCCCTGTGGTCCGTGGGGCAGATGCTGCTGAATATGTATCTGACCCTGTTTGTGCTGGGGGCCATCACCACCGTTACCGAGTGGAAGCGCATCCATACCAAGGCGGTGAAGAAGGTCCTGTACGCCTTCACCTTCCCGCTGTTTATGTTTACTTACATTCCCATCTCCTTTGCGGCGCTGTTCAGCAAGGGGGAGTGGAAGCCCATCGAGCACCGGGTCAGCGCCGCGTCCCTGCGGGGTCGGGGCCGGGAGGAGCTGCTGCCCTTCTGACCGGCAGTCTGCCGCCGGTGCAATCCGAGAAATGAGAGGCGATCACCATGTACACCATCCTGGTCTGCGACGATGAAAAGGACATCGTGTCGGCCCTGAACATCTATCTGTCCGCCGAGGGCTACCGGGTGCTGACGGCCTATGACGGCTATCAGGCCCTGCGCCTGCTGGACCGGGAGGAGGTGCACCTGATCCTGCTGGACGTGATGATGCCGGGGATGGACGGCATCACCGCCATGACCCGCCTGCGGCAGAGCCACAACCTGCCGGTGATCCTGCTGACGGCCAAGTCCGAGGATACGGACAAGGTGCTGGGGCTGAACATGGGGGCCGATGACTATGTGACCAAGCCTTTCAACCCTGTGGAGCTGCTGGCCCGGGTCCGGTCCCAGCTGCGGCGGTATATGACCCTGGGCGGCGGCCATGTGGCCCCCACCGCCGTGACCATCGGCGGAGTGAGCCTGGACGACAATGCCAAGACCGTCACCGTGGACGGGGACACCGTGAACCTGACGCCCCTGGAATACGACATTCTGCGGCTGCTGATGCAGCATCCGGGGAAGGTGTTCTCGCCCCACGAGATCTATCGCCGGGTGTGGCACGAGGACCCGGCGGCGGACAATCCCGTGGCCGTCCACGTGCGGCACATCCGGGAGAAGATCGAGATCAACCCCGCAGAGCCCCGGTATCTGAAGGTGGTGTGGGGCAAGGGGTACAAAATGGAGGGGGCGGCGCAATGAAAAAGCTGCTGGAAAAGCCGTGGGCCAAGGCCCTGGCCTTTCTGCTGACCCTGCTGCCGGGCACGGCGGCGGTGTATGGCGGCGTCGAGCTGGTATACATATATGTCTATAACATGCATACGGACAGGCGCCTGGATATGCTGTGGGCCGTGACGGCGGTGTGCGCCGTGGTGGCTGCGGCATCCCTGGTGTTCTCCCTGTCGGCGGCGGGACACTGGCCGGGCCATGAGGGCGTCCATCTGACCTGGGTGGAGAAGATCCCGGTGGACCTGTTTGTGCTGGGACTGACCTGCATGTGGTACATCTGTCTGGACGCCATGAATTATCCATCGGCCACGCTGGGCCTGGCGGTATTTGTGGCGCTGGCGTATCTGTTCGTGCTGGCGTTTACGGCCCGGTGCAAGGCCGGGACCGTGCTCAGCGACCTGCTGGCGCTGCGGCTGCTGCGGCTTTTCAGCCGGGGGGCCGTGTGGACCTGGCGGCACCTGCGGCGTCTGTTTCTGGGCCTGCCTCTGGCGTGGAAAACGGCGGTGGTGCTGCTGGCCGTTATGGCGGCGGACCTGCTGATCTTCGCCTATGGCATGGACGGGGGGCAGGCGGCGCTGTATGTGACGCTGCACCTGGTGCTGCTGGGGGCGGCTATCTGGCAGGTGCTGGCCCTGCGGCAATTGCAGCGGGGAGGCGAAAGCCTGGCCAAGGGGGACTTCTCCCACCCCATCACCCTGAGCCGGGGGGCTTTGCCGGAGCTGAAGCGCCATGCGGCCAATCTGAACTCCGTGCAGCAGGGCATCCAGCAGGCGGTGGAGGAGAAGATGAAGTCCGAGCGGCTGAAAACCCAGCTGATCACCAACGTGTCCCACGACATCAAAACGCCCCTGACCTCCATCGTCAACTATGTGGATCTGCTGAAAAAGGAGGAGATGCCCTCCGACAGCGCAAGGGAATACCTGGAGGTGCTGGACCGGCAGTCCCAGCGGCTGCGGAAGCTGACGGAGGACCTGGTGGAGGCCTCCAAGGCGTCCACCGGGAATATCCCGGTGTCCCTGGCCCCCACGGACCTGAACGTGCTGTTGAGCCAGGTGTGCGGTGAGTATCAGCAGAGGCTGGAAAAGCAGGTGCTGGAGCCGGTGCTGTCCCTGGGCCAGCCGTCGCCCTGGGCCATGGCCGACGGGCGGCTTCTGTGGCGGGTGCTGGACAACCTGATGAGCAACATCTGCAAATATGCCATGCCCGGCACCCGGGTGTATCTCACCACCGAGAGGGAGGGGGACACCGCCCGGATGGTGGTCCGGAACATCTCCCGCTATCCCCTGAACATCTCCGCCGACGAGCTGACGGAGCGCTTCGTCCGGGGGGACAGCTCCCGCTCCACCGAGGGCAGCGGCCTGGGCCTGTCCATCGCCACCAGCCTCATGTCGCTCCAGGGCGGCGATTTCCGCCTGACCATCGACGGGGACCTGTTCAAGGTGACCCTGATCCTGCCCGCCGCCGAGACGGAGAAGCCGGGAGAAATGATGCTGATGGGCTGAGGGCGGTATGCGCCCATGCCCATAGAAAACGCACCCCGTTTGTCAGACATTGTGTCATCCTGTCTGACAAACGGGGTGCGGGTCCGTTTTGGTTGGGTTTTGCGGCCTCAGGCGTCCTCCCCGATCCGCTTTTCCAGCAGAACCAGGTCGACTCCGGGGATGCCGTTGAAGGTGCAGGGGACGGCGGCAACCTCCCAATAGCCCAGCTTTTTGTAAAAGGCCCGGGCATTTGCATTGCGGGCGTTGGTGTCGATCCGCAGGGAGCAGCAGCCATGGGACAGGGCGAAGCCCTCGTAATACGCCAGGAAGGCCCGGCCCAGCCCCCGGCCCCGGATGGCCGGGTCAATGACCAGGGTGTGCAGCACCATGACGTCGCTGTCCGGCACGTCATAGCGCCAGGGCGCACCGGCGTATACGTCCACCTGCACCTGGTTCAGAATGGCGGCGCCTGCCGCCGCGCCGTCCAGCAGCGCCACAAACAGGTCCCCCCGGTCCAGCGCCGCCTGGGCGGTGGCGCGGGTGGGGTAAACGCCCCGGATCCAGCCGGTGGTCAGTTGTCCGCTGTCCTGGGCGTCGTGGACCCGGTCATAAATGGCCGCCACGGCGTCCAGATCGGAGGCCAACGCCTTACGAATCTGAATGCCCATCACACATACCGCTGGGTCAGCACGTCGAACACGCCCCGGGTGGTCAGCCGCAGGGACGGGATCACCGGCAGAGCCATGAAGCTCAGGGTCATGAAGGGGTCAATGCCCCGGGACACGCCCAGCCGGAAGGCCTCGTCCTTGGCGGCCTCCAGGGCGCTGTTCACCATCACCAGGCTGTCGTCGGACATGATGCCCGCGATGGGCAGGGCCACCTCGCCCAGGATCTGGCCGCCGTCCATTACGGTGATGCCGCCGCGATTCTCCACAATGCGGTTGGCGGCGGCGGCCATGTCCTCCTCAGAGGTGCCCACCACGATGATGTTGTGGCTGTCGTGGCTGATGGAGGTGGCCACGGCGCCGTGCTTGAGGCCGTAGCCCTTGATATAGCCCAGGCCGATGTGGTGGGTGTTCTTATGCCGCTCGATCACGGCGATCTTGAGAATGTCCTGTTCCAGGTCGATGTGGTCGGCATAGCCCGCGTCCTCGGACACGATCTCGCCGGGCACCATGCCGATAACGGCGTGGGGGCGCTTGTCGGTGAAGTCGGCGGCGGACAGGGGGGCCACATGGAAGGTGTCGTGGGCCCGCTTGACCAGATAGGGGTCGATCTCCGGGGTGTCGAAGTCCCGCAGGACGCCGTCGTACATGAGCTTGCCCTTCTTATAGACCATCTCGATCTCGAAGTTCTCCCAGTTGTCGATGACCACAAAGTCCGCCAGATACCCGGGGGCGATGGCGCCGCGGTTGTTCAGCAGGAAGTACCGGGCGGCGGTGTACCCGGCGGCCTTCACCGCCATAATGGGGTCCGCGCCCAGGGAGATGGCCTTTTTGACGATGTAGTCGATGTGGCCCTTTTCCAGCAGGTCGTTGGGGTGCTTGTCGTCGGTGCAGAACATGCAGCGCTCGATGTACTTCTCGCACAGCAGGGGGGCCAGGGCCTCCAGGTTCCGGGCGGCGGTGCCCTCCCGGATCATAATGAACTGTCCCCGCTCCAGCTTGGCCATGGCCTCCTCCACGTTGGAGCACTCATGGTCGGAATACACGCCGGCGGCGATGTAGGCGTTCAGGTCGTTGCCGGCAAGGCCCGGTGCGTGGCCGTCGATCTTCTTATGGTGGGCCTGGGAGGCCACGATTTTCTCCACCACCTGGCTGTCGCCGTTGATGATGCCCACAAAGTTCATCATCTCCGCCAGGCCCTGGACCCGGGGATGGTCATAGAAGGAGTCGATGGCCCGATAGTCCAGATTGGCTCCGGACTCGTCCAGCGGCGTGGCCGGAACGCAGGAGGGCAGCATGAACCGCACGTCCACCGGCAGGTCCTCGGTGGCCTGGAGCATATACTCGATGCCGTCAGTGCCCATGACGTTGGCAATCTCGTGGGGGTCGGTGATGACGGTGGTGGTGCCGTGGGGCAGCACGGCCTTGGCAAACTCCTTGGGGCTTACCAGGGAGCTTTCCAGGTGAATATGGGCGTCGATGAAGCCCGGCAGCACGATCTTGCCGCCTACGTCCGCCTCCACCTTGCCGTGGTATTCGCCCATGCCCACAATGAGCCCCTCGGCCACGGCGATATCCCCGCGGCACAGCTCGTTGGAGAACACGTTGACGTATGCAGCGTTTTTCAGCACCAGGTCCGCCGGGACCCGGCCCGCCGCCACGTCGATGACATGGAGCTTCTTGTTGAGCTTGCGGTTGATTTTCCCTGCGTAGCTTTCCTTCACAGCCATGACGAAATCCTTCCTTTCTCCCGCGCAAAGCGGAAACGAAACTGCAAAAGCGTTATCTCTTTTGTTAATTCCTCATATTACCACAACTAATGCCGCTTGTCCACTGTTTTTTCGGGAAAAATATGGTTTATGCGTGAAAAAATCCATCCGGACAAAACCGCGGCGGGGGAGATCCAACTTTTTCATAGACAAATGGGCCGGAGCGTGGTAAAATAACCTGAATGCATATGTCGAGCCGGGGGAGGAAACATAGGATGAGCGGAAAACTGATCGTATTCGAGGGCACTGACGGCTCCGGAAAGGCCACCCAGACGGCGCTTCTGTGCCGGGAGCTGGAAAGCCGGGGCGTGCCCTTCCGCAAGCTGGAGTTTCCCCGGTACAAGGAGGAGTCCTCGGCGCTGCTGCGGCTATATCTCAGCGGGGCCTTCGGCACCGACCCGGCGGACGTCAATGCCTATGCCGCCGCCACGTTTTTCTCCGTGGACCGCTACGCCTCCTTCAAGCAGGACTGGGGCGGCTGGTACCGGCAGGGGGGGCTGGTCATCGCCGACCGGTACACCACCAGCAACGCCGTGCACCAGACCTCCAAGCTGCCGCCTCAGGAGCGGCAGGCGTTTCTGGATTGGCTGTTTGACTTTGAATACCGGAAGCTGGGGTTGCCGGAGCCGGACCGGGTACTGTATCTGGACGTGCCCACGGAGCTGTCGGAGCAGATGATGCGCCGCCGGGAGCAGCTGACCCACACCACCGCCGACATTCATGAGCGGGACGAGGCATACCTGCGGTCCTGCCGGGAGAGCGCCGCCATGGTGGTGGACTACGGCGGGTGGAGCCGCATCAACTGCGCCCGGGACGGACAGGTCCGCTCCGTGGACGACATCCACCGGGAGGTCATGGAGCGGCTCCGGGACCTGCTGGAGGGCATAAAATAGGGAGGGAACGCCTGCGCGTTCCCTCCGGGCGAGGGTATGTACGGCCCTCAGCAGGAGCAGCAGCCGTCGCCTCCGTTGCCGCAGCCGCAGCGGGATCCGGTCCCGCTACCGCAGCAGCAGAACACCAGCAGTAAGATCACGATCAGCCAGATGCAGGAGCAATTGTTGTTGTCAAAGCACATACGATTCACCTCACTTGTTTCCTGTATGGGCTATTCTATGCCGGAGATGGCTCCGGCGTATCTTGTCCGGCTGTGCCCGGGCGGAAAAAATACAGAAAGGAACCGATTATATGTCCGATTATCAGAACTCCGATACGGCCAAGTGGGATGCCCAGGAGGTCCGTAAGCAGACGAGCTCCGGCCAGGGGCCGAAGCCCAAGAAAAAGCGCCGCCTGGGGTGGCTGGGCTATCTGGCGGGGGTCATCGTGGCCTCGTTCCTGCTGGCCGGTGTGGGCTGGCTGGCTGTCAACGATGTGTGCGCCCTGAACAAGGCCCCCCTGACCGCCACCATCGAGGTGGAAAGCGGCGACTCCGTGGGGACGGTGGCCACCAAGCTGAAGAAGGCGGGGCTTATTAACTCCAAGCTGCTGTTCATGATCACCAGCCCCGTTTTCCACGCCAGCCGCTATATTCAGCCCGGCGTGTATGAGCTGAACACCGACATGGACTTCAACTGTCTCATCAAGTCCATGCAGCCCACCGGCGGCGTGGCGGCCACCGTTACCGTCACCATCCCCGAAGGCTACACCGTGGAGCAGATCATCCAGCTGCTGGCGGAGAACGACGTGTCCGACGCCGCCGCCCTGGAGGAGTCTGCCAAGAACCATGTGTTCGACAAGTTCGACTTCGTGGACAACGAGAATCTGGGCAGCATCAGCCGCCTGGAGGGCTATCTGTTCCCGGATACCTATGAGTTCTATGTGAAGGAAAACGCCGACTCGGCCCTGAGCCGCCTGCTGGCCAACTTCCAGGACCGCATCGTGGACGATCCGGTCCTGGCACCGCTGATCGCCAACTCCTCCTACAGTCTGAAGCAGATCGTCATCATGGCCTCCCTGATCGAGAAGGAGACCGACGGCACCGACCGCACGCTGATCTCCTCCGTGATCCACAACCGCCTGGAGAACGTAGGCGAGACGGCCCATCTGCTGCAGATCGACGCCTCTCTGGTGTATGCCGCCGGGCGGGAGATCACCGAGGACGACTATCAGACCCTGGACAGCCCCTATAACCTGTATACCCATCAGGGACTGCCGCCCACGGCCATCGCCAACGCCGGTAAGGCCTCCTTCCAGGCCGCCCTGCAGCCGGACGATACCAACTACTATTTCTATGTGCTCAATCCCGATACCCAGCGGCACGTGTTCAGCCGCACCCTGTCCGAGCACAACGCCAATCTGCGGAAGTTCGGATGACGGCGGAGCGAAAAAAACCGGAGCTGCTGGCTCCGGCAGGGGACTGGGAAAAGCTGCAGATGGCCGTGCTGTACGGGGCGGACGCCGTGTACCTGGCGGGGACGTCCTTCGGAATGCGGTCCTTTGCGGGGAATTTCAGCGATGAGGAGCTGCCCCGGGCGGTGGACTTCGCCCACCGGCACGGGGTGAAGGTCCACGCCACCGTGAACACCATGCCCCGCAGCGGCGAGGTGGACCGGTTGCCGGAGCACCTGGAAAAGCTCAACGGCGCCGGGGTGGACGCCCTGATTCTGGCGGACCTGGGGGCCTTTACCCTGGCCGGGAAATACGCCCCCCGGTGTCAGCGGCACATCAGCACCCAGCAGTCTATCGCCAACTATGCCTGCGCCCAGGCGTGGTTCGACCTGGGGGCCCAGCGAGTGGTGCTGGCCCGGGAGCTGGGGATGGAGGAGATCCGGGAGATCCGCCGCCGGGTGGACCCGGCCCTGGAACTGGAGACCTTCTGCCACGGGGCCATGTGCGTGTCCTATTCCGGGCGGTGCCTGCTGTCCAACTATATGACCGGGCGGGACTCCAACCGGGGAGCCTGCGCCCAGCCCTGCCGCTATCAGTACACCCTGATGGAGGAGAAGCGGCCCGGGGAGTATTTCCCGGTGTTCGAGGACGAGAAGGGCACCTACATCATGAACTCCCGGGATATGTGCATGATCGACCACCTGGACGACCTGATGGACGCCGGGGTGGACTGCCTGAAGATCGAGGGGCGGGCCAAGTCCGCCTATTACGCCGCCATTGTCACCGGGGCCTATCGCCATGTGCTGGACGACGTGGCCGCCGGGCGGCCGGTGGACCCGGTGTGGCGGGACGAGGTGGAGCATGTCAGCCACCGGCACTATTCCACGGGCTTTTTCTACGGCCAGCCGGGGCAGTTCTATGAGGACGCCCGGTACATCCGGGACTGGCAGATCTGCGCCGTGGTGATGGGCTGCACGCCGGAGGGCCTGGCTACCCTGAGCCTGCGCAACAAGTTTGCCTGCGGGGATCAGGTGGAGGTGGTGGGGCCGGACACCAAGCCCTTTACCATGACGGCCCCCATGATGACCGACAGCCAGGGGCTGCCGCTGACGGAGCCGAAAACGCCGCAGATGGTGTTTACCATGCAGCTGCCCCATCCGGTGCCGCCTATGAGCTTTGTCCGACACGCGGTGGACCTGGGCGGAAGATAAGTGAAAAAGCAACAGAAAAAAATAACAGCATGGGGTGGACCCTCGGGTCCACCCCATGCTGTTTTGTATGATTTTATTCCTCCACCGCCGGAAACAGGTCCCAGGGGTAGGTCCGGGGCGGCGGGCAGAACACGTCCACCGCTCTGCCGGTGACCGGATGGCGGAAGGCCAGGCGGCAGGACCACAGGGCCGCCGTGCAGTGGGGGTCCTTGCTGCCGTATCGGATATCCCCCAGCAGCGGCAGCCCCCGGGAGGAAAACTGCACCCGGATCTGGTGGGTGCGTCCGGTGTGCAGCCGCACCCGCACCAGAGACAGCTCCTCCGTCCGGGACAGCTCCCGGTATTCCAGGCTGGCCTCCCGGACGCCCTTCCGGGGCCGCTGGACCACATAGCTCTTGTTGTGTCCGGCGTCCCGGAACAGCAGGTCCGTCAGGGTGGCGGCAGGCTCCTGCGGATGGCCCCGCAGCACCGCCAGATATTCCTTCACCAGCTCATGGGCCTGCAAGGCGGCGGTGAGTTTTCCGGTGACCTCCCGCCGCCGGGAGAACACCATGACCCCGCCGGTGATCTTGTCCAGCCGGTGCACCGTGGCGATATAGGGGTTCTTCTGCCCCTGGGCCAGGTAGTGCTCCCGCAGCAACTGCGGCATACACCGGCCGCTTTCACTGTCCTCCGACAGCACCCCCACGGGCTTGCAGCAGATCACCAGGTGGGCGTCCTCATACAGAATCTTCAGCGGCTCCATGGCTCACCAGCGGCGGCGGCCCCGATAGGCCCGGCGCTGGCGGCGCTTCCCGCCCCGGCTGCCGTACCGCCGGTTGCGGCGGCCCAGCTTCAGCCACAGAATGAACACGATCACCAGCACCACAACGGCCACCAAAGCCAGCTTCACCCAGGTCTTGGCGAAAAACGCCTCCACGGCGGCCTTGGCCACCAGGAAACGGGACGCGGACACGTCCGCCTGGGCCAGCAGGGGCACCTCGGCGCACACCTGGTCGTTATAAGTAATGGTCAGGGTGCCCAGCTCCTGCCCGGCGGTGATGGGGGCGTTGACCACGTCCTGCTTCAGGGTGACGCTCTTGCGGATGTCCTCATCCTTGGCGTCCTTGGGCAGGAAGGCCTCCGCGCTTTGGGCCGGATACAGCATCACCGTGTCCGTCTGCTTGGACAGGGCCACCGGCTGGCGGTACAGCTCGTCGGTGGCCGCCACCTGGCGCATGGAGAAGTTGTTGTATGCCCAGTTATACAGCTTGGCGGACTCGGAGAAGCTCTCCACGGTGGCGCCGTTTCCCTTGCAACCCAGCACCACCGCCACCAGACGGCGGCCGCTGCGCTTGGCGGAGGACACCAGGCAATAGCCGGACTCCTCGGTGGAGCCGGTCTTGATGCCGTCGGCTCCGTCGTACTGATAGCCCATGATCCGCCAGTTGGAGATCAGGGAGTTGGTGGTGTACAGTTCCCGCTCCTCGGACATGTTGGTGGCGGGCACCACATAGGAGGCGGTGCCGCAGATTTTCATGAAGGTCTCGTTTTTCATGGCCTCCCGGGTGAACAGATAGATGTCCCAGGCGGTGGAATAGTGGTTGGGGTCATGCAGGCCGTTGGGATTGACAAAGTGGGTGCCGGTGCAGCCCAGCTCCTGGGCCCGCTGGTTCATCAGGGCCACGAAAGCGTCCTGAGACCCGGCCACCGTCTCCGCCAGGATGCAGGCCGCCTCGTTGGCGGACACCAGCATCATGCAGTACAGCAGCTGCTCCACCGTCAGCACCTCGCCCTCCTTGATGTCGGCGGAGCTGCCGGTGGGGTCCATGTCGTTGACCAGGGACGGCGCCGTGACCGGCTGGTCCAGGGTCAGCACCCCCTGGTCCACGGCCTCCAGGGTCAGCAGGGCGGTCATGACCTTGGTGATGCTGGCGGGATACTCGGTGTCCCGCTCGTTGAGGCCGTACAGCATCCGCCCGGACTCATAGTCCACCAGCAGCGCCGCCTTGGCGTTCACCTGGGGCAGGTCCACCGCACTGGCCTGGGGCACGCAGAACAGGCCCGTCAGCAGAAGCGTCAGCAAAAAAACAGATAAAAACCGGCGAATTTTCATTTTCTTTTTCTCCATCTATGCTATAATGGTGGTGGGATAAGGGACAGCGTGCCCGATCCCTGCTTATCACCTCTCATTATAAGCAAAATCCAACAGGGAGTCAACAACAGAGCCTATGGGAAAAGTTACAAAAACGGAAATATTTTTGCTGGTCCTGACGCTTCTGTTTGCGGCGGCGGCAGCGGCGCTGTTCTTCACCGGCCGCCCCCGGTCCGAGGGGTACACCGTCACCACCCAGCGGGACGATGTCGGCCCCCAGGAGCCCCAGTCCGGCCCCCTGAACATCAACACGGCCACCGCCGCCCAGCTGGAGACCCTGGACGGCATCGGCCCGGTGCTGGCCCAGCGCATCGTGGAATACCGCGAGGCCAACGGCCCCTTCGCCTCCGTGGAGGGACTCCTGGAGGTCAAGGGCCTGGGATCCGGCATATTGGAAGCCATCCGCCCCCAGATCACCGCAGAGGAGGAACCATGAAAATTTTAGTAGTAGACGACGAGCAGCTGCTGGTCAAGGGCATCAAGTTCAACCTGGAAAACGAGGGCTATCAGGTGCTCACCGCCTATGACGGGGCAACAGCCGTGGAGCTGGCCCGGCGGGAGAGCCTGGACCTGATCATCCTGGATCTGATGATGCCCCAGCTGTCCGGCAGCGAGGCCTGCATGAAGATCCGGGAGTTTTCCGACGTGCCCATCATCATGCTCACCGCCCGCAGCGAGGACGCAGACAAGCTCATGGGCTTTGCCTGCGGGGCCGACGACTATGTGACCAAGCCCTTCAACATCCTGGAGCTGAAGGCCCGGATCAAGGCCCTGCTGCGCCGGGCCAAGGGCCCCGCCCGTCCGGGCCGCAATCCCGCCCTGCTGACGGCGGGGGACCTGAGCCTGGATACCGAGCAGCGGGTGGCCATCCGGGACGGCCGCACCATCGACCTGACGGCCAAGGAATACGACCTGATCGAGCTGCTGATGAAAAATCCCCGGCGGGTCTACAGCCGGGAGAGCCTGATGAACCTGGTGTGGGGCTATTCCTACGCCGGGGACTACCGCACCGTGGACGTGCACATCCGCCGCCTGCGGGAGAAGCTGGAGCGGGTCCCGGCGGAGCCGGAATACATCATGACAAAGTGGGGAGTGGGTTACTATTTTGCGGGGGAAAACCAGCCTACAGTTTAAGTTCAGCATGAGCTATATCCTCATCATCCTGGCGGTGCTGGTGCTGCTGAATACCTATCCGCTGCTGGTGTCTCAGAGTCTGGTGTTCCGGACCAAGGAGACGGCCATGAAAAGCAGCGTCAAGATGGTGGAATCGGCCCTGTCGGGCCTGCCGGAGCTGACGGAGGAAAACGTGGGCCAGGCCCTGGCCTCGGTGGAGGAGACCGGCGTGTCCCGCCTGCTGGTGACGGACACCTCCGGCTGCATCCTGTTCGACACCCGGGAGGGCGGCAGCGCCAAGGGAATGTACGCCATGTATACCGAGATCGTCCAGGCTCTGGACGGCAGCGACGCCTTCTACTGCCGGTATGACAGCCATGCTTTTTTAAGCCGGGGCGCTTCCCCGGTGGTATACCGCAACCGCATCATCGGCGCGGTGTACGCCTATGAATACGACACCCAGCAGGCGGAGCTGCTGCAGAGCTTCCAGACCAACCTGACCCGCATCTCCCTGCTGATCGGCGTTCTGGTGGTTGCCCTCAGCGCTCTGCTGTCCCGGGCCTTCACTCGGAAGATCCGGGAGCTGCTCCAGGCCATCCGCCAGGTCCGGGAGGGGGCCTACAGCCATCGGGCCTCCGTCCGGGGAAATGACGAAATCGCCCAGCTGGCCACGGAGTTCAACAGCCTGACGGACCGCCTGCAGACCACCGAGGCCGCCCGCCGCCGTTTTGTGTCCGACGCCAGCCACGAGCTGAAAACGCCCCTGGCCGGTATCCGCCTGCTGACGGACTCCATCCTCCAGACGGAGGACATGAACGCCGACACCACCCGGGAATTTGTGGAGGATATCGGCCGGGAGGCCCAGCGGCTCAGCCGCATCACCGAGGACCTGCTGCGCCTGACCCGGCTGGACAGCGGCATCCAGGACGCGGCCTATCCTGTGTCCGTGTCCCGGGTGCTGGAGCGGGTGGTCCGTATGCTGGGGGTGGTGGCCCGGGAAAAGGAGGTCACCCTGACCTATGAGACGGACGAGGACGCCGTGGTCCGGGCCACCGAGGACGACATCCACCAGATTCTCTATAACCTCATGGAAAACGGCATCAAGTACTCCGGCTCCATGGGCTTTGTCCACACCACCCTGAAAACCGTCGGCGACACCGTGGTGATCTCCGTGGAGGACAACGGCATCGGCATCCCCAACGAGGACATGGAGCACATATTTGAGCGGTTCTACCGGGTGGACAAGAATCGCTCCCGGGCCGTGGGCGGCACGGGCCTGGGCCTGAGCATTGTCAGCGACACCGTGCGCCGCCGGGGCGGCTCCATCCGGGCCCAGCACAGGCAGTCCGGCAGCGGCACCGTGTTCATCGTGGAGCTGCCCCTGGCCCGGCGAGAGGAGGCGGACGAATGAAAAAACGGATCTTTCTCCTGCTGCTTTGTCTGGCACTGCTGCTTACCGGCTGCGCCGCCAGCCGCCGGACGCCCAAACAGACCTTCCGGATCTACGGCCTGTCCGGCGCCCCGGGCGGCGACGCCATCTCCGCCGTGGACGTGGACTGGTCGGAGCGGAAAAGCCTCACCGTGGACCAACAGGCCCAGGCGGCTCTGGAGCAGCTGCTGGGGGCGTGCACCGAGCCGGGCTACCGCACGCCCATCCCCCAGGGGGTGACGCTGCGCAGCTGCCAGCTTACCGGCGGCATGGCCCTGGTGGACTTCTCCCAGGGGTATGAGCAGCTGTCCGGCATCGACCTGACCATCGCCGACTACTGCGTCACCCTGACCCTGTCCCAGCTGCCCGGCATCTCTGTGGTCCGCATCACCGTGGAGGGCCAGGACCTGGCCTATCGGACCCACAGCCTGCTGCAGTCCAAGGAGGTGCTGATGACCAGCGAGGACGACGTGACCCGCACCCTGGGGGTGCGCCTGTTCTTCCCCGCCCGGGAAAGCGGCCTGCTGACGTCGGAATCCCGGACCCTGACCCTCCACGAGGGCGACAGCGCCGTGGAGGCCATCATGTCCGCCCTGATGGAGGGCCCCCAGACCGAGAGTCTGTCCCCTCTGCTGCCGGAGGGCTTCCAGATGCTGACGGTCCGGGTGGAAAGCGGCACCTGCTATCTGAATCTGCCCCGGTCGGACGTGTCCCTGCTGCCGGAGGGCCTGGAGGCCCAGCAGCTGCTGGTCCGGGGTATGGTGAACTCCCTGTGCTCCGCCAACGGCGTGGACCGGGTCCAGTTGCTGCTGGACGGCCAGGTGGCCGCCTCCTTCGGCCAGGTGGACATCAGCGGCCCCCTGTACCGGGAGTGACAGCCGGTTATATAAAAAACTCGGGTACGGCGTGCCGTACCCGGGTTTTTTGCTTATTCCGCTTTCTGGAGCATCCCGTCCACCAGCTGCTGAGCCCGGACGCGGGTCTGTTCCTCGTCCATACCCAGCACCCGGCCGTGCTCCACCACCACCCGGCCGTTGACCATCACCAGCTCCGCCGGGCGGGCATAGCCAACGGTTCCCAGCATACAGGCGGGGTCCAGCTTGGCCCCGGCCAGCTCCAGCAGGTCCACGTTCAGCAGAAACAGGTCCGCAGCCTTTCCCACCTCCAGGCTGCCGATCTCGTCCTGTCGGCCCAGAAGCCGGGCGCTGCCCATGGTGGCCATTTTCAGCAGGTCATACCCGGTGGGGGCCTTGGCGCTGTAGGTCAGCCGGTGCAGCAGGTACGCCGCCCGGATCTCCGCCAGCAGGTTGGAGCAGTCGTTGGACGCAGAGCCGTCCACGGCCAGTCCCACCGGCACCCCCAGCTCCAGCATATCCGGCACCCGGCACACGCCGGAGGCCAGCTTCATGTTGGACACCGGGCAGTGGGCGATGCCTGTCCCCGTCCGGGCCAGCAGGCGCAGCTCCTGGTCGTTGAAGTGGATGCCGTGGGCATACCACACGTCCTCTCCCAGCCAGCCGCAGCTCTCCATATACGCCAGGGGCCGCATACCCACGGCCTCCAGGGTGAACCGCTCCTCGTCCTTGGTCTCGCACAGATGGGTGTGCAGCCGCACCCCCATGGACCGGGCCAGGACCGCCGACTGCTTCAGCAGGTCCGTGGTCACGCTGAAGGGTGAGCAGGGGGCCAGGGCCACCTGGTGCATGGAAAACCGGGATGTATCGTGGAATTTCTCCACCAATCTCCGGCTGTCCCGCAGGATGGTGTCCACATCCTGCACCAGATCGTCCGGCGGCAGACCGCCGTCGCTTTTGCCCCGGGACATACTGCCCCGGGTGGCGTGGAACCGGACCCCCAGCAGGTCCGCCGCCCGGAACTGCTGGTCGATGAAGTGCTCCGATCCCACCTTGGGGAACACATAGTGGTGGTCCATGCAGGTGGTGCAGCCGTATTTCAGCAGCTCGCCCAGCCCCACCAGGGAGCTGTAATAGATGCAGTCCTCGTCCAGGCCCCGCCAGATCTCGTACAGGGTCCGCAGCCACGGAAACAGCTCCATTTTCTGCACCTTCGGCAGGTTCCGGGTGAAGGTCTGGTACAGATGATGGTGGGTGTTCACCAGACCGGGGTACACAAAGCAGTGGGAGGCGTCGATGACGCGGTCCGCCGGGCGCTCCTCCGGCCCGATGTATCGGATCACGTTGTCCTGCACCAGGATGTTTTCGCCCCGCAGCACCCGGTCCTCCCGGTCCACGGTGACGATGGCCTGGGCGTTGCGGATGAGAGTGGTCGCCATAGGTCACGCTCCTTTTCTGTAAAAACAGGGGGTGCGCGGTGCGCACCCCCATTGGTTCCGGATGATTTACCGATAGATCTCGCCCACGGTGGGGTTGCCGGCGGCCTGAGACTCGTCGGTGTCGATGTGCATGGTGGTGGCGCCGCCCACGTTGACGCGGACCACCACGTCGTCGAAGATCAGCTTGCGGCCCTCGCCGCCGCAGGCCACCTTGATGATCTCCTTATCCTTGACGCCCATCTTCTCGGCGTCCTCCTGGCGGACATGCAGGTGACGCTTGGCGATGATGACGCCCTGGCTCAGCTCCACCTCGCCCTTGGGCCCGATGAGCTTACATGCGCCGGAGCCCTCCACATGGCCGCTCTCCCGGACGGGAGCCGTGATGCCCAGGGTGCGGGCGTCGGTGGCGGAGACCTCCACCTGGTCGGCCTTACGGGTGGGCCCCAGAATGGACACATTGGCCATTTCCTTCTTGGGCCCCACGATGGTCAGCCGCTCGTTGCAGGCGTACTGGCCGGGATAGGACAGGGGCTTGCGAACGGTCAGCTGATAGCCCTCGCCGAACAGCTTCTCCACCGTCTCCTGGGTCAGGTGGATATGACGGGCAGACGTTTCGATCATGAAAGACATTTTTTGTTCCTCCTATGTATGCGTATAGATATCGAATCCGTGCCGCAGCACGATTTCCGCGAAAATGCACCGGCAGTTGTTCCCCCGCCGGTATTTTCAGATTATTTTACCACATTCCAGACTCCCATGCAAGGGAGTTATTCCATTTCCGGCGGCTTCGGCCAACAATTCTTCCTCCGGCGGCACATGGCCAGCCAGGGCGGCGTTTTTCAGCCGCCGGTCGCCGGATACCTCCCGAAGCACCCGAAGCCCCCGGGGCACGGTGAAGCTCTGTTCCTCCCGCTGCAGCTCCACCTCCATCACCGCCAGCCGCCGCCAGAAGGGATACACGTCGATCTCGAACACCAGTCCGCCCTCCGGCAGGCAATAGCGCATCTTGTGAATGGTCACCCGCGCCGGGTCCCGCTGTGCCAGCAGGGCCTCATATTCCCGGGCGTCGATCTCCCGCTCCCGCTCCACGCAGGTGCGGTCCGTCAGGCGTTGCTTTTCGGTGTGGAAAAACTGCTCCGTTTCCCCCACCCGGCGGCGGACCCGGGCGCTGACGCCGGGCCGGGACAGCAGATACGTCTGCCACATCTCCCACCGCACCGGGCACCGGTCCAGCAGGGCCCGGTCCGGCATTTCGATCAGGAATTTCCGCTCGATCTCCAATGGCTCCGTCACAGCTTCTCAAACTCCTCTCGTGTCAGCAGCAGATTCAGGGCCTCCAGCAGGCCGTTGGCCGTCAGGTGCTCCGGCAGGCCCAGGTCCCGCAGCACCTGCTGCCGCCGGGCGGCGGAGTTCGGCCCCACCAGGCCCTTGTCCATCATGTCCGCCTTGGTCAGGTCCCCGCCGGGGGCCGGGGCGTCCTCCCCCTCCAGGGTGGCGCCGCAGCGCCGCAGGGCCTCCAGCAGCACCTCCGGCCGCATGCCCTCCACCCCTAACTTGCCCTCCTTGCCGGGATGGCGCTTGCGCCGCTCCTTCCCGGCGATATCCGGGACATAGGCCTGCTTCAGCTGCTGGCGGGGGATGGCCCCCTTCAGGTGGTTCCGGATCACAAAGCCCGCCCCGTCCGGGTCCGTCAGCAGGATCAGCCCCCGCTTTTCCGCCAGCCGCCGCAAAAACGCCAGCTTTTCCCGATCGTTGAACACGGAGAACCCGCCGGTCTCCACCACCGTGGCGTCCACCGCCTGCAAAAGGGCGTTGCGGTCATACCGCCCCTCCACCACGATGACCTCTTTTACCCGGGGCTTCATCTGCGCCCCGCCAATTCCATCAGAAACAGCTTCAATTCGTCCTCCTTCTGCTTATCCGGCATACTCATGCTCTTCATCCGCCGGTCCAGCTGCTGGCACCGCAGTACCGCCGTCCGGCACCAGTCATGGTCCACCTTTCTGGCCGCCTGCATCAGCAGCTTGGCCGGGTAATCGCTGCTCATGTTCCACAGCTGCTTCAGCCAGAGCCGGTCCTTGCCGCCGTCCAGGGCCATCCGGGCGGTATACAGCCGCCGCAGCTCCTTGCCCACCGCCGCCAGGATCACAATGGGCTCCGTCTGCATCCGCAGCAGCTCCCCCAGCACCCGGGCCGCGTCGTCGTATTTTCCGGCGGTGATGCTGTTGGTCATGTCGAACACCTGGGCGTCCAGAATGGGGTCTGCCACGGCGTTGATGTCTGCCACGGTGATGCGCTCCCCCTTGGCATAGGCAGCGATCTTCCCGATCTCCGGCACCAGGTCCGTCATCAGCGTGCCGCAGGTGAACAGCAGATGGTCCGCCGTGGCCGTGTCGATGTCGTGGCCCTCCGCCGCGAACCGCCGCTTCATCCACCGCAGCAGCTGATCCCGCTCCTGCTGGCAGAACTCCACCTCCTGCGCGTGGTCTCCGATGGCGGCGCACAGCTTCTTCATTTTGCCGTCCCGTTTATAGGGCAGCACGTCGTATACAAACACCAACGTGCCGTATTCCGGGAAATCCCCCAGCAGATTGATCAGCAGCCCCCGCTGCCCCTCGTCCAGCCGGAACAGGTCCATATCCGTCACCACCGTCAGGGTGTGCTGGGCCATCATGGGCATGGCCTCCACCACCTCCGTCAGGTCCTGGACGGTCAGTCCCTTTCCGGAAAGCCGGTGATAGTTGAACTCCTCAAAGCCCTCCGGCACCAGCAGGGCCTTCAGCTCCTCCAGATACCGGTCCCGCAGATACGTCTCCTCTCCGTAGAAGATGTACACGTTCTCCGGGCTGCCGCTTTTGATATCCGCCCGCAGCTTTTCCAGGGCTGCGCCGCTTTTTTTCGTAGCCTTTGCCGCCATTTATGTTCCTCCGTTCACTGTGACCAGGACGTTCCCCTGCCGGTCGGTGCGGTACACCGCGGCCCCGTTCCGGGACAGCCGGTCCATGGCCTCCTGGGTGGGGTGGCCGTAGCTGTTGTCCCCCACGCTGATGATGGCCGTCTCCGGCCGCACCTGCTGCAAGAACGCGTCGGTGCTGCTGTACCGGGAGCCGTGGTGTCCCACCACCAGCACCTCGATATCCGGCAGGTCGAACCGCTCTACCAGCTTCTTTTCCGTGTTTCCGGCCATGTCGCCGGTGATCAGGGCGTCGAAATCCCCCGCCGAGCACAGGAAGGTCAGCCCCTGCTCGTTCAGATCCCCGGCTCCCACCGGAGGATAGATGGTCAGCATGGCCTGGCCCATGGGGAACTGATAGGTGTCCGTCACCATGGTCACGGGGATGTCCAGCTCCCGGGCCAGGGCCAGCAGCCGGTCCCGGACGCCGTATTCATCCTGGATCTCCGGCAGCAGCAGACGCTCCACCGGCATCCGGGCCAGCAGCTCCTCCAGTCCGTTGGTGTGGTCCGCATGATAGTGGGTCACCGCCACCGCCGACAGGCGGTGGATGCCCATGCTCTCCAGCTGGTCTGCTGCCCGGGCCCCGGCGCTGATATAGCTGTTGCTGGATCCGCAGTCCACCAGCACCGCCTTCTCCCGGGTATACAGGGCCACGCTTCCCCCCTGGCCCACGTCCAGGGCCATAACGGACAGGTCCCCATATTGGTGCAGGCCGGTGTTCAGGCCCACCGCCAGCGCCAGCGTCGCCGCCGCCAGGACTCCGGCCACAGCGTACTTCCGCCGCCGGTCCCGGGTCAGCAGGCACCCGCCGAACATGGCGTATACATACAGCAGCCAGTATTTCAGAAAGCCGTTGGAAAAATACACCGCGTGCCCCGGGGCCGAGGCCAGCACCCCGGCGACCCACAGCACATACCGCACCAGGCCGAAGCATACCCAGCCCAGCACCCGGGCCGCCGGAAGCCATACAAAGCCCACCAGCACCGTCACAAAGCCCGCCATGAAGTTCCATCCCGCCGCCGGAACGGCCAGCAGGTTGCTGATGGGGGCGGCAAGGGTCAGGATGTTGAAGTAGATGGCCGTCAGCGGAATGGTGAAAACCAGAGCCGAGACGGATGCCGACACGTTGGCGCACAGGAAGTTCACCGCCCATCGGACGGCCCGGCTTGTCCCGGTGTAAAACCGGGACAGATTCCGGTACAGCTTCGGCGACAGCCACACCAGTCCCAGGGTGGCCGCAAAGCTCAGCTGCAGGCTGATGCTTCCGGCGGCGAAGGGGTTGGCCAGCAAAATCACCAGCAGCGCCGCGCCCAGGCTGGTGAGGCCGTCGCTGTCCCGCTTGAACAGGGGCGCCGCCAGCACGAAGGCCTGCATGATGCACGCCCGCACCACCGACGGCGACAGGCCCACCACCAGCATATAAAACGCCAGCACCGCCATGGATACCCCGGCGGACAGCCGCCGCCTGCTGCCCAGCAGCAGGCCCAGCAGGCTCACCAGAAACGCGCAGTGCAGGCCGGACACGGCGAACAGGTGGGAAAGCCCCGCCTGGGACATGGCCGTTTCGTCCGCCACGGACAGGCCGCCCCGGTCCCCGGTCAGCTCCGCCGTGACAAAGGCGGCGGTGGTCTCGTCATCCCAGATGGCGGCGATCTTTTCCCGCAGGGCCCGGGCCGTCCGCTGGGGCAACCAGCGCAGGCTCCCGGCGCTGCCCGCCTCCTCCGTCACGTCCCCCTGGACATACAGCAGGGCGAACACGCCCCGGGAGGTGAAGGTGGTCACGGCATTTTCATGAATGCGCCCGGCGTCCTGCCAGCGGGCATAGCCGGTGATCCGCTGTCCCGGCTCCAATCGGGACAGCTCCTGGCCGCCGTAGCAGACCGCCTTGACGCCCCGGAGCCCCTCCGGATACACCGTCACCCGGCCGCCCTGCTCCGTCAGCTGGCCGAAGTCCGCCACGACGGCGGAAAATTCCGCCTCCCGGCCGCAGCGCTCCAGCACCGGCTGCTGGATCAGGGCCTGATACCCGCCGAAATACAGCAGACCTCCGCAGAGGGAGAACAGAATCACCGCCGCCCGCAGCCGCAGCTGGTCCGGCAGACGGCGGCGCAGCAGCACCGCCGCCAGGCCCAGGACTCCGCAGACGATTGCCGCCCACCAGGTCCACCCGGACCAGGGCAGCAGCGCCGCCGCGAAAACAGCGGCGGCAAAGGACAGCGATATGGCGGCCAGCGTCCGCATGACGGTTCCCTCCTCCGCAAAAATTTCTATCCGCATTATACCAGATTCCCTGTTCCGGAACAACCCCGCCGCCGCGCTTTGCGATTTTTTCCCGGACTTGTGCATGATTCCGCCGGTTCCGGCCAAACTATCCCTGTACCGCAGGTACAGAAGGAGGTGTCCGTCATGGACAAGTACCAGAACCAGAATCAGAACCAGAATAGCAACCAGAATCAGAACCAGAACAACAACCAGAATCAGAATCAGAACACCCGTCAGAACCGCAATTCCAAGCAGAATCAGAACCAGAACCAGCGCTGACCTCCGCGACGTACAAAAAAACGGTCCCCGGTACGACACCGGGGGCCGTTTTCGTGGGATCATCGCTACAGGATCAGCAGCAGGCCGATGGCGATGAGGACCTCCTCGTCCGCTTTCTGATAGAACAGGAAAAACAGGATCAGGAGAAGCAGCAGATCCCCGGCGTCCATGTCCCCCAGGTGCAGCTTCGCCAGCAGGCGGTTCAGAAACTGCCGCTCCGGGGCCGGAGGCGGGGGAGGAGCCGGTTCCGGCCCGGTCGGCGGGGGCGGCGGCTGTGTCCGGGGTTCGGGACGGGGCGGCGGGGCCGCCTCCTGCTGGGGCACCCGGTCATATACCCCGTTGTCGTTGCGGATATAGCGGTTATACATGGCTACCCCTCCCAATCCGCCAGCAGCTTTTTCCCCACATGGATCAGCCGCGCCAGCCGGGCCGCCCGCTCGATCTTCCCTTGCTTTTCTTCCTTCAGGAACGGGCGCAGGGCCTGGAGCAGCTGCAGGGCGGCGCTGTTCTCCGTCCCCAGCTCGCCGGCCAGGGGCAACAGCTTCCTCAGGAGCTTCGGGTCCAGTCCGCCCAGGGCCGCCCCCAGGTCAGGCCCCGGCGGCGGGGCGGGGGGCGGCGGGGCCGCCTTCTGCTCCCCCATGGCTCCGGACAGCTGCTGGGCCATCTGCATGACCTGGGCCATGCTGTTGGGATCGGACAGCAGCGCGTTCAGTTTTTCCTCCAGCTCCGACACTGCCGTCCCTCCTTCCTATTTTTGCAGGCTTTCGCCGATCCGCTGCACCAGGGCCGCGCCCTGGGGCGTGCTCATGATGCCTTGGAGCATTCCACTGATGGCGGAGGCGTCCCCTGCCGCCGCCTGGCGGACGGCCTGCTGCAGGGTACGGCCCCCGTCGCTGCCGGACAGCAGTCCCAGCAGCATCTGGCCGTCCCGGGAACCCATCACCGCCTGCAGGGCCGCCGGGTCCCGCTTCAGCCGCTCCATCATTTCCTTCTGATCCATAGAAAAACCTCCATCCGTTGCTGCATAGCCCAGTATATGTGCCTCTGCCGGAAAACGTGCCTGTCTGCTTTGAGGTCCCGGATAGGGGAGGGGGACTTTTGGGCGTGGCTTCGCACAAACGGATTTTCAGATTGGAGCCATGTGTGTAATTCATGTGTAATCTGGATCCGGAAAGGACCGTTGAAAACAAAAGAAAAACCGGGAAACCATTGCGGTTCCCCGGTTGAGACTGTCGAAAAAACCGGAAATCTTCCGCCATCGGAAAGGAAGAAAGTTACGAAAGAAACCCGTCAGGGGTGTCTTTCGTTTGCAGTCACAGATTTTTCAGAACTTTTCAGGTTCTGAAAAACCGCACTCAGCCTGTAGAAAAAGCCCAGCAAAAGGCGGTACAACTTAGGGATTTTGTAATTCCTGAAAAATTCGGCATAGTCGTGTTATGCGGCTATGCCGTTTTTCTGCCCATTTAAGGCTGTGGTGGGGTAAATTCACCGATGCAGTTCCAGACGATCCGCAGCCTCTGAACCTTTCTGCCGCCGACTCGCGCAGGCTGAAACACCTCAACACGTTCCACAAATTCTCGGATGACTTCTGCATTCAACTCTTGTATGTCCGTGTGCTTACGCACAAGAGCAACAAAGCTGTTTATGGACAGATGATCTCTGCCAGTGTGTCAACCGAGAAATTCTTTTTGTGGTTCAGAATGAGATATGCCAGAAGCAGGTAGCACTGGTCCGCTTTAATATCTTCTCCGGTCAATGTCTCTTTGGAGCTGATGATCTCCATGCCACCAAAGAAATTAATATGGATGTCCTCCGGATTGTACTTTGAGGCTTTTGTTGCAGCCAATAGAGACTGCTGCTGTTTGATTTCGTTGAGCTCCACAACCACTGCATAGGAAGCGATGAATAGGAAAACCGGGTCATCCGTGTAACGGGTCGGATCGTCCACGGCAATGAATCCCTGATTAATCCGTTTGGAGAATGGTGCCGCCAGCAGTGTAGTCACCCCATACTCCCGAAAGAAGGCTGCTTCATCTGGATAGACTTTCTCTAAACTCTTGATGAGCATTAAGTCATCGTCATTCAGCTTTCGCAATTCTTCAATGGCCGTTTGCGGGAGTGCGGGATTTTCTTCGGATTCATCGAAGAATTGGCTTGGTGTAATATCAAAATAGTTACAGATTTGAAGAAATTCTGCCATAGGCGGCAACGATTTGCCAGAGGATATGTTATAAACATAGCTTCTGCTATGCCCGAGATCATAAATCATTTGATATTCAGAGACACCCTTTTTTAATCTCAGCTGAGTAATTCGATCACGCACGAATTGTGTGTCCATATGATATTCACCACCTATCTTATGATTATTTCAGGTGATGACCGAAGAAAAATAACCCACGATTTTACGCCGTTTGCCTTGAAAGCATACAATAGTTTATGCTATAATACAAAAAATTATGTTTTTTGCTCTGCGATTCAAGTCATTTATCGAATTGTGCTTGTTTATAGCGTATCAAAAATGTTTTAACCCGCATTGCATTGCAACAAAAAAACGAGTGCCACGGGCACTCGTTCAGGCGTCGCTTCTTTTCGTGAAGTATCTAACTTGAGGATAGCTCACTTGTTGCATTCAACTCCGACTATCAGCCAGCATCTATATGAGGGCAGAAATTGCAGCGGCTTTTGAAAAGAATATTGCTTTTTCCTTCTCAAAGTGCTATAATCGGTATATACCGAAAAAGGAGGAAAGCGTCCATGCCAAGACCGCCACGGTGCCGTCGGATCTGCGGCGTGCCACAGGTCGATGCATTTTGCCCCAACGGGTGCGAGGATGTCGAGCCGATCCTGCTGACGCTGGACGAGTATGAGGTCATTCGGCTGGTTGACCTGGAGCGGCAAACCCACGAGCAGTGTGCCGCACAAATGGATATTTCCCGCTCTACCGTGCAGGAGATTTACGAAAGCGCACGGCGCAAGATCGCAGCGTGTCTTGTCCACGGGAAACCGCTGCACATCACCGGGGGAAACTACCGCATCTGCGGAGGACAGGAGGCAGCTCACTGCGGCCGCTGCTGCCGGATGCAAAGAACCAACACAGAAAAATCCAACGAAAATTGCAAAGGAGATTCCATTATGAAGATTGCAGTTACCTATGAAAACGGTCAAATCTTTCAGCATTTCGGCCATACCGAACAGTTCAAGCTTTATGAAGCTGCGGACGGCAAAATCACTCATGCGGAAGTTGTTGATACCAACGGCAGCGGTCACGGCGCACTGGCAGGCTTTCTGATGCAGAACGGCGTGGACACTTTGATTTGCGGAGGCATCGGCGGCGGTGCGCAGGCAGCACTCGCCGAAGCGGGCATCAAGCTCTACGGCGGTGTCAGCGGGGACGCTGACGCGGCGGTGAGCGCATTGCTCAGCGGAAATCTGGGCTACGATCCCAATGTTCACTGTGACCTCCATGACCATGAGCACGGCGAAGCTGGTCACACCTGCGGTGACCACGGCTGCGGCAAGCATAGCTGCCACTGATATGGAACGCACACTGACACAACTTCCGTTCTGGTCATCCTTGACCGAACAGGAGCAAGAAACGCTGCGCCGAAGTGCCTTTGTCCGTCATTATGAAAAGGGCGCGTTCGTTCACAGCAGCGACAATGAATGTCTCGGAATGCTGTTTATTCTTTCCGGCGAGATCCGCACCTATCTTCTCTCTGATGAGGGGCGGGAGGTAACGCTGTTCCGCCTGTATCCGGGCGAACTATGCGTGCTTTCCGCCTCCTGCGTGATCAGTCAGATCACCTTTGATACGCAAATGACTGCCGGAATGGATACGGACGTTCTGATTATCCCTGCAAATGTCATTGCTACACTCAAGGAGAAAAATCTCCATGTCCGCTGTTTTCTCTATGAACTGGCAACGAAACGGTTTTCTGATGTGATGTGGGCGATGCAGCAGATCATGTTCAAGGGGCTGGATCAGCGGCTGGCAGAATTTCTCTTTGCCGAAGCGGAACGTACCGGCTCCGACACGATACGTATGACCCATGAGCAGATCGCCCAGCACATCAGTTCGGCACGGGAGGCAGTGGCACGGATGCTCAAAAGCTTCTCGGAGGACGGACTGGTGGAGCTGAAGCGTGGTGCAATCACGCTGCGGGATAAGAACAGACTAAATCGTCTAAAATAAAAAGGAATGTGACTTCGTCACGGAATAAAATCATAGATTTGCTACAATAAAAGCAGAAAAGCAGAAAAGCAGAAAAGCAGAAAAGCAGGAAGGAGTATCCACCATGAAAGAAACGAAATACGCAGGAACTCAAACCGAAAAAAACCTGATGGCTGCCTTTGCCGGTGAGTCCGAGGCACGCAACAAGTACACCTATTTTGCATCCAAGGCCAAGAAGGAAGGCTACGAGCAGATCGCGGCGCTGTTCCTCAAAACCGCTGATAATGAGAAGGAACACGCCAAGCTGTGGTTCAAAGAGCTGAACGGCATTGGTGACACTGCCGAAAATCTTCTCGCCGCCGCTGAGGGCGAGAACTACGAGTGGACGGATATGTACGACGGCTTTGCCAAAACCGCCGATGAGGAAGGTTTCCATGAGCTGGCCCAGCGTTTCCGCCTGGTAGCCGCTATCGAAAAGCACCATGAGGAGCGCTACCGTGCCCTGCTGCACAATGTGGAGATGGCGGAGGTCTTTGCCAAGAGCGAGGTCAAGGTGTGGGAGTGCCGCAACTGCGGTCACATCGTCGTGGGCGAGAAGGCTCCGGAGGTTTGCCCCACCTGCAACCATCCCCAGAGCTATTTTGAAATTCACGCAGAAAACTATTAAAGAAAGAAAAGGAGAATCATCATGGAGCAGAAGTTTTACATTTGCAAGCATTGCGGCAACATCATTGCCAAGGTCAAGGACACGGGCGTACCCGTCATCTGCTGCGGTGAGCCGATGAGCGAGATCATCCCCGGCACCACCGACGCCGCCGTGGAGAAGCATGTCCCTGTCTGGACAGTGGAAAACGGCATCGTCCATGTCAAGGTCGGCTCCGTGGAGCATCCCATGCTGCCGGAGCACTACATCGAGTGGGTCTCTCTCCACACCAAGCAGGGCAACCAGCGTAAGGAGCTGCACCCCGGCGAGAAGCCCGAGGTCTGCTTCGCTCTCTGCGAGGGCGACGAGGTCGAAGCGGTCTACGCATACTGCAACCTCCATAGTCTGTGGAAAGCGTAATCGCTCCGCGTATGGTATCTTAGAACCAACATAGAGAACTGAATGTCATGTATTGCAGGCAGGAGG
>OJPG01000113.1_pt1 | contig 76711 bp, 94 predicted proteins | sample 1598431 | NCBI WGS metagenome assembly OJPG01 (sample SAMN03922473, study PRJEB24848) | human gut metagenome | isolation source: stool sample | host: Homo sapiens | place: Germany | collected 2010-11 | reverse complement strand
CAGCGTCAGATGTGTATAAGAGACAGGTCTAAACCTATTGTAAATAGTACACAATGGCTATTTAGTATTTAAAATTCTAAAAATGGGGCAATTTTTTAATCAGGCAAAACTTTATATAAACATAACACAGGTAACACAAAAGATAAGGAGAGAAAATTATGACGACACCTATTTCAAAAAAAGTACAGACAGAAGTTTATGCACAGGGGAATGCAGGAGTTTTACGCAATCCTGCGGGAGAAAATTTTTCAAACATCGGGGCTGCTTTAGGCGGTGAAATTAATTACAAAGGAACTTACCTTAAGGCAGAAGCCGGTATCGGAACTGCAGTAACAGGGAAAGTGGAGTTAGGGCACGAGTTTGATATAGGTAAAAACCTGGGATTCGAAATTTTTTCGAAAGCACAGACAATAAGAAACCTGAAATCAAACAGTTATCATACAGAATTCGATACAAGAATGAATGGTGAAATTAACGAAGTTCCTTATTCAATAGGTAATTTACATACCGGTGATGCTAAATGGTATTCGGGCGAAACTCGTCTAGGTGCCGCTGCTAAATTAAACTTTAAATCTAAAAATGCTAAATTTGGTATCGGGCTTGAAGGTGGGATGCGTAAAAGCACAGCAGGAGATGTGAATTTTCATTTCGCTGACCATGAATCCGTTACTGTAGCTGTAAATGGAGAGAAGCCAGAAACTGTAACTTTGGGTGCAGAATGTACACAACATTTGAATTTAAATCAGAAAAACGGATATATCACACCTACAGTGTCAGCAGAAGTAAACCTTGGTAAGAAAAGCGGATTTTCATTTGTGGCAAATGCTGATTTATATCAAGGACAGGCTGGTATAAGGTATACATTTTAAAATTTAAAGTCGCGGCGGTGATATTATCACCGCCGTTTAACAAAAAAAAGAGCCTTTAAATGGCTCTTGGAATTAAGAATAGCTGGAAGTATGAAAAAGATTTAATACATATATTAAACTCAATTTTAGCAATTAATGCTATTACCCGACTGCCTTATTTATTTATGACAATTAAGAAAAAGTTCTTGCAAAAAAAGATTGATGTGTTATTTTAGAAATACAGATATGATTTTATGCGTCTGTAGCTCAGCTGGATAGAGCATCTGCCTTCTAAGCAGAGGGTCCCGCGTTCGAATCGCGGCAGGCGTAAATTTTTAAAAAGGGCTGAAAAGCCTTTTTTTATTTTATTTAAGTATTGATTCTTTACTACCAGGATTTGAATAAGTATGGTTTTCAATTTTTATGAATTGATTGTTGATTAATAATTTTGTTTTAGAAAGATTCCCCGATTGTATATATGATTTCTCGCTAACTAACCGTAACTGGTAATACAAAAATTTGGTTTAAGTATCTACTATAGTTATATTGATAATTATTAAAGTTTGGAGATGGATACTGTGAATTTAGGTAGAATTTTTGTTATTAATCTGTTTATTTTAATTGTTATATCTGCAAATAATATTTCTTTTTCTCAAGATTTTGATGCTAACAATACATCAAGCTTTATGGATGCTATTGCAAAGATAAATGCTGCTCCAGAAGTGAGTCATAAAATTTTTATAACAGGTGATATTTCATTGGAAACTCCGATAAGTGAAGCTGTAAATCTTGAACTTATTGGGGATACTACTTCTTCTGAACATTATAACTTTGTTTTAAATGGAAATACATTTACTTATAGAGAGAATAAAATTTCAAAAATTTCTGATTTAAATATTGTGTCCAACACTAGCGGTAGCGGGTTTATAGTTAATCAACAAGATTTAACAATAGATAATGCCAATTTTACAAGTAGTGCAGCTTCAAATACTCAAAGTTCCCTTAATAACATAGGAGGGAATCTTCATATATCAGAATCTAATTTTACCGGCAATAAGAAGGGAATGGACGGTGGTGCTATAAGTAATCAAGGAAATCTAGAAACAGTGTCTACTGATTTTATTTCTAACCAGGGGCGTAATGGTGGAGCTCTCTATCTAAGCAGCGGAACGGCAAATATAAAAGAAGCAGATATATTAAATAACTATGCTTCAACTTATGGCGGTGCTGCGTATGTTAATAATAGTACATTAACTATTACTGATTCTACTGTAAAGGATAATTCTGCGATGGTATCCGGCGGAGCTTTATATATAGAGGCAAATAGCAATGTAGTAATAGACAATACTGATTTTGATCATAATACTGTTTTACAGCAATCAGGGGGCGGAGCAATTTATAATAAAGGTAATCTGGAAATTAAAAATGGTTCTTCTTTTACCAATAATTCTATTGCAGGGGGAACTGGCGGCGCAATTGTAAATTTAGGAACTCTAATTATAGATAATACGACATTTGACAATAATTCCGTTCTAAATGATGGCGGGGCTATTACCGGTTCTGGAAAATTAACAATAACAAATTCAATATTTAATAATAATCGTTCTACTGGAAGTATAGCGGGGGCAATAATTAATGATAGTTTAGAGATAGAAAATAGTATATTCAACGGTAATTCAGCGTATAGTTTTGGAGGGGCAATCGTTTCAAGCAATGCTCTTATTAAAGGCAGTACTTTCTTAAATAATGAATCTGAAACTTCAAGCGGCGGGGCAGTTGTTAACTTATATGGAAATATTGATTTTAGCGGTGTAAGCAAGTTTGAAAATAATATAGCTGGTGACAGTGGCGGAGCTATATATGCAACTATGGAATCAACTACTAACATTACAGGACCTGTACAATTTCTAAATAATAAGGCTAAAAATGGCCGTGGCGGAGCAATATTGGCACAGGGAACTTTTAATATTAATGCTGATGATCCTCTGGCACCTGTTGTGTTTTAAGGAAATACAGATTCAACAGGCAGCAATGCTTTTCACCTTGATATTGGACAAGGAGCAACAGAAGATAAGGTTGGAACAATGAATCTAAATGTTTCAAATGGCTCAAAGGTTATTATCGCAGATTCAATTTCAGGCCTAAAGGGTACAAAGTTAAATATTAATGGAACTTCTTCTATTAATGACCATGTTTATTTCGGATCAACGAATGAAGAATTTAGAGGTGATATAAAAACAAGCAATATAGATTTAAATTTTTATAATGAATTATCCGGCATGCCTAATGCCAAAATATCTGCAGTTAATACTCATTTTAATCTTATGAATGGATTTGCCAGTGACATTCCTTTAAATTTGGATTTATCACAAGGCGGCAATTCCTTGTCTTTAGATGTAGATCCTGCAAATCTGACCTGTGATTATATAAATATGGTAGGTGATCCGGCTGATATGACCCAGATTTTGATACGTGATATAAATGTTTTGAGCAGCCCTATACAATCAGTTACAGTCTTTGATATTTATAATCATGAGGTTTATGGTACTGATTTGGCGCTTTCTCCGGAACTGGAAAATTCAGTAGTATATGGGGCTTTAAAGACTTATAAGTGGGCTTTAACTCCAAAACTTACATTAATAGAACTAGGGGGGCTTAATCCTAATATACAGAGGTATCAGGGAGCAACAGCTGCTGCTTTTATGAACCAGATGTTAAGCTATGATTATTCTTTGAACAGAACAGATGAAATATATACAAATTTAAGAGAGCAAAAACTTGCATCCAGGAAGCTTAATATGTATGCTTACGCCGGCCATGGCGGTATGTATGTTGACCAGCAGTATGAAGATGGTTCTGCCTTCTGGATGAGACCGTATGTTAACCTTGAATCGTTTCATTTATCAGGAGCATCTGGTACTGTAAACAATCAGTCATATGGAACCGTAATGGGATTTGACTTCCCTTTGCATATTGCAAAATACGATTGGAAACTTGTTCCGACAATTTATGGAGCATATCTCGGTTCCAGCCAGCAGTATTTAGATTCTAATATGTATCAAAATGGTGGGTATGGCGGCTTTCTACTTAGCGCTTACAAAGATGATTTTTATGCAGGTTGGACAATAAATGGCGGTGGACTCGGGGTAGAATCAAAATACGGTGCAGGAAAAGATGATTACGCTATTGTAACAGCAGGTACCGCCTTGAAACTTGCATACAATTGGAAAATTTTTAAGCGGTTTATTCTGCAGCCTAATTTTACAACAGCATATACATTCTTGAGTCCATCAAACCTTGTAAATTATCAGGGGGTTAGTATAGATCAATCTCAGGTAAATGGTTTGACAATAGCTCCTTCATTAAGATTGACTTATAGAAATGAAGAAGGTTTTGAACCTTATGTGTACGGAGGCTGTGTAATACCTTTAATGAGTGATGTAAAGGCTTCTGCCGGAGATTTTAAACTTGATAAAATGACATTAAACTCCTGGGCACAATTTGGGGCTGGTATTCGTAAACGTATTAACGAGCGTTTTATTTGTTTTGCAGAAACTGTTATACGTACTGGAGGAAGAGATGGATGGGGATTAATGTTTAATTTTGAGTTTAAAATTTAAATTTCAACTTTTATTAATTAACTATATTCGCAAGTTTAGTATCCAGGCAGATGATAAAAATATCTATTTTTTAGATTAGTATTTATATGCAGTGTATTGCTGCAGAAAGGCGGATAAAATGAGTTTTAATCCATTAAAAGAAAAGGGTATTCCAGTTGAAAAACAAGTCAGAAACTGGCACCAGATAGTAGGTAAGCCTTATAACAAAACAGATGTTGATTGTTATACAAGAACAAGACAAATTTTGATGAACGGTATAGAAATAGAGGCGTGGGGTTTCAAACACCAGCTTAACCGATTTGTTCCTGATACTAAAGATAAACAGCTTATTGCACTGATTAGCAGAATAGAAGATTCTCAACAGACGACTGCAAACTGGATGGGACCTGCAGATCAGTCTGTTTTAGAAACGACTCTGGGGTATGAACAAGTTGCTGTTGATTTGACTGCGTGGATGGCGCAAAATGAGCCGGATCCTTATGTAAAAGAAACCTTTGACTTCGGGCTTCTGGAAGATTTTGACCACCTGTATAGATACAGTCAATTTGCATATATGACTGAAGGTATTGAACCTAATGATATTGTACAAGGTAAGACTGATGTTATTGTAGGAAGACCAACTCAGCATCACCACAATGATAATGGCTTGAGAATAAGAAAACATTATGATAAAAATACAGCACATCCTCAGACAAAGGTTAATATTTTAACTCTTCTTTCCGGTGAACAGCAAACTCATAATTACTATGCTGAACACGGTTTTATGTACGGTGACCACGTATTAAGAGAAACTTATGCGGAGATTAAGGATGTAGAGGAAGAACATGTAACTATGTATGAATCTTTGATTGATCCGACAGAGTCTATGTGGGAAAAGTTCCTTATACACGAATTTACCGAGGTATGTAATTATTATACCTGCATGGAAGATGAACCGGATGATAGAATCAAAAAGATTTGGGAATTGTTTGTTGATATAGAACTTGGACACCTTCAAGCTGCAGCAAGTTTGTTCTGCAAGTATGAAAAGCGTGATCCAGAGGAAGTTATCGGCAGCGAAATCGTTATTCCTTGCAGATTCAAGAGTCAGAAGGCTTATGTACAAAAAGTTCTTGAAAAAGAAGTTGATAAACGTCTGGAATCTCAGGGTGAGTTTACTACAATAAAGGCTCTTCCGGAAGATTGGCCTAGCTATGATGTTCAGATGAAACAAAATGAAATCAGCTCTCCTTCGGAAAATGCAGTTAGACTTGCAGGCACATATCATGATAGAGATATTGTTGCAGCAGACGAACAACTTAAAGACAAAGAAGTCGCTATATTGAAAAAAGGTCTTCAAAAAGATGGCGTTGCCTGGAATACGGTAACTCCAGAAGAGTTAGAAAAAATGATTAAAAAGCACGAAAAAAGAGAAGACGAGAAAGAAAAGTTAATATAATTTATTAAAAAAGAGTCCTATTTATTAGGACTCTTTTAAATGTTTAACGTGTTTGTAGATGTATAAAATACCAAGTATACCCACTACAACAACGATTAAAATATCAAACTTATGCCAGAGATGCTTAAACATTTCCATATTCTGTCCGAATTTTACCCCGACATAAACAAGCAGATAACTCCAAACAAGCGAGCCCAGGAATGTAAGTGTAAAAAATATTCTTTTTCTTGCCCTCAAAATGCCGGCAGGAAGTGAAATAAAAGTTCTTATTACAGGCAGCATTCTGCATATGAAGAATGCCCAGTCACCATATTTTTCTACCCATTTATCAGCATCATCAAGATCTTTATGGGAAATGAGAAAATATTTTCCATATTTTTCAATAAACTTACGTCCGCCGAAATAGCCAAGGTAGTAAGAAGGAATTGAACCCAATACGCATCCGAATGCACCTGCCCAGGCAGCTACGTGAAAATTCATTTCACCTTTGCTTACAATATAGCCCGCAAAAGGAAGTATGGCTTCACTCGGAAGCGGTATATTGCAAGATTCTATTGCCATAAGCAAACTTATACCGAACGGACCCATTACGGTGATAATGTGTTCTATAAATTTAACAAGAACAGCAAGTACAGTATTAATTAATTCCATAAATTTCTCCCATCATTTATATTTAACTTTGTTTATCAAGCAGGCTGTTAATTGCGTCGTAAATTCTTTGGAAATCATGATTAGGCGCCAATTTAGGACAGCGTCTGAGTTTATTCCCTTTGAAATATGATTCAAGAACATCAATCAACTCCGCGAGAGGTTTAATAAGATTAGTAGTTAAAGTTTTTATTAGTATTAATCCAAGACCCCAGGTAATAAGAGTTAGGAATCCAATAACCCAGGCACCGGCTGAACTTAATTTTTTTGCCCGCAAAGCTGCGTTCTGCATCCCGACTCTGTTTATCCTTGACAATTCTATTATATTATTAACGGTTGTTTCTTTATATCCGGCATTATTTTTAAAAGCAGATTTATAACTCTTTTCGATTTTGTTGATTACTTCTGCTTCTCCCTTTTCTGTAACATTTGTTTTTCCTTTGGTTAAAGCTTCTTCAAAGGATTTTATATCTTTGTTCACAGTGAGAGCTGACATCATACTTTCTGCGATATAAAGTGATTGAGTGTTGTGTTTATTTATCTGCTCAATTGATGGGGCTAGTCTTAAAAATCCGCGAATGCCCGCTGCTGCAAGCAGTGTAGAAAATACAAGAAGTAAAATAAACGATAAATAAAAAGATTTTGAAAAATTCATTATTTATTCTCCTCAATCATTTTTGCGATTGCGTCTTCTGTACATACTAACAGCAATTTATCTTTTGTATTTAAAATTTCATTTGGAAATGGTCTTGCAAGTTTATTCCCTTTTTTGATTGCCGCAACAATAATTCCATATTTGTTAGGAAGTGCGAGTTCAATCAGGTTTTTACCTTCCATAAACGGCTGTACATTTATTTCAAGAAGCTGGATATCTTCTGATGTTTCATCTGCGATAATATTCTGGAACAGAATTTTGTATGCGAATTTTTTCCCATATTCTGCATCAGGGTTAATAACGTTCTTAGCACCTACTGCTTTTAAAATACGCTCATGAATTTTATCGGTAGCTCTTGCAATAACGTTGTCACATCCCATCTGTCTTAAAATTGCTGTTGTAAGTATAGACGGTTCTCTTGCACCGATTGCACAAATTACAACATCGCGCTCCTTGGGGCATAATTTTCCGAGAGCCGTTTCATCTGTAGCATCAAGACAGAGTGCGTCATCTAAAAATCCTGCGGCTTCGTCAACAAGCTCTTTATCTTGATCGACTGCTATAACCTCTGTGCCTTTTTCTGATAGAGTTCTTGCAAGCGACATACCGAACTGTCCCAAACCTATTATTAAAACCTGTATAGACATATTTTTCTCCTATGTTAGTGAAATTTTTGCATCAGGATAACTAATCCTTGAATCTATATTTTTAGTATTTAAGTAGCAAATCAGTGTTGCAGGAGCAACCCTTCCAAGAAACATTGCTGCAATAATGATAACTTTCCCAACTCCGTCAAGCTGGCTTGTAGCTCCCATTGATAAACCAACTGTACCAAGTGCTGATGCTGCTTCAAAAACTAGCTGCTCTGCACCGGCGGTTTGGGTTGTCAGAAGCATCAAAACTATTGTAACAAGTATTGACAGGTATACTACTGTTAATGTTATTGCTTTTTTTATTGTATCAAGCTTAATAACTCTATTTCTTACAACATTATCTTTTATGCGGATTGCATTGTAGCAGGTTAAAAATAAAACACTGATCGTTGTCGTCTTTAAGCCTCCAGCAGTACCTCCCGGAGAGCCTCCGGCTATCATAAGTGCAACCATAAGCAGGAATGTTCCAGGATTTATACTGCTCAAATCTACTGAATTAAATCCTGCTGTTCTTGAAGTTGCTGATTGAAACCAGGCGTTATGAATTTTATCTGCAATGCTCATTCCGCTTAAAACACCATTATATTCTGAAAGGAAGAAAAACAGTGTTCCTCCGATTAAAAGTGCTAAAGTTGTATAGAAAACCAGTACTGCAACCGGAGGGAGTTTTTTCCCTTTGAAAATATTTTGCAGCATAAGGCAGATTGCCGGTGACATACCGCCAAGAATTATTAAAAATGAAACAGTATAGGTTAAAAGAGGAAAACTGTTATAACCTATAAGGTTGTCATTTTTTAGGAAAAATCCGGCATTACAGAACGCTGATATAGAAGTAAAGAACCCGAATTTAAGCCCTGTAAGCAGACTGTGTTCGCTAAATGTAAAACAGGCAGAAAGGATAATTGCTCCTGTTAGTTCCACAATAAATGTATATTTAAAAATACGTATTAGGGATTTTTTTATTTCTTCTTTGCTTTCCGCTTCAAAGATGTTTCTGGCATTTTTTTCATGTGTAAGCGACATTCTTTTGCCCAGAAGTATAAATATAATAGAGCTGATACTCATTATTCCCAATCCGCCGGCTTGTATTAACAGCAATAAAACAAGCTGTCCTACGCCAGTAAATTTATCACTTACGCTCACAACAGAAAGGCCTGTTACGCATACTGCACTTACAGCTGTAAACATTGCATCCAGAAATGATACACCATGCGGAGAACAGAATGGTAAATATAGTATTATGCCTCCGGTCAGGCAAAGCAGGAAAAAGGTTGCGGGAAGTATTCTCTCCGGAGTTTTTGTAATAAATTCAAATCTGTTTTTTCGTTTTGCCATTAAATTTATCATCCACTTTTGAAAAAAGTATAACATAAAATTTTTTATAAAAAATTCTTATGATATGATATAGAAAAAAGGAGAGTTAATATGTTAACTAAAAATTCATCATTAAAAACAATGTTTTCAGGTGTTGATTTCTCTAAATATTCTTCTAAAACATCTGATTTTGTAAACGAGTTTTCATCACGTGCTAATCAGCCGGGCAAGTTCCTTAACTGGGTAAATCTCCCTCAGGAACAAGCTAAAAGATTAGATGACATCTATTCTTTAGCTTCAAAATTAAAATCTCAGACCGGTGTTGAAAAATTAAGCGTAATGGGTATTGGCGGTTCAAAACACACTGTTGAGCATATGCTTGGTATTAACGGGTTGAACATCAATTCTGATAAAATTTATTTCTATTCTGATGTTGATTCAATCAGCTTCGCCAGATTTTTAGAAAAACTGGGTAATGATGTATTGTCATCAAGCTATATGATTGCATCAAAATCAGGTTCAACATTTGAAACTAAAGATGGTTTCTTGAGAATACAAAAAATGCTTGAAGATGCATATATTGCTAAAGGACAATCTTTAGAAGAGGCAAAAAAATCTGCAGCAAAACATTTTATTGCAGTAACAGATAAGAATGCTGAGAAGAGCGAGCTTAGAAGAACATCTAATGAAAACGGCTGGCTCGGCGATTTGTATATTCACGATGATGTAGGCGGAAGATTTTCTGCTTTTGATGATCACGCTTTATTCACATTAGCATTTGCAGGTATGAGCAAAGAAGATATGAAAACAATGTTAATTTCAGCACAAGAAATTTCTTCACTTTCTTTATCTGCTGATTTAGAACTGAATGATGCATTAAAAGAAGGTATTTTCTGGGCTGATGCTAAACTTAACGGGATTGAAGCTTCTGTTCATCAGTATATGGGTTCTATGTTTGAAAACACTGTTTACTGGCATGCACAAATGCAGAATGAATCTGTAAAAGATACTCTTAAACAGATTGCAAAAGTTCCTGATGCAATGCACCACTCTGCAGAAGCACACTTTAACCCTGCAAATAAACTTGTATTTGCGCTTACTGTTCCTGTAGATAAAGGTGTTTGTGCTGAAAATGCTGAAGCATATATAGGTGCTTTGACAAAATCTTATGAATCATCAGGTGCTTTCTTCAAAGAATATGTTGAAACTTCAAAGCTTGGCTTGACTCCGGAAGCAGCAGGGGCTGTAACTCAATTGAGGGCATTTGCAACCTGCTATCAGGAAATAGTAGAAGCTGTTATGCAGAATAAAGCTCTTCCTGAAGTATTAGACAGCGTACTCCAGCCGCACGTAGAATTTTATAAAAAGAATTTGAAGGGCGGAGTTGTTGTTCCGGGAAGAATTTCAGGTTAAATATTTTGATAAGGCCTCCGTGCAAACGGAGGCCTTATTTGTTATAATAGATTTATGGAACTTATAAAAACAGATGAATTTAATATAATTTATAAGGATATGCTGGCTCAATTCCCGAAGTCAGAGCTGAAATCATATGAAAAATTCTTGAAGCTATTCGGTGAAAATTATATTCTCTACAAGGTTGTTGATGGAGAATTTGCAGGTTATATAATTCTTTTTGAGTATGGTGATTTCATTTTTATAGATTATATTGCGGTTTTGAAACAATTTCATTCAAAGGGGTTAGGCAGAAAAATTTTATCTCTTTTGAAAGATATTTATCCTGAAAAGAAAGGGTGTTTTTTAGAGGTAGAACCGCCTGATATTTCTAACCCTGATACAATAAGAAGAATTAATTTTTATACGAAAAACGGAGCACAGAAACTTGATGTAAATTATTTGTACCCTAATGAACAGGGGTGTATACCGCTGGATTTATATTATATAAAATATAAAGATTTACCCTCTGATGAGGATATCAGAGTATTTATAACAGAGTTGTTCAAGCAGGTTCATGGTGATTTAGCGCATTCTATGGAAGTTTTGCAAAAAATTTTTTGTTAGAAAACATAACAAGTGTGGTATTAATTAAATAGAGGTGTTTATATGAAATACATTTGGCTTTACATTGTTGCAATAGTCGCATCTTTGGGCGGTTTATTGTCAGGGTATGATACCGGCGTAATTTCCGGCGCACTTTTATTTATTAACGAAACCTGGGTTCTGCCGGACACGTTGCAGGGTTTTCTTGTAAGCTCTGTTTTGATAGGTGCGGTAATCGGGGCTGCAACAAATGGTATTCTTGCAGATATTTTTGGACGTAAGAAAATCATCATGGCAACAGCTGTAATATTTATATTAGGTTCAATATTGTGTGCTTTTGCTCCAAATGTATATGTGTTAATACTTTCGAGAATTTTTGTAGGCTTTGCAGTTGGAATTGTTAACTTTGTTGTTCCTTTGTATCTGTCAGAAGTTTCACCTAAAAACTTAAGAGGAACGCTTGTTTCATTGTACCAGTGGGCAATTACTGCAGGTATTCTTTTCTCTTATTTTATTAACGCTGTTTTTGCTCAAGCAGTTTACAACTGGAGGTGGATGCTGTTTGCGGGCGTTGTTCCTGGACTCGTATTATTTATAGGAATGTGCTTTATGTCCGATACTCCCAGATGGCTTGTTTCTAAAAACAGAGATGATGAGGCAAAGAAAGTTTTTTCCAAAATAGAACCGGATATTGAGCCTGAAAAAGAAATTGCGGAGATTAAGGAAACACTTGTTGATAACAGGCAGGAAAAGGCTTTCAGGTTAAAAAAATGGATGATAATGCCTTTTGTCGTTGGTATCGGAATTATGTTTGCGCAGATTTGTACAGGCATTAACACGATAATTTATTATGCTCCTACAATATTTAAGACAGCAGGATTTGACAGCAACCTTACTGCCATTTACGCAACAACAGGTATAGGCGTTGTAAACTTTATTATGACTATTGTAGCTGTATTCTTTACAGACAGGATTGGACGTAAACCGCTTCTATATTTTGGACTTACCGGTGTAATGTTAAGCTTGTTTGCTCTTGGCACATCTTTTGCATTTGCCGGGGTTTTGGGTTCAAGCTTGAAATGGGTTGCTGTAGGAAGTCTGGTAACTTATATAATTTGTTTTGCAATGAGCCTCGGACCAATCGGCTGGATACTAGTTTCGGAAGTTTTTCCGCTCAGAATAAGAGGTATTGCAATGAGTGTGTGTACCGTTTCGAACTTTGCATTTAATTTCTTTGTCGTCGGGAGTTTCCCTGTGTTGCTGCACAGAATCGGCGGGGCTTGGACATTCTGGATATTTGGTATTGTTTCTATTCTTTGCATAATTTTTGTTTACTTCTTCGTTCCTGAAACAAAGGGAATTTCGCTTGAAGAAATTGAATCAAACTGGAGGCGCGGTGTCAACCCGAGGGATTTTTGAATTAGCATAAATAATGCCTGACTGCCTAATACAAAAGCGAAGCCTTTAAAAAATAATTAAAATATGAAGAAACTTTTGATTTTAATATTAGGAGCAGCGCTCGGTATTGCAGGATTTATTTTTGTTGTTCACAGTTTTTATAACATCCATATAACTGCGGTTTTTGAAGAGTTAGAACCGTTTCCGAGAAATCTTAATGTATATTACAAAGGTTTCAAACTAGGGCGTTCTGTTAGAGTTCGTCCATCCAAGGATTTTACTAATACGCGGGTTGATATGATTTTGAACGCGAAAGGTATAAGCTTGCCTGATAATATTACTGCAAAGGTTAAAAGAAAAGATAAAAAAGACTATATAGAGCTTGAATATCCTGATGCACCGTCGATTACGGATATAAAAAATCATTCTGTTATACAGGGTAAAAAAAGTTTTGATATTTCAGGATATATTGATGAGCAGGCAGAGGGCGGCGGTTTGGATGAGATAAAAGATAATTTGAATGATACTGTCGAATCTGCGGGCGATACGCTTGACGCGCTTACAGAACTAATTGGAACTGCAAATGATATATTAAAAGACTTAAGACCATCACTAAAAATAACAGGAGAAAATCTTGCTGTAATGAGCCAAAATCTATCGGATGTGACAGGTGAGTTAAGCCGCTCTGCAAAACCTAAGCGCCTTGATAATACTTTTGCGAACATCGAACAGACAACCAAAAATATAGAACGTGCTACAAAGAATTTGGAGAATGCCAGCCTCAATGTTTCCAATATAACAAAACACGCGGACAGCCAAACAATTTCACTTGTGGATTGCGTTATTCAAAATACAAATGCGGTTATTGAAAATGTAAATGTCGTAGTATCAAATGTTAATGATATTGTAAAAGGTTTTAAAGCAACTTTATCAAAACGTTTCGCCGGTATGAAGATAATGTTCGGCAAACCAATCGGGTAAAAACTCTAACTTTACATTGCGTCACACTTTATTGAATTGGAATAACATTTAAGATATCCTTAAATCAGTTGTAGATTATTTGGGAATTATACATGGAAAAAGGTTTTGTAGAGAACGGATTTATTATTGATTTGAGCGATGCTAAAAATACAACACAGCTTGTGTTTGAACTTAGTTCAATAATGGAGCATCCTGATGTAAAAAGAAAAAATGTTTGTTTAAAATTAGGCAGTCTTGATTTGAAACAATCCCAGCTATTGAGTATCAAAGCTTTGATAGAATCAATGGATGCAAGTATTGCTTTTATTGATACGAATTCTGAACAAACTGAAGCGTCAGCAGTAAGCCTTGGAATAATAGTTTCAGAAATCAGCGACAGCTCTGTTCCTTCTGTGGGCTGTACTGCTTCAGAAGAAATTAAGGAAGAAGCTGTGGTTGTAAAAACAGAAGATGAAGCTGTTGAAGAAATTAATAAAACTGTTGAAATTCACGCAGATCCTGCAGCTAATTCTAATCCAATAGAAACAGCTGAAGGTATTGAAGATATTTATGATGAAGAATCAACGGAAGAATTGTCGGAGATAATTCCTTCAGAAGCATTTACTCCTGATTTTGAGGCGCTTGCTGCAAACGAAGGTTTGATAAAAACAGAAGAAACAAGTAAGTATATTCTTCTTGATACCGGTGATGTGCTTCCGGAAGGTGCAGAAGAAAATAGCGTAAACACTGAAACACTTCCGACTCTTTATATAAACCAGACATTGCGTTCCGGACAAACTGTAAGCTATGAAGGAAATATCCTTATAATCGGGGATGCACATCCGGGAAGCGAAATTGTAGCCGGAGGAGATATTACTGTATGGGGTATCCTTGGCGGCATTGCACATGCTGGTTCACAGGGCAATATAACATCAAAAGTAAGAGCATTAAAATTAAATGCAATTCAATTAAGAATAGCCGGTTTATATGCAAGACGTAATGACACATTAAATGTACCATACGTTCAAAAAACTAACGAGTTTACCCCTGAGGAAGCTCAAATTGAAGATGGAAAGATAGTAATTTACAAAAAGTTAAGGAGAGATTAATGACTGGTCGCGTAATAGTAATCACATCCGGAAAAGGCGGAGTAGGTAAAACCACTACCAGCGCAAATATAGGTACTGCGCTTGCAAAAGCCGGATATAAAGTTGTCCTTATAGATACTGATTTAGGTTTAAGAAACCTCGATTTGCTCTTAGGACTTGAAAATAGAATTGTATACACAATTGTTGACGTTATAGAAGAACGCTGCAAACTTAAACAGGCACTTGTTAAGGATAAGAAAAATCCAAACCTTTCGCTTCTTGCAGCAGCGCAGACAAGAGATAAAACAGCTGTAAATGCAGAACAGCTGAAAGAAATCTGTGATACTTTAAAAGAAGAAAATGATTTCGTTCTGGTTGACTGTCCTGCAGGTATAGAACAGGGCTTCCAGAATGCAGTTGCAGGAGCAAGCGAGGCTATTGTTGTTACAACTCCTGAAATGTCAGCAATAAGAGATGCAGATAGAATTATTGGACTTCTGGAAGCTAAGGAAGAAATTAAAAGCTATAAACTCTTATTAAATAGAGTTCGTCCTAGCCTTATCAAATCAAATGAGATGATGGGCGTTGATGATGTTGTAGAAATTCTTTCCTGCCCTCTTGTAGGCATAATTCCTGAGGATACCGGAATTATTACCTCAACAAATAAGGGCGAACCGATTGTTAATGATGAAAATGCGCTTGCCGGTAAAGCTTACAGAAACGTAGCTCAAAGAATTTTAGGCGAAGAAGTTCCATTCTTAGATTTGGATGAGCCTAAAGGTTTTATGGCAAAAATTAAAAATGCGTTTGCAAAATTGAAAGCGAAGGTGTAGGATGGGGCTTTTCTCTGATATCTATAATACAGTGGCTAAGTTCTTCCGCCCTCAAGAAGAACAGGGTGACGCTTCCAAGTCTGTAGCGACCAACAGACTTAAACTGGTTTTGATGCAGGATAGGACAAATCTTACTCCAAAAATCCTTGAACAGATGAGAGGCGAATTAATTGATTTGCTTTCAAGATATGTTGAGCTTGATAAGGAACTTCTTGAATTGAACTTTGAACAGGAAGGCGAACAAGTTGCTTTAATGCTTTCTATTCCTGTTATTAGAGCAAAAGATGAAGAAGAAATCGAAGCAGCAGGTGTGAATTTGAAAGGTGACACCAGCGAAGATTCTGAATTAGAAGAAGATTCGGAAGAAGAAGCTGAAGAAAGTATTGAGCCAGCTTGTGAAGAGTCATCAGAAGAAGACACAAAAGTTGTTTCTGCTCCAGAAGGAATAAATTCAAATAAGACGGCAGAAGAACTAAAAGAAGAATGTCATTCTGAGAATTAAAGAATTAGTTTTTACAAGGGGCGGAGGCTTTAGCCTCCGCCCTTTTTGTATTAGAATATTTTTATGCTTCGGACTCTGTTTTAATATTTTTTAATAGCAGGATTAACGGTATAATTACAACACCTGCAATTGCGAAAATCCTAAATGCATCGATAAATGCAGATAGGTTTGCCTGCTGCATAAGAAGATTGTAAGCAGTATGTTGTCCCATATAAGTAGCAGTATGCGGATCAACAGTAGTCATAAACATACTTCCGTATGCCTGAACTCTTTCTGTGTAAGTTTGTGCTGTATCAGTAAGGTGCTGTATAAGCATAAACTGGTGTTTTTGAGCACCCCTTGAAAGCAGTGTTGCTACAATAGATGTTCCGAATGCACCGCCTATATTTTTAAGCAGGTTTTGAAGTCCGCTGGCATTAGTCATCTGATCATTTCTAATTGTTGCAACAGAAAGTGTAATAATAGGAATCATTGCCAGCCCCAGCCCAACTCCGAACAAGAAGTTTGGAAACCCGATGTTCATTGTGGATATTTGAAGATTTAAGCCTCCAAGCATCCAGCTTCCTGTGGCAATACAGCCAAGGCCAATCATAACCAGCACTCTGTTGTCTATAAGATTAGCTAAAGTTGCACAAAGCACCATCGCCAGTAAAGCACCTAAACCTCTAGGCATCATGGAAAGCCCGCTCTTGTATGCATCATAACCCATTAGCGATTGCAGGAATTGCGGTAAAATTGCAAGCGAGGCAAGAAGCACGGCCTGCATAACTATCTGCACAAGTGTTCCGATTAAGAAATTTTTATCTTTGAAGACACTTAAGTCAACAAGAGAATCTTTGTTTCTAATTTGTGATACGAGAAATGCAATACCGGTTAAACAAGAAAGTGCTGACAACCAGCATATCCATGGTGCATTAAACCAGTCAGCATTATTCCCTTTATCTAATACAATTTGCAAAGTCAAAAGCCAGATAGAAAGCATAAAGAAACCGAATGCATCGGTTTTAACACCTTTTTGCTTCTGTGCATATGGCGGGTCGTAAATTAATGATTTTGCGAGGAAAACAGTTAGAATACCTATTGGAATGTTGATGAAATAGATAAACGGCCAAGACCAGTTTTCTGTAATCCATCCGCCGAGTACCGGCCCTATAATCGGTGCCATTACAATAACAAGACCAAACATTGCCATTGCTTTACCTCTATCCTGAGGTTTGAAGTTTTCAAGCAAAATGGCCTGGGAAATAGGAAGAAGGCCGCCTCCGCCTATACCTTGAAGGATTCGTGCAAAAATCATTGTTTCAAGATTTTCTGATATTCCGCATAAACCTGAGGCTACAGTAAATAGAATAATACTTAGCATAAAAAAGTTCTTTCTTCCAAGAACTTTGCTGAACCAGCCTACCATCGGAATAACAATACCGCTGGCAATAAGGTAAAACGTTAATATCCACATTGACTCTTCCCGGCTAACCGAAAAACTGCCGGCCATATGCGGTAATGCTACGTTTGCAATTGTTTCATCCAATACAAACATAAACGCAGCTGCCATTGTAGGCATACAGGCAAGCCACGGATTTCTATTCTGCTCTTCTATATTTTCTGTCATAATTTATTTCCTTTTGTAAAAAATCGTACCATACTAATGTTGCATAAGCAACATGTTGTTTGAGCAACAAATTTTGTAAATATTTGTAAAATCAGCTGTTAAAAAATATACAAATGTGGAATATAATATATATAAGGATATGTTGTAAAGAATGAAAAGTTTCAATAAAATATGCTTAATTAATGGCCCTGAAACCCTTACGGCTGTAGGGGGGGGGGGCAAAACACCCTAATTTACAGAGCTTTTTAAGCGAGGTGTTAAAATGAAAATTAACACAAATTTATCAAGTTTAATAGTGCAATCCAGCCTAAAAGCATCTACTAATGGTCTAAATACCGCAATCGAGCGCATGACAACGGGTTTTAAGATAAATCATGCGAAAGACAATGCTGCTAATTATTCAATAAACACAAAGCTTTCAAGTAAATTATCATCATATTACGTAGCTCAGGATAATGCTTCTATGGGGCTGGATATGATGACAAGTGCAATGGATAATCTGGATTTAATTTCTAGCCACCTTTCACGAATGCGTGATTTGGCAGAACAGGCCGCAAATGGGACTTATGGAGAAGACTCTTAGAAAGCTATACAAGCGGAGATTAATGCAAGACTTGAAGAGTGTTCAAGAATAATTGAAAATAGTGAATATAATGGTATAAAATTATTTCAGGGCACAGAAGGGTTGAATGGAAAGTTTTTGGAAGAAATTAAACCTTTGACAGAACAAGAAGCAATTGCTCAGGGGTATACTGTCATAAAAACGGCTGATGAATTACAGGCAATGGAAAATAATGTTAGCGGTAAATACATTTTGATGAATGATATTGATTTAGCCGGATATTCTTGGACTGCGGTAGGTACATCCTCAGACCTTTTTAGCGGAGAATTTAACGGCAATGGGTATGTAATAAAAAATCTTACTGTTAATCAGTCAGGATTAGACTATCAAGGACTGTTTGGAAGAGTGAGTCGTGCAAAAATAAGTAATGTAGGTCTGGAGAATGTAGAAGTAAAGGGTAATACGGGTACTGGAGCTTTAGCCGGATATACAGATAACTCAGATTTCAAAAATTGCTATGTTGATGGCGTTAGCATAAGCGGTGGTCTTGAGACGGGGGGACTTATCGGGACTCTGGATGGCGGCGGGATTCAAAGCTGTTATATTATTAATGGTAGTGTGACATCTTCAAGCTTTAATGTAGGCGGGCTTGTAGGCGATGCAAACAGTGGTATTATGGATTCTTATTCAACGGTTGATGTTACTGGCAATCAAAGAGTTGGAGGGTTGGCAGGATCATTTTCTATGGGAAGTATAATAAATTGTTATTCGACTGGCAATGTGTCGGCAGTACGTGATACAGCAGGCGGTTTTGTGGGAAATTTGAACGGCGGCACTCTTTCAAGCTGTTATACAACAAGTCTGGTAAATTCTGGTGATCCTGCAAAGATGGGAGCTTTTACAGGTGTTTTAAGTATCGGGAATATAAATGTTTCATTTGCGAATTGTCATTATTATAGTTCTTACAACCCCGGTATGGCAGCAGTTGGTTACAATCCTAATAATAAAGACACAAGCGGCTTAACAGACGGGGGAACTCTTCCAGAACCAGTTATACCGAATATAATAAGTTTTCAAGTTGGGATTTATTCTGACAGCAGCTCTAGATTTGCTTTAGACTTAGAATTTACTCTGGATTTAAAGGTTAACGCTTCTGATGCCAACTCTGCAAGAAATGCTTTAACTAATATTGATAATTTACTTGCAAAAATAAATACTCGCCAGACAGAATTTGGCGCCGCATATAATCGTCTTGAGTCTGCACTTGAAACAATCGGTGTAAATATTGAAAATTTAACCTCAACTCAATCGACAATTCGTGATGCAGATATTGCTGAAGAATCAAGTGCATATATTAGAAATCAAATTCTCCAGCAGGCAAGTGCAACGCTTCTTGCGACAGCTAATCAAACACCAGCTATAGCTTTGCAGCTGCTGTAATTAAAACTTAGCATATGAGCCTATAATTCTTACTCCTTCAGCTTGCGGCTCTAAATCAGAGATAAGAAGTTTTATTACTTCATCATCCTTGTGGCCGTCAAAATCAATAAATACAGCCTGTTCCTCAGCATTATTATTCATCATTTTAGAATTAATCTGGGTAATATTGATATTGTATTTTACAAAGACTTGAACAATATCTAAAAGCGCTCCCTGTCTATCATTTAGAAATAATACAATACTAGTTTTATCTTTTCCTGTAGGCAGAGTTGAAGCATCACCAATTACTATAAATCTGCGTTTGTTGTCCTTATCGTCTTCAATATGTTCTTTTAAAACATTTAAATTATAAAGTTCAGCAGTTTTATGAGTTCCAATGATAGAGTATGTCAGGTTGTAGCCGTTAAGAAGTCTTGCAGCATCATCCATACTCTCTGCCACAACAATATTCAATTGTCTTGGCATCTCATCTCTAACAAAAATTTTACTTTTTGCAAGAGCATTAGGATTTGCAATCAACCCTGTAATGCTGTAAAATTCAGTAGTTTTAGACAAAATACAATCATTAACAGGAACAATTGTTTCCGCTAAAATTTGTATATTCTGGTTTTTTGTCTGAATAAGGTTGTCTATTGTTTCGCGTATAATTCCTTTATAAGTAGTTTCTACAGGCAAAACAGCAATCGCATTGCAATTCTCGTCCACATAATCAATACATTCTTTTATAGAATTAAGCGAACGCTGGTACAAGTATAAGTCATAGGCTTTGAATAACTTATCCTTTGCAATTTCAGAATACGAGCCGCCCATACCTAAGCAGACAACTTCATTAAAATCTTCAAACATGATAAACTCCGTGTTTTATAATTATAACATACAAGCATAGCTTGCTGTTAAATTTATTTTCCCCGCCTTAACGTCCGATTTCAACAGCTTTTGCCGCCATTGATTTAGAAATATTAACCAGTGCAAGGTTAGCTTCATAAGCTCTCTGTGCCATAATAGCATCTGCCATATCAACCATAGCATTAACGTTAGAAGCTCTGATGTAACCGTTAGCATCAGCATCAGGATGCCCCGGTGAATAAATTCTTTCACCTACAGTAGGGTCTTCTACGCAGCCATTAAATACAACACCGCCTTGAAGGTATGGAAGTGTACCAACTCCGAATACATCGTTTTTCATTGTATTCATAAGGCCATGGAAAGAAATATCCTCTGAAGCATTTAAAACAGGAATACGTCTTACATAATTCGGTGTATCGACGTTTGCAATGTTTTTGGCATGGATATCTAACCTTAAACCGTGTGCTTTTAAGGCATTTGAACCGATGTTCATTGATTCCATTATACTCATAGTTATTTCCTTTCTTGCGTTACAATTGGCCTGATAGTTTGGTACTCCTATTTGCCTACATTAATAACAGTTTTCATTTCTGTTATTATATTTGACATTCTTCTCGTTGCCATAGTGTATAGTAAAGCGTTTTTCTGCATTTCGGTAAGTTCTTCAGCTATATCAATTTCCTGTTTCTGTCTATCTTCAAGTATTCCGGATGGGCCTAGCTCTGTAGAAAGTTTTGTTTCAAGAGGGCTGTTCATAGTACCTAGATATGAAGAAAAATCAATGTCACGACGAACATAACCAGGAGTATCTACGTTTGCGACATTAGAACCCAGAGCTCGCTGTCTTTGAGAAATCAAATCAAGCATTAAATTGGTTTTTCCCATTGAATCTAAACTTGTGAATGTCATTTTTTAATCTCCTTGGAGTTTTGTTGCTTTTGTCACACGACTATTTTCTACGTGCGTAGCACTATTCTCTAATATTGATTGCTTTGTTGTACATATCGTCTGCAACTTTCATAAGGTTCATACTTGCAATCATTGATGTATTCAATCTCATTAAATCATTGAGTTCATCATAGATGTTTGTATTCGAAATCTCTGTTGCGTATTGCTTTATATTCTCTGTACCTTTCATTATTTTCGGAGCACCGGACTCATCATTATAAACCATTTTATTATTATGTCCCTGCTCTAAAGCTTCCGGACAGTCGAATTGAACAATAGGAATTGTGCCGATTTTTTCGGGCAGAGAGCCTGCGTTGTCATAATTCATAACATCGCCGTTTGGTTTTATTTCAAATTTATATGAATTGGCTGGTATTCTTATTCCATCTCCCACCATCCAATCATCAACCGTCATAAGATATCCGTTTTCACCTCTTTTGAAAGCACCATCACGGGTGTATTGTATTTCTCCGTCTGCTGAAACAACAGGAATATAACCTTCCCCGTCAATTGCGACATCGTAAGGATTTTTACTGATTCGAATAGAACCCTGCAGTGCATTTGTTCTGATAGCACCGTCAACGTATCCATCTTCTCTCAAAATTTGTTCAAAACGATTGGTTTTATATGCAGCAGTGTTGTAGTTTGCAAGGTTATTGGCTACATAACCTAGTTTTTCAAACTGCATTGTTGCGTTATTAATACTTTTTCTGACTACCGCCTGCATGTTATACATAATTTAAAACCTCCTAAGATGTACTGCTTAACTGGCTTATGACTTTTTGTAAGTTAGTACTTTCAATAAGAAATATTTGTCTGTTTGCTTCAAAGTTTCTTACAACCGGTTTAACTGCAAGAAATTCATTTTGAAGCGTTACATTTGAGTACTCGTTGTAACCCTGTTTAACATCAGGATTTAGTACAGCCATTCCATTTGCATCTACAATGCCGAGAAACCCTGCGTCAACAAGTTGATTAGAGTCTTTTGCATATACGCTGACTTTACCTTTTGAATTTACAATAACCTGTGCCGGATTATCAGGAACAACAGGGAGTTTGATAGGCATACCGGCATCAGAAAGAACCGGACAGTCTTCAAGGTTTAATAAATTACCGGCTTTATCAAGTTTAAATCTGCCGTCACGGGTTAACTTAACACCTTCAGGGGTTTGGACTTGAAAATATCCTTTGTTAGCCATAGATATATCAAGCGGATTTTTAGAAACCATTATACGCCCGACCTGATCATCGACAGTTGTTGATAGTCCGTGTACACCTATATATTCTGTGAAAGAAGAAACAACGGGTTCTCTGCGCTGGAAACCTACTTTGTCAAAACCTGCTACATTATCGTTAATCATTCCGAGAATTTCGCTTTGAACATGCATAGCTCTTATAGAAGCTTTCATGCCTTGTTCACAAAATCTGACACCGCCATTGATTTGCATAGTTATACCTCATCTACTACCTAGTTTTATCGGATAATTAGTATATTTGCTTTAGTAAATATTTATAAAATCATCCGTTTAATGTAGTTTAATATGTTTATAATGTTTCGGGGAAAAAAGTCAAAAATTTTTGTTGACAATAAAATTTGTTTCTAATATCATAGAACTTGACGCCGGTATAGCTCAACGGTAGAGCAACGGTTTTGTAAACCGTAGGTTGTAGGTTCGATTCCTATTACCGGCTTTTTTCCCGGGGTGGAGAGAATGGATTGGTAAGAAGCTCCAAGCTGGGTGAGACTGTTCTCGCAAAGCCCTTGTGGTTTAAGCCTTTGTGGCGCAGGGGTAGCGCACTCCCTTGGTAAGGGAGAGGCCACGAGTTCAAATCTCGTCAAAGGCAGTTTTTTTTATTATTATAAAAGTGTTTTAGGCTTTTTATTTCTATCTCGAGTGTTATATCTTCATATTTTGGACAATTCTTGGACACTTTTTATATTGTTGCACTTGGTTGTAAGTTTTTTTATGCGTTGACTATTAAGGTCAATAACTTCCTGTTTTCGCTTAACCCCTTGGTTTAGATAGTTGTTTAATACGACATTTGAACTATTGCCAAGAATATCTTTAATTACAGAAACCTCAACGCCGCTGCTTTCTAAATTTGCTGCAGTATTGTGTCTGAATATATGATAACCTACTCCAAGCTCTTTTACTCCCGCTGCTTCTAATATTCGGTTTAGCTTTCTATAGCGGTTTGTGTATTTTGTACCTGTTTTAGGATTAGTAAAAACATAATTAGAAACCTTTGGCAGTTCTTTTAATAACTTTTGAAGTTCCGCAGAAAGTGGTAAACGCAAGTTTTTTCTATTCTTGCGTTTTACAAAATCTATAAAACCAAATGGGAAAATTGGAGTCATTTCCAGATGGACGTTTTCCCATAACAGGTTTAAAACCTCACCTTTGCGAACACCTAAAGTATCAAGAATAATGAGCATAACAAAAAAATCAAAGTCACTAGATGCAAGTTCCATTATTTTTCTTTCCTGTTCAAGTGTTGGTGGCTGTTTAACTTTTGCTTCTATCTGCAAATCTTCTAAGCCTTCACACGGGTTTTCTTTAATTACTTTGGCAACTTGTTTTAGATAACGAAATAAGCCTTTTATGCTATTCATTTCTCTTGCAATTGTCGCATTAGAAACGTAACGCCCAGTCCATTTCTCTCCTGTTTTAGTCTTAGTCATAATTTTACACCGTTGCCGGTAAGCCATATAATTGTAAAAATCATTAGGCACTAATGTCCCAACTGTTAAAAGCCTTTTAGTCTTTTCTATATCCCCTTTATAATAATACTCAGCTAGAAACTTTAAAAAATATTCGCAGTAATTATTAATTAAATCTGTGCGTGCTTTTCCCAGAGTACAGCAATATTTAATATATTCTTCAATGCACAAGCTTAAAAGTGCTGTATTTTCTTTCAACACAATTACTTCAATAGGACCGCCGTTAGTAATATATTGAGCGATTGCGAGTTTTGCCTCTTCTTTATCTTTGGCATAGCGAATTGTTCCATCATCCAACTTTATTTGTGCTACCAAATGGGGGCGTGTCTTTTCACCTGTTTTATAATTTTTATATGTAAATCTTACTTGATAATGTCCTGTTTCAGTATTAAACCAAATACCTTTATCCACCTTTTTTAACATAATTTCTCCTATGCAACCTCAATAGCTTTAATCTTTTCAGAATAAAGCCATTTGAAAAATCTAAACTTATTCCAGCGATAATGTTCTTTTTTATTTTGTTTGGACTCATAAAGCCCCTTGTACATACCGGAGCTTATTTGTTTACGCAAATAAGCGGAAGAAGTAATATTTAATTCTTTTACCACATCATCGTTATCGAGATATATTTTATTTTCGTATTGTTTTAATTTATCTAGTAATTCTTTCCTAATTTCTTCTTCAAATATTGTATCTATATTCATTTCTTACCTCCAAATTTCTTCATGAACTTCATGAAGTTTTTTTAACTTATGTAACAAAAATTCCCTCGAAACTGAGGGAATTCCTTTCTATGCTTTAGGAGCAGTTATCTGCTCCAAGGACTACGTCTAGCGTAGTTATGTCTTTGTATTTAAACCCGCCATTGCTCTATTCTTATCAGCTTTGCAGGTTCAAACTTAACCCATTCTTTTTTTAGTTCGTCGGTTTTGATTAAAATAATATTTTGCTCAAAATCTATCTGGCATACAGGGCAGAGCTTGCCGTTGAAGATGTATTTAGGATTATTCATACGCCCACTCTGCCTCTCTGATTGCTAGCTTGATTGATTCTAAAAGTTTTGGTTTGCAAGTATTTCTTAAGTCTTGTTTTAATAGAGTATTTAAAAAATTATGTTGAATATTGCCCTTGTCCGCTTCAAAAATATCTTTAAAATAATAGTGGATAGAACATCCAAAATAACTGCCATTGTGGCAAAAAGAAACACTTGACCTTCTACTAACAATTTCTAGCAGCTTTACAAAATTCTCTGGCTGCTCAAAGTCAGGGTAGATTTCTTTATAACAATCAAAACACCCACATTCTTCCATATTTAAATTACATTCCTTGCATCTTTTTTCTACTTTTTTAGGCTCAACCCCGCAAATCTTGCACAGCTCTTTTGATAGGTTAGTCATCGGTAACTCCTTTCTAGAAACTCTTTACAAGTATTCCTTAACCTTGTGAAAAATTTCTTAGGTAATTCTTGTTTATACCATTCTTGTAATTTATCCGGAAGCACTTCAAACAAAAAGGTTGCAAATACACCTGCTAAAAACATTCCAGATAGCACCAAGAAAAGCGCATACATCAACATACAGAAAATCTCTGTTAATTCAGTTATTTTAATTATCATTCTTCCCCCTTTGCCTTGCTGATAATATTTAAAATCTGTTTGGTCTTATAATATTGACACTCATTCTTTTTTTTACAAATAAAACATGCATCTTTATAATAGCAATCGTGATACTCGTTTGTTAATCGCAACAGTTCGTCTGCGATAACTTCTATTTCATTTAAGGTGTTTTTTAATGCTTTGTTTTGCATTTCAAGAAGTATTATATGAGCCTTATCATTCATTCTATATATTAAAGTATCAATTCTTGACATGATTAATGTCTCCTCTTGCATCTGAAAAAATGTACGAGACCTCTGTTTACAACCTTTTGATTTCCGTCTACGAATGTAATAATAGATTTTGTTCTTTCAAAATCACAATATTTCACGCTTAATATATGATTGACGTTAAACCACTCTCCGTTTAGTTGGATAAATCCGTTATAATTATTCATTCTTCCCACTTTGCCTTGCTGATGATGCCGAGGAGTTGTTCCTCATTTCTAAAATCTTTATACCAGTGATTACCCTGTCTTACTACAAAGCCTTCTTCATTAATCCTTTTAAAAATTTGTTTCCAGTATCTACATTGAAATTCGTCGTTATAGCAATAATTATGTATTGGGCATTTTATACCTTCCGGTTTGCAACAATATTCTTTTACAAGCCTTAAATCTGTCAGTCTACGGTAAGCCACTATTTCCTCCTTGCCTTGTTGATGATATCGAGGATTACATTCAAATCAATACTCGGTGACTTAGGATTGTGTTTCAAGTAGTGAATACAATATTCCTCAACCTCCTCAAGAGCCTTACGGTAGCGAGCGTTTTCATTCTTTAAAAATGCAATATCCCAACATTCTTGATTATCAATTCCGAAAAACTTTTTAAATTTCTCTTTCAGCTCCTTTAAAACATCTGGAATTATATGGTTTTTCAGTGTTAAGCCATAGCCAATCACACTCTTTTACATCGACACCGTCAATTATTGTTTGCTGTTTGGTAGGGACATTAATGACCTTCTCAAAATTATTTTTTATCTGTTCTTTATCTGTCATAATTTCCTCCATAACTCTGTAGCTTTTGTTTGAGCTTCTTCTAATGTTTCAATCTCACCAACAGATAAACTCAATAAAAACTCTCTAACATCTTCTGAAACTTCATACTCTTCAACAATACTGTCCAAATATACATCTATTTTATTTAAGTAGTTAATTATCTGTTCTTTATCTGTCATTGATATATTCCCTCATAGTTATATTTTGTATATTTAACTTCTTTTAGTAGTGTGTAGGATAAATTGTGATATCCATATTCTTTAAGTAGATTTATAAGCTTAATATAATTTGTATCCGCTTCTGTACTCACTTCTTTTCTGCAAAGATTTGCATATGTGCATAAAAGCTGAAACTGTTTATCAATTAAAAGTTTTAGTGTGCTGTTTGATACTTGCAATATGTTGATTTTATCGTTCTGTCGGGCTATTTCTTCTAAAAGCTGCTTTATAAGCCTGAATGAAGCTTTGTTTTTATCTGTCATTCTTCCCACTCCTCCTCAACTTGTAAGATCTCCTTTACTCGCTGGTGCTCAAGCTCATCTTTAAGCTTTCTGTTCTTTTCCTGTTGATATTTAAGAACGGCCCTCAGTCTTAAGACAGGATAGTTTCTTCTGTCATTTCCATAGTTTGATAATCCGTATTTCCCGTATATACTAATAATATGGGTTTGTAGCGTACTCCGTGAAACGCAAAGTGTATCGCATATCTCATAGTTATTTAACCCTTTAGCCATAAGCTCTATGACTCCTTTTTCTCTTGGCGTCAGTGTTTCACGGTAAGACTGGTATACTTTTTGATACTCAAGCTTGTGATAAAACAAAAAACTCCGTATTATTTCCTCTTTTACTCCCATATTTTGAGATAACTCTTTAACCGTTAGGTTTTGACTATTACTACAGATGTATTTTTTATCCTCTTCGGTTAATACATTTCTTAATCTGGTTCCCATCTTTGCTCTCCTATAATTAACGTACCTTTTGGGTAAATCTTGTAACTGCATTGCCCGAATTTTTTTTCTAAACCGGATTTAACCTCGCTCATCGGTTTACCTGTAGAAGAAACTGTAAAATGGTAGGTATAACCGTTCGGAAGTGTTACAACAAGTAAAAAGCCCTCATCTGCGCAGCTTTCGCTTTTTGCCTTTTCCTTCTTTAGGGAATATGGTAATGCTTCTAGGATTTCTGGAATTGAAGGAAATGTTTTATAAATCCTGTGGGTAAGGATGTATTTTAAACACTTTTCCCAATCGTATTTTTGGTTAGACTTGTAGACATTTTCCAGTATACATTCATGATAAGTAATCATATCTTTGGCTATATCCTCGTCTTTTCGATTAGTAATGGGATAAAACCGTAAAAGTTCTGATAGCATGTCTTGCAAATTCATTTCTTCATTCATCTAATGCCTCCAAACTTGCAAAAGCTTCTTTTACCGCTTTTCGTTGACGTTCTTGTACTTCTATAGAAAGTTTGTCCTTGTTCTTAAAATTTGCTGAAATTGTATTGTTTTCGAGTTCAAAAATTCCATTCCAGTTATTAGCCATACTGTTTTCAATGATGCAGTCCGCTTTTCCTAAGTCTCCCTCACTATATTTGATGAGCTTGTGGATAAAAGCTATTACACTGCTCTCACTTTTGTAAGATTGCTTCTTTGATGTTTTGTAATCCAACCACCTATCGATTAGTCTTACCCAACTCTCAATTTCAATCTTTTTTTCAGCTGGTTCTTTATTAGAAGAGATTAGTTTACTAATCTCTTCTATTCTTTCCTTCTTATATTGTTGCCCTTCGCGTGCCCTTTGAGAGCCCTCTTCTTTGCCCTTAATTTGAAATTTATCCCAGTTTTTAACCGTTATTATTGAATAACAGCTATGTGCCGAGTGTGCCACTTCCTTTGTCCTTTTTAGCTTGTTTATTGCCAAACGCACTTGTTTCAAGGTTAAGCCGGTTTCCTTTGCAAGATGTGAATAACTTGTTACAAAACTCCCGGCAGGAATTTCTCTACCTTCAAATTTTCCTGCAGTAAAATTAGCCTTTAAAAGGCAATGAAGAAATAATACTTTACAAGGAATATCAATATACCATTCCCAATTAGTTAGTTGACGGTAAAGTTTAATAAAATCTCCCTTCATCTTCTACCTCGTTAAAATGGTATTTCTTCCTCGTTTATAGAATTATTGTCTTCTTTTTTTATTGGTACAAAGCTGTCTAAGACCCATTTGGGCGATTTATCATTCTTCGGGTTGGGATTTTGCTTAAAGCATAGAAGTTTAGTACCATCAATAACTATCGGAGTTATATCTTTATTGGGCGTTATAATAAAATATGTGTTTCCGTTTTTGTCTGTCTTGCTTCCGTTAAAATCTAATCCAATTGTTGTCATTATATTTTCCCTCCTAAAATTTCTTTTTTGTGCTCACTGCATAGTGTCTTAAACTCTTCTATAGAGTTAACTTTATTTTTGTAATAGTTATAATGCTTAACCAGCCCTTCAAGAGTTTTATATTCAGCGATTAAGGCAAACATTTCCTCTTCATCTTCTGTCAGCTTAACTTCTTCAATAGCTTCTCCGTTGTTAAGCCATTCTAATAACTTTATTCCTGTTTCTTCTGTTATTACTGCATCTTCATTTTCAAATAGGCTTGTGCGGTCTTTAGAAACGCTCGCGATATGGTTTTGATTAAGTCGGAATATTGTCGTAAATTCAAATTCTAAACCTTCTCTCTGCTCAGTTTTTGTTCCGACCTTTACAGGTTTTGTAGTGGCTTTTCCTTTAGAATTCAAACCCTCTTCCATAACATAATCCGATTTAGTTCTTGCGCAGCCTATGATATGAATATTAGAGGTTAAAATAGCGTTAATGAACTTCTGATGCCTTGGTGTAACTTTTTTCCAATCGTTAAAAGTCCCGCCTAGCTGTGCCTGAATATCCAGACACCCTCCTTGCCCGCTCCATTCGTGTGAAATACTGTCAATAACCAGTACTCCGTAATCACCACTTACAGAAGCTTCATTGATTGCTGCAATATATTTTTCGGGTGTAAAGGGCGGAGTCAGTTCTAACGTATCGAAATCAAATCTATCAGCATATAGGCTGGCAGAGCCAAACTCCGTATCTATGAATGCAACTTTTTTATCCAGACTATCTGCTAAAGTTTTAGCAATTATTAGTGCTGAGTATGTTTTGCCGCTTCCTGATGCACCTTCTAATAATAATCTAAGTTTTTGCTGTTTCTTGCTTGCTCGTTTAAACATTTATAATATTCCTTTCTCTACTCAAACCACTGTGGTATTCTTGTACCGTGCCAGCAGTAATAAGGGTCTGGCTCATAGGCCTTTTCCCAATTACAATCAGGAGGTGAGGCAGTACAATTATATTTATATTCAGGCTTAGTGCCGTGTTTTAAATAGTATGCAGTTTCCGCATCACATTCTTGATTTCCCAGCATCATAATGCCCCGCGCCTTATCATTTCATAGCACTTGTTTAGCTTACCTTCTTGCGTAATCTGTATTGCTTTTCTATGAGCTAGGTTCCACGCTCTTTTGTTCATAAACACAGGTATTTCGTCACCATCTGCATAAATCATAAGCATATGTTTAACTACTGCATCATACTTTTGTCTTTGTGTTGGTTTTTGTCTTTCGCTTATCACAATTGGAATACAGAGAAATAGACAAAATATAGTTAATATCCAAGCTTCAACCATAATAAAATCCTTTCAGGGGTTTAAAAAGCCGATGTAAAATGTATGTTGTGTAAATACACCGGCTAATAACTGTATTCATGGAATATAATCACGATTTAAAGAACTCTTTAAAAGTAGAAGAGCCGTATTGTCCCTCAGTAGCTTTTATCACTTCTTCTAATGTCATTTCTGGTTTATACTTCTCTTTGTTATTTTCTAAGAAATTATTAGTACCAAAACTGCAAGCGCCGGTGATTGTTCTGTATGCAATAACCCACCATTCAAGCGTATGTACTTCGTTTGGTTTAACATTCCTATACTTTTCTACATCTCTATCCGAGGTTTTGAATAACCAGTCATAATAAGCATGCTTAATTGTATTACCATGAGCATAAACATCATTTTTAAAGAATATAGATAGAGGTCGCCTCCAACAGTAAGGTTATCCGGTAGTGTTTTAATGCTAGTTCCTCTAAGGTCGAGGTATCCTCCAACAGTAAGGTTATCCTCTATTATTTGATAATCACTAATACTCCAATCTTTAACAAATTTTTCTTGTTCTTTGGTCATATATAAATCCTTTCTTTGTTCTTTGATTAGTAAAAAAAAGAGGGAGCACGAACAAACTATCAATTGAGTAAATGAAGTTAATAATCAATCTACTCCGCAGAATGTAAAATATCCAAAAGCCCCTCAGGAATTGTCGATAAAATAAATAAGAAAAAGAGCCGGTGAGTTAAAAGTAAACTATCTAAGAAAGGAACCGGCTCAAACTCTTGGGAGAGTTAAATTTTTCAAGTCCTTAAGGAGACGGACTCTGGAATAATTCCGGCTTCTAAGGAAGCAATTATCCCAGACACGAGGTTTTAAAACCTGTCCGCCTATATTAAAAACTTGTTCTTTTGCTTTAATAGCCCCGTGCCGTTAATACGGTCTGACATCCTGTGCCTTCCGGTTGAGTGTGCTCTCAACCTACCACGGATACAGTTAACTACCGAAGTGTTAACTGTACTTTTATTACGCTTTATAATACCCGTAGGTTTTCTTTTTCAATGTTCAAAATCTAGGCAGTACAAAGAGTACGCCTGTAAATATAGTTATTTCACAAGTGTTACATTAAGTATAAAACGTAATAAGGTGTAACTAGTTATATATTATATCAAGTGTAACACTTTGTCAATAGTTTCATTTTTATTCACTTTTGATATTTTTTGTGCTACTATATCACTATGGCAGTAAGTGAAACTAATAAACGAATATTAATAACGCTACCGCGTGAATATGCAGAGTATTTAGAGGAGTGTGCTGTAAAAGAACATCGCTCTATAAGTAATAAGGCTGCTGCTTTACTCATTGATAAAATCAACGAAGAAAAGCGGAGCAAATAGTTTACCCTTATTACAAAAGCTCCGCAAAGAAACTTTTAACTATTTTCAGTTTTAAATGTGCAATATTAAGCATTGTTAGTGCTTTACAGCTTTTAAACCTAGTTCTATCAAATGTCTAATTACATTTGAGTACGGTTTATCATAGAATTTATCTTTTTTTAGTTTATCCATAACTGGTTCCCATTCGGGTTGAAGGGTTATGGATAGTCTTTTTTTAGAAGTACTCATTTCTATCCTTTCTGGTACACCAGTGATGTATATTAATGTTATACTACACCAGTACACCACTTGTCAATACCTTTATTGATTATTTTTTTTATTTCACTTATAATCTCAATAGAGAAGGGTTATTATGGCAACTGAGAAACCAAGATTTTCTATTACTGTTGACGAAGAATTACTAAAAGCAATTGAAGATTATCGCTTTGGTAATCGTATTGCTATGCGTTCAGAAGCTATTGTCCAATTAATTAAAAAAGGACTTGAAACCCTTGAAAACGAGAATAAGAAAAATTAAGTTTTAAATGTGCAATATTAAGCATTGTTAACTAAGCCTATGTATTAATTTACATTTAGGCTTTGTTTTGTTATAATATCTATGTCGATTTAAATGAGGGGGATTGAAACTAGTTAAGCAATCTCCCTGTTTTTATCTTCAAGAGAAAGGTAATTATCAATAAATTCATTCAAGACTTCTGACATTGTGCGATCATTGTCAATAACGCGCTTGTAGAATTTACGATATTTTTCTTTCTTACAATTGAATGTAATACGGTGTATATTCATTGTGGCTCCTACACTTTGATTCACTACATATGTAATTATACACAAACTGGGTAAATATGTCAACCCCATTTTGGGTAAATTAGTTAGAGAATTTTTATGATTGCTCAAAACCTTGCTATTGTAAGAAAAAATATAAATTCTAATGCCGCCTCTTTTGCAAAAGAGGTAGGTATCCCATATACAACATTTATTAAATATGAAAGAGGAGAAAGAAAGCCTTCTTTTGAATTACTTGAATATTTAGTAGATGTTTATAATGTTAATTTAAATTATATTTTTTCAGGTCAAGGTCAGATGTTTATCAAGCCTGATGACAACACTCTCGAGCGACAGAACGATACTACTGTCAAAGAAAGAGTTAGTCATTTTGGCGAAAGGCTCGGCGAGTTACAAGACAAGCACGAGTACTTAGATAAAGATATGGCAAAACTGCTCAAAATCAGTGAAGAAGATTATATTGATTTAAAGCTTGGGGATATTGAACCGGATTTGGAAGTCCTAAATCGCCTGAAACAGTGTTTTAAAGTGTCAATTGATTATCTGTTGTATGGGGAGTAGGGTTGAAATTTGGGGTATAATATGTCATAATATAAATGTAACGTTGTAACTTATTTACAAAAAACATTGGGTGTATCCCGCAAAATGTTGTTACAAAATTGATAGCGAGAAGACCGGGCTTATCCCTAAAAAGGTTTTTCTCGCTTTTTTCATATTGCAAAAAATATCACTCATGGTAACATGAGCCTATGATTGATAGATATGATGTAATTGAATTAAGTAAGATTTATAAAAGACTTTTAGAAGTAGAGCTAACACTTAAACAAAAAATAATATTTGCACTTGAAAAAACCTACGCAGAAAAAGCTTTTTATAGATTAATACCTTATATTAAAAGTCTTGACCATAATATAAAAGAAAATTTAAAACTTATAGAAAATACACTGATTACAGATGAAGTAAAGTTAAAAAGATTTATGGCAAATGCTTATATCTCTGATGTTGTGAATATTCTAACAAGATATAAAAATATTTATAAATTTAAACTTTTTCAACAAAATTTTTATGGATATGAAATGGACAATACAAAACACGCAGAAGTTATAAGTTATGCGGGTAGATTAGTATCTTTGCGGAATTCAATAATGCATTTCAATATAACAAGTTATAAAAATAATAAAGACCATTATCTTAAAACATTAATTTACTGGGAAAAACTTATAGAAGTACCTAAAATGCAGTATATACATAACCTCTCCTTAAATAAAAAACCCAGAATGACAACAGTTCTAAAGGCTCTTTCAGATACTTATCCAGATTTTTTATCTTTAAGTGACCGTCTTGTCTGTGATATGTTTGATGATATCGCATTCATAAATGGCTGGGGAATTAATGAACTCCCACAATACTGGTCTATTGGTCGAGCACTTTATGAATTAAGACGTCAAAAGAAGAAAAAACAAGCTTTATAATCATCTTTCTAGCTTCCCATTCTTTGTATTAATTTCAACTCCGTGTATATCTTCCAAACTTCTTGTTGTATTGAAATATCTAAAGTCAACCTTCTTTTCAACTTTCCCAACTCTGCTCATTATTTGATTATAACTGTTCACCTGGTAGTATATAGAAAATACAAGCAATGCCAAGATTAAGCATTCTATTAAATAACTCCTCTTTTGAATATATTTCACAAAACCTTTTACATCAGTAAATAACCTACTTTTCATTTTGCTCACTTTCCTTTTTCTTAATTCCTAATATATATTACGGAATATTGAGCAAACTTAAAACCTTTATTTAAGCGTTTTTTTAATGTTTAAAATAGTATACACTTATCTAAAAAACGAAAAATCTTTATTCAATTAGTAGTCCTGCTAAATGATGTAATTTTGGAAAAAGATTATTTAATATAAAATTAGTGTATTTGCGTTGATTAGGGTTTATGTTGCAGCAGATTTCTTTAGTAGATATTAACCAATTCTATACAAAACCTGTAAAAAAACGGGGCAGCTATAAGAAACATCCGAAAACGGAAGAAGAAATAAGCCCGTGGACTTTAATAAAAGACTTGTATGTAAAGCTTGCCGGCTATTTTTCACTACCAGTTTTTTGTCAGGAGGATATTGTATTCACACAAGGTATTTTTCGCATCAGCTGCTATGCTTATACCGATGAAGCTTACGAATATCAGGGTGAAACCTACAAAGGTGAAAATTTTAAGGTATTTGAAGCTGAAATTATCGGCACTGAGAATATGTATTTAGAAGACCGTCTGAAAATCCATCAGGCGGTTTTAAGCTATTTGGACGCAGGCGCTACAATAGAAGAGGCAGAAATATACGTAAAAACTAAGTTTAAGCATATTTTTGGGTAAGTTATGAGTTTAAATGAAAAACAGAAACAATTTTGCGAAGAATTTATTATTGATTTTAATGCTACGCAGGCCGCTATTAGGGCAGGCTATAGCAAAAATACGGCGCGCAATATTGCAAGTGAAAACTTAGCAAAACTTAACATTCAGGAATACATTAAGCAGCTCATTGAAAAACGTAATGAGCGAACTAAAATCACGCAGGATGAAGTTGTTGCCAATATTGTTGAAGTTATGCAAAGGTGCATGCAGGCTAAGCCTGTAACATTTATGGGACGACAGGTTAAGGATGAAGAGGGGAATAACCTCTGGAGATTCGACTCACAGGGAGCAAATAAGGCGCTTGATATGCTGATGAAACATACAGGCGGGTATAACGCGGACAACCAACAGAAACAAGCACTAATGACCTCAGTACAAAAGATTTTTGTTACCCCCGATGAAGTTGAAGAAGTAGATAAACATATAAAAGAAACTATAAACAATGATAAACAGTGAGTTTCTGGGGCAAAGATTACTAAAGCAGGGCTTTGAAACCTGGATGCGCTATATGTTCCGTATTATTGAAGCGCGCCCGCTTGTTGTTGAGCCTATTCACGCGGATTTATTCCAGACAATGGAAAAACTGTATGCAGGTAAAGAGTTGCGTCAAAATATCAATGTCCCGCCCAGAAGTGCTAAAACTACGCTTGCAAAATACTTTATAGCCTATTGCTGGACAATCAGTCCTAAGATGAATTTTATCTATACATCTTATTCGGAAAGCCTTCTGGCGAATATCTCCAAAGAATTGATGACAATTCTTGAACATCCGGCATACAAAGCTATGTATCCGCAGTCGAGAGCTATTGAAGGGGAAGAGGATATAACCCCCAAAGATGACTTTTGGTATGAGTATCTTAAACAGTTTTACACAGGTAAAAACGTATATTCAGCTAAAAAAATCACAACCTATCAAGGCGGAATATGCTTGTTTAGTCCTATCGGAGGTCAGATAACCGGGTACGGCTGCGGCGTGCGTTCGGCTAAAAAGTTCTCCGGTGCGCTTATTATCGATGACGGCAACAAACCTGCTGATGTGCGCTCACAAACTATGCGCGACAGGGTGTTAAGATACTACGAAGAAACCCTGTTGTCACGTCTGAATAACCCTTATGTCCCGATTATCAATATTCAGCAAAGACTGCATGTTGAAGACCTTTCCGGAACTTTAGAGAAAAAATACAGGTTTAACACCCTTAAGAAACCTCTGCTTGATGAAAACGGAGTATGTCAAATCCCCTCACAGTACACCCCTGAACGTATTGAAGAACTTAAAAAGAATAATTACATGTTTTTATCCCAATACCAGCAAGAGCCAATTATATTAGGCGGTCAGGTAATTAAGCGTGCATATTTTAGATATTACCCCGTCGCAAAAGAATACCAGTATAAACGTATACTTATTGCAGCTGATACAGCAATGAAAACGAAAGAATATAACGACTACAGCGTATTTATGGCCGGCGGTGTAACAACAGATAACAAGTTACATGTTCTTGATATGCTGCGCGGTAAATGGGAAGCGCCTGAGCTTGAGAAAATGGCAGTCGCTATATGGAATCAGTTTAAGCTAAATCCTGTTACGGGTTTGACTTGCAACGGCTTCTATATAGAAGATAAAGCGAGCGGCATCGGATTAATTCAGGGCTTAACCGCTAAATACGGTATACCGGTTATTGGTGTTCCAGCTTCAACCGACAAGTTAACCCGCGCAGAGAACGTGCTGCCATATATTGAAAGCGGTCAGGTATATTTACCAGAAAATGAAAACTACAATTTTAATGTTGATATACTCTCAGAGTGTGAAGCTTTCAGCCGTGATATGTCGCATAAGCACGATGATATTGTTGATACATTAGGTATTTTGATTCAGGAAGCTTTAGGAAAGACAAAGATTAGTATTTTAGATTATTTTATGTAAATTAATTTTCAAGCCGTTTGCTACGATTGAATTATGGCTAAAAATAAGAACAAAAAACCGCTGAAAGCAACCAACACAGCGGATGATAACATTATGCAGGTAATCGAGCAGGAGTCAAGAAAGCTTACTGCTCAGAACTCTTTGGAAACTGCTTTAAGATGCGGAAACGGGCTTGATAACTGGTCGCAGACTTTGAGTCCGCGGAATGCTTATAATAATCTCTCGCTGGTTATGATTAGCCAGTGGCAAATATTGTTAAGCTATCTATACAAGACCTACGGCGTACTTGCCAAAATGGTTGATATACCAGTAGATGACGCGTACAAAGGAGGCGGGTTTACCCTTGAAACTGATAGTATTGAAGAAGAAGAGCTCAAAGAGCTGGAAAAGACTATTAATAAAAATCAAGATATAAAACAGATAAAAAATGCACGCAAGTGGGCTCGGCTGTACGGCGGTGCGGCACTTATAGCACTAAGCGGGGATGATTTATCAAAGCCTCTGAACTATGAATCGCTTTATAAAAAACCTTTAGAGTTTATGGCTGTGGATAGATGGCAATTATCATATTCAGAGCCTAATATTAATATCCCGGGTGGTCAGTGGGAATATATTAATCAATACGGGCGGACAAAAGCTAAAAAAGGTGTTATCGGTTCTAATACGCTGACACGTATCCACTCAAGCCGTATTTTCCCTATAACAGGCAAAGAAGCTCCGTTTATAATTAAGCAGCGTGTTAACGGCTGGGGAATATCTGTTTTAGAACAGGTGTTTTCTGATATGTCGCAGTATTTTAAGGCGGGGAATGTCTTATTTGAGCTTCTTGATGAAGCAAAAGTTGATATTATCAAGCTTGAAACACTCCAGACTGCATTATCAGCAGGTAACACAAACCAGATTTTACAGCGTATGCTCGACTTGATTGCAAATAATTTGAATTATAAATCAAAACTGCTGATGTCCACCAATGATGACTATGTCCAAAAGCAGATAAGTTTCAGCGGGCTGGCAGAAATGAATAAAGAAATCCGTATTATGATGGCGGGTGCAGCCAATATGCCTGTTAATAAACTCTGGGGCGAAGGTGTCACAGGTTTTGGAAGCGGAGAAGACAGTTTAGAGAACTATAATTCCCAGATAGAGAATGAAGTCAGAAGCGCAGATGATGCAGTTATTGACTGGGTTCTTATGCTCAGGTGCTATCAACAGTTTGGCTTTGAACTTCCTGACTTAACCAAAAACTGGAAAAATTTAAGAGTTCTTTCTGCTATTGATGAACAGAATATAGCTGACCATAAATTCGCAAATGCCTTACAGCTTTATGACAGACAGTTTTTAAGCCCGCAAGAGCTGGCGTTATACCTTAAAAAAGAACAGTTATTTGTCGCGGATACAAGGGCATTACGGGGTGAGCTTGAAGATATGCCATTATTGAGCCAGCAGCAGGGATTTACTGAAACGAAGGATATTGTTAAGGAATGAGCCCTACAGCCATTAAAGATTTCAAGATAAAACAGTCTTATACATGGCTTGTACAAAAAGCCTTGTTCTCATATCTTTGGGAAGGGATTTACAAGCCCATGTTTGATATGCTTGAAATCAAACCGGAAAAGGCTAAAAACAGCATAGATGTTATTTCACAAGCATTGCGTGATGGGCGGATATATTATGCAGAGGGCGGATTCAGGGCTAAAACTAAATTTACTGCGGCACAATCCAGAGAATTACTGGCATGGGGGGCGAAGTATGACAGTTACAGAAGAATGTACCGTATTGATTATAACCAAATCCCTATGACTGTTCGTGTTGCACTTGCAGAATCAGAGATAAATGCAAAGAATACTATCACCCAACTGGAAGTGTTTTTGCGGGAAGTTGAAGCCAATATCCCTTATATTGTGGAATCAATGGTGTTTAATGAAGAAGTTTTGACCATCCTTGATGATGCTCAAAACGAGGTTAAGAAGAACATTAAGCACCTTAATATTATTGAGCCGGAGTTGTCAGATGCCCAGAAGCAGGAAATAGCGCAGAGCTATACAAACAATATGCGCTATTATATCAAGAATTTTGCAGAGAAGCGTATCCCTGAAATGCGTCAAAGGGTGCAGGAGCTTGTACTCAAGGGCTACAGGACGGATACTATAGAAAAGATGCTGCAGCGTGAATTCAATATAATGAGCGATAAAGTTAAGTTTCTTGCACAGCAGGAAACATCTATTATGCTTGCTGAATACAAGCGCGTAACCTATCCGGAGATGGGTTTTGATCAATTTATCTGGCGGACAATTATAGACGGCAGAGAACGACCGCGCCATCACGAACTTAATGGGCAAATTTTTAGATATGATAACCCGCCATATGTAGATGCAGGGAAAACCCGTACAGGCTTGCCAGGACAAGATTTCGGCTGCCGCTGTGAAGCCGTGCCATATCGCGATGACAACCCGCTTATAAAGACTGAAATAAAAAACGGGCAGTTACAGCTTGCTAAATCCTAAAAAAAACGAGTTTTTAGGATTTTTTTATTTTTATAACCTTCTACCCCTCCCCAAATTTAAATTTCGTGCGGGTTGGTACAATCAATACAGGAGTATCAACCAATGGACAGAGGCAAAATAGACAATTTAATATGCTATCTTTTAGCAATAGCCAACTATGCGAAGGATATACACTATAACTGCGGAGGGGAAAGTTTCTATGGTCAGCACTTATTTGCTGACAGGTTTACAGATAATCTATACGATTACATAGACCAGCTTAAAGAAATATGTCTGTTAGGGCACGGATTTAAACCGCTGCACTCAAGCGAGTATTTGAGGAGGGGAGCCGATTTAATCCCCGAAGCGGTTGATTTCCGCGTTATGCATGACTTAATACTCAATTGCCTACAAGAGATTGAGGGTGTTGAAGGTGTCTCAAAGGGTGATGAAAACCTTATTGGCGCTATCGCTCAAGACCTGCAGAATAATGTCGGACTCCTGAATATTATGGAAGGAGAACCTCTAAAGAATGTTTAACTGGGGCTTAAAACAGGATACAAAAGCTATAAACGCTATTATACTCGGTGAAGGCAACGATAAAGGCAGACCTTTTAAATCGCGTTTTCTACAGGCGGGCTTAGTTAAATATGACTTCGGTGTGTGTCTGCTGAAAAAAGAAACTATCGACAGGTTTATTGACACATTCAAGGGCTGCCCTGTAGTAATTAACCATAAGGACAATATCACCGAATCCGACAAGGTCGGAGAGGTACATAATATGTGGTTCAGCGATAAAGACGGCTGGTACTGGTGCGATGGGGTATTAACTGATGATAAAGCCGTAGAGCTTGTTGAGAATGGCTACAATGTGTCTTGCCAATATGCTATTACCGATTATTCAATAAATGATACTGGTAAGCTTCACAATGGCAATCCGTACGATAAAGAGATTTTGAACGGCTTATTCGAACACCTTGCGATAGTTGATAATCCGCGCTATGAGGGGGCGTATATTGCTGTGAATGCGTATGTTGCTCAAAATGCTATTTGCAGAAATGAGTTTAAAGAAAGCGAGCATCCGCGCGATGATGAAGGAAAGTTTACAAACGGTGAAGTCGGAACTTTTTATAACAAAAGTACCAAAACAATCGAGCTTAAAGGCGATGAACTCGGTTCTACAGATGAAGAAATCAGAGAAAACGGTCTGAAATACTTTAAAGAGAATTATCAGGGGAAAAAGTTTGATAATCCCGAGTTGAAAGGTGTTTTATTTAGCAATATTGGTATTAAGAAATTTTATACAAATAGTGCTGATATTAATAAAATAAAAGCCATACCGGCGTTAAAAGATATCATTGAAAAAGGCGAATATCAAGGAGCGGAAGATTTATCTCATCCAAGAGAAGACGGTATCATAAAGTTTCACCGCATAAATCATTATGTTTCTATTAACGGACAAAAAGAAAATATGTCTGTTTTAATCGGAGAAGATAAAAATGGAAACCGTTTTTACAACTTAAACAATAAAACCTATACAGCAGAAAACTCCTCAGGGGTTGTCCACGCTATAGGCGGAGCCAATGAAGAGTTTTCTATAAATATTATAGCATCTAATTCAACAGATTTCAAGACTAGTAAATATCAACCTGTATTCGACTGGATACGCAATTTTAAAGGAGGAATTATGGACAAGGAAACAAAAGGCTTGTTTGAGTCGCTTATTGACGCCCTGAGAGCCCGTAATGAGGCTGAGGATGAAAAGGAAAAAGACGACGAAAAGAAAGTCGAAAACAAAAATGCTAAAAATGAGGATGTCGACAAGCGCGACATTATTCGTCAGATTATGGCTATTGCAGGCAAATACGAAGATAACGAAGATGTCAGAACTATTGCTAAATTAGCTGGAAAACTGGCTTACGACAAATCGGAAGCCGGTACTGCTGACAACAAAGCCAAAAATGAGGACGATGAGGAAGAAAAGAAAGAAGACGAAGAAGCCAAGAATAAATGTAAAAACAAGGCTAAGAATGAAGACGAAGAGTCCAAAGAGAAGTATGAAGATCTAAAAGAAGAAGTTAAAAAAGAAGCTGAAAACAAGAAGGCTAAAAACTCAATGGATGCTCTCAAGCGCGTTTTCTTTGAAGGCGAAGCACCGAGAGGCAAAATCTATATGTCGCAAAAAGAAGGCATAGAACTCGGCAAAAAGCTTTACTAATCAGTAATCAACCAACATAAGGAGTATAAAAATGACAAATGGTATTTCATTAACAAATAGAAGGATGACCGCGGCAAAAGGCCAGCCGGCATACCTGCCAAACCAGCCGATTATCCATAACTGTATCGTAGACCCGACATTGGCGGCAAACACATATTTGAGCCCTGGTGATGTTGTTGCTCTTCAATCTGCTGCAACTTTAAAAGGTGTAACCGTTGTAAAAAAAGCAGCTGTAACAGATACACCGTGCGGGGTTGTTGTATTTAACTCTATTAAATCCGGTTTTGCGGCAAATGATAAGATTTCTATTTTCCCGGTTAATTCTTTTGTTTACCTGCCTGCAGGTGCAGCTAATATTAAACTTGGCGATAAATTACAGTTTAATGCTTCAGGTCAGGTTGTGACAACAGCAACTGCATCTAATGGCTATATCGGTATTGCATGGACAGCACCATCAGCGGTGAATGACTTAATTGTAGTTCAGATTGTGCCGGGTATGGAAGCAGCAGCTTCATCTTAGTAAAAGTAAATATCAACCAACAAAGGAGTATAAAAATGGCAAATAGCATTTTTGATGCGGATAAATACGCAGAACAGACATTTAAAGCGGTTAACGCTTTATTTGACTATCCTACCGCCGGGGTTGTCCAGACGGTAGACACAATAACTGAAATTGTAGATGGTATAGTGGAAGCTAAATACTACACAGTAGACGGCACACTCTCAGACTACATAAATATAGACGCTTCCGGCAGAGGTGCTTATGCCGGTGAAATCTTCCAGTTTACCGGTGCTTATGTAGGCTCGCCGTTTAAACAGTGCATTATTAATCCTGCTTCAACAGGTATACATAACGACGCGACAGCAGATATCGCAGTAGACGGTATCAGAACGCCTAATAACTTCTACAGACAGAAATATTCTATTTCTCAGGAAGGTCTTAAGATGGCAGCGGTTAATCGTGTAACATTTGACCTTGTAGAAGAAAAAGAAAAATCCCGTAAAAAATGCTGGGATTTGGGCTTGCAAGACACATTGTTTGAAGGTCTTGGCGATGGAAAGACATTTGGCTTGCTCAACCAGCCTGGGGTAACTGTCAACACTTCGCTTATCCCTGTTGCAATTCAGAACATGACAACAGCACAGCTTAAGACTTTTGCAGGTTCAGCACTAACAACAGCGTTTGCAAACTCTAATTATACAATCAAACCTAACCGCTGGTTAATGCCTACAGATACATTTATGGCTCTGGGTGTACCATACGGCGATACATTCGGAATGCCTACAGTTATTCAGGTATTAGAGAATGCATTCAAACAAGCCGGCGCACCTTCTGACTTTAGAATTGTACACTCTATCTACGGCGATGCTGCAGGTACAGGCGGAAAAGGCAGACACGTATTCTACAATACAGAAGCAGATAACCTGCTTATGCTTACTCCGAAACCATATACACCACATCCATTGTATGCAGTAGGTGCATTAGATATGATTTCCGATGCAGAAGCACAATTCACAGGTGTATGGCTGAAACGTCCTACATCAATGCTTTACGCTGATGAAGCAGCATAGTAATTAGGAGGAAAGTAAAATATGAAATTACATAACAGATGCGGTAATAACCTATCACACGTAATTGTCGAAAAAGGCAAGAACATAACTTATTTCATAGCTAACGGTGACTTTGGAGAAGTGCCGAAAAAAGTAGCTGAAATATGGCTTAAAATACCCGGGGTAACTGAATATGTCGAGCCTGCGGACTTAGAGAAAGCCGAAGCCGAAGCGAAGGCAAAACAGGAGGCTATGGAAAAGGAAAATGCTGAGCTTAAGAAAAAGCTTGAGGCATTAGAGAAAGCAAAAACCGAAGATAAAAAGTAAATTTCTTCAACACACATAACCTGATAACTATGAAAGGAAAATCACAACATGTCAGACAATATTTTGGAAAATGTAACAGTAGAACAATTTAAGGAATATTTTATGCGTGATTTTCCTTTCCTTCCTTTATATCAGGAGGGCAAAACGTATTTTATTGATGATATAGTTTATGTTGAACCTAATTTTTATAAATCACTCATTAATAACAATACACAGCCGGTAACTGATACAGAAGCCTGGGAAGTTACAAAAGGTGATATTTATAACTATGTGACAGACGCAGATATACAAAAGGCAATGTCACAGGCTATTGTTACTGCAAATCCCGCGTTTGGAGCAGATGATACAGAAAAAATTAACATATACTTACATCTTGTCGCTTTTTATCTGGTAATGGACTTAAGAAACGCCTCTAGCGGTGTTAACGGTACTTTTAGCGGTTATGTCGCGTCAAAAAGTGTCGGTGATGTATCTGAGAGCTACTCTTTTCCTACCTGGCTTATGAATAACCCGTTATATGGTATTTATTCACAGAATGGCTATGGTATGAAGTATTTATCTCTCATACTACCTTACCTTTCTGTTACGATTCTGTTCTCACCCGGGAGGTCTACTTATGGCTAATGTTAAGGCGGATTTATCGGGGCTTGAGGGGTTACTCAGGGGCTTAAAAGATGAATACAGTGTCAAAATAGGTATCATCGGGAGTGACGCAAAGCAGCAGCACGACAGCGAAAGCGGTCTTACCAATGCTGATATTGGTACGTTTCACGAATTTGGTACAAAGAGAATGCCCCGCCGTTCTTTCTTAGAAGATGCAATTATCCGTAAGGTGTTTAGTCCGGACCAGATGAAAGACATGAAAAAAATCTTATGGAAACAGTTCTTTGTTAAAAATGCGGCTAAAAAATTCATGCAGGATATCGGAGCAAAGGCACTGGACGCAGTCTGGATGGCATTTGATACAAACGGATTCGGGGAATGGAAGCCGCTAACTATAAGCACGGAGCAGAATTTCAGAAAAGCCAGAAAAAGAAACGTCAAAAAACATGGCTATCAGATACTTACAGATACCGGCAGGTTAAGACATTCAATCAGTTTTAAGGTAATTAAAAAATGAACCTAATCCAGCATAATACAACACTATCTAATACTACGGGGCTTCCTAACATGGCTCAAACCATTCAAGGCTGGTTTCAGCCTGTTGAGTTTGAGGTAATAACCCGCAGTTTAGCTGATGACGGTGACGGTGTGGACTGGGTGTCTGAAACCGTTACATTAATAAAAACACAAGGTGTAGTAAGACCTCCGAGCGATAAGGACTTAAAAATATTACCCGAGGGTACATGGGCTTGGGAATGGCTTCAAATTCACTGCTTACCGAATGTGGAATTAAACACTAATCAGTTTGTAATCTATAAAGAAAAGCGCTATAAGGTTATGGCTAAAAAGGATTGGACAGAATACGGGTATATCAGATACACATTACTAGAGGCTTTTCAGGCAGAGCAGCTGGAGGGAGACGTTAGTGGCTAATTCACTAGAGATAATTAAAAACATACTTGTTAATGAAATGGAGCTTCCAAAGACCCGTGTTTGGGCGTATAACGCTGATATGGATTTGCCAAAGGATAACAAGCTCTTTGTAGTCCTGCATTATGGCGAAAGACGGCCAATAAGCAACAATGTTAAATATGTTTCTACTGATGAGGGATTGGAAGAACATCTGAGTATGAACGTAGCTGAGGATGTTATAATCTCGCTTTTATCTCGCGGGGTTGAGGCCAGAGAGCGGGCACACGAGGTGCATATGGCATTCAGAAGTACATATGCACAGCAGGTACAGGCAAAAGAGCATGTGCATATTTCATTACTGGGGGATGTTTACGACGCTTCTTTTTTAGAAGCAGCTTCAAGAATTAACAGATTTGATTGCCGCGTAAGAGTTTTCAACTCATTTGCTAAGATAAAAACAGTAGATTATTTCGATAAGTTCCCTAATACAAGTCAAGTAGAAGTTATAACAAAAATAGAACCGTAAAATATCAACCAACAAAGGAGTATCAACTAATGACAGCAGGATATCAGATACCAATTACTTATGTAGTTAACGCTACTGTGGTAACACCTTCGCAGGGTTTAGAGCCGCTTAAACTCAGTACAATTCTGATTATGACGGACGAAGAGCCGGCAATTCCTTATCAGGGCTCTTATGTTATCTCAAGAACCTCAACCGGTATTGCTAACCAGTGGGGTACAAATACCGAGATAGCCCAGCAGGCCAATATGATTTATTCCCAGACTCCGAATATTTTAACTAATAACGGTTATATTATAGGCGCTAATTACCAGACAGTGGATTATAACAACCCTGCAACTTCAGGCACGCTGACAACAGAAAATCTGAGTGCAAATATAGAAAATTTTATTTCTGTAACTAACGGGGTGATTAATCTTACTGTTGACGGTTCGGCAAAACAAGTCACAGGACTTGACTTTTCGGAAGCAGCAACACTGGAAGAAATAGCAGAAGTTATACAAGCTAAATACACTGATATTACAATCACAGCTACTGCTGATAATACATTACTTTTTGTTTCTAAAACAACCGGAGCCGCAAGCAACGTGACTATAGCAGCTATGACCGGTTCAAGCGGTACAGACCTGTACGGAGCGTCATATCTTAACGGTGCGTCCGCGGCCGCTGTTGCAGGCAAAGCGGCTGAAAGTGGTGCAAGACCCGAAACACTTTCAGAAGCCGTAACAAGATTAGCCGGCCAGATATATTTTGAAGGCATATTGACTACAAGGACATTGAGTGACGAAGAAGCAATTACAGCCTGCTCAACAATTCAAGGAATGCAAAACAGAATATTCCCTGTTCCAGCTTCAAACGCCTCGGCACTGGCAGCTTCTACTGGCTTGTTCTCTAGAATAATGTCTTATACTAATTGCAAGCCTTTGCTTTATACTCTGGGCGATGATGACGAAGCAGCCGCTCTTAATTCCAGATTATTTGCTGCAGGTTACCTGTCAAGGGGCTTTGCGGTTAATTACAGCGGAAGCAACACCACAATAACTATGAACTTGAAAGACCTAACAGGTTTACAAGCGGATACAAATATTAATGAAACTATTCTGGCTCAGGCTGCTGCGGTGGGTGCTGATTGTTTTGTATCTCTGGAGGGGCTGCCAAAGGTTATTTCTAACAAACAGAACGGTATGTATTTCGATCAGGTTACTAACCGTATCTGGCTTGTTAATACTATTCAGAGGGAAGTGTTTAACGTACTTGCGACAACACGCACTAAAGTACCGCAGACAGACGCCGGACTTGAAAGTATAGTAAAGGCAATAAGAAATGTTTGTAATCAGGCAGTAGTAAATGGTATGCTTGCACCGGGTGAATGGAACAGCTCTGATTTCTTTGGTAATCAGGAGGATTTCCTGAGAAATATCCGCGAATTCGGGTATTACATCTATCATCAGCCGGTAGCGGAACAGGCACAGAGCGAGCGTGAAGAAAGGCGGGCGCCGCAGTTTATGGTCGCGTGCAAAGAGTCCGGGGCAGTGCATTCAGCCTCAATCGTAATATATATTGAAGCATAGGAGATTTTAATATGGTAGACAGCTATACAGCGCAAGATATTATTATCGCGGAAGATTACAACGGGGAGTGGGTGCTCACGGATTTTGCAGACAACACTGTCGCAGAACTTACAGCACCTAACAACCTGAGCACTACGTCAACCGGTTATAACGGTAATTCTCTTGGAGCACATAATGAGCCAGGAAGGCAAAGAGAATTAACATTAAGACTTGTCAAAGCTTCCGGCGATGATAAAAGGTTTAATGAGAATTACAACTTATGGAAAAATAGAGACTTCAGATTTAAGCCGCTAACAATGCGTTTTACAAAGAATGTTGCTCATTCAGACGGTTCTGTAACACGCGACACGGTAGAGTGTTATTTCGGGTTACCGGGAGACCAGCCGGTACAAACAACGGATGTTGCAGGTTCTACCGACCAGGTAGTAAGTGTATACATGTTGCGGTTTGGTAACTCTGAAAGGAGCTTAAGCTAATGTTAAAATTCCAGTTAAAGAGCGGGAAAATGGTAGAACTGAACCTCGCGCCAATGGATAATGCTTTGTATTTGTACAGAACAATTATCCACGAATGCAAAGGTGCGGGGTTAGATATAACGGCCGTAGACGGTGAAAGCATTGCAGCAGTACTCACAAAAAACATTGATGCGCTTTTAAGTGTTATTGGTTCGGAATATGTGCTTGAGGCGATAAAGGGCTGTGCTGATAAGGTCATATATGATAAACAGCGGTTCAATATAGAGATTTTTGACAGAGATGAAAGAGCACGGGGCGATTTTTTCCCGCTTATGACACTTATTGCGGTTGAAAATATCCGCCCTTTTTTTCCGGCTCTCCATACCGTTTCAAGTGCGATAGAATCCCTATTGTTGAAGAGTTAGAACTCCCAAAGGTTGAGTACAATATCGATACCTTCAAGGTCTGGGCGATGAAGCTCTCACGGGCAGGGTATGGAGATATAAACACAATAAGAAATTTGAATGCACAGGAGTTTCTCGACTTAATCCATTATGAAAACTACCTTGCAAAATATGCGGAACTGGTGAGAGTGCTGAATACTAAAAAGGGAAAATAAAATGAGAATAAGTTAGGATGAAGGGCTGTTAATTACTATTGCGACAAGAGAAAAATGACATAATACAGCTTTTTTAGAAGAATATTTATATAGAGATAAAAATAGGTGATGAAAGTACACTTTCATTTTATGGCTAACAGCAAGAAGTGTTTATATTAAAAGCAATAGACCATCTGGTCTAAACAATATTTTAATCATTAGGTTTATGAATTTATATTTCTTAATTGCTATAATTACTAATAATGGAATATTTTATGTAGAAATAAAAAAATTATTAATTATAATTATGTATGGAGGTCATTATGTCACAGGATATACTTGCAAATATTTTAAAAGATTTTAAAGACGCCAATATTTATATTCCTGAAATGACAAACAATCAGTCAAAAGAAGTGAAGTACTTTATTTATAATGATAATCAAACTAGTGGAGATGTAATTGCAAAATTATGCCAGATTTAACTCAAATATTAAATGAAATCAAGCATTTCGAGGATGAAGGATCATCTATTGATAAAGTTCGCAGAAAATATATAAAGAATTTTTCTGAATTACGCGGGAGAAATACAATTGTTTATTATTCTGGTTGGTTACAAAACCCTAATTTACCAGAAAGTTCTATATCAGATATGGATATAGATGGTTTTATGACTAATTTACATCAAATGGACAAAAACAAAGGGTTGGATTTAATTTTACACACTCCCGGCGGTGATATTGCAGCTACAGAAAATATTGTTAATTATTTAAGAGAATATTTTAGTTGTGATATTGAAGCTTTTGTTCCTCAAATTGCAATGTCTGCTGGTACAATGCTAGCTTGTTCTTGTAGAAAAATACATATGGGAAAACAATCTAGCCTGGGACCAATAGATCCACAATTCTATGTGCCTAATATAGGTCATGTTCCTGCGTTAGGAATTATTGAAGAAAGAGATAGAGGCATCCAAGAAATTGCCCAAAATCCTGCAAGTCAATTTTTCTGGGCTCATATATTTCAGAAATATACTCCTACTCTTTTAGAAAAATGTGAAAAAGCTATTGCGTGGTCAGAAGAAATAACTACAAATTGGTTACAGGATTGTATGTTTAAAGATTTACCGGAAGATCAGGCTAGAGAACGGGCAAAAGGTGTGGTTGATAAAATCGCTAGTCATAAAGAAACAAAGTCACATTCAAGGCATTTGTCAGCTCAAAAATGTAAGGAAATTGGCTTAATCATTGAGAATTTAGAAGATAATCAAGAGGTTCAAGATGCTGTGCTTAGTGTGCATCATGCTTGTATGGCCACATTACAAAATCCTTCTGTGATTAAAATAATAGAGAATCAAAGCGAAAAAATTTTTATAACAAGAGTGGCTACTGCTGATTAATTAAAGCCGTGTATTTGTCATAAGAGAGGGACATAATTTTAAATTTCTTTGGTTCGATTACAAACATGAAGTTTATCCCGGATGTTACTAAATCCCCGTCAAGTTCTGGAGCTGGTATTGGGTGTATTCAATGTCCTGTGCATTGATTCTTGCAATTTCCGTTGCGATTTCCTGCGCATTGTCACCGGTAATATTATTCTGATTTGTAATTGTAATATTTTGTGAGAGATTATTCATCCCCGGCGGTGTAGTTGCTTCAGGTGTGTTCATAAAATCCGGAACTGGCGCAGCCCCGCCGGTCGGTGCACCGTCTTTATATCGTCCGAAGTCTGTTAATTGTTTCCAGAGAGGTATTTCTCCCTGGTTAGATTTACCGGATTTATGTGCGTTTTCTATTGCATATTTACCGGCTCCGACCACACCTCCCACTATAGCACCTGTTACAGTACCGACAACCGGCACGACAGATCCTACGGCTGCGCCTGCTGCTCCTCCTCCGATTACACTTGTTGTTTTTTTGATATTCTCTTTATTTTTATCAAAGTTAAGCACAAAACTCTTGAGTGTGTTAACCGTCTCTGTTAGTGCGGGAGCAAAGTCAGCTGCCAGCAGGCTTTTAAGCTGGTCGAATGCAAGAGTTAATTCCGCCAGAGATTCAGCGGCCTTTGTGTTTTTTTCAATCACATCATCCGGAAGCGAAAAAGCGTCAGAAAGGTTAAAATCTCCACGGTCAAAAAGATACCCCCATTCGGAGGACATACCGAGATTGCTGAATGCAAGGTTGCGCCCCTGTTTTGTTAACCCGTTTGTACGATCTCTTATGTCATTTAGTAATTTTACCGTGCTCTCATAATCTCCGAGATAATCTTGAGGAGATAGTCCGAGATTTCCGAGTTCTATTCCGATACCTTCAGGCAGATTGCCCAGCCCTGCGTGCAATTTAGTAAAAATATCGTTAAATCTTTCAACATCACCTAAAATACCTTTACTTACATTTTTTGATTCTACGTAGGTTGCGAGCTTCTGATACTCACGGTTAGTTGCTCCGAGAGCATTTGCCATTTTGCCAATACCTACTGCGGTGTTACCGGCTTCTTTAAAGGGTTTTGTTAATGTATCGGCGAATTGAGTTGCGGCATTTTTCCCCAGTAAAAAACTGGCAGATACAGAGTTTAAATTCTTTAACAGTGATGGCAGTCCTTTTGTGCCAAACTCTACAAAGAGTTCACCAAGTTTGTTTTGCGCTCCGCCCTGCGGATTATTTTCTGCCATAATACCTCCTAAGACTATTGTAACAATTAAGGTGAAAAGCTTGCGATAAACTTTAAAATCTGTTATCCTCAGCTTATGAGAGATTAGAGGGTTATTTTAACCCTCTTTGTTTCTCAAAATACCGGCTATTATTCTCTCATAAGTCGTGTCATATTTATTATTAGTTGTAAAACAAGTTAAAACATCAACAAATGTTAGTCTACTGAACTTCTTTATGTAAAAGTATACGTGCTTGTTTTGTTAACAGCGCCATTATCCTTTTTTTTCTCTTCAATAATAAGGGTTACTTTTTTTATGTCATATTCTGTCTGTTCCGTGGCTAAAACTTCTTTTATAAATTCTAAAAACATTGTTACTGCCCTCCTCATTTAATACTACCATCTGGGTTGAAACTCTGCGCAATTTATGATACATTACACAAAAAGGTTGTGTGAATGAGTAGAAAAAGTAGTGATGCGGGTGTTGCTCTTATCGGTTATGCTATCGGTTTAGTTGTAATGCTCATTGCCGGTGTATTTATGTTTTTGGGTAATGTCGCAAAATATAACTTATGGAAAAAATTCTGGATAACCTCAATTCCTTTAGGTATAGTGAGTATCACAGGTTATTATTTTTATTCAGCTTATCCGGATGTTATGTTGTTTGTACTTCTCACAGCTTGGATTGTGTACATAGTTTATTGGGCTTGTGTAATAGGAGATAAGAATCTGACAGAGAGAAAAGAAATCACGAGCCAAACGGGAGTTACTACTCCGAATTGTCCATATTGCGGCTATGCACTGGCAAAATTCCCGCAAAGAAAAACAAAATGTAAATATTGCGGTAATTATATTTATGTGCGTACACGTCCTTCTGATAAACAAAAAATTCTTGTAAAAGAAGAAAATATTGAGGTTATTGAAGAGCAAATTGGAAGAAAAAAAAGTAAAGAACAAGTTCCGGTTATAGACGCCTCAAAAGAAATGCAGGAAATTATTAATTATTTTACCTCTAATTACAAAGAACTATGCACCTATGAAACGATTCTAAATATTGAAGAAAACGACCGGTTAGAAATAATGCGCTATATGTGGGAAAATTGGAATTATCGGATTAAAAACAAAGTATTAAAAGAACGCTTTCCGAAGTATGACATAGAAGTTTTAAGCGCCATTCAAAGCATGGAAACCGGACGTATTTATACTTATTACCATCGGAATGAAATAATCAACAGAACTGCCGAAGATAATCCCAAACCCCTTATAAAAATTAGCGGAATAAATGAGCCTGTAGGAGAAAAACTCTGTACGATAGAGGATATAATAAATGTTTATAACTGGAGCATAAAAAATGATGAGCCGATAGTTAACTTTATAGAAAAGCGCTGGTTTGATGATTTTCCTGATTGCAGAGTTTATTTATTTCAGGATGATGATTTTAGGGAATTTACACCGCATGAATTGAAAAAGTTTTGCAAAGATAGAAGATTAAAATATCCTTATTAACAGAAAGGAGCCGGATAAATGATAAATACTTCTTTTTCAAACAATATGAAATATATTTGTCGAAATTGTGGCAGTATGCAATATCAAATAGGACGCTCGGGCGGATGTGCTCAGACATTTTGGCAATGGTGTCTGGGTATAACTGTCGTTATAGGCTTATTTTTCCCGATAGCATTTATAGTCGTTGCATTTGAAGTATTATTTTTAATTCTTACAAGCAGAAATCCTGCTTCCAATTTTTGTTTTAAATGTAAGGCCCGTGGGTGTGTAGTTCCATTCAATACCCCTGCAGGACAACAGATATACAAGAATTTCTACCCTGAGGAATATGAAGAAGAAGAAAAGCAAAAAAACATTGAGCAGTCATTAAAAGAAGAAATAAATGAAGAAATAAAAAACTACTCAAATAAGGACTGGGTATATATTATCATACCGGTAATTATAGTATTTTTAATTATATTTATATTACAAGGCTTAATTGTTTACTATTCTAATAATGAACCTGTAAAACCTGAACAAAGAGAGAAGCGGGAAACTTCTGCCCAGCCAGAAACTCGTCAGACACTTACCAAATCAGAATGTGAAAAGCTCTATGATACAACTTTACAAGATTATTCGATAAATAAACAAGCAGGTAAGGAAACCGAAATAAATGACTATTACACAAAGTGCGCTGCCTTCTCCCCAAGAGAAAAACAATCTTTTTTATCTTATTACTACTGGGGCCTAGCAGAAAAAGAGAAGAACCAATATAATTATGAAAAGGCTATTACTTATTATCACAAAGCACTTGAAGCCAACCAAAAAAGTACTAATATAAATGATAAAAAAGGTACTATGTGGCTTTATCATTATTTATCAGAATGTTATTTTAACACCTGGCAGATGGAAGAAGCTAAAAAATATGCTCTGCTAACTGTACAGGAAAAACAAAGACTTGGCAAGTCTCGTGTGGGTTTAGTAGATTATGAACGTTTAGGAGATATTTGTTATAACCTCAAACAGTATGATGAAGCAGAAAATTATTATATAAAAGCATTACAGGAAATAGAGTACTTGAGAAACTTGCCGCTAGATGTCCGTAACAGAATGGATTTATCAGATTTAGATGCAAAAGAAGAAAAATTTATCTCTATTCTTAACGGCACATTCTCCCAATAGATTTTGCCCACTTTGCTACAATGTAGTTAATGACTACTTTAAATGCTTTTTTAACATCTTTTAACGCTAAATATGGTATTGGGGATAAACTCTCGATGGCGCGCAGCCTGCTGCAGGATAACGTCAATATAGGTGAGGCGGTTGTGAATGTCTTATCCTCAACAGGTATTGCCGGTTTTAAATTCCACGTACCGGAATCTGAACAGGTTAATATGGAGAGTGATATAACAGACCATTACACTGACTCAAATTCTGTTATACAAGACCATATTGCGAGACGTCCGATAACTTTAACGTTTAGCGGGTATCAGGGTGAATATTTTTACAGTGTTAATGAAATAGAAGATATGTTGGCAAATGTTACGCCGGTTCTATCTCTTTGCAAGCAGTTTGTACCAAAACTAAACGCTGCAACAATACAGACTAAACAAAGATGGGTGCAGGCCCAGGAAACTAGACAGGGTTTAGCCGCTTTTTATTCTTCTTATGACAAAAATATACCTTTAAGCGAGAGTTTTAATACTGTTTGGAACTCTTTAAACGGAGTGGATTTATTCCAACTTTTTCAAAATATATATAAACTCAAATCAGCACAGACAAGGGCATTTTTGTTTTTTGAAGCATTATGGAAAGCAGAAGCTGTATTTAGTGTTGAGACAACGTGGAAACGATATGACAATATGCTGATACAAAAAGTACTGCCTATTCGTGAAAGCAATGCTGATATAACAAGTTTTACGGTTACATTTAAACAAATGAATTTCGCACAGACAAGATTTGAGAGCCTGAACAATGCAGCAGGCAGAACCCGAAGCCAGCTTGCGAAACAGGTTAATAAAGGTATCAGTAAAGGTTCGGAGGCTAAGGCGGTATAATGTATGAATTAAATGAGCTGGGGGCAGAACCAAAGCAAAAAATAGAAAAGATTTTAGATGACGGCTCAACCGTGACGCTTGAATTTGAGTACAAAGAAAATCAACTGGGCTGGTTTTTCGGGGTAAAATGGGGCGATTATGATTATAAAAATATAAGACTTACTACCAGCTACAACATTTTACGAGCTTACCGGAATTATTTGCCGTTCGGTTTAAGGTGCGATACTCAGGATGATGAAGAACCTATGGACTTAAATGATTTTTCAAACGGCTATGCAACGGTATATTTATTAACTCGCAAGGATGTCCAAACCATAGAAGGGAATTATTATGTTAAACAAAATAGCTTGTAAAGTTTCTATTACATGATATACATGAGGTATGAGTAAGTTGAGCATTGGACAGCACGGTATACAGGTTGAAACTCACGAAAAGACAAATGTTATGACGCCATTTAATAACGTTTTTTTAATTGTAGGTGTGTTAGCGCTTGTTTTAATATTATATAGTCAAGAGATTGGAATTAAGTATTTTGGTATCGGTTTGATTCTTTTATATTCAGTTTTATGGGGGATTATATATACGTGCCACAGTATTAAATCTCCGGAATTATTACAAAGTGAAGTCTTTAGGTTAGAAATACACAAGATGGAAATGGGTATGCTGGAAGATAAAAATGCACTTTTAGAAGTAGAAGAAATTCCGCGGGCTAAAGATGATACTTGCATGCTAGAGGACGGGTGTCATGAATAATGTATATTTGCTTAATATTGACCCAAACAGTGTCTATGATTTAGATTTATTAAAAAAACAATTAGATATATGTAATGACTGGACACGTCCATTTGCGTGCACTTATCTTTTATATACAACTGCGGATGTTGACAGGTTATATCAACGATTTAAAAAGGCACTACCAGATAATAAATTCCTTATTAATAAGTTAAATCTTCAAGAAGATCAATATAATGGTTGGTTAAAACCTCGTACCTGGGACAGAATCAAAGAGTTTAAAGCTAAGGAATAAAAACGTTTTTACCATTATTGCTAAAATGGAGTTATGTTAAAACTCCAACGGAATTACAGAGCTGAATTTGAAATCGGCGAACGACACGGCCGGGACTTAATTCCCCGTGATAAGTTAACAGTAAGTTATCCGTTTAGCTGCCAGTTTCATATCTCTTCGGGTACATACCAGACACAGAATCGGGGAGTATTCCAGCTTGTAAACCTGAGCAGAAATGATCAGGCACGGTTATGGCTTGATATGTGGAACTTTGGCAAAAAGTATATTTATATGAAGTTTTACGCCGGCTATGGTGAAAATATGCCGCTCGTTTTTTCCGGTTACATTCAGAATTGTACCTCCGAAAAACAGGGAGGGAGTACCGAGTTTATAACGGAGATATTAGCTTCTGCCAGTACCGAGTTTTATGAGTACGGTTTTCTTAATGCGACTTTTACCAAAGGCACTACCCTAAAAGACATTTTAGGACTTGCGACAAGCGGAAGCGGTAAAATATCTGTCGGATATATTACTCCGGATATAGAGCCGTTACCCCGCAATAAAACCTTTATCGGTCAGACTCTTGACCTTCTGGGGCGTGAGTACGGCGGGTATAATATTTTTATTGACAATGATGAGATTAACATACTGGGTGACAGAGATTTAATCCCCGGAGAAGTTCTGGTTATATCGGATGAAAGCGGATTATTAGGCAGCCCCAGACGTGCAAATGCTTATGTCGAGTGTGATATGCTCTTTGAGCCCCAGATTAGGGCAGGGCAGGGGGTTACACTCTTGAGTTATACCCAAACGTGGCTAAACCAATCTTACAGGGTTGTAAAGATTGAACATAAAGGTGTAATAAGTCCGGTTGTTAGCGGGAAATTAATAACCTCTCTTACTCTTTCAATCCTGCCTGGAGATGCCAGAACACTCACCAAAGCGACACAAACAGTTCAGAGCGGGGTCGCAACTACCGGTCAATGGCAAAAGCCTGTACAAGGTAGTATATCAAGCCCTTTTGGCAGGCGTACAGCTCCAATAAAAGGTGCCAGTACTAACCATCAAGGAATAGATATTGCGGCATCTTTTGATACTCCTGTTAACGCTCCAGCAAATGGTAAAGTTATTACCACAGGCTGGATAAAAGGCTATGGTAAAACAATAATAATTGACCATGGCATTATCAACGGAAAAACTGTTACAAGTTTATATGGGCACTTAAATAACTGGCTGGTAAATCCAGGACAGAATGTATATACCGGAAACCATATAGGACTTGTCGGAAGTACAGGAAATTCTAAAGGGCCGCATTTACATTTTGAGGTTAGGGAAGGCAAAGAAGCTGTTAACCCTGCGAGATATATAGGAAATTATTAATATGACAGCAAAAATAAAACAGGTTGAAAAATCACAAATAAATTTTAACGGGGTTATGGCATTAGCTCAAAATGCGGTAATGTCACGCCTCAATTGTCATAATATCGGGAAAATTCTTGAATTTGACCCCGCAACCCAGCGATGTACAGTACAATTAATGCAGGTCAAGCTATTCAATGAGCAGAATATAACGCCTGTTCCGATAACAGATATACCGCTCATAATATTAGGTGCTGGAAATGCACATATTACAATGCCTGACCCTGTGGGAACAATCTGCCTTCTGCTTTTTATGGACAGAAACATAGATTCATTCCTGGAGACAGGGGAATTATACGCACCGGACACGACAAGAATGCACGATTTTACGGACTGTGTAGCCCTGACTACTTTTACTACTCTTGCGAATCCGATGGTGGATTATGACACAGAAGCTATAACACTTATTCACCAAAAAATCATAGAAGAAGTTAAGAAGCAATCCTATATAAAGATTTATCCTGATAGAATAGAATTAAAAAATATTCAAGGCGAGGCAGCTCAGGGCTTGATTAGCATAGGTGAAAAGATAAATATAGGTAATAACACTCAAAATCTTGCCAATTTAATTCAGGCGTTTCTAACAGCCTGTGAGAATATAGCAGTAGTTACAAATACAGGAGTCTTGACACCTGCGGCGAAACAGGCGTTTACTGATTTAAAATCACAGTTTGAGGAGTTGTTACAATGAGTTTTAGAAATCTTGATTCTGCCCACGATTGGACATGGGGCGCTAATAAAAGCAATTATGTTACTGCTAATCAGGAGATAGGGCTTAATCTTGAAACCCGCATACTGTCGTTTCTCGGGGATTGCTTTTTTGCAACTAATGAGGGTATAGACTGGTTTAATTTGCTTGATTATCACTACCAGGACAGGCTGGAGAATGCCGTTCAGGAGGTAATTAAGAATACGGACGGTGTAACAGGTATTAACAGCGTGGATTTAATTGTGAATGCAGATAGGCAGATTAGAATCACATACGATGTACAGACAATTTATTCTCAATCTTATAAGGGTGAAGTAACGCCGATTAGACAATAGGCTTTTATTTTGATATGTTTGCTATGCAGGGTAGGGTAATACCATTACTTCCGCTTAGCCGCAAAATTAATGAAGAAATTTTGCTAAGAAAGGAGGTAAGCGATGGAAAGAATAATAAAAGCCGCCATCACTGCATTGATAGCGGCTTTACAAATTATTTTGATTTTCCTGTAGGGTATGAAGAAACCGCAATTGCACTGCGGTTACCCTGTTTTTTCATTATTTACTATTTTTATTGTTTTGTCAAGGGAATTTCAGGCTCTTTGTTATGCTGGATATAGATTATCTATCAACCAGCAAAGGAGCGCCTTATGGCACAAAACTATATCGGGATTAGCGGGCTTGTTACGCAATCTCTGGAAGAAATACGCCAGGACTTAATCACTAAATTTAAAGGCGTATACGGTCAGGACATCAATATTGAACAAAACAGTCCGGACGGGCAGTGGATTAATATTTTGGCGCAGGAAAAAAAAGACATTTTAGACCTGTTTACCCAGTTTTATAACAATCTTGATCCGGATAGAGTTATAGGTATTCCGCAGCAGATTTTGTATAAGCTTAACGGCTTGATAATAAAAGCGTATACATACAGCTACACTTATGTTAATGTCACGGTTAACGAATCGACCAGCTTACAGGGGCTTGACGCTAATATCGAGAGTGCTGACGGTACAGGCTACACAGTAAGAGATATAAACGGAAACCGATGGATACTTGCAGCATCCGCCGAACTTGAGGCAGGTGTGCATTCGCTTAATTTCAGGGCTGCTGATTTAGGAAGTATCACAGCGTTACCTAATACAATCAATGTTATGGAAACAATTGTTAAGGGTATTTCTTCTGTTAATAATCCGGCAGGAAATTATATTACAGGTTCAACCGGTGAAACATCCGCACAATTTAGATTGAGAAGAAATCAGGCAATGGCAGTACCTTCTCAGGGGTTTGATGAGAGTACAGAATCACAAATGCTCAATCTGACAAACGTTACACAGTGCAAAGTATATGATAACCGTACAAATATGGTAGTTAACGGTATCCCTGCGCACGGTATTTGGGTTATTGTACAGGGCGGACAGCCGGAAGATATCGGACGGGTTATTTACAACAACCTGCCTCCGGGTATTCCGATGAAGGGTGAGCAGACTGTTTGGGTGCAAAAGATTAATGGCGATTTAGTAGAAGTTTTGTATGATGTGCCGTCTGCTGTTAATTTGTATGTAAGAGCCACTATTAAAAACTTTACTACAACCGATTTAGACCAGAACTATATCAAGGAACAGCTTGCGCTCACGGAATACACAATCGGCGGCAGGGCAGAGAGTTCAACGCTTCTGGGTACAATAAAAGAGACAATAGGTGATGCCGGTACGCCTTATAACGTAGAAATATCAACCGATAACTCAAGTTGGGTCGAATATGCAGTGCCAGCCGGTCTGGATGAATTTTTCGTAATAGCAGCAGAGAATATAACTTTAACAATCGTTTAGGAGCTGAAAATGCCTGACTATACACAGGACATAGAGGATGTAAAAAATTATTATGCGGATTTATTAATCCTTCAATACCGTAATAAACCAAAGGCGCGTGAAACTATCAAAATCGGTGCTGATATTTATCTGGGTGACGGTGTAATTTTCCAGCTGCAGGATATTCTGGATATCGATACGGCAGAGGGTCCACAGCTTGATATAATAGGCAAAATCCTTGACTGTCCGAGGATTGTACAGGGTGTCTATAATGATATGATATTTTTCCAGTTCTATGACGGAGAGGATTCTGTGGGATTTTCCACAGTGGGGAAACCGCAGGGCGGGAATTTTAGGACAATACAGAATTACAACCAGAGTGAATATTCGCTTCCAGATAATGATTACCGCTTCCTGCTCAAATTCAAATCCGCTGTAAATGTTATGCGGGGTTCTGAACGCGGGATTGATGAAGCGTTATGGAATGTTTTTCAGGGCGATGTTTTATTAAAGAATAACCATAATTTAACCATTACTTATATTGTGTCAGCAGAACGCACATTGGCGGCGTTAGCAGCAAAACAATTAGGGTATTACAGAGCCCCCGAAGGTATCGGTGCAAATTATGTACTTAGAGTGCCTTCTCCTTCTCAAATTTTCGGATTCAACCGTAAAGGTATAATGAATAAGACGGTTGTCGGTTTTTCAACCAAAGACAAACGTCAAACCGGTACGTGGCTGACAAAAGAGAACCTTATCTCGCTTGTGACGCCCGAGGGATAAAAATAAACAAGTAAGTATCAACCAAAGGAGCAATAAATGCCTAAACTTGACCGTGTAACACAGAAAGTTTTTGCGAATCAGTCAGGAAGTCTGGAAGTAACTGCATTTGGTACAGCAAAAGACCAGACACCTGTTTATACAAAAGATTTAACACAGATACAAAATACTAACTTTTTAAATGGATGGCAGAGCGCAGTCTTATCCGATAAGTCCCCCTGGGAGGAGGATATGAATGCGCTTTTCTTTGCGGTAACAACTCAGCTTGCGTATTTATTTCAGCAGGGTATTCCTGAATATGATGCCGGCACGACTTATTATATCGGCTCACTAGCTAAGGTTACTAACAACCAGGGCTATGTAACCGTGTATAAATCTTTAACTAATGATAATACCGGTAATGCGGTTACTAATGATGCTTATTGGCGCGTATTCCAGTCAGACGGGAGCCTGCAGCTTGCAAATTATGAGATAGGGCTTCCGCAGCCTACACTTAGTAACACGCTTTTTCCGAACGAAATTTGGCTTGATGGCCAAACTGTATCAAGGACTACTTATGCCTCCCTATTCAATATTTATGGTACAACATACGGCGCTGGTGATGGCAGTACAACGTTTGTATTGCCTAATTTTAAAGATAGGGTTTTCTGGGGAAGTAATACATTTGGTTATATAGAGGCTGGGTTGCCAAATATTTTAGGGGAATGGACTGCCACAACAGAATCCAGTCAGGCACCTTTGAATCCTACAGGAGCCTTTTATGTAATAAGTGAATACGGGGATGGGGCTGATGGTACAAAAGGACGGTTTTATCGTGTAGGTTTTGATGCATCACGTTCAAATGGGGTTTTTGGCAAGTCAAACACTGTACAGTCACCAGGTATAGGATGCCGGGTTAAAACAAGATGGTATTAAGGGGAAGAAATGACAAAGATAGAGCGCAAAACACAAAAGATTTTTGCAGGGAATGCTGATACTGACGAACTTGCAGTATTTGGAAGTATGATAAGCGGCACCCCTGTTTATAATGATGATATAGAAGCATTACAGTCAGAAGCTTATACAGAGGGTTGGAAAGCTGCTGTTGCTGCAAACGAAGCGCCGTTTATGGAAGAAATGAACGCTGTCCAATATGGTTTTTCTAAACAGCTTGCTTATTTGTTTCAGCAGGGTATTCCTGAGTGGGATGCCGGTACAACTTATTATCTGAACTCTTTTTGTCAGGTGGGCGGTGTTATTTATAAATCAAAGCTCGATGAAAATATTAATCATTCACCTGGAGATGATACAGAAGAAATATATTGGACACCGTTCAAAGCTGGAGATAGTGGCAGCGGCGGTCTTGAGGTCTGCGATATCGGTATGTCCTTGTATATTGATGAAACGAAAGGTTTGCGTAGATGGCTTAACGGTCAGATAGTAGCAATTAATCAGAATACTCAAGGTTTCTTGACAAGGTTAAAGAAAATTGTTGCGCTTTATCCATCTTTGCTTACAACCGAGGAGAACTGGCAGGCTGCAAAAACCCTTAGCGACTACGGTCAGGTTGGTAAGTTTGTATTCAACTATGCAGAGGATGAGAAAACTGTTGAAAGTGTAAGGCTTCCAGCTGTGGTTAATGTTCAGGGCTTATTAGATTTGCAAAATCTGGGTATGACTGTTGAAGCAGGATTGCCCAATATTGAAGGGATGGTTTATTATGGACATGGCTACTTGGCTAACGCAACTGGCGCATTTTATAGAGGTGTACCAAGAGAGTTGCCAAGAACCACAGATGGCAAAGTTGAAAGAGATTATGAACTTCTTTTCGATGCTTCTCGTTCTAACCCAATCTACGGCGCCACTGACACTGTACAGGAAGAAGCCATTCAGTACCCTTACTACATCCAGATAGCCACAGGTCAGGAAACAGAGGTCAATATCACAAATGAGATTGAGCTGAATAATCCATTTTTCTTTGGAATGAGCCAGTATTTTAATGTAGAACCGAATAATCTCAGCAGGCTAAAATCTGATGGTGAGTACAAACCTAAATCTGTTTATGCTGACTATTACAACTGGATTTTAGAAAATGTTAATAAAGGGGTAGAAGGGTTTAAAGGCCAAGAAGGCTATTGTTTTATAGCTACTGATTCATCTAGTTATTATTGGTGGGTTTCTACTGAAAGTCCAGTAGTGGGTGCATCAGTATATAGGTATGATGCTGGCGTAAATTCAATGTTTTTTGATGGTACAGTCGAAACATTAACCTCAAATGGATTTACTTTTACTTCAATTTTTGAAAGCTCGTCTTACACGGTAACAAGAGATTCAAGTAAGGATACAAGTATATTACACCCTGCAGCATGGATTACAGACTACGACTTTGAAATTAATACCTCTGCAGAAACGTTTAGACTGCCGTTGCTGGATGGTAGTGAATGTTTAGTGAGTGATAGATATATAGATTTGACACTTCAAGCGAGTGGTACAAAATATACTGCAGTGGCAAACGGATTTGTCTTTTTTGAAAAACTAAATACATCCAATACTCAATTTGTTAAAGGTACGAACCTAAGCTCTGGTTATGCAGATATTAGTTACGGGACTTATTCCGGTTCAACCCCGAGCATACTGCTAAAAGTAAAACGAGGCGACATTTTTTCTATTGATTATGATGCTGCAGGAGTTACAAACTCCTTTAGATTCATCTACGCCCGAGGCAACGGCTCTCTCTACTACTATGTTGGTGAAACGGTCCAGAATGCTAACCTGATTGACGCAGGGAGGATGCAAGAACAGATAACTAATATCAATGCGCCATCGCGCGGTTATCTCGTGCAAAGCTATGTTAACGGTACGAGCGGTTATAGGGTATACTCTGATGGCTGGTGTGAGCAATGGGGCAGCGGCGGTTCTAGTTCTGCGACAAATAATACAGCTACAGTAGTAATAAATCTATTAAAGCCCTATAAAGATACAAATTATATGGGACTTGCTAATTCAGGTTTTGGATATGGCAGTAGTTGGAATGGCCCTTTTGTAAACAACAAAACAGCTGAAGCTGTTTCTTTTGGAGGATGGATAACAGGAACTGGTACTATGACAATCAATCAGTGGTATTGCTGTGGCTATATTTCTTAAATCATAAAATGAAAGGAAGTAAAATGGTTTACAAATTAGAACAACCGTATACAGATAAGCAACGTGCAGATTTTATAGTGCTGCACAACCATCAAAACGGAAGAAAAATTGAGGAAAGTGTAAATGGAGAGTTATTTGCCCTGGAACCATACGAAAAACTTGTTGACGGTGAGGTTATAGATAACACGCAAGAATACGAGCAAGAACAGGCACGTAAAGAAGCCGAGCGTATCGCAATGTTTAACCTTACTGCTGCCGACGTAGAAAGAGCTATATACAAAGCTAAAGGGCTTGATTTTAATGATGTTATCTGTCTAGTAGAAAACCAAAAAGCCGCTATTGATATTAAAGCTCTACAAATCGAGCTTAAGGCTAATAACTTTTATAGAGGCAATCCATACATTGATGCAGTAGGTACAATATTAGGGTTTACAAAAGAACAGTTAGATAAGTTCTTTGATACCAACGATTACAGGTATTTGACAACTTGCAAGCTCAAAGTTAATGCGATACCGGAAGATGCTGTTATAGAGATTAACAGTGAAATCCAAAGTGAAATAACAGTGCCATACGGCAGTACTGTTGATATAGTTGTGAGCTGTGAAGGCTATATAAGCCGTAAAGATGTTTTGACATTAACAGAAGATAGAACACTGGAGGTGGTTTTAGATGAAGATACAGCAGAATAAAGAAGAAAAGCTCCTAGGTCTTCTTCTTGAAGGCAAAACTTTAGCAAATGCCGTCGCAACAACAATAGAAGAATTTTCTGCCGATAAAAGAATAATAAGACACAAAAACGGCTATGTGGAGGTATTGGATTGATGAAGATACAACCGGGAGTAAATAGGGTATGGTCGGGCGCTCCCGCTGCAAACCCTACCTTAGAACCGGCAATGAAAATGAGGTGGACACAGCGACTGATACAGCAGAAGAAACTGACGCAGATAACGCTGGATAATGGCAGTAAATTATTAGTCCGTGAAAGTCCGGATTATAAACTTCAATCCCTGTATGACAAAGCGGGTGAATGGCTAAGATCTAAGCTTAGCTATTATAAAGGAAAGCAGATAATTAAAACGCTGACAAGCGAGAATGGAGGCTATGATGGATGACAAAATGAAAAAAACATTAGTAGAATGCTGTAAAAAACACGGTGAAATTTTAACTGAGGGCGTTGTCGAGTTCGCGTATGACCTTGTGAACGTTGCAATCGAAACAAGCACTAATAAAATAGATGATGCCTTTTTACCGGTAATTAACGCAACAAAACCAATCGTATTATCCTATGTAGATAAAATTGACGAGGAAGTAGCATAGTATGGCTTTTGATGTACCAAAGGCAATTGAGAAGCTTGCGGAAGCCGTAAAGAACGGTTTCCGCTATGCAGAAGAGGCGAAAGAACATCAATCAGAAACAGAGATTTTAAAAGAACTTAAAAGGAAACGTAAGGGGATAGATGCAGCTGAAAACCTTATTATCATGATGTACCCTTGTTTTACCCCTGCTAATGACGAAGAAGAACGCAAATTCGCTAAACTTCTGAAAATATTTCTGGAGAATAACTAGATGTTTGTTAATTATAATTTTGAACACGAACTGGAATTTAATTATATTAACCGGAAAACTCCGTTTACAGTAAGGCGTAGTGCTCCTGTAAGAGTTGCTGTCGGTAAGAAAACCTTCTGGTTAATGATACCTGGCGGTTTTACTTCTGACGGATGCAGTATACCAAAACTATTGCGTTTCTTCTTCGGATGCCCGCACACACCTCAATATATACCTGCAAGCATAATACACGATTACATTTTAGCTAATCCTAAAACAGTAAATTACAATCGTAATCTTGCTAGTCTAATATTCTTTCATGCTTTATTGAATGAAGAAGTAACGCCTTTAAAAGCTGTTTTGATGTATCTTGCAGTTGATATATGGCAGGCTGTAAAAAATATTTGGACGGAGAAATGGGTATGACAGAAGAAAGACCGGTACAGGCGCAGGAATGCTATGAGCACCACATGTTATTAAAAGGTCAGCTTGACAGAATTAATAAATTTCTTTTCGGCGACCCAGATCATCCGGATGACTTATCCGTAACCGCAAAAGTAAACCTTATGTTTAATGTGCTTCTGGAAATCAAGCGCTGGGCCATCGGGGCGGTGTTTACCTTTGCAGGCTGTCTTATTTTTCTCGGAAGCCACTTTGCAAAAATGGATAACATCGCCGAAAAACTTGACTCACACATAAGACAGACTGATATCGCAATAGAAAGCATCGAAAAACGTGTAATCACGTTGGAAGATTTTGTATACAAAAGGAGTAGACAATGACAGTGAAGTATATAATCGGACATTGGACGGGGTCTAGCTACAAGCCAAATACAATAGATTTAAACAGTTATCAATTACTTATAGACGATAAAGGTATAAAGCATATCGGTAAAGCTATAGGGCAGGCAGCATCAACAGGCGGTATGAACTCAATTACATATAATATCTCTTGCTGCGGTGGCTCAACTTCTACTCCCATAAAAAAGCCGCAAATAGAAGCTTTTTACAAAGCTTGCGCTGAAAAAATAAAAGAATACAGACTAAATATATCTGACTTTTATACGCACGCAGAAATAGGCGAAATGTGCAGGAATTATAAAACAAAAAACGCTGGAGAAAGTTTAGCTTATGCCGACTGTGCAGGAGAATTAATAACTAAACTTCTTCCATGGAATAATTATCTAAACCAAAATATAAGCAAGGTAGATTTGCGGAATCTCCCGGACATTCAAGGTACAGCAAAACAAACAGGAGATTTTCTCAGGAATAAAATCAAATGGTATTATGAAAGATATTAATCTTAATTTTTCACCTTTCTCTCTCTTATTTTACACTATCAAGCCTCGCAATGCGAGGCTTTTTTTTGAATATTTTATAAAATTTTATCGTGTTTTATTTTATGCTCACATTTTTCGAAAATTGCTTCAAATTTATCTATCCCATTTTCAATCATTGATTTATTAGTTTTTGCATAATTTCTTAATATGGTCAGCTCGTTTGTATGCCCTAACTGGTCTTTTGCAAATGTTATAGATAGATCAGAGGCTATTGCCATATCTGCATTGCTCCTCCTTTAACTGTTTTATAACATCTTTCACATCATTTAGAAGTTCTTGTGTAGTCCATTTTTTATCATTGGAGTGGTCAAAACCTTTTAGGCAATCAAGCCCATAATACCCCATATAATCGTTACCATGGGCATAATCCCACCCAATCCACCAAGATTCTGTTGGATTAAAGTACAAATCACTTTCACTAAAAGTCAATCCACCGTGACAATTTATATCAATATCATCGTAATTCTTTTTATAATATCTATGTTCTTTCGGTATTTGAATATAACAGCAAGGATGAGTTCCATAACTCATAATTACATAATTAAACCCGTCAATAATACCTTTGTCTAAACATAGAACAATTCTTTCTGTTCTGTATTCCATTTCTAACATAAAAACCTCGCTTTCTTTCATTTAAGTGTCGCAAATAAGCCTGTTATTAGAATATTTTTCTTGGACATTTCTTGGACACTTTTTGTAATAAAACTGGATAAAACTTGATAAAATTTTGTTTTATCTCATAAGAATACATTTTTTTTAATATTTGCAAATTCTTGCTAATTATGGTCAGTTCTTATAAATTCTTGACATTTAAAATGGACTCTTATAAAATAAAAAATGTAATCACTCCCTTGGTAAGGGAGAGGCCACGAGTTCAAATCTCGTCAAAGGCAGTTTAAAAATTAAATAAGGGTAGGTGGCCGAGTGGCTAAAGGCGACAGACTGTAAATCTGTTCACGAGAGTGTACGGTGGTTCGAATCCACCCCTGCCCATTTCTAAAAAGCCCTATTAGGGCTTTTTATTTTAAAGGAGCGTGTGTGTATGAAAATAAATTCTGCAAATAGTACAAATTTTCAGGCGATTACTTATCGCCCGGGGTGTCAGAAATATGTGGCGGAATATCTTACATCAAGAGATAAAGGTGTTTTGAGGCGGGCTGAAAGAGCTATGTCAAGGTGTAGAAAGTGGGATTTGGAGATTACATCAAAAGGTTTGAGAATTGCCTCAAAAAAGACTGCTGACGCAATACTTGTAGAAGAATCAAGACTTTGTAATGTACCACATGATAGAAATTTATCAATGAAAGCTATTTATGACGGTCATTCTGAAACTTGTGAAACGGGACAATATTGTAAATTTGATATTAAATTGCCAAGCTATGAGGCTGCTATGGCACAGTATGCCAGATATTCAACTATGCCGTTGGTAGAGAAAGCTATTGATTTGGTAGAAAAATTTGAAAAACAAGACGTGATTTTTACATATAATAAACCTTTTGTAAGAAAAATATGGGATATATTATTTAATTAATTGTGGCGTAAAAGGAAAATTTCTTGTATTTTTCAAACCAAAGTAGCAAAATTTTATATTTTCAGGTTTTAGGAAAAGTATGAACATATCCCCTTATACATACAGCAAAACTATGTATCCGAGTTTTTCAAGTAATATTGAGATAAGCAAGATTAATAAAAAGTTAATCGAATATGAAAAGAATGATTTTATCAGCGGGATTTATTATGTAGATTTACTGGCAAAAGATAAAAAACAATTTATAAAAGATAAGATTAACACATATATGCTTGATAAAAGGTTTGAGAATTACAGTTCAAAACTTTTTGCAGATAAGAAAAATGATGCTCCATACAAGCTGGCAGCAATTGTAAAAAAGCTTGATGCTTCTGGAAAAGAAACAATTATCAAACACAAAGTTCCGTCATTGTTTGAGGGGATGAATATTGACTCTATTACTAAAGCACTGGATACTCTATCATATTTAATTCGTGATGGATATAAAAGTTTAAAAAACGAGAGTAATCAACTCTTGATTGATAATAAAAAAATAGATTTAGAATATTTAGGCAAAGGGTGTAACAGCATTGTGTTTAAACTAAAAGACGGCAAAAATCCGCCTGTTGCAATGAAAACATATATAAATCCGGAAGATATTAATAGTTTGAGTATCTGGGGAGAACTTGCTGTGTATCAGGATGTACAATCAGAAAATATAAACAACATTCCGGCATTATTTCTCGCAAATCCAATATGCGTAAAAGTTGAAGATAAAACAAAAGAATATACTGAAGTATTTGATGTTGATGAAATAAAGGATTTTGATGGTTACAAAGGCGGTTGGACAATTGTTGAGTATATAACAAAAGAAACTCCTGTTAAGAAGGGTGGTATATCATTTAATGATTGGTTAACACAGAATAATATATATCATCTAGACATGTCTTTTGATAATTTTATAGGAGCTTATGTAACAGATTTAGGAGGTATTGATGCAGAGTGTTAAGTTTCCCATCGTTTTTCATATGCTTCAACAGCGAGAGCTGCTTCCTCTTCTGAATATTCATATCCGGATAGGCTTATCATAATTCTGCCGTGCGACTCCTCAAATAATTTTTTCTTAATTTTGTATGGATAAGTTTCATTGCCAGGCATATTACCGTTATGTATTTCTCGAATGATGTCATCTATGTAAATTTGCATATACTTAGGTATTTTAGGATGCCTTTTTATGTATTCGCATAAAGGCATATTTTCACGATAACGATTGCCGCTTGCAGATGTTAGAAGAAAGTTTCCTATTGTATTAAGTCCCCCATTTGAGGCCGGAGTTACATGCTCAATAGAACCTGTAGATGCTATGAATAAACGGCGGGTAATTTCTATCTGGTTTCTTTTAGAATATTTAACTATAAACGCATTACGGCTGCTTTCAGAGGTTGGAAGAAATAGAGCCTTGTTTTTTATGTCATTAAAAATCTCTCGCTCATTTTCTTTGGGGATTATTTCTTCAAGTGAATTTAAAAAAGTTTTTCGTTTGAAAGTATCATGTTTGTTGTTGCTTATGATTATCTGACGGCATTTTGTTGTTTTTGTTCTTATTTTTAAAGCTGTTTGAGGAGATAATCTTCTTGTGAGGGCATCTACATCATCCAAAACCTCAAACTCTTCAAGTTTTAGCCTTGTTAAACAATTATTTTTAATCATCTGGAGGCAGTTTTGAAGATTATCATCAGGGTTTAGCATTGAAAAGTCTTTAAAAATAGCAAGTACTGATTTTTCAACAGACAAGAGGTTAGTCTGATATATAGATAATAGCTCAACAGCATCCTCAGCAGTTTTACATCTTGATAAACCCTTCTCAAAACTTTTAATAGTTTCGCTAGGAATAATTTTAATTCCGCGGTAAGGACAGGTTATATTCTTTAATCTGCGCAAAGGTTTACCAGCAGAAGTCTTACCTTCATAAGGGATATCGTAATAGTATTTTAAATAATTCTGAGAGGTTATTCGTTTTAACTTTTTTGAGGGCATAAATCCTCACTATTCTTTATTTCATGATATCAGATTGAGTATAGCTTCGCAAGGGAGTGTGCTACGCACGTAGGAATTTGGAACGCTGCTTTTAAAACTACTAACCTGTCTTGAGCCGCTAAAACCGCTTTGCGTCTAATTCTATAACATTTTGCATAAAATGTATTGTTTATTTTTTTTATATACGCCTGTTAAAGCATTTTTTTTAGTTTTATGAATAAAATTTTACAAAACTTAATGATATCTATAAAGCTTATTATTACTAAAATATAGGTTATATTAATTAAAATTTTACATAACATTTTATGCAAAATGTTATATAAGAAATTAATTGTTATACGAGCTTAAATAAAGAGGTTTAGCCTTTATAGATATAAGAAGAAAATTCCTATGAATTCTATGTAAACTTCTGTAAAATTTTTAAAAAATTATTAAAGTTTTACCATCATGTTGCCGTTATAGATAATACAAACAATGAAGTTATTAGGTGTATCATGAAAGACAAGGTAGAGAGCGTAAACAATCTTTCTGCCCGTGGGGTATCCCGGCAGCGAAAGATTATAATCGCAGTATTAGCTGGTATGTGTTTTGTGGGTGACGGTCAGCAATCTTATGCAATCGGAACCGGCAGAGCGCAGGGTGATACTGATATTGGTGATGCTCGAACTTTTAAGTTTAAGGATAGAATTAATGTTAAATTCGGGCAGGGAAAGCCTTCTGGATATGCTGCTAATGCTTTATATAATGTTGTAGAGGGAACATCAAGCGATTACAATTATAAACAAGAAACTGTTAATGCTGATGGAACAGTAACAGTTCATTATTACAAAATAACGTTAAATGCTGCAAATACCGGAACATCTTCAAATATAAGCTGGACAGAAGTATCTTCTGCCGGTGCAGATACAATACAAATAAAATTGCCGAATAATCAGGTTAAGTACTTAAAGTATACTTATACTCAGCCTTCTGGATATACAGTTGACAGTTCAAGCTATACATCAACAAACCTAGCAAATAATGTTACCAACAAGGTTTTTAGTGCAAGTAGTAGAATTGATCAGAAAGCAGCATATTCAAATCAGGCTAATGGGAGTGCCAGTGCAAATATTTCTACGGCAAGCTATGGCGGTTCAATATACAATCATACGTCAAATTCTTCCATTGATATTACATCAGATTTTAATGGTTCTAGCCTTATTCAGACTCTTACAGGTGGTACAGCGTTAGCTGGTGAGGATTATACATATGCAGAAGATGATTTTGCCTCTTCTACAGATGGCAGTGCGTCAGCTAATGCAGATGCGTATGCGTCAGCTTGGGCAGAAGCAAATGCTTCATCTTCAGCTTATGGTGGTGCTATAGGTAATACAAGTTCAGGTTCTTTAGGTAACGTAAAAGGTGATTTTGTTAAAAATTATGTACAATCAAATGCCTATGGTGGATATGCAGAAGGCGGTTATGCCGAAGCTCACGCCGGTGATGCAAAAGCAGTTGCCGGCGATGCTTATGCTTCAAGTGATGATGGTAGTGCATCGGCTACAGCTACAGCATCAGCTAGTGCAGATGCAACTTGTAATACATCAGCAGATGCAAATGGCAGTGCAACAGCAGGCGGTGGTGCAATTGGCAATTTAGGAACAATGGGAAATGTTACGGGAGATTTTGTTGGCAATTATGCTCATGCAAATGCGAAAGGTGGTACTGCTATTCACGGTTCAAGTATGGAATATAGTGGTACTGCAACTGCAGTTGCCGGCTCAGCTACTGCAGATGCGAGTAATACTAAAACTATTACACATACAAGTTCTTATTATAATGATGAGGGTAAGTGGGTAACAGAAGAGGAGTCAATAACCTTAAGTGTTTCAGCCTCTTCGTCTACATCAGGTTCTTCTGATTGGAATTCTGATTATGATGGCGGGTATTATCATACTTGGAAAGATGGTACTACACAATGGATTAATTCATTATCTGTTACTGCTACTGCTAATTCTAGCACATATGAATATGAGAATACATATTGGGATTATAGTGAACATGCTGATGCAACTGCTAATGCCTATGGTGGTGCTATTTACAATTCGGGTAAAATGGGAAATATTGTAGGTAATTTCATAGGTAACTATGTTCTTTCAACAGGAGAAGGAGGAAGTGCACAGAATAATGGTGTATATACATATGCCTATGGCGGAGGAATATATAACTACCAGTATGGTACTATAGGAACAATTTCAGGCGATTTTACCGGAAACTATGCCAAAGCAGATTTGAACACAATGGGCGGTGGTATTTATAACAGCAGATATGCAACAATTGCCGGAATAAGCGGTGATTTCAATAGCAATTATGTAACTACTGATACAGAATTAAACCTGGCTACAAATTATAGGTCCCAAGGTGGTGCTATTTATAATGAAGGTGCTATTACAAATGGTATAACAGATTCTACATTTACAGGCAACTATGCTATCGCAAATTACGGTGCAGCACAAGGCGGAGCGTTATATCACAGCGGTTACAGCAGTTATAAAATAAACAATATAAGTGCTGATTTTTCTAATAACTACGCTTCTTCGACTAATTATCAGGCGCAAGGCGGAGCTATTTACAATACATATAGTTCTAGTAGCAGTTCCAATGGTATTGGTAATATATCCGGTGATTTTATCGGGAACTATGTAAGTGCTTTAAAAGAGGCACAGGGCGGGGCTATTTATAATAATAATTCAATTGATAGTATAACCGGTACTTTTAGCAGCAACTATGCAAAATCTGAAACAACCGGAGCTCTTGGTGGTGCGATTTATAATAATTCTAACAGTTACGCAAAAATAGGTTCAATAACAGCAGATTTTATAGGCAACTATGTTTATGCGATTGGTAACTCAGCAGGCGGGGCTATTTATAATATTAATAATTCTAATGCTATTGGACTTATTTCAGGTGATTTTATTAATAATCACGTAATTTCCGCAGCTGATGCCAGCGGCGGAGCAATTTATAATACAGCGGTTGCAAACGGCTTGGCTAGTGGAACTTATTCAGGTAACTATGTTCAAGGTAATAATGCGTATGGTGGTGCTTTATATAACACATCAAACATATCAAATGGCATCAAGAATGTAAGCTTTATCGATAATTATGCGCATGCAGAAGAAGGTGGTACTGCTCAAGGCGGAGCGATTTATACAACTTATGATTTAAACATTATTGCTGATAACGGAACCTCTAAATTTTCCGGCAACTATGTACAGGTAGGAGATGGACCGAAAGAGTCGCAAGCTGTTTGGCTGCAAGGCTCCGGGACAAACCTTACTCTTACTGCACAAAATAACGGTAATATAATTGTTGATGATACGATTACAGGTCAATCTAATTACACTCATCAGTTATATTTAACCGGTGACTCAACTGGACAAATCAATTTGAATGGTGTCGTAAAAAACGCTGAAGCGCGGTTAAATTATACAAATCTAACATTTGGTACAAATACTTTTGCAGATACAACTTCAAGATTATATACGAACAGTGGTACGGTTAATCTTCAGGATAATGAGATAAATAATTATAATATTAATTATTTATCATCATCTTCTAGTGCAAAATGGGAACTCGACGTAGATTTAGCAAATCAAAAAGCTGATACCCTGACGATATCGAATGGCTCCGGTTATGTCTATATTAACGATGTTGATTTAACCGGTATACCAGTAGAAGATGGTTCAGTTACTGTTCAGGTCCTTAAAAATGGAAGCGGAAGCAGTGTTTACCTGGCGTTAAATAGTTCTTTAACATCTAGAAATTTGCTTAAAGAAACTGAAACCGCTACAAAAGATGCGATTTTAGCAAATACGAACTGGTCGGCTGTATATTCCCAGCTTGATCAAATTGTAAAAGTATATGGACAATTAAGTCTTACTACAACTGATACAGACCGAGATAGTATAACTTATACAACAACGTCTGAAATTTCTGGAAACGGCTACAGTGTTCAAGGTGATACTCTGAGATTATGGAACCAGCTTGATACAACAGAAACTAAAAATTTCCGGTTTGATGCTGCTTCTAATACTTATACGGTCGGTGAAAATCTAGGTGCAACGGCTGGAAGTGTATCAAATGTAAATGGTGTTGCAAGCGGTTCTTCCAAATCTACTATAAATATGAATGGCAAGACTGGTTTTGAACTTTCAAACGGAAAAACTCTCTCTCTTTCTAATGTTAACATTACCAATGCAGTAAACTCTGAAGGTTCAGTTGTTAATGCTTCCGGCGGTACAACAAATTTGTCTAATGTAACCATTGCATCATCAAATTCGAATGCTGCAATTAAAAATGCAGGTACTTTAAATGTAACTGGCGGAACAAATACTTTAAACAGCGGAATCTCTGGAACAGGTTCAACAAATGTAAATAACGGAGCAAACCTAACGCTTGCTAATGGTGTTTCTATTACTCAAAACACTGTAAATGTTAATAATGGTTCATTAAATGTGTCTGATACGGGTAAGGTCAATGCAAACCTGACTATAGGCACTCAGGGCAGTGCCTCAATGTCTGCCAATAGTATAACAAGTGCTGTGTCAAACTCTGGAAATTTATCTTTGAGCGGAGGAACTGTGAGCAAAGCAATATCAGGCTCCGGTACAACTACGCTTAAAGGAAATACCACAAACAGTGCCGGTATTAATCAAGGTGTAAATGTAAATAGCGGTGTTACATTGACTAACAATGCTGCATTAGGTTCAGATAGCGGAAAAGTTACCAACGCAGGAACAATTAATACAAATGCAGGCAATATTAAGGGGGCAGTAACCAATAACAATGCTCTTAACCTCTCCGGCGGTACATTAAGCAAAGCAGTTTCCGGCTCAGGAACGACAACAATCAGTGCCAATGCAACAAACAATGGCGGAATAAGTCAAAAGGTAAATGTTAGTTCAGGTGTTACTTTAACTAACAATGCCGCATTGGGTTCAGACAGCGGAGTTGTTACTAACTCCGGTACGATTAATACAAGTGCAAGCAATATTAAGGGAGCAGTAACCAATAACAATACTGTTAACTTATCCGGTGGAACTCTTGCAAAAGCAATTTCCGGAAGCGGAACAACAAATATTACCGGAATTGTATCATCTAATTCAGCTATTTCTCAGGCAATTTCAATTGCGTCAGCAGGTGACTTAACTATCAGTGCAAGCAATGTTGGTGGAAATGTTACAAACGCAGGTGATTTAATCTTAAATGGCGGAACGTTATCCAAATCCGTAACCGGCTCAGGCAAAACCAGTATTACCGGAGCCGTAACTGCAAACTCTGCTATTTCTCAGGCAATCTCAATTGCGGCATCTGGTGATTTAACCGCAAATGCCGGAAATATAGGCGGAGCCGTAACCAATGCCGGAGATTTAATCTTAAATGGCGGAACATTAACCAAAGCCGTAACCGGCGCTGGTACAACTAGTATTACCGGAGCTGTAACTGCAAATTCAGCAATTTCTCAGACAATCTCAATTTCTTCTTCCGGTGATTTAACTGCAAATGCCGGAAATATAGGTGGAGCAGTAACTAACGCCGGAGATTTGATATTAACTGGCGGAACTTTATCTAAAGCAGTTTCAGGTGCAGGTTTAACTACAATTACCGGTAATACCACAAACAGTGCCGGTATTAATCAGGGTGTAAAAGTTAATAGCGGTATAACTCTTACAAACAATGCAGCTCTTGGTTCTGCAAGTGGAAGCGTAACGAACGCTGGAACTATTAACAGCAGTGCTGATAACATTAAAGGCACTGTATCTAATACAGGCAGTTTAAATCTTTCCGGCGGAACATTGTCAAAAGCGGTATCCGGTTCCGGCAAAACCACTATTAGCGGTAATACAACAAACAGCGGCGGTATTAATCAGGGTGTAACAGTCAATAGCGGAGTTACTCTCACTAACAATGCTGCATTGGGCTCAGATAGCGGGACAATCACTAACTCCGGTACAATTAATACCAATGCAAGTAATATCAAAGGAACTGTTGCTAATAATAATACATTAAATCTTTCCGGCGGAACATTGAGCAAAGCAGTTTCAGGTGCAGGAACCACAAATATCACCGGAGCCGTAACCTCCAATTCAGCTATATCACAGGCAATTAATGTAGTTGCAGCGGGTGATCTTACTATCAATGCCAACAATATAGGCGGAGCAGTAACAAACGCCGGAGATTTGATACTCACTGGCGGAACATTAAGCAAAGTGGTATCCGGTTCCGGAAAAACAACTATCACAGGCAATACAACCAATAATTCCGGTATCAATCAGGGTGTAAGTGTAAATTCTGGCGTTACTTTAACCAACAATGCAGCTCTGGGTTCAGAAAATGGTGCAATTACCAATTCGGGTACTATTACAAGTAATGCAGGTAATATTAAAGGAACTGTAACCAATAACAACACATTAAACTTATCCGGCGGCACATTAAGTAAAGCAGTTTCCGGCTCCGGTACAACAAATATTACCGGTGCAGTAACCTCCAATTCAGCTATATCACAGGCAATTAATATAATTGCAGCCGGTGACTTAACTATTAGTGCAGGAAATATCGGCGGTGCTGTAACCAATGCCGGTGACTTGATACTAACCGGCGGAACGTTGTCTAAAGTAGTATCCGGTGCAGGTTTAACCACCATCTCCGGCAATACTACAAATAACGGCGGTATAAATCAGGCTGTAAAAGTAAATAGCGGTGTTACTTTAGCTAACAATGCGGCTCTGGGCTCTGCAAACGGAGCAATTACCAATGCTGGAACCATTAATAGTAATGCTGATTACATCAAAGGTACTGTTGCAAACTCCGGCAGTTTAAACCTCTCCGGCGGAACCTTAAATAAAGCCGTATCCGGGAGCGGTACAACCACCATTACCGGCAATACTACAAATAATGCCGGCATTAATCAGGGTGTAAAGGTTAATAATGGCGTCACTCTTACTAACAATGCCGCATTAGGATCCGATAGCGGGGCAATCACGAATGCCGGAACCATTAATAGTAATGCTGATTACATCAAAGGTACTGTTGCAAACTCCGGCA